>Ga0181529_10000427_pt1 | contig 61876 bp, 52 predicted proteins | sample PEATcosm2014_Bin_36_FD_119763 | JGI IMG/M metagenome (GOLD analysis project Ga0181529, IMG submission 119763) | Peatland microbial communities from MTU Mesocosm Facility, Houghton, MI, USA - PEATcosm2014_Bin10_30_metaG | ecosystem: Environmental > Terrestrial > Soil > Wetlands > Peat | place...
GAGATCCTCCGCGACCGGTACAAGGTTAAAAGGATCGGGCTCTTTGGCTCGTACGTGAGGGGTGACACCCATAGCGGCAGCGATGTGGACGTGCTCGTGGAATTTTCCGATACCATCAGCCTCCTCAGACTGGTCTCCCTTGAAAATTACCTCACGGGACTCATCGGCATCAAAGTCGATGTCGTACCCCGGGAAGATATCCGCAGGGAGCTTAAGGATGCAATCCTCAAGGAGGCAGTCTACCTGTGAAGGAATCAGAAAGAAATAGCCGGATATTTTTAAAAGATATCGCTGACAACATCCTCCGCACTGAACGCTTCACACAAGGGATCACGTTCGAAGAGTTCCGGGACGATGAAAAAACCTATTATGCAACGGTCCAGTGCATCGAAATTATCGGTGAAGCGGCAAAGCACATCCCATCCACACTGCGGTCCCGGTACCCGGAGGTTCCCTGGAACGATATGGCAGGCATGCGGGACAAGTTGATCCACGCATACTTCGGGACAGATCCCCTGAGTGTCTGGAAAGTAGCAAAAGAAGATCTTCCGGTCTTAAAACCCCTGATCGAAAAAGCCCTTCACGATCCCGAAGAAAAAGATACGGACTAAACTATCCCGTTTTTTTATGAGCGGGGACCGGGGAATCCTCGTATCTCCGGGGGCGACCCATAGCAGGAGCGTCCTCTCCCTGTAACCCCCAAAAAAACGCCCGTAAAACCCTCCGATTACCGCCCTCAAAAATCCCGCCCATTAAAACCACCCATTTGCCAAAATAAGCCCAGATTAAGCCCCATATAATGCCTTTTAGCAGGCCATATTCGCGTTCTGGCAGCGATCATTTTCCACCACAACAGAAAACCCATCCGGGCCCGAAAACCGCTCTCCAAACGCGTCTATGTGAACGTTTTATTTCGTCCGATTTCGAAAATAAGCCCTATTTGGGCTTTTTTGTAAACGGAGCCCGATACGGGCCTCTTTTGGGATGCAAAAAGGGCAATCGGAGGCCAGATTGGGCCCGGATGGGGTGAGGTCTGCAAGGGAGTCCCGCGGGGAAAACGGCTGGATCCGGGGTCAATCAAGGTCCAGCAGGTCCCGGATAAGAGCAACGATGGCGAGCCGGTGTTGTTCACTGATGGCACCGATCCGGTGCTGGAACCGTTCCTGGTCCAACGCAACAATCTGGAATACGAGAGCAACACTATCAGCATCGAGTCCGTTGTGTGAATCCGGGGAAATGACGAAGGTGTGCGAAAACCTGGCACTGCTCATGCTGCTCGTCAGTGGAACAACAAGGACAAGACCGTTTGCAACACCTGCAATGATCGCGGGCCTCATCCCCCGCTGCTCGTGCCCTTTTGCATCGGAGAGATCCACGAGCCAGATATCGCCGTTCTTCATTGGTTTAATGCTCCAGTGATTTTATTGAAGCACGCTGCCAGATACCGGTCTCCTCCTTTAAGTCTTCGAGATCCTCCCGGGTGGGCGTATAGAGGAACTCTTTTGCTTTTGAAATGCCAAGCGCAATCTGGGCTTCCGAATAGAACGGTTTGAGCCTTTTTACCTGGCGGAGTGCTTCGAGCGGATCACAATCCTGCCGGATTGCAAAATACCCGTAGGTTGCGCCGACTTCGAGAGGGACTGGTTTCAGCCCGAAGATCCTGCCAAGCTCAACTGCCGCCTCTTTCTCTTTCGCATTCAGCCGTGAGCCGGTTTCCAGAGTCTCGAACTCGCGGGTGAAACTGTACAGGTCCAGTGTCAGGTCCGGGGAATAAGGTCCGCGTACATACAGGCTGCAGGAATACCCGAGATCGATGCCCCTGAACTCAAGCAGGCAGACGAGTTTCTGGGCGATAAGCCGGTCGTCGAACCGCGAGACATCGAATGCGAAGCCCAGTTCCTTAAAGAAGGCAATTACTTTTTTGTATTTTTCCATATTCATACCCCACAGTGGAGAAACCGGCACAGCCAGGTCCGCGTTCTCTTCCATTCATCCTGTCCTTCGGTCGTGATGGAATAGAGTTCGAGCTCTTTTCCTTCCGAAGTTATTTTCTCTGAAGTGAGATAGCCCATGTCTTTTAAGACATTGAGGTTGGCAAACAGCACACCGTCATTGATATCGAGAGCCGCTTTGAGTTCGCGGTAGGTTGCCCCATCGGGCCCAAGGGAGGCAAGGCTCGCAAGCAGTTTTAACCGGACAAGCGAGAAGACTTTTGCGTTGAGCCCTTCGGATTCGTTCAAGATGGAGAGGATATCATTCTGCATATGGGTTCTCTCCCTGGTTATTTTCATGATGATTGGTTGCCCGGTTTATTTACTTTGTTATTTACTTAAAGTTTAAAGTAAATGAAAGCAGGGGTTGGGGCATTTTTGAGGTGTATATTATCCGGGGGGAATGCACACGTGTCCCGGCACTGCCGGGAGATTGTTCCAGACCGTGCCGGGACAATCTTTGGTTAATGATCTTCCCCGCATTCTCCCGGATGGATCCTCAAAAGCACCCCGGATCAATCCCCCAGACCTCCCGGTTCAGCTGCGATACCCCGGTCCTCACAACATATTCCCCTTCCCACGATCATTCAGCAAAATTTAAATCAAATCCCTTCCTTCTCAAAGAAGAGCACACCATGGAGCAGGCAGAGATTGAAGCAAGTATCGAGGCGTACGCACCATTCCGGCACACCATTGCAATGATTAAATTCCGGTGCATGGTCTTCGAGTACCTGTTCTCCACGTTCATGGCAAGCTGGTGCATCCAGAGAGAGCCCCAGCCGGCTGAACACCACTATTATTACGAGAACGAGGGAGTGCTCGGCTACGCCGGGCGTGTGGTTCCGCCTCTCTTCGAACTCTCACCCTTCTTTTCAGATGTGAGCTAAACCGCCGGCTCCTTAAGCGAATGCGGTTACGCTGTCGTCTTCAGGTTTCTTGCGGCCTTTTCTTTTTGGGCGTGATGCCGGTACATCCGTGTCCGTCATTTTTCGCCCTGATTGCACGTCCAGGTGAATGCTTTACAAAAAATTACGCAACGAGGAATCCCTCATGAAAAAAATCTTTATCATCACCCCTACGGGCAGGTGGCATACAGCCGGGAGATCCCGGCCTTTTCCGGAACAGCAGGAGAGCAACCGGGTACACGGGCCGGGCGGCGGCCTTGACCGGGCCGGAACCGGGAAGAGTAACACCCTGCCTCCTCCGCTCCGCACTTGGGGTGCTGCATGATCGGCACCAGCGGCGGCCTGCTCGAAATCCATGCGCTCCTGATCCTCAAGACCTTTGCGACCCACGCCCTTCCCGCACGGGCGATGGGACTCCCGCGGGCGTTCTGCGATATTGTCGGAACGGTCCAGGGCGGGATCATGATCGGCGTCAAACTCAGGCGATCGGTCTCTGCACCGCTCACGCCCGGCGAGGTCGGGAAATGTTTTGAACCTGAAATCTCTCTTATGAAGTCCTGCTGTCCGAAAAAACCCGTCCGGCTCGAACTATGGGTCGCGTTTTCCGGCGGACGGTGGCAGTTCTTCGAGATCACCGGAGAAGATGTCCGGGAGGTGGAGCATGCCGGCCAGCCCTGACCGTGGAAGGGCACCGGCCCGGGTCCCGTCCGTCCCGCTCTTCCTGATCCCAAAAGTGATCCAGGAGCAGATCAAAAAGAAAGGCACCTCGGTCTTCTCCATCTTCGTGGAACGCCGGCTCCACCACCAGGTTCTGTCAAGTCTGCGGGTGGTTGCGTTGAGCCTTCGTTAAGGAAAATATGTTGCCCCCCTTAGACTTTACAGAGCCCAACAGAGCCGCACAAGTAAAAATATTTATGCCGATAACATGCATTCCTCACAAAAGATATATTTCCCTAGATGGTTCTTACGATACCCGTTCTCTATGTCGATGATGACCCCGGGCTGCTTGAGATCGGCAAACTTTTCCTTGAGGGGCAGGGGCAGTTCAACGTTGACACTATTACCTCTGCTCAAGCCGCACTTACCCTGCTGAATACAAAGACATACGATGCCATTATATCCGATTACCAGATGCCGGAGATGGATGGCATCGAGTTGTTAAAACGGGTCCGAGCCACAAATAAAACCATCCCGTTCATTTTGTTTACCGGCAGGGGCAGGGAAGAGATCGCTATCGAAGCCTTTGAAAATGGTGCTGATGGTTATATCCAAAAAGGCGGCGAGCCGAAATCGCAGTTTGCCGTTTTGATACAGAAGATAAAAGCGGTTGTTTCCCATCGGCAGGCGGAAGCGAGCATCCGTAACCATGAGCGACATGAAGCGGATATCCTTAACTTCCTGCCTGACGCAACCTTCGCCATCGACAAGACGGGAACTGTCATCGCATGGAATCACGCCATGGAAAAGATGACCGGAATCAAACTCTCGGAGATCCTCGGGAAAGGCAATTATGAATATTCTTTCCAGTTATACCATGAACGCCGCCCGATGCTCATCGACCTCATTCTGGCTCCTGACGTGCAGTTTGAGAAAGACAGGTATCTCTATACCATCCATGACAGCACGAATCTGACGGCTGAGTCCATACTTGAAAAACCTGATGGAACACAGGTCAATATCTGGGAAAAGGCCAGCCTCTTTTTTAATGAGATCGGGAACCTTACCGGTGCGATCGAGTCCATCCGGGACATTAACGAGCACAGGCAGTTGGAAGAGGGACTTCGGCAAAGCGAGAGGAGATATTACAACCTCTATCGTGATTCCACCCTGGGGATCTTCCATTCCACCCTTGATGGAAGATTTATTGATGTAAACCCGGCCTTTGCAAGGCTCCTTGGATATGCTTCTCCGGAGGAGACCGTTGCTACCATCACCAGCATCGCTGACCAAGTCTATTTTGAACCTCCCCAATATGATGCCGTTGCAAAGGCAGCGCTGGATGCCGGGGGAGTTCTTAACACGATAACCCGTTACCGTCGCAAAGACGGGGCATTGTGGTACGGAAATCTGCACCTGCATATCGTCACCGACAAAAACGGAACTCCCTCCCATTACGAAGGGTTTGTTGAGGATATCACGAAACGCAAACGGTTGGAAGAGGAGCTTACAAGGAGTATGCACCAGCTTGGCGAGGCAATGGACCTTGCCCATCTGGTGAACTGGGAGTTTGATGTCGCGACGGCGACCTTCACGTTCGATGACCGGTTCTATGCTCTTTTAGGTACCACCGCCGATCGCGAAGGCGGTTACCTGATGAAAGCAGAGACCTATGTCCGTGAGTTTCTCCACCCAGACGATCAGCACATCCTTGACGAGGAAGTGAAACGGGCCCTGGAGACAACCAATCCCGATTACCAGTCTGCCGTGGTACACCGCATCATCCGGCGAGATGGCGAGGTGAGGTACATCATTGTCAAGATTCGGGTGACCAAGGATGCGCAGGGTCGGACCATCAAGACCTATGGCGCAAACCAGGACATTACGGATCTCAAGCGGGCGGAAGAGAAACTTCAGCGAAGCGAGGAACGATTCCGTTCTGTTCTTGACAATTCATCTGACGTCATATATCGTCAGAACCTACAGACACGGCATTACGAATATTACAGCCCGTCATGCACTGCACTGTATGGTTTTTCCCCGCAAGAGATGATCGACATGGACGAGAGGGAAGCTCGCGAGCGGGTGCATCCGGATGACCGGGCACGGCTTGATGCTGCTCTTACACATCTCACTGATAGCGGTCATGAACAAGTAGACATCCGCTGGAAGATACGTTCCGGGGAGTACCGCTGGTTGTCTGCTGTCATGACCCTTGTCAAGGATCCTTCCGGAAAACACTTGTACCGTGACGGTTTTGTCCGGGATATTACCGAGCGGAAGAACGCTGAACTGGTGCTCGTGGAGAGCGAGAAGAAGTACCGCTGGCTCCTTGAGGGCCTGCACGACAGTGTCCTCGTGCACCGGGATACCAGGATCCTGTACCTGAACCCGGCGTGTGAAAAAATGCTCGGATATCCCCGGGACGCTCTCCTTGGCCAGTCCATCATGATGCTTGTCCCTCCTGAATTACGGGAGATGGTCGCTAATGCCTCCAGGAAGCGAATGGCAGGGGAGACCTTTGAGCCCTACGAACTGGATCTCATCCGGGGGGACGACAGCCGCATATCGGTGATCATGAGCGGGAATCTGGTTGTGTTCGAAGGAGCACCTGCATCCATCAACCTGATCATCGACATTTCCTCACGCAAACGGGCAGGACAGGCACTGCAGGAAAGCGAAAAGCGCCTGTATTCCATCTATAATACTGTTGAAGACGTCATCTTTCAACTCAAGGTTGAACCCAACGAGCAGTACCGATTTACATCAGTTAATCTGGCGTTTAGCAGGGTCACCGGGTTACCTGCTGAGCACGTTATTGGTAGGAACGTAAACGAGATCATTCCCGAACCGTCTCTCACCACGGTTCTGGAAAAATACCGGCAGGCCATCAAAGAAAAGGCCATCGTTCATTGGGAGGAAATATCCAATTATCCTACAGGACAGCTGACCGGAGACGTCAGTGTCGCCCCAATCTTTGATGAGACAGGTAACTGTTCACACCTGATTGGATCTGTGCATGATATCACCGAACGCAAGCGGGCGGAAAATGCCCTCAACCAAGCAAACCGAAAACTCAACCTTCTCTCTGGTATCACCCGGCACGATATCACCAACCAATTGACGACATTACAGGGCTACCTGGCCATACTGGAAATGAACCGGAATGATCCCAATTTTAAAGAATATCTCCAGAAAGCCAAAACCACCGCAGAGCACATCTCTGCAACGATCAAGTTTACCAAGGAATATGAATCGATTGGCGTTAATGCCCCGGTCTGGCAGGACTGTCGCGTTCTCGTTGACACTGCGGCAACGCAAGTTCCACTCGATGAGGTCATGATGATAAACGATCTCCCTGCTGGAACAGAAGTGTTTGCTGATCCCCTGGTCCAGAAGGTCTTCTATAACCTGATTGACAATGCCCGGAGGTACGGGGGCAGCGGTATGACAAAAATCCGGTTCTTCTCATCCGAAACGGGTAACGGGCTTATTCTTAGTTGTGAAGATAACGGAGATGGGATCACCGGGGAGGATAAAAAACGCCTTTTCGAGAGGGGGTTCGGGAAAAACACTGGTCTTGGGCTTTTTCTATCACGTGAAATCCTGTCGATCACTGGTATCACGATTACTGAAAACGGTGTACCGGGCAAAGGAGCACGATTCGAGATCATGGTGCCGGAAGGGGCGTACCGGATCGCCGATGCCCAGTAAAACTCTGATACATCGTCGGTGGATACCAGATTTTTCCCGATCATTATTTATCCCCTCATTGTTGGCATACCGGGATCACGGGATCGGGATCGCGCCCGGCATGAAGATCCAGTACGTTGTGACCGATGCCCGGCGCTATTGTGTGGAGCCGGCGTGGTGTGCGAAATCGTTTGATATACCATTCTACCGGGGACTCATCGATATGGCATGGGGGGAGATATCGTATGCGTTTCCCACTCGCTTTTCGAATCCGCCACAATGATAAACAAGCTTCATGGTTCATGGTGGGTAATACACCCATCAGGAACACTTTGAAATTCGGGAGAGGAATGAAATGGATGAACATAATTTACCAGAAGATCTGCAAAAAGAGATCGGATACACATTCAGTGATGAAACGCTTCTTGAAGATGCATTGACCCGACAGTCGTACATCAATGATAACCATATAGACAGGAAAGACTGCATGGACCCGCTTGCTACCGTGGGAGATGCAGTACTCGGGGCTCTTGTTGTGTACCGGTTATACGAGAAAGGTTCAAGGGACAAAGGCACCCTGACCGCAGATAAAATCAGCGGAGTAAACCGGGATAAGACCCGGGCATTTGCAGAGAAATTCCGGCTTCAGCAGTACATCCGCTGGGGAAAAGGCGAGGAGAAAAACAAAATCTGGCTGCAGGGGAATCAGGCATTCGATACCGCGTTCGAGGCCCTCATCGGTGCGATCTTTCTCGATGCCAAGAGGAACGGCAGTGATGGGCTGGTCGCTGTCGATCAGGTCTTGGACAGAATGCATTTTTTTGAATAATTTTTCCCGAATGGTTGGCAGGGTAAGCCCACGCGGCACGGGGCGGAGCCCCTATTTTTCGCGTCCTCTCCCTCTAACTCCCAAAAAAACGCCCGTAAAACCCTCCGATTGCTGCCCCCAAAAATCCCACCCATTTAATCCCTCCATTTGCAAAAATAAGCCCAAATTGAGTCCCATATAATGCCCAATAACAGGCCGTATTCGCGTTCTGGCAGCGATCATTTTCCCCCTCAACAGAAAACTCATACAGGCCCGAAAACTGCCCTCCAAACGCGTCTATGTGATCGTTTTATTTCGTCCGTTTGCAAAAATAAGGTCAATTTGGGGTTATTTTGAAACGGGGCCCGATACGGGCTTCTTTTGGGAGGGGAAAAAGGTAATCGGAGCCCATATTGAGCCCGGATGAGGGGATGTCCTTAACGCTGGATCAGGCGTTCCGGGAGGGATCTTCGGGAAAAACGAGCACGTGAAAAAAGTGTTCTGGGCGATATTTGTAGCGATGGCCGGACTCGTGCTTGCCCGGGTTCTGGACCCGGTGACGGCGCAGCAGGTTGTAGGGGTGATTACGGGGGTGGGGGTGTAAAACCAAGGGGAAGGGGGCGCCTCAAATACCCCTGATGTTGTATCGGGTTTTTACACGAGCGGTTCCGGCTGCTGTTCAGAGAGTGCCGGTAACCGGGTGGTCTTAAACAGCACCTGCTCGCTGCTCTCCCGGATCTTTTCGATGATCAGGTCTTTTCCCTTTCTGGTGACTGCAAAGATCGGGACTGCGACCCCGGCCTGCAACAACGCTTTCTTACCGGCGGCCTCACGCAGGGTCTTCGATGCACAGGATGTGACAAGGTCCGCTGACGCGACAAGTATCTCTGCTTCCTCACGGTCGAGCCCGGTCACATGGACCCCGAAGATCATGACATCGGGATAGCGGGCGCGGATCTTTTTTGCCTCTGCAGGGATAGCGACGGTAACTGCAACGTTCTTGTATCCCAATTCATATGCCTTTGCAACACCGGCGGTCTGGTCAAGGACTGCATGGGCTTTGTCAACAACGATTCCGCCATTCTCTTCGATCCGGAGGATAACCTCCTTGTAAGGTACCGTCCTGACAAGGCCGGACATCCTGCCACCGATGCCCTGCACAAGTGCGGGCTTTGTTACGACGACCGTTCCCGCACCGTCACAGGCAAGAACAACCGCATCGAGCAGGCCGGCCGATAAGCCGAAACTGAGGAGTTCAGAGGCCCCAAACCCGACAAACGGCTTCGTATCAGTGACTTCACGTCGGGGGGTGCACATTCCCCACGCTTTGATCCGGTGTTCGATATTTGCTTTTACGGACTCCTTATCCAGAGTTGAAATCGGGTGTGCGAATTTTTTTGTGAGCGGACATGTCGTAATCCGTGCTTCCCCGACTTCGATTACATCCCCGTTCCGGACAACAACCCGGCACCTTCCGATTGCTTCAATGATATGTTCATCGGTTTTGTCTGTCATGAGTATCAGTTCTGACATTTTTGAGTTGTGGGATTATGAAGGAACGCTTCGATTCCTGTACCGGTTTTTTCCCGGATAAAATTAAATCTCTGCCGATACGGGAAGAACGAATGTGTGAAGAATGTGTTTTTGGACGGGGTTTCCCGCACTGGCCGAACGGGTTCTCGCCCGGGTGCTGGTATCCGGATATGGATCTGATAAGCTGGCAGCTGATTTGTGGTTTCTATCGAGGTAAACGATTATTCCTCAACCGGGAGTTTGTCAGGACTTATTTTACACTTCACGTCATAACCTCTCTGACTTCAACGTATCCGTCATTCTCCAGTATCGGGCACTCTTTTGCTATTGCAGCTGCTTTTTCGTAACTTTCTGATTCAACGGTTATGTAGCCGCCTATGGTGTCCTTATCAAATGTCAGATTTGTAACCCCTTTTGTAGAGACGAGCCTTCCCTCCTGCATGAACCTGCTTCCCGGAACACGGCCTGAATCTACCTTCTTTGCCCATTCGACAAACCGATCCGAGTATTCCTTCGAAAGCTCTGAATGTCGCAAACCGCCTTTGAATAACAGTGCGTAGAGTGGCAAGCCATCACCAACCTGACTTTTGCTTTCTGGTTTTTATTTCTTTTCAGGGGTTCTGTCAAGTCTGCGGGTAGTTGCGTTAAGCCTTCGTTGAGGAAAATATGTTGCCACCCGTAGACGTTACAGAGCCCATTCCACTCATTAGACTATTTCCGGGATATCCCCCGTTCCTCTCATGAAAAGGTAAGTATAATAGGACTGTCGATAATACCAAAGAATTACGACTCCGGTTTATCGTATTCTCTATGTTGACGATGAATCCGCCCTGCTCGAGATCGGCAAACTCTTCCTTGAGCAGAGCGGGCAGTTCAGGGTTGACATCATTACATCCGCTGAAGATGCACTGGTTTTACTGGATTCACAATCTTACGATGCGGTAATATCTGATTACCAGATGCCCGTGATGGACGGCATCGAATTCTTAAAGCAGATCAGGTCGTCTGGTAATTCCATCCCGTTTATCATCTTCACCGGACGAGGTCGCGAAGAGGTTGTTATCGAGGCTATCAACTCCGGCGCGGATTTCTACCTCCAGAAAGGCGGCGATCCCAACTCACAGTTTGCAGAACTCAGTCATAAATTAAAAATCGCCGTTGAGCGGAAACGTGCCGTTAACGCGCTGAAACAGGACGAGATCCGGCTCAAGACTCTGGGTAATTTTTACCAGATGATCTCTGCTCCCTTAAAAGAACTGATGATCTTTGCAGTAGAGAAGTCCGTGGAAATCACGTCAAGCTCGATAGGCTATCTCGCTTTTGTTGCAGAGGACGAGTCCCTTCTTACCATGTACGCCTGGTCTTCGCTGGCGATGAAAGAATGTAATATCGAAAAAAAACCCATTAAATACCCTCTTCACGCGACGGGATTATGGGGGGAGGCAGTCCGGCAGCGGCGTCCCGTTATTACCAATGATTATGCCGCAGAAAACCCGCTCAAAAAAGGATACCCCGAAGGGCATGTTCCTATCATCAGGCACATGAACATCCCGGTTTTTGACGGCACCCGCATTGTGATGGTTGCCGGCGTGGGAAACAAACCTTCAGACTATGATGAATGGGATGTGTATGAACTCTCCATCCTGATGAGCGGTTTGTGGAATGTCATAAAACAACGGAAGGCTGAAGAGGAACTCCGTAAGAAAAATGAGGAACTCAATGCTTCCTATGAGAAGATCGCGGCTACTGAAAAGGAACTCCGTTCCAATCTGGATGAATTGATCCGACAGGAACAAGCGGTTCAGGAAAGTGAGGAAAAATACCATAGCGTCATAAACAACATCCAGGACATGTTTTATCGGAGTGACCGTTTGGGGAACCTGATCATGGCAAGCCCGAGCTGCCTCAAGACGCTGGGCTATGAATCCTTTGACGAGATATTAAACAAACCGATATCAGAGACATTCTACTATTTCCCGGAAAAACGTAAGGAATTGCTTTTGCTCCTTGATGAAAAAGGATCTGTTGAGGACTACGATGTCCCGTTGAAACGCCGGGATGGCAGTATAATCTGGACCTCAACAAACAGCCATTATTACCGGGATGGGACAGGTGCGATCGCAGGTGTCGAGGGGATTTTCCGGGACATTACACGGCGCAAATCGGATGAGGAAGCGTTGAAACGCGACGCCGCCCAGCTCGACCAAATCATCAACCTTGTTCCCCATATGATCTTTGCGACTGACCCGGCCGGGAATTTTCTGCTTGTAAATCGGGCTGTTGCCCAGAGTTACAACACAAGTGTAGTCGAAATTATTGGAAAACCCCAGGCCGACTTCCAGAAGGACGCAGCGGAACTCCGGCATATGCTCGATGACAACCGTGAAGTCATCACTTCGGGAGCGTCCAAGTTTATCCCGGAGGAAACCTTCACCGACGCACTCGGAAAAAAGCGTTATCTCCAGACTACCAAAGTCCCCTTCACCACACTTGGCAACAATCAGAAGGCTGTACTCGGGATTGCCATCGATATAACCGAACGGAAGCTTATCGAAGAAGAACTCCTTAAGAAAAACGAGGATCTGGCTGCCTCCTATGAGCAGCTTACTGCAGCGGAAGAAGAACTCCGTTCCAATTTCGATGAATTGATCCTGCGGGAACAGGCATTGAAGGCAAGCGAGGAACGGTACCGGAATGTTGTCGAGACCCAGACCGAATTCATCTCCCGGTGTCAACCGGACAGCACCTATGTTTTTGTCAATGAAGCCTACAGCCGCTATTACGGTATGAAACGTGACGAGATCATAGGGCACCGGTTCCATCCTGATATTCCGGTTGAAGACAAGGAGCGTGTGAAACAGTTTTTTGCATCACTAACACCGGACCACCCGGTCGATGTCATTGAACACCGGGTCATTATGCCTGATGGAACCTTACGATGGCAACAGTGGACTGATCGTGCAATCTTCGATTCTTCCGGGAAGGTTACTGAATACCAGTCGGTAGGTCAGGACGTTACCGCACGGAAGCTGGAGGAGCAGGCGCTGCATGAAAATGAACAACGCCTGACTTCGATCTATAATACTGTCGGAGACTCCATCTTTCAGCTGACTGTCGAACCTCATGAGCAGTATCGCTTTACCTCAGTCAATTCGGCCTTTAGCAGAACCACAGGATTGCCTTCCGGGCTGGTGATAGGTAAGAAAGTGAACGAGATCATCCCAGAACCTTCTCTCTCATTAGTTCTGGGAAAATACCGGCAGGCTATCGAAGAAAAGGCCATTGTCCGTTGGGAGGAAACTTCCCATTATCCCAGCGGGCAACTGACGGGAGAGGTCAGTATCGCGCCTATCTTTGATCAGGCAGGTAATTGTACATACCTTATCGGATCCGTGCATGACATCACTGAGCGCAAGCACGCAGAAGAGGAACTGCGGGAGCGAAATTCCCTGATGCGTACACTCATCGATAACCTCCCGTTTGATACATGGGCCATGGATCGTTCGGGCCAATATATCCTGCAGAATCAGGTTTCGATCAAAAATTGGGGAGATAGTATCGGCAAAACCGCCAACCAGATCCATCTTCGTAAAGATCTGCTCGAAAAATGGCAGAAGAATAACAGGAAAGCGTTTGAAGGAACAGTTGTAAGGGATGAATTGTCAGTATCGTCTGAAAACGGAGTGCGGATATATGATGAGATCATTGCCCCCATCCGGGTAGGTAATGTCATTAACGGGATCATCGGAGTAAATATCGACATCACCGAACGAAAACAGGCTGAAGAGGCACAGCACCTGGCCACTAAGAAGCTCAATCTCCTTACCAGCATCACCCGCCATGATATCAATAACCAGCTCGCCATAATCCGGGGACATATTGCACTCCTCGAAACGAAACAATCTGATACTTCATCAGATGAGCATTTTAAAAAGGTCCAGGCCTCTGCTCAGACGATCTCTTCAATGATTCAGTTCACTAAGGAATACGAATCGATCGGCATCAATGCGCCAGTCTGGCAGGACTGCCGTACCTTAATTGAGACTGCGGCAAAACAGGTTTCCTTTGCAAACATCAGGCTGGGAAACGATATTCCCGCCGGAACCGGGTTATTCGCCGACCCGATGATTGTCAGGGTCTTTTACAACCTGATGGATAATGCAGTCCGGTATGGGGAGATAATTACGACGATACGGTTCTCTTTGCAGAAATCCGGCGCTGATCTTGGTATCCTGTGCGAGGATGACGGGAATGGCATCCCGGCAGACGAGAAAGAAAAGATCTTTGATCGCGGGTTTGGAAAGAACACCGGACTAGGGCTTTTCCTCTCCCGGGAAATTCTTTCAATCACCGGTATTAAAATTCAGGAAACCGGGGAGCCGGGAAAAGGAGCACGGTTTGAGATTATAGTACCTCAAGGTTCCTTCCGCATCCAGGGTTAACAATTTAATGGAGATTTTATCCTCATAGGCAAAGCATATTTTGCCCTTTTGTAACAACATCAGGCTAGAAGACCGATAAACCAGCGATCCAGAGTACCTGATTCACTCCGGCGAGAGCCCCGTTCGACGCATGGGTCCGACATTACACCGTGTTTTTGGTTTCCCACAAGGGATACCGTGATCTTACAGAGATGAGACCCGAATCTGCTTTACGAAGGCGCTCTGTATACGTGATGGAGACAGATCCGTATTTCAAAAACAGCGTCTTTTGCGAATTCGGTAGTCCATGATTTCGTGTTTTTCGACCGGACAATTCCACGTTACGGGAATTTTGTGGGGAGATCCATCGCGCCGGAAAGTCAGGTTATGGGAACATGAGTGCCGGGTCAGAATGGGGCTTTCTTGCCATCCGCTCACAACCCCTTAAACGGTTCAATCACTTTTTCATCATCGGCCCCGGGACTATTCACCCTTTCCGACACCGGGTACGCCTCCATCCCCTCCGCAGGGTACGGTGCAAGAATCTGCTTCACCTCTTCAGCAGGGAGCACATCACGGGAGAGCCAACGCATCTCGTCGTCCTGCCGGAGGATCACCGGCATCCTGTCGTGGATAGGTGCCATGAGGGAATTTGCGGTAGTCGTGATGATCGTATATGTCGTAAGGGTCGTGCCTGCCGGGTTGCTCCAGACATCGTACAATCCGGCAAAGGCAAAGACCGGATCGTCCCGTACGTGGAAGTAGAACGGGACTTTGCGCCCGGCTTCCTGTTTCCATTCAAAAAAGCCGCTCGCGGGAACGATACAGCGTTTCGTTCTCAAAAGATCGCGGAACATCGGCTTCTCTGCGAGGCTTTCTGCCCGGGCATTGAAGGGCCGATGGGCAGGCAGGCTGTCCTTTGCGGAGTGTGGTACGAGTTGTCCCCACATGACAGGCAGCCGGAAGAGACGTGGCCAGGCAACAACGCCTTTTGCCCAGTGCGGGACAAGACCCCACTGCATCATGACTGCTTCTGCCCGTTCGTGCACGACGATCACCGGGTTCGTGCTGCCCGGCGCGATATTGAAATGCGACCGGAATCCGATCATCGGGTCGATCACCCGGAACCTCCCGCAGAGATCATCGATACAGGCAAGCGAGTACCGGCCGCACATGATAAACGTTCATTCTGGTGCGGGGGCATAATCAAGGTTTTGGCAGTCCGGTGCTGATAAGTCCTCGGTCGGTTCTTAATTTTTCATCTCAAAAAAAATCCCCCGCTTACTACAGACTTTTCAGAATCCTTATATTATCGTGAGGTAGAACAGGAGATCGATTTTATGACCGGTGATTCGATCCCCCCGGATACGACGATAGCAGCGCCAGCACCGGCTCAGGAATCCATGAATGGTCTGACCGGTGCAGAGGTAACTGACCTGCGGAACCGTTTCGGTTTCAATGATCTTCCCGAAGAAAAGAAACACCCGCTGCTCAAGTTCCTGTCCTATTTCTGGGGCCCGATCCCGTGGATGATCGAGGCAGCCGCCATCCTGTCGGCAGCAATTTCGAACTGGGAAGACTTTGCTGTAATTCTCCTCCTTCTGATAACTAATGCGGTTGTCGGATTTCTTCAGGAGAGAAAAGCGGAGAACGCCATCGAACTCTTAAAAAAGCAGCTCGCCCCCAATGCCCGCGTGCTCCGGGACGGGACCTGGCAGGAGATCCTGGCCCGCGAACTCGTGCCCGGAGATAGTGTCCATATCCGGCTCGGGGATATTGTACCGGCAGATGCCGTCCTTGGCAAGGGAAACTACCTCCTTCTCGATGAATCGGCACTGACCGGCGAATCCCTCCCGGTCGAAAAGAAGCCGGGCGATACAGTATATTCCGGATCCATCATCCGTCAGGGCGAGATGGATGCAAAGGTCACCACAATCGGGGGAAATACCTTTTTTGGCAAAACTGCCCGACTGGTTCAGGTAAAATCTCCGCGAAGCCATTTCCAGGCCGCCATCGAACGGATCGGTAATTATCTCATCATTCTCGCTGTCGTGCTGGTCAGCATCATTTTTATCGTCGCACTCATACGATCCGAATCCTTTGTAGACACACTTCAGTTCGCCCTCATCCTGGTCGTAGCGGCAATTCCCGCAGCACTTCCCGCCGTAATGACCGTGACTCTTGCAGTCGGGGCCGTGGCCCTGGCAAAAAAGGAGGCGATTGTCAGCCGGCTTTCTGCCATCGAAGAGATGGCAGGGATGGATATCCTCTGCTCCGATAAGACCGGGACAATCACACAGAATTCCATCAGCATCGGTGAGATCAGGACTTTCCCCGGGGTTTCCGAACAGGATGTCATTATCGCAGCGGCACTGGCCTCAAAAAAAGAGAGCAATGATCCGATTGATATGGCGGTTTTTTCGCGGTATGATCATCTCACCCCGCCACCAGATACTGCAGGTCTGGAAGTCCCGGATTTTATCCCCTTCGATCCCGTATCCAAATTTTCAAAGGCCACGGTCAGGGAACGATCGGGCAGATCGTTCGAAGTAGCAAAGGGAGCGCCGCAGGCAATTGCGTCCCTTGTTGGGACGGCCGGGGTTCTGGTCCCAACACTGGATGCGTGGGTTGTGGGGTTTGCACAGAAAGGGTTCCGTGCTCTCGGGGTAGCCCGGACCGACAGCACCGGGGCATGGCAGTACCGTGGCCTGATCGGGCTGTTCGATCCGCCCCGGGAGGATTCTGCGGCAACCATTACCGAGGCTAAAAAACGTGGCGTGAACGTGAAAATGGTGACCGGGGATCACATTGCCATTGCTCATGAGATTGCCGGGCAGGTTGGCCTCGGCCAGAACATCATTCCCCGGACTGCACTTGTTGCCGGTGATGGGGACGAGTCCCGGAAACAGATGGAGGCCGCAGACGGGTTTGCCCAGGTTCTCCCTGAAGACAAGTTCCGGATTGTGAAAATCCTTCAGGGTGGCAACCATATTGTCGGGATGACCGGGGACGGCGTGAATGATGCGCCGGCACTCCGGGAGGCGGATGCCGGTATTGCCGTCGCCGGTGCAACAGATGCTGCAAAATCTGCTGCTGATATCGTCCTGACAAAACCCGGGCTCTCGGTGATCATCGATGCGATCGAGAGGAGCCGGGAAATATTCCGGCGGATGGAAAATTATGCGGTCTACCGGATCGCCGAGACAGTCAGGGTCCTGATCTTTTTAACACTCTGTATCGTGCTCCTGAATTTTTACCCGGTTACTGCACTCATGCTGGTTGTGCTCGCTATCCTCAATGACCTTCCCATCATGATGATCGCCTTTGATAATGCACCGGTCGCAGCAAAGCCCGTGCGCTGGCAGATGAACCGCATCCTGACCCTCGCTTCGATTCTTGGGCTTCTCGGTGTGGTTTCAAGTTTTATCCTTCTCTGGGTGGCACGGGAATATTTCCATCTTGATCCCGGCGTCATCCAGACGCTCATCTTCCTCAAGCTCGCTGTTGCCGGTCACATGACGATTTACCTTGCCCGTACCGGCCAGCAGCATTTCTGGGAACGGCCTTTGCCGGCGTTCGCTCTTTTTGGCACTGCAGAAATAACGCAAGGGGCCGCCACTCTCATCGCGATCTACGGTGTTTTCATCATGACGCCCATCGGGTGGTCACTTGCACTCATAGTCTGGGGCTATGCACTGGTATGGTTCGTGATCAACGATCAGGTCAAGGTATTGTTGTTCAGGAAGATCCACCCCTATTCATGAACGTTTTTTGCGGCTGCATCTTTGTAAGTATCATGACCTGAATCGTTAACGTCAAATCTGCCATAAGAACACGATCATAAGAAAAATTCCCCGGCCCTTAATAAGAATCCTCAAATAGGATCGGGAGAAAAAAGTAAAAAACCGCGAAATCCATGAAATTTTCTCTCCCCTCCGGCATCACACCGACTAAACGGACCATCATCATCGCCATAGTTGTCGGTGTCATTGCCGGGTTCGGCTCTCTCCTTTTTTACGAGGGGCTCAAATGGGGAATTGCATTTTTCATGGGGTATATCCTGCAGTATGTTTACCCGCAGGAAGGCCAGAGCGTTGCCGTGATCAGCCAGTGGTCGGAGCCCCATTCGCTCTTCCTCCTGATCCCGATCCTCCTGTTCGGAAGTCTCATGACCGGGATTCTCGTCACCCGGTTCGCACCTGAAGCAGAAGGTCATGGAACGGATGCGGCGATCAAGGCATTCCATGGAACCGGCAGGATACGTAAAAGGGTCCCGGTTTTAAAAGCCGTCACGGCAATTCTCACCATCTCAACCGGAGGAAGTGCCGGGAGGGAAGGCCCTGCGGCCCAGATCTCGGCGGGTTTTGGATCCGTTGTTGCAGATATGCTGGGACTCTCCCCAAAAGAGAGAAGAATTGCGCTTACCACTGGCATAGGAGCAGGGATCGGGACCATATTCAAGGCACCGCTTGGCGGGGCAGTGCTTGCAGCAGAAGTCCTCTACACCCGAGACTTCGAATCCGACGCCATTATCCCGGCATTTCTTGCATCGGTGATCGGTTATGCGATCTTCGGGTTTTTCGAAGGCTACGCACCCATCTTTTCGCTCGGTCCGATCTCGTGGACGGTCGTGCAGATACCCTTCTTCCTCCTGCTCGGGGTTCTGTGTGCGGCGTTCGGGCTCCTCTATATCTTTCTCTTTTACGGGAGCCGCAACTGGTTCACTTCCGTATTCAAACGACATAATCTTCCTCCTTACTTAAAACCGGTTTCGGGAGCGCTTATCCTCGGCCTCATGGTCGTCTGCCTTGCCCTCATGTCCCCCGATGCAGAAATGCTCGGCCTTTCCGCTCTTGGTTCCGGTTACGGTTTTGACCAGCTCATGTTGTATTCCCTGCTCCCGCTCGCCGTGCTCCTGCTGCTGCCGTTTGTCAAGATCCTCGCAACGTCCCTTACCCTCGGCTCAGGAGGAAGCGGTGGTGTGTTTGGCCCGGGGCTTACTATCGGTGCATCCGTTGGGGCGGCGCTTGGTATCATTCTGCACCTGTTTTTCCCAGCATATGTACCTCTGGAAACGATCCCCGTGTTTATTGTTGTCGGCATGATCTCCCTCTTTGGGGCGGTTGCAAATGCGCCCATCGCGGTGCTGATCATGGTTGTCGAGATGGTTGGGAGCATTACAATCCTGATACCGGCAATGGCCGCAGTCGCAGTTTCCAACCTGCTCACCGGGGAAAAGACAATCTTCCATGACCAGGTGCCGACCAAAGCGCAGTCCGGCGCCCATCGCGGGGAATACGACCGGGAAACTCTCGAAGGGATATTGGTCCGGGATGCCATGATCCCGGGGGAGGCAGTCATTACGCTCTCCCCCTCGGATGAACCGGCAAAAGTCATCGATCTCATGGCAAAGACCGGGCATACAGGTTTTCCCATTGTCGAAAACGGCCGGCTTGTGGGGATCGTGACGAACCGGGACGTGAGCGCTCTCCGCGTAGCAGACAAAACGTGCCCGACCATACGCGAGATCATGACCTTCAGGCCATTTGTCGTCCATCCGGACGATACTCTTGAAGATGCCCTCGCGATCATTGTCGGGCAAAACTTCGATCACCTGCCGGTTGTCCGGAGGGAAACACCGGATATGCTGGCTGGTTTTCTTACACGGTCCGATGTCCTGAGGATGTATGTCCAGGCAGGCTATCTGGCAGATTGCCGGAAACAAGATACGGTTTCGAATCAGTGAAACCATCCGGGTCTAAATCCCTCACATAGGATCATGGTAGCATGCCGGCGTCCGGTCACTTTCACCCCCTGCATGGCCGGTCCTTTATCTCTCTCAGTGCGTATGGTAGATTCAGGAAGGTATTCGTATGCAAAAATCCCCGGTTCGCAAATACCAGGTGGTCGAAGAAGCGGAGATCGACCTTGTCCTCCAATGCAGGGACAGCCGCGAATTTTATGAGAGATACCTGACGGCGTTCCCCGATACAAAAAAAGGTCTCGACAGTATCTCAAAGATCTGGAAACGCAGGAGTGAATTTGCAAAGAAACGACCGCTGACACTTCCTGCGGCAGACGCCGTTACAAAATCCGCGCACGGGATTGCTACCCTGATCGCAGAGCAGACAAAGATCATGGGTGTTATCTCCGCGCTCACGAAGGAAAACCTCGAAGTCAACCGGCAGATCCTTGCAACACTTACACAGCAGAATCATATCTTATCCGGACATTCCGAACACACCGTGCGGGAACCGCCCAAAGAATCTTCGCATCACGCCCCCGCGGTACTTCATCCCATGCGGGAAATAGCATCTGAGGTACAGACCCCGATCCTGGTCGGTTCGTAAGTGCCGGTTCTGGTGCATCTGCGGTCAGGGACTCAATCATTTTTTGTAACTATTCACGCGGGTTACATTCACACATGAAGGGGAGAATGGATTTCTCTCTAAAGACGTCGACACGCGGGATGAGGACTGGCGGAATAGTTACACAAACCCGGTCCGAAAACCCGCGGACCCTGTTTGCAGACACTGGGAGCCCCTCATTTTTTTGCACTCGGGGAACCAATTTTCTCATTCCCGAGAGGGCAATAACAAACCCGGGACAATTCTCTCTGCATCATGAGACACTTTGCAAAAGACCCGTCCCTGGAAGGGGCGTATTGATCGCAATGGTTTTCTTCGCAGAACTCCGCAAGCATATACCCACATGAAACGAGAGATTGGTTAAACCTGATGCTGATTTAAAACGGAGTTAATACTGTTGACCCTCTGCTCCCGGTTGGGCCAGGTCTTCTCTTTTACGTTCATTTTTTTGTCACCGATGTGCCCGCTTGTGCTCCACGATCACCGGGTTCGTGCTGCCCGGTGCGATGTTGAAATGCGACCGGAATCCGATCATCGGGTCGATCACCCGGACCCTCCCGCAGGGGTCATCGATACAGGCAAGCGAGTACCGGCCGCACATGATAAATGGTCATTCTGGTGCGGGGGTCATCAACATTATGCTGAATGATTATTTTTTAAAAAGAGAATTATCCCATCTTATCTCTGAGGACGAAGACGAAGTTACGCGGCCGGTTGTTCTCGATGAAAATGGGCGAACTTTTGAGGGTCATGGGCATTTTGACCCCGTAGGCATTCTTTGCCACAAAGACAGCGATGTTGCCGGCATCCTGGTAATGGAGGAACTCGTCTTTTGAGAGGGGGTACCGGTTCTCGGCATGAGCAAGCTCGCTGAAATGCTTCCCCTTCACGCTGTCCCGGGGGAGCGCGAACTTCTTCTCGAATGTATCGTTCACGTACACGATGTTCCCCATCGCATCGGTGATGACCGCACAATCGCTCATATGATCAAGCGCAGAGGCGTACAGGGCCAGCCGTTCTTTCTCCTGTACAAGCTCCTTGTTTGCAGCTGCAAGTTCGCCTTCTGCACGCTTGAGGGTGGTGATCTCATGGCGGAAGATAGCAACCTGACCCCGGGAAGTCCGGCTGTCCTGCATGGCATATAACGTTGTATCAAACCAGCGGCCATGTACCTCTTCTTCAAACGAGACCGGCACGGCTGCATCCATTTTCTGCATTGCATCTGCGGTTTTCATCGAAATTCCCCCGGTCTCGATCAGCGTATAGACCACGATGCCGGTAAGATCAGCGGCAGGTCTGCCGGCACTCCGGGCAAACGCCTCGTTGCACGCAAGGATTTTCCCCTCTCCGCTATCCACGAGCACAACTTCATCCTTTGTTGCGTCCAGAAGGCCGCGGATGGTCACTTCGCTCTGGCGCAGCTTCTCATCTATGATGTGCTTATACAGCGCCATCTGGATAGTGGTCCGCAGCGCCCGTTCATCCAGGGGTTTAATCAGGTACCCGAACGGTTCGGAATGCATTGCTTTGTTCACGGTCGCATCGTCAGAATGGGCCGTCAGGTAGACTACCGGTGTACCGTACCGGGCCCGGATCTTGTCCGCTGCTTCGATCCCGGTCATTTCACCTTTGAGCGTGATGTCCATCACGACAATATCGGGATTCAGTTCGCCGGCCTTCTGCACTGCATCTTCGCCGGTGTCCACGACCGCGGGCACGTCGAATCCCATCTCTTCGAGGCGTGCCTGGATCTCTGACCCGGTGACAAATTCGTCCTCAACCACCAGAATTGTTCCTTTGCTCATAATCTCTACCCTTCTCACACGGGAAATGTGACTGTATATTTCGTCCCGGACGTTTTGTCCAGCTCAATCGACCCGTTGATCTGTTTTGTCAGGCCCCTGATCAGCTGCATCCCGAGAGACTCGGTCCGGTCAAAGATCACGCTGTCAGGTATTCCGATACCATCATCACTGTAGGTTACAATGTACTTATCCCCACTCTTTCTAAAGTCAATCGTGATCACCCCTTTTCTTCCCCCGGGGAATGCGTGTTTTAAGGAATTTGAGATCATCTCGTTGATGATCAAGCTGCAGGGGACCGCCTTATCGATATGCAGCACTGCTTTCTCGGCGTTCAGGTGCAGGGTGATTATTCTCTGATCAACCTGGTATGATTCGAAGAGGTGATCGGTAATTTTTCTTAAATAATCTGCATAATCGATCTGGTCGAAATCCTTGGACTGGTAGAGTTTTTCATGTACCAGAGCGATCGATTTTATCCGGTCCTGGCTTTCTTTTAAAATTTCTTTTACTTTTTCATCCTTCTGCGCCCGTGCCTGCATAAAGAGGAGGCTTGATACCACCTGCATGTTGTTCTTGACCCGGTGATGGATCTCTTTGAGGAGCATCTCTTTTTCCTTGAGGGATGCAACAATCTCGTTCTCGGCCTTATTCCGGAGCGCAATCTCCGCGAGAAGCGATTCGTTGACTTCTTTGAGTTCCCGGGTCCGGGAAAGGACTTTCTGCTCCAAGTCGCTGCGGGCGTTTTCCAGGTCTTTCTGGGCACGTTTCCGTTCCGTGATATCATGGTGGAAGGTTACAAACTGGCCGCCGTGCCGGTCAGTAACGACAACACTGACTTCGGCATCGATGACACTGCCATCTTTCCGGCGATAGCGGGTCTCGAACCGGTCTGCGCCTTTGGAGAGGATCTCCCGGGAATGCCGTGTGATCTCATCGGAAGTCTCTTTTGCCTCGATGTCGGCAAGGGACCGGGTGAGCAGCTCCTCCAGGGGGTATCCGGTCATCTGGCAGAATGCGTCGTTGACATCAAGGAACCGCCCCTCCTTGCTGATAATACAGAACCCGTCCATTGCCGTCCGGAGGATCGTGCGGTATTCCGCCTCCCTCCCGATAAGTTCGGATTCGACAGTCTTGCGCCGGGTGATATCGGTCAGGATTCCCTCGGAAAGGAGAACATTCCCGCCGGGTCCACGTACGGTATGGGTGGTCAGGGATACCCAGGTCTGGCTTTTGTCCTTGCGATAATACTCGCATTCAAAATCCCGGACAACGTCGTGCTCCCTGAGCTGCCGGAGGTATTCTTTGCGTTGTTCCTGGTGCACCCACAGCTGCCGGGCCGTGTCCGTGACCAGGGTAGTCAGTTCCTCTGCAGAGTTGTACCCCAGAATATGGGCCATCGCAGGGTTGGCGGTCAGGAGTTTTCCCTTGGGAGTAATCTGGTAAATACCTTCAAGAGCCGTCTCAAAGATATGCCTGTATTTCGCTTCGGCCTTTTTGAGCTGTTCATTTGCCAGCCTGCGGGCGGTGATATCTTCAAACACGGCGACAAAGTGATCTTTTGCCGGGGAGTAAACGGATATATGCAGCCATTTGCCAACCGGTGAAAAATCGAGATCAAAGGATGCCGGCGAACCGGTTTTTGCCACCCTGCCATATGTTTCAAACAGTTCCGGAAAAGCTTCCCTGATGCCGGGGAATACTTCGGTGACCCGTTTACCAATAACGGTTTTAGTACCGATAATCCGGTCAAACGAGGGATTGACATCAAGGTAGATGAAGTCTGAAGGCTGTCCTGCGTTATCATAGATCATCCGGCAATAGGCAAATCCCTCCAGCAAGTTGGTAAAGAGATTCCGGTAACGCGCCTCGCTCTCACGGAGCACATCTTCGGCCTTTTTACGTTCGGTGACGTCCTGGATAATAGAGTGCAGGATCTGGCGTCCCGCGATTGTGATGGGGCCGCTGAACACCTCAACATCCCGGATCTCTCCGTTCTTTTTCCGGTGCTGGAAGTGGAACACTGCCCCCGGGCTGCCGTCAGACCGGGCCATATCCTGCAGGGTATGGACCCGCTCCTGAACGTTGATCAAAGAGATATCCAGCCCGGTAAATTCCTCCCGGCTGTAACCATAATAATGACAGGCCGCGGTATTTGCATCCACAATTTTGCCGCTCTTTGGATCGACAAGGAACATAACGGCATTGTTGAACTCGAACATATCGCGGTAACGCTTCTCGCTCTCCCGGAGCGCTTCTTCGGCTTGCTTGAGCTCAGTGATGTCCTGGTTGGCGCCGTATGTCTTTGTGACCCTTCCGTCAGCCCCGATGATGGGGGCGTACCGCACGATAATGGTACGGACCGCCCCGTCGCGACGGACGATCCGGTGTTCCATCTGCGTGGTGACGTTGGGGTCTGTTATTGATGTGACCTTCTGGATTTCCCGGGCGACGGCGGGAATATCATCGGGGTACACAAATTCGCGGGCATATGATTCTCCCGATATCTGGTGACCGCCTTCCCGTTCTGCGATGGTACCGTAAAACGCAAAAAACCGGTCGTCAAACGTGAACAGGCCGGTGGCAACATCGTACTCCCAGCTCACCATGTGCGCGAGATCCATCGCTGATGCGAGCAGCCGCTGGTTCTGCCTGAGCTGCTCTTCTGCCAGCCTCTGTTCGGTGATATCCCGTGCGATCGTAGAAGCTCCGGCTATACGGCCTTCCGTGTCGAGTATGGGCGAAATCGTAAGGGATATCTGAATTACTTTTGCATCCTTACGGATACGGATCGTTTCGTAGTGACTGATATGTTCCCTCCGCCGGATCTTTTCCAAGAGTTGAGGGAGTTCGTTTTCACGTCCCGGGGGAATCAGCAGGGCTATTGATTTTCCGATAACTTCCCGGGCCGGATACCCGTAGATCTTTTCTGCACCTGCATTCCAGCTGGTGATGATGCCATCAAGGGTTTTTCCGATGATGGCATCATCAGATGATTCGACAATGGCAGCAAACCAGCGATTTTCCTCTTCGCTCTGCCGGAGTGCATCCTCCACCTTTTTGCGCTCTGTGATGTCCCGGAAGACAACATGCACTGCTGCCGCATTCTTCCAGATAAAGGGGATTGCTACCACGTCAACATCGATGACGTTGCCATCGGTCCGGAGGAATTTCTCATGAATAATCTGCTGCGGATCTCCCTTCATGGCAGATGCAATCCGTTCCATTACCACCCTGTGGCAGTCAGGATGCACGAACGAGAGGGCAGGTTTTCCCAGGAACTCATCCGCTGAGCCGGCGCCAAGGAGCCTGACTGCCGTTGCGTTTGCGTAAACAATGATTCCGTTCTGGTGGATCACGATACCGTCGAAGGAGGTCTCTACCAGTGTGCGGTATTTTTCTTCAGATATCGTCAGCGCGTTCTGGTTTTCTGCAAGCGCATCGTATTGCGCCCGGAGTTCCTCTTCCAGTGAGATGAGATGCTCGTTTGCAGCCCGCAGGTCATTCTCGGCTTTTTTCCGTTCCGTGATATCCGAATGCGTCCCGGTCATCCGTAGTACCCTGCCCTCATTGTTACGGGCAGAGGCCTTTCCCCGGGTTAAAATCCATTTTGGCTCCCCGGTTTTGGTTATCAGGCGCTGTTCGATCGAGAAGATCTCCGTACGCCCTCCAAGATAGGCATCCAGTGCTGCCTGGGTCCGGGGAAGATCGTCAGGGTACACCAGGTCGTTCCACACCCGGGCGATCTCGGGCAGTTCCTCCGGGGTGTAACCGAGGATCTCGCATCCCCGTGGGCTCATGTACACCTCCCCGGTGTCCATTCGTACGTCCCACAGGCCATCATTGGCACCTTCAAGCGCGAACTTCAGGCGCTCCTCGTTTCGGGCGAGCGCTTCGACAGCCACGGAACGTTCCTGTTCCCGTTCCATGTTATCAAGGGCGAACGAGATATCCCCTGCAACTTCTTCGAGGTGTGCCACTTCCTCGGGAGAGAAAAATTCAGGTTCTGCAGCATACAGAGAGAATGCGCCGATCACCTTTCCCCTGCAATGAATCGGGAAGGCACCTGATGAGCGATAACCGAACTTTTCTGCAGCATCGTGCCACGGGATCATCACCGGATCCTGTCGGATATTGTTCGTGACTACAGACCTGCTCTCCCTCACTGCTCTTCCCGTAGGCCCGCGTCCTTCCGGGATATCATCTGCTGAAATGCCGATGTTGGAAAGATATTCCCCGACGCCAATGCCGGCTGATGCGACGGGTTTGATCCTCTGGGTCTCCCTGTCAAGCACCCCGATCCAGGCCATCCGTAATTTTCCGTACTCTATTGCGACGGCACAGATCGCCTTGAAGAGGTTATCACGATCCGGGATATGGACAATATTCTTGTTGACCTGGCTGAGCAGGGAATTGATCCGGCTGAGATACACCACCCTCTCTTCTGCCTGCCTGCGGTATATTGATTGTAAAATTTTGGACTGAAGTTCAGCAAACTGGGCCTGAGGCGCTCCCCCTTTCTGGAGATAAAAATCTGCCCCCTCGTTCAACGCCTTGATAACGATCTCTTCCCGGCCCTTACCGGTGAAAAGAATGAACGGGACGATGTTGCCGGAACCCCTCACCCGTTTGAGGAGTTCAATGCCGTCCATTTCAGGCATCTGGTAGTCGGCGATGATCGCATCATAGGTCGCTGACTCCATGAGGGAGAGGGCCCCGGAGGCTGAAGTGATAATGTCAACGGAGAACCGACCATCTTTCTCAAGAAAGAGTTTACCGATCTCAAGGAGACTGGGTTCATCATCGACGTAGAGAACTCTGAACATATGCGGACCCTTACAATAATCTGTTATTCACGGACACAAGATATAAAACAGACGGGGGTAACTTTCAGACAAAGCCGGACTTTATCGGACCACGCGATCTCTTGCATGAATACGATCGCGTGCTCCGCATTTTGTCTTGAGCCCGTCAATCCGGAGCACGAGCGGTACAGCATACACCGGGATCTCTTCTGCATTCTTACAGGGGAGACAGGAACGGGCAGGTGCCTGACGCAAATCCATTTTAAGGATCGATGCCGGAACGGTAAACAAAGACCTATCATAAAGGTTCTCCATCAGCCTTATGCTTCGAAGAAAGTCATAGAGAGAAGAGATGGCTGATAAAAAATACGAATCATTGAAGATTGAGAATATCGTTGCATCCGGTGCGATTGCAGGGTCCATTGATCTTGTTGCATTGTCAGGTAAGGTCGAGAACTGCGTACTCAATAAGAAACGGTTTCCCGGTGCGGTCTATCATATCGCAGATCCAAAGATTGCGTGCCTGATCTTTTCATCGGGAAAAATTGTGATGACCGGCCTCCGTAACGAGAAGGCGCTCAGGGACGGACTTGCTGTCATCAGCAAATCGTTAAATGAGGCGGGTTTTGAAACCCTCAAGGTGCCCGGCGTTGCGATCACCAATATGGTCTGTTCCTACGATCTCGGCAAGTACATCAACCTCAACAAGGTCGTCGTCACGCTCAATGTCGAAAATATCGAGTACGAACCCGAACAGTTCCCCGGGCTTGTGTACCGGATCAAAGAGCCCAAGATGGTCGTCCTGATCTTCTCTTCAGGAAAACTTATTCTCACGGGGGGGAAGAATATTGAAGATATCAGGAAGGGACTTGACGTTCTTGAACAGAAACTTGAGAGCATCATGTAAAAGAAAAAATATTTTTTATGTGTTGATGCGGCAAAATACCTATTTCTTTGGCGCCGGTGCTGCCCAGGGGTTCGGGAAATCGCGGTTGCATTGCTTACAATGCAGTTTCGGGGTAACTTCTGTCGTGCGCTGCCTGAGTCCGCAATGTGGGCAGATGAACATATGATCCTTGCCATAATCTGACATGTATGGCCTATATGCCGGGGATTACTGATAGGAGTATCGATTGGGATCATTCCCCCGGATTCTGCTTAACGGGTAATCTGCATCAGGATCCAGATCTCATTATGTGTCCGGTTCCTGAGGATCTTCCTGACCCGGTTTACAGATAGACATATGAGGTGACAAAGCAAGTCTTGCCAAGAAGAGACGTGCAAGGGAACCGGTGTCAACGGCAGGGCCGGTGACATCCCAAACGTGAGGGAGAGATTGTAATCCCCGGTCATGACTGCACAGCACCCGGTGAAGCAGACCGGGAGTACGAACGGCTTTTGCCGGAATACCAAAAACGAAAATAAAAAATTGAGGTTTGAAATGTCACAACAGCTTGGCGGACAGCCAATTATTATTCTCAGCCAGGGAACTACCCGAAATCGCGGCGAGGAAGCCCAGCACTCGAACATTATGGCCGCAAAGGCAATCGCAAACGCGGTCAGGACCACCCTTGGTCCCCGGGGCATGGACAAGATGCTTGTCAGCTCCACCGGAGATATTGTCATCACAAACGACGGTGCGACCATTTTGAGTGAAATCTCGGTCAAGCACCCCGGCGGAAAGATGATGGTAGAAGTCGCAATGACCCAGGATGACCAGGTCGGAGACGGAACGACGACCGCAGTTGTCATTGCCGGTGCCCTTATGGAACAGGCAGAACAGCTGCTTGAGATGGGAATCCACCCGACGGTTATCTCCCAGGGATACCGCCTGGGTATGGAAAAAGCCCTCCTGATCACAAATTCCCTTTCATTCAAGGTCGAAGCGACCGACAGGAAAACGCTCCTTAAGATCGCCGACACCGCAATCACGGGAAAATCGATCGAATCGGTCAAGGTGAAACTTGACGGCATCATCGTGGATGCTGTCATGGCCATCGCAGAAAAGACCGACGGGAAATACGTCGCCGATGAAGACGACGTGATGATCAAGAAGCAGAAGGGTAAGTCAATGGACGACTCCGAGCTCATCCGCGGTATTATCCTTGACAAGAAACGGGTATCCGAAGGCATGCCAAGGAAGGTCACCGGGGCTAAGGTTGCCCTTATTTCGACCCCGATGGAGATCACAAAGACCCAGTCGAAGGCCAAGATCAGGATCACGACCGCTGATCAGCTCTCTTTGTTCTCCGAACAGGAGCGGGACGCCTTAAAGAAACTGGCCGATTCCGTGATAAACGCGGGTGCAAATGTCGTGCTCTGCCAGAAGGGCATTGCAGACCCGGTCCAGTTCTACCTTGCAAAGCACGGCGTGTATGCAGTTGAGGACGTCCCTGAAAAGGATCTGAAGTATGCAGCACGGGCACTCACCGGAAACATCGTCAACAAGCCGGAAGACCTGACGGCAAAGGATCTCGGGCATGCCGAGGTTGTCGAAGAGGACAATGATATGGAAATCACCCGGATATCCGGGTGTAAGAATCCCAAGACCGTCAGCATCCTGATCCGGGGCACGAGCGACTATCTTCTTGACGAGCTGGAGCGTGCGGTTGTTGATGGCACCCGCGTGGTTATGGATGCAATCGAAGACGGCACGTACGTGGTCGGTGGCGGCGCAGTCGAGACCGAGCTCTTAATGAAGATCCGGGATTACGCTGAAACTGTCGGGGGACGGGTACAACTGGCAATCGAGGGATACGCGACGGCCTTCGAAACGATCCCCAGAACCCTCGCGGAAAACTCCGGGTACAACCCGATCGACAAGCTGGTCGCTCTTAAAAACGCCCATGCGAAGGGAGAGAAGACGGCCGGCCTTAACGTCTACACGGGAGAGGTCATCGATATGCAAAAGGAGGGTGTGCTTGAGCCGCTCCGGTCCAAGCGCCAGTCCATCCAGAGCGCATCTGAGACTGCGATCATGCTCATCCGTATCGATGATATGATGATCACGCAGTCCAAAGGCGGACAGATGCCGGGCATGGGATAATCGCTCAATCCTTTTTTTCACTATTTTTGGTAACGGTTAAACCGGTTTAAAACGGCCTGCTGAATAAAAAGAGATATGATTGCCGGAAGGATGCCTTAGAACACGAACGGGGTTATGTTCGTTTTTTGGCATTCATTTTTCTTGTTATGTAGCCGGCAACACGATTCCTGACACGTTTGCTGTCGATCGATGCCGATGCCGAGAGCTGCTGCTTGTTTGCATCGAAATCGTTCGAAAAATACTCTTTCTGTTTGGCCAGAAGTGCTGTGCCGAGATTTTTAATATATGACGGTTTGATTCCCATGTAAAATCCCCCAAGGTTCTATTCTGTAGATGCGATTCGAGATGATAATGATATGGTGTTCTTCCTTCCGATCTTTTTTTTTAAACGGGCAGTTTTTTCATTCCCGGTCATTTCAATCTTTGGAATTCCACACAACACATTTAACCCGCTACCGCTACTGGCAGATAGTCAGGAGCGATTATGAAAACTTTTTATGGGTATCCCTGCATCAGCATAGCGATCGCCCTGCTCGTTGCAGTCTCAGTGCTTTTCGCCGGTTGCACGACCACGCAGCCCACCGGCCAGCAAGCCCCTCCGATGACAGTTTCACCAGACCTCAACCCCTCGCCTGCCCCGGCTGCTGCGAGTGCCGGGACAGCGAGTGCATCCCTTCCTTACGGGGTAACCATTTCATACCCGGATACCTGGACGCGGCAGGATGTCCTCACGAGCGGGGTCAGGGACTATGGTACAAATACGGTAAATATCGCGAATTTCTTCTCGCCCGACACCATCCCGGGTGACAATGCATCCTACAATACCCTGAGTGTCGATGTCGATCAGAATCCCGGATCGGACTTTGAGCAATACTTCAACCAGGCAACCCTTTCTGTTGAACAGATCTACGAAACTCCGATAGGTGTTTCCGCCCATAGTTACACACTGGATATATCCGGCTACAAATCGTACGAACTGGATTTCCAGTCCACCCATGAGAAAGGGGCCTATATTTTTACCTCCACGGAAAACGGGGTGTATATATTCGCGTTCAAGGGCCCGAACAAACCTGAGGCAGTCACGGCGTTACAGGGAGAGATCGTGGACATATACAAATCGATCAGGATCAGTCCCCCGGCAGTTGACGTCACCCAGCAACGGTAATATTCCTTTTTTTTAATTACCACATAAATAACTGTTAAAAATGAAAAAATAAAATTTAATAAAATTTACAGATTGCATCTTTTCGAAATCAGGGTAATGACTTTGCAAACTCCCGGACCGTTACCGATGCATCGGGTCTCAGAGGTATTCCATGTCCCGACAGCATGATATCGAAATCAATTGCGGCGATTTTACTGATTGATTGGTGTACCTCACCTGTGTCTAATGGCAATGGTCCCATTTCGATTTTACTGCCGTTAAACCTCAATAGATCCCCAACAAACAGGATTTTTGATGCCGGATCAAAAAGACAAATACTTCCCGGTGTATGTCCGGGTGTATGGATGGTGGTGAGACCAGCGATGGTGTCACCGTCGTTGAGATTTATATCCGGTTCAACAGGCCCTGATCCGAAAAACAGGGGTATGAGGACTTTCATAAGCATTCCCACAACAGTTTTCGGTACAGGCTGGGTTTTTCTACCGGCAACGTAGTCCGCATCCGCTTCATGAATGGCCACCTTCGCACCACTAAGCTTTTTGAGATCGCTGGCGTTGCCCACGTGATCAATATGAAAGTGTGTCAGGACGATCGTTTTGATGTCTGAAGGTTTACGTTTAAGAATATCCTGGATATATTTTACTATTTTTGCGCTGTTTTTGGGCATTCCCGTATCGATAAGTGTCAGTTCGTCCCGGACAATAATAAAACAATTACCATTTACACCATCGACCTGGTGAATTCCCGGTACTATCTCCATAATCCTTCAGCTCCATTTTTTTGTTTTTCATCAATTCCAGTTTTCGATAGTCGTGTTCGGGAGGGCCACCCATTTGTAATGAATGCCTTTGCTTGTATCTTCTGTAACTATGCTGGTTTCGCTTAATGATTGTGGTGGGTTCAATGTAGTCACCGGTTTCTGTTATGAATTTAAAAATAGGTATGGACAGGGACATTTCCCTTCAGCCAAGATTCCATACTGCCTGAGTCTGATAGTCAAGGTTGCTCACCACATAGGTAGTATCGGGAGAGAACGAAGATGGTATCTCATAGATGAGATAGCCATCAGCCTTGTTACTTTCGCCGGGCAGGATGTACCCGACGGTTCCGCCCGGCCCGATCTGATCAACATATTGCGACCCGGGAACCTGGTCAATAATGACATCGGAACTGGGGACAGAGGTATAATTGTACGTCTTCCCGTCACTGAACACTACAAACTGTTGTGCTGAAGGAGCATAAACAGCATGCTGACCTGTATTCAGGACACTGACGAATATGAACAGGAACGTGTTGCCTTCCCCAGGCTTTGCCATATTGTAGCCATACTCAACACCTGACGGTCCGGATGCTGCTGCCTGATCGGAGGGACTGCTCCATGACGGGGACGTCCAGTTGTAGTTGGATTTTACCTCGTACCGGTACACAGTTGCCTTGCCCTGTTCATTTCCCGTCCCGAAGTGGGCGTACTCGTTGAGCGCCAGAGCGTTCGGAAATGGTGCTGCGGCTGATGCCGCGGTTGGCGTTGGCGATTGTGCTACCACACCAGGAGGTGGAACAGATGCCGGGGTCTGGCCTTGCGATGATGTACTGCTCGTGCATCCGGAAACGAGGAGTGCCAGAACCAGGATTCCAAAAACTGCAATTGTATACATAAATTTCATGTAACCACTACCCTCACATGGGTGTTGCATCTATCTCGGATGGGAGCAGCTGTCTGATGAGCATAGCCGGTACCTGTCGTGCGGTATGAATCGCTATATCGAAGTATGCCCGGTTATCCCGGTCACCTTTATAGGTAAGGTCTATCTGGAAGTTGGTATCCATCAGCGTGATTATACCGAGTGTGGTGACCACTGCACGTTGTTCTGATATAGTACGGTCATCCCCCACCGCAAGTTGTTGCTGTTCGCCATTGATATCCGTATTTACGTTATCCTGGTACGAGATCGCACTGATTTGTGTGTTGCCGATGGTGATTGTCTGGCCTTCGGGGAACGAAGTGCCATAGGTGGTTGTGTAGGGTAACGTGTCACCGGGTGATACATTGGTGACTGACACAGACAGCGTCAAAATGGCTATCACAAATACAATGATGGCAAGTACAACAACAAAGATACCGGCCTTCATCCCTCTTCCCCAGCCAGTCTTTCGTTTTTCCCGGTTATGTTCCTCTTCCAGCCCCTGTTTTCGTCCTTTTTCTGCCGCCAGTTCCCGGCCTTTGTCCTCATCCCGTAAAGTTATATCATCCATGTACAAATCCCTGTTTCCCTGATGAAATTTTTTTGATGTAATAGAAACGTCATCCGGTAATTTTACCGGGTCAGGTAACCACACCAGATCAGGTCGATATATAATGCGGGTACTATAATAACTATTTCCGATGTTACAAAATTTAAAGTGTTATCGTGATCTTTTGATGAATTACAGGATTTTTTAACAATTTCGTGGTTAGTATACGCGCATCATATAGTGGAACCGGCCTCCCTTTTTTTAAAGAACAACGATTTTGAGATCCTGAGGTGGGATCCAAAGAGACCGCGGGTGGGTTATACCGGCGCGAAAAAATAGGGGTCGGATGTATGGGGGAGGATGACTGGTTATTTGTGGAGGGGGGAGGACGGAATTTTCATTCCGGCCTCTGCTTTTGGATGGTCCTTCCGGTACCCGATCTTGTGCGACTCATGTTTTATCGATTTCACGCCTTTTGACGGGTGAGTCCCCACTTTTGGTACCGTGGACGGGTGCGCACTGGTGCCGGACCCGGCTTTTTTGGGGGAGGTTTCCTGCATTTTTGTATCGGTTATTTTGGTATCGTGTGCTGGTGTATTCTGCAAAATTGTTCAACTCCTTTCATGACTCTGAAAACTGATATGATGATGTTTTTCCGGGTTTTTTTAGGAAAATAGTCCTGGTAACCCGTTTGTGTGTTGTTTCATACCAGACAAGGTGAATACATGGCTTGTGAATATAGAGGCTTTCCTGTCGTTTACAGGAATTGCCGTTCATTTCTTTTTTTAATCTGTCCTTCCGGTAAGGGATCGGGAGGGATGAACGATGCCACAACCACGCCAAAAGTGATTCAATACGGGGGACCAGAGGATGATGATCAGTCAGGAGCACATTATGGGATGGGAGAAGGGGCGGGATACTCCGGATGATCCCAGGTGACCTCTTTTCGGATACCATAAAAAACATAGTATTATTGTTCTGCAGCCCAAGATCCACAAAAAGTTCTCCGGTGTATGGGTGAATGATGGAGCAGCCGGATCCAAAAAAGATCTGCCCCTCTTCGCGGATACCCGGCTCTTTTTACAGAAAAAGAGGGGACGCAGTCGTATGCAAACGTGTAAAATGACAAATTGTGTTCTGGTAATCTGCCTGCTCCTCACCGGATTCATGTTCCTCGCGGGATGTACCCAGACAGGACCGGCTCCCGGTGTTGCAAAGACCGATGCCGGTGTTGTTTCAGGAATGCAACAGGACGGCCTGCGGGTCTATCTCGGCATCCCGTTTGCGGCTCCCCCGACCGGGGACCTGCGGTGGAGACCACCCGCACCGGTCCAACCCTGGGACGGCGTGAAGAACGCAACGGCATTTTCACCGGTCTGCCCCCAGCCGGTGTCAGCAGGATCTAAGGTAAACATGAGCGAGGACTGCCTGTACCTCAATGTCTGGACGCCTGCACAGAGCCTTGGCGAAAAACTGCCGGTCATGGTCTTTTTCTATGGCGGGGCATTCGGGCAGGTAGCCCCATTTGGCACTATGGCGGTCTATAACGGGACCACCCTTGCAGGGAAAGGTGTCGTTGTCGTCACAACCAATTACCGGCTTGGCGCTCTCGGATTTCTTGCCCACCCGGAGCTCGACAGCGAATCCCCGCACAACAGTTCGGGCAATTACGGGATTCTCGACCAGGTTGCTGCCCTGCAGTGGGTCCAGAAAAACATCGGGGCGTTTGGTGGTGACCCGTCCCGGGTGACCATCTTCGGGCAGTCTGCAGGGGGGGAGAGCGTTCTTATCCATCTTGTAAGCCCGCAGAGCAAGGGGCTCTACGAGCAGGCAATTGTCGAGAGCGGCCCCTTCTGGGCGAACGGGCCGACTATCCATAACGTACATTCAAAAGCCGAGGCCGAACAGATTGGAGGAGCGTACGCGACAAGCCTCGGATACACGGGCCCGGACGCAATTGCGCAGATGCGAAACAGGAGTGCCGGGGACCTGATCACTGCAATGCCCTGGCCGTCAGCCTCATGGAATCTCACGCATAACCTCCAGTTCGAGCCAACGATCGACGGGTGGGTACTCCCGGACTCCGTGGACTCCCTGTTCGCACTCCATCGCGAAAACCCGGTCCCCTTCATGATCGGGACGAACGAGAACGACGGGACCACGCTCTCTGCGAATGCAAACATGACCGTCCCGGAGTACGTGGCATTCATCAATGCACAGTTCGGGCAGGATGCACCGTCGGTCCTTGCACAATATCCTGCAAATTCGACCGCAGAAGTCCAGATCCGGCTTGCGCAGATCATGACCCGCTATGACTTTGCCGATGCCGCGAAGTTTGCCGCCGGATCGATGGCAGACCTGAACCAGAGCACGTACCTGTACCGGTACTCCTATATCCTGCCCAATCAATCCAACGGGGCATTCCATGGCAGCGAGACACTCCTGCTCTTCAACCTGCCCGGGATCCCGGCGGACCCGGCGGTCAGAGACAATCTCGTTGATCTCTGGACCCGGTTTGCAAAAACGGGGAACCCAAACGGCGGGATGCAGGTAGCCTGGCCGCAGTACATCCGGGCAGGGAACCAGTACCTCGATATCAATGATACCTCGACGGTGATGAGCGGGTATTAATCTGCACTTTTTTCGTCCGCTGTCAAACTCAACCATTAACTGATCCCCTCGACAATATCCCTTATCATGACACTTGGTTCGTGGCGGGACAGGATCCCGGAAAAGGTAAAGGGGCTCGCAGGGGTCTGCGTTCTCTGTGTGCTCATCGTTGCACTGGTTTTACTCTCAGGGTATCTGTCCGGGCTGGTCCATGCACCGCCTGCGAACGCCACGGTCCATGTACAACTTCTCGAGGTAAACGATTTCCACGGGCACATGGCAGCAGGACAGATCATGAACAACCGCCCTGTCGGGAGTGCGCCGGTCCTTGCTTCCTATCTCAAGGCGGCGATGGCTTCGGGGAATGCAGATGGCACCATCATTGCCCTGCCCGGGGATGTGATCGGGTCAGCGCCGCCGGTTTCCGGGCTGCTCATGGACGAGCCGTCCATGCTGTTTTTCAACAGTTTTGCAAACCAGTACTGTACCATCGGATCGAACTCCCCGAGCGCTTCCTGTAATATGGTGGCAACGCTCGGAAACCAGGAGTTCGATAACGGAGTACCGGAAGTATTGAGAATGATTAACGGGGGAAACGGGGGATCGAATATCACTCACATCGTGGATCCGTACCCGGGCGCGAAAATCGATTATGTATCCTCAAATGTGGTCTGGACCGCAAACAACACCACGGTCCTGCCACCCTATACCCTGCGGACGGTTGACGGCGTGACCATTGCATTTATTGGCGCAGATACGATAAAGACGCCCACGCTCACGACATCAGCCAATGTTGCAAACCTGACCTTCCAGGATGAAGCTGATTCCATAAACCGGCATATCCCGGAGATCCAGGCAAAGGGCGTACATGCGATCGTTGTCCTCCTTCACGAAGGCGGGACGCAGGTTCCCTATGAGGGACCCACACAGGAAAATGCAACCATGCAGAACAACGGGCGGGTCGTTGATATTGTTTCCCGGCTCGACCCGGCAGTCGACGTAGTGCTGTCCGCCCATACCCATGAGTTCACGAACATCTACCTGCCCGATTCCACCGGAAAACTCGTACTCGTAACGCAGGCGTACATGTACGGCAGGGGATATGGCGATATCGATCTCACCATAGACCGGTCCACCGGGGAGATTGTGGGGAAATCCGCACAGATTGTCCCGACCTATGCAGACCAGGCGCCCGGCACCAGTCTGGACCCGGCTGCCACTGCGCTCCTTTCAAAAGCCCAGAACGCCGTTAATCCGGTTGAGGATCAGGTAATTGGAACGGCCGCGGAAAATATTACGATCGCCCAAAACAGTGCCGGGGAATCGGCGATGGGAGACCTGGTGGCAGACGAAGAGCGGGCAACGATGAAAACTGATGTGGCATTTGATACGTCCGGCGACGTTTTTGCAAATATCTCAAAAGGAACGATTACCTGGATGGACCTGTACAATGTCCAGCCGAATTCAGGAACGCTCATGGCAATGACCATGTCCGGCGCACAGATCAGGCAGACGCTTGAGCAGCAATGGCAGGCGCCGCTCCCTACAAGCAATCTCGTTGTCTCGGGACTTTCGTACACCTGGGATGCGGCACAACCTGCCGGGAGCAAAGTGACTTCAGTGTCGGTAAACGGCGTCCCGCTCAACCCGAACGCAACCTACACCGTTGCAACGGTCGATACCGTTACCCTGGGCTATGACGGGTACACGACATTTATGCAAGGAGGGAATATGAGCTACGGGCCGACCGATATCGATGCACTTGTTTCCTATGTTGGGTCATTGCCGCAACCGGTGAACGTGACGGTCGATGGGAGGATACACCGGGTCAACTAAAGAACCGGGACCGGCCACACTCTGCCTTGGTACACGTGAGATGTAACGTGATGCCGGCGATGTCGGACACTCCATCAGCACGAACCCGGTGATCGTGGCGGACGGGAGGCAGGGGCGGTGCTGTGCGGGCGGGGGCATGCGAGGGAGAGGAAGGCAAAAACAGGTTCTTTTTTTGAAAATGCGAAAAACCCGGTTCGCTTTATGTAAAGACAATCAGGTACATGCAGACGACGACCAGTACGATGAAGAGGATCATGAACCTCTCACGGTATTTGAGGAATTTTTCATTTTTCAGTGCTTCCGGCACGGTCCGTGAGAGCATGAGATCCATGACACCGTAGCCAAGCACCAGTCCGAGAAGTACATTGAAGAGTGTGCGGCCAAAAAGGGAGAGCAGAATTGCCATAATAACAATCCGGATCAATTGGTATTAACAGTTCAGATCTCCTTCCTTCGCGGCCATCTCCACCCCCTTTTGATATCCTGCAACAAAAAAATTGACAGAGTGGCCGGGTGCAGGAGCGAGATTTGAAATACGAGGTTTCATGTATCCTGGCGGTAGATCCTAATCCGTACCCGAACATCAAAAAAAGATGTGAGAAATGCAGACAATTCTGGTTATGGATGATCATCGTGATGTCGTCGATATAGTTGTAAAGATGCTGGAACGGGGAGGGTACCGCACCTTTGCTGCATACAGCGGAAAAGAAGGTATGGGGATCCTAACAACGGTTACACCGGACCTTATCCTCCTCGAAATTCTGATGGAACAGACCGATGGCTGGGAGATACTGGAGAAGATCAAAAAGAATGCGGCCACGGTAGATACCCCGGTACTCATGCTTACCTCAAAACAACTGACCCCTGCCGAAATGGAGAAGCACGGTAACGACATCGAAGATTATGTCCTTAAACCTGTCACCGACTTTGAGTTGTATACCGCGATCGAGCACGTGTTCCACCGCCGAACAACAATCCAGTCCGAAGTGGACCGGGCCACAAAGGAAGGAGTTGATGGGGACATTGTCCATGAATATGCCCTTCTTGTGCGCAGCATCGATATCAACAAGCGATTCCTGAATCTTTTCGAAACCAGGTATAATCTCAATAACTCATACTTCGCTACCAATGACGATATCTCCCGGGCACTGAAAAAATTGGATGCCACGATCAGGGCCCAGAAAACCCGCCTCCGGGAGATCGAAGGAAAAATCAGGTAAGAAAAAGGGTAACTGATGGCAGATACCGGGACCCAGCCTTCCGCGTTGAAACGTGAGATTGGCCTTTTTGGTGCCACGGCGCTTGGCATAGGGGCGATCATCGGCTCCGGCATTTTCATTGTCACCGGCATCGTTGCCGGTGTTTCCGGTCCCGCACTGTTCATTTCCATCCTTATCGCCGGCGTAATAGCGGTTTTCTCGGCCATGAGCGTGGCCGAACTGGGCGCATATCTGCCGGAAGAAGGCGGGACGTATGCCTATGCCCGGAACCTCATCTCACCGTTTGCCGGGTTCATCGCCGGCTGGATCTGGATCTTTTCCAACATCTTTGTCGGAGCGGCAGTCGCACTGGGGTTTGCCCATTATTTTGCTGCCATCTTCCCGGCAGTCCCGGTAAAAATTATCGCCGTTGTGCTCTGCCTCGTGTTTATCGCGATCAATTACGTCGGGCTCAGGGAATCGGTACTGTTTAACAACCTTCTTGTCACGGCAAAAGTCCTCATCCTCCTGTTCTTTGTGGCATTCGGGCTGGGATTTTTTTCGCCGGGAAACTTTACCCCGCTTGCCCCGGAGGGATCGATCGGGGTTCTCAGTGGTGCAGCCCTCATCTTTTTTGCCTACACCGGCTTTGCCCGGGTTACCCTGATGGCTGAAGAAGTAAAAGACCCGGAGAGGAACATCCCCCGGTCCATCTACCTCGCACTTGGGATCTCGACGGTTGTCTACCTGCTCGTGAGCATTGTCGCCATCGGCCTTGCCGGTGCTCCGGCACTTGCAGGATCCGACTCTCCTCTCGCAGATGCCATGGGTATGACCGGAAGTCCCGGGGCGGTCCTTGTAATCGCACTGGGAGCAATGATCGCAACGGCGAGCGTGCTGCTGACGACAATCCTCGGGATCTCCCGGATTGTTTTTTCCATGGCCCGGGGCCGGGACCTTCCCCTCTTGTTCGGCAGGGTCCACTCCCGCTTTCACACACCCCATTATGCCATCGCGATCACCGGCGCCTGTATGATCGCCGCCCTCCTGCTTGCAGATCTTACGCTAGTCGTGTCGGTCAGCACGTTTGCCATGCTGGTATTCTACCTGATCGCAAACATTGCCGCACTCCGGCTGCCCCGGGAACACCGCCGGTATCCGTCATGGGTCCCGGCCATCGGAGCGCTGAGCTGTATCGGCCTTATCGCATTTCTCAGCCCGGGCTCGTGGATTATCGGGTGTATCGGGCTCCTGATCGGCGGGACGTGGTATTATTTTCGCAGTCACTGAGGCAGGGCAGGGGCGTGGTGCGGGCCCCGGGTGGTCCAGATAAGGAGAAGGGTTCCTGCTGCGGCAATGACGGCCGCGACCATGAAGCCTGCACTGTACCCGACAAACGCCCAGATGAACCCGATCATCACGCTGGAGACAAGATCCCCGACCCCATTCATGGTGGCAAGGGCCCCGAAACCGAGAGCACGGGACTCCTCTTCTACCATCTCACCGGCGAGGGCGCTTTCGAGCGTGTCCTCGGCCGCGATGAAGATACCGCACATCGCAAAGAGGACACCGTACACAACAAGATTCGCCGGGGCGATGACAAAGCCGATGAAGGTCGCAACGGCGATGGCATACCCGATGACAAGCACCGGCCTCCTCCCGATACGGTCGCCGAGCAGTCCCAGCGGGTAAGATGCCCCGGCATAAACGATGTTGCGGACGAGGTACAGGCCGGCGCCTGTCATAGTGGCCATGGCAAACCCGAGCGAGGGGGTAAAGACGACAATGACAAACGCGATGAGCAGGGTCTGGGAGAAGTCCGCGATCCCAAAGACGAGCACAGCGGAGAGAAACGCCTTGAACCGGGACGGCAGCCCCTTAAGGGAGGCAACGAGCGGCCGGGGCCGCGGGTGCGGGGCCGTGTCCCGCTCGCGCAGGAAGAGCCAGATCGCAACGAACGCAATGAATCCGGGGATGACCGCCAGCCAGAGGATCTCCCGGATACCCATTGATGCAACGAGGACGAGGGCCAGGGCCGGGCCGGCGACCGCCCCGAGCGTGTCACTTGCCCGGTGAAACCCAAACGCCTTGCCGAGATCCTTTTTCTCCACCGATTTCGAGAGGATCGCATCCCGGGAGGGGCTACGGATCCCTTTGCCGATCCAGCCGAAAAGTCTCCCGGCAAGTACGACGTACCACGATGTGGCAACGGCGATGATCGCAGGAAAGACAGCGGTCGCGACCGAGCCGCCCAGCGCAAATTCCCGCCTTTTTCCCAGCTTGTCTGCGAAATATCCCGAGAAGAGCTTGACAAAACTGGATGCGCCGTCGCTCAGGCCCTCGATGATGCCAAGAGCAAAGACCGGCGCACCAAGGATGATCAAAAACGAGGGGAGGAGAACGGTCACCGACTCGTAACCGAGGTCGCCAAAGAAACTCGCGATCCCGGCACCAAAGACCGTCCGGTTCAGCCATGCCGGCCATTTCATAACGGTATGTCAGGAAGGAATTGCTGATAAATGCTGGGAATTGTATCGTGGCAGTCCCGGCGCGTGAACGGGACGTTAAAAAAATCTCCCTTTTCGGATACAGTTTCGGCCGGGTAAAAATAGCGACAACGCACCGGATCCCGATCAGGAATTCCTGGTCGTCCCGGCGCCTCAAAAAAAGTAGCAGGGTGACACCGGTAGTCTACACCCGGAACTCCGGCCCCTTGTCGAAAAGCCCTTGGTACAGCCGGGTAAAGAGGGCGGTGTACTCGGCCGCCCGGTCCGTTGCAAGGTAGGTCGATCGTTCGCCGTCTTTTTCAAGGGAAAGAAAATCGCGACCGACAAGGAACCCGAGATATTCCTGCCCGGTTTTCGAATTGAGGTCGCAACGCCCGATGATGGACGTGAAGGTCCGCGGGGTCCGGCAGTAGACAAGGATCTCCCAGTAGATCTCGTAGGCTGTCCTTCTTTCTGCCATGGTCACCGGCTCTCCAGCGCCTTTTTGAGGGTTTCCTCACCCTCACCGGCCAGTTTCAGGCGGAGGTTCCACGTGCCGGCATACCGGCGGAATTTCAGCGCGAAGTAGATCGTGACAAGCCCTATCCCCGCGTTGAGCGGTGCTGCGCCAAAGATAGCGATCACACCAAATCCCGGGCCGGTAGCGGAGGGGAGTGCAAGAATTCCCTGTATGAGGTTTGCGATCCCGAGCACGAGAAAAAAGAGGCCGCCGGCGATACTGATGAGGGTCATCCGCCAGATGAGGATCCGGTTCTCCCGGTAGTGGGAGACCATCGCCACGATCCAGCCGGTAAGGGTCTCGGCCGGGACCGGGCCGTCGCTGGTGCTGTCCCGGTACTCGTGCCGGATCCCTCGCAATCCCCGGTGGATCTTCGCGCCTGAAAGTATCCAGAAGAACCCGATGCAGACCCCTGATATACCCGTGATGATGCGGATGGCAACAATGACCGGGGAGAGAGGTGTTTCCGCTGCCCCGGGCAGGAAAGTTGCAATGATGATCTGCATCCCGAACGCCAGTGCAAGGGCGCCAAAGGTCATGTTCAGGAGAACAAGAACAAAGAAACTTCTCAGTTCCTTCCCGAACTGTTGTACGGTATGATCCGTCATGGTTGTTCACCGGGATATACGTATATTGCCGTTCTGAAATTAAAGACCATGAAACTCAGGTACGTACTTCAGAACCGTGACAGGCCGGACGCTTGCGGTCGTGTGCGGCCCGGTGGGGAACAGAACGGGTACGGTCCGGTGCCATTTCTACCCGGGTGTCCGGAGACCGTTTGCCGTGGGGGGAATCCAATAGGAGAGAAATGATATATTCCTGCCGGCAGTTTATACGCCAAAAAAAGAGAATCCCAGTAGATCCGAAAGTAAAATCACGAAGCGCAGATTGGATGTTTCGCCAGAGTGCGCGATAAAAATGTGATATGTGATCTTATGAAAAACGAGGTCTAATGAAGAAAAAACGGTGAATCATTTGATATCAGAATCGTCTGGAATGCGATGTGGATCATCCTCTTCGCGTTCCCATGGTCCTGTACCAGAAAGTGCGCCAGCCAATGACGGGATACTCTTTTTCCATGATGCGTAGAGAAATACGATAGCCTCGCTATCCGTTTGTAGGTTCTGTGCCTGTTTGATGTGGTCTAACCGGGCCTTTGCACCCGCATCGATATCAATGGACTCAAGGGCTGTATGAGCTGGAGCAGTTCCAAAGATTTTTTGATTTTTATCGGACATAACTCATTGTCTGTATCTATCGAGGGATGAATAAATCTCTTACCATAATGTGGCATAGCGTATGACGATGAACATATCTCGATGCAGTCCCGTTGGTCGACGATGCAGATATTACCCTGCCAGAACCCTCCACCAGTACTTCCGAAAGTAACTTTACACCGGGAATGTCTTTACGATCGATCGAACGCCGATTACGGCGGAGTGAGGTTGAAACCGTCTTTTGTTCCTTGTATAAAACCCAGTATTGATTACTCAGTATCCCCCATTCCTGATCAATGCAGCACGATATCGGTATTCATATGAAAGGGGGCGTCATCACTGAACGGGATGCCGATTACAGCACCGTGCGCCTCCGGGCACCGGCCGGGATCTTCACCACGGATCAGCTCCGGGGTATTGCCACTCTTGCAAAGAGATACGGCAACGGTGAGGTGCACAGCACTACCCGCCAGACACTGGAGATACCTCATATCAAAAGGGATTCCCTTAAGAAACTGGGAAAAGCCTTAGAGAAGAACGGCACACCCATCGGATCAGAAAAGGACGAAATCGTCAATGTTATTGCCTGCCCGGGAACCGAGCGGTGCAAGTTTGCCAATATAAATACCATCCACCTTGCCAGATTGATCGACACAAACCTCTTTGGCAAGGAGATGCCGGTCAAGATGCGGATCGCCATATCCGGTTGTCCTAATGCGTGCATGAGCCCCATGCTCAATGAGATCGGTGTCATCGGCAGGGTTAACCCGGTCCGCATAAAGGATCGCCTCTGCACCGGCTGTGGCAACTGCGTCCATTACTGCAAGGAAAATGCGATCCAGATAAAGAACGGCATATCCGTGCTGGACGAGGTCAGGTGCGTCCAGTGTGGGGTCTGTGTTCAGTCATGCTCCTTTGACCTTATCAAAGCTGAAGACCGTCATTACCTCATTACGGTCGGCGGAAGACGGGGGCGGCACCCGAAGATCGGGCGCAACCTGCTCACCGTGGAGTCCGAGGACCGGGTGCTCTTTGTTATCGAGAAGATCGTGGACTGGGTGTACCGTCGGGCATGGAGCGGCAGGCTGCTCTCGGAGCAGCTGGACGATCTTCACTTCGACAAATTCCAGGAAGATATCCTTAAGAAGGTCCCGGGGGCAAAACCCGTGATTGACGAGAGGGACAAGGCGGGAGTATAGCGAAGGCCGGAGTTGTCGATGCGCAATGATGCGCCTGCGATGATCGGGACCGGGCCCTCCGCCGGGTAATGTAAACCGGCGACGAACGTGTATCGATCGGATCTTCATAATAAATACCCTGTTTTCACTTCGCCGCAGGTCTTCCCCATAGGGGTTGTATGCAGACCGGGAGGTTTGCTGAATTATTTTTGGCGAAGGAGTGAAGAAGAACAGGAAGAACAGCACCAAAAAAGGGGACGCTTTTTTTAGGCAAGCGTGATGTTCTTTTCCACCGTTCCCACTGCCGCGAGGTAGACCGGCCACTGTGTCTCCGGATCCAGATCGGCGAGTTTGGTCATGAGTTCGTCATGGAACATATCCGTGGGAAAGACCTCATACCCGAGGTTTGCTGCTGCCATGATAAGGTTCTGGCAGGTATGCCCTGCCTCGATAAACACGCTCCGGTAGCCACGGTTCCCCAATGCCCAGACCGCCCGGTACGGGACGGCTACCCAGAGGAAGGTAACGGCAGCACGGGTCATAATTTTGAAGTTCATGCTTGCCGTGCTCATCTCCAGTATCAGGCCGGAATCAATCCGTTCTGCAACAATACTGTGGGATCCTGGAAGGAACCGGTACAGACCGGTCTCAAGCCCTTCGACCTCATTTGCCACAAAGTAGGTCTCCAGCGGGTACCGCGATCCGCTGGATGGAATATTCCTCAGCTGGATCGTCTCGGCTACGGTCTTTTTGAACCCCTGCGTGCACCAGAGCATGTACGAGAGATCCTTTAATGTGACAGACGAACGGGAGAAGAACCCAACGGGTTCGTAGTTCTCGATCGCTTTCCTGACCGGGAAGTCCGGGACCTTGAACTTCTTCGGGCTGGGGAGTTTGATTTTTGTCTGCCCTTCTTTTGCCGGAAGTTCGTGCGGGGGTTCCGGGACGCGGAGAACAAGATCCACTGTGGAGTAATCCGGATATCTTGTTCCTTTGATGAATTCCTTGCCGATATTGGTCACAATGATCTCCTCACTAAAGGGGAACCCTCACGGGTGATAGTGAATAAAAAAAGGTGCCGGTTGGAATCCGGCAGTGTGTGTATGTGTGATGGAAAGGAGGGTTAAGCCGCTGTTTTCACGTACAGGTTCGCGTAGACAACCTGACCCTTGCTCTTGCCGTGGCGTTCACCAAGGTCTCCGATGTAGTGGTCGAACCTGGCCTTGACACCGTCGACTTCTTTCTCCACAGTATCCACCTTCTGGTACCCGGGCATCATGAACTTGATCTCGCCGAGCACGTACATCTCGCCCTTAACCATCTGGCCGCCGACACGGCCCTCGACATCACCCTTGATGATGACGGTGCCGCCTTCTGCATGGGTGGAGACGTGGATGAACGCGTTCTTCTCGATGATGATGGTGCCGCCGAGCATGAAAGTACCGATATCGTTGCCGGCACTGCCTTTGATCCGGATGGTGCCGCCCTTCATGCCTCTCCAGTCGCCACGGTAGGCGCAGCCGACATGGTTCTTGGCATCACCATCGACAGTGAGCTCGCCACCTTCCATCTGGATCCCGCAGAACGAGTCAACGTTGCCCTTGACGTGGATCTTTCCGCCCTTCATCCAGCCGCCGACATACATGTCAGCATTGCCGTTAAGCGTAACGGTTCCTGCGGTCATCTTGGAGCCGATGTACTTCACGCGGGTGCAGTCGCCGTCGATAACGATGTCGGTGTCCGCTGCGGTTGCACCTGCGTTCCCGCTGACGGTAAAGAAGTCCCCGATAGTGACGTGGATCTTGCCTTCGTGGCCGGGGAGTGCTGCGATCTGTGCGGCGGTCTTTCCTGCAAATACGTCCGGGGTGATGCTGTATCCCTCGAAGATCAGTTCGGGGACTTTTGTGGGTTTCAGCGTTACTGTTGCCATGATTAACCTCAGGCCTCCACATCGACATTGATGACATACGGGTGGGGAGCAAGGTAGTCCTTGACCGCGTAGTTCTCGAGCTGGACCGTGTAGGTTCCTTTGTGGAACGCCTGGCTGACATCCCGGGTGACCTGCGGGTTTTCAGGCATGTTGACCTTGACCCAGACCGTCTTCTTATGGCCGTGGCTGACAACTTCCCCGTCCTTAACGATAACTTCACCGTTCTTGATGAAGTAAGCAGCCCGCTGGAATGCGGTCTCGATCTTCTCTGCATCGGAGGGCATGTTCTTGAAATTGAGGTCGAAGATACCGACATCCCCGTTCATGCCTGGTGCGAGACCTCCATAGGTGTTGCCAAGGCCAAGGCATTTTGCCGGGCCGGACCGGGTCATCTGGGCGATCTCGAAGAGGGTGAGCTCGCGGTCGACGCCGTGGATGTAGGTTGCGTTGACGACCTTGTCGGAGTTCTTCATGGTTGCAAGGGTTGCTTCACGGGCCTTCTTGCTCATGAGCCACTTGATGACGCGGGGGTACCGGGTAAACGGTCCTGCATTCGGGTGGTCGGTCGTGAGGAAGGTCCGGTTCATGTCCTTTGCAAAGAGTGCCAGTTCAAGACCGGTTGCCCACTGGATTGCATTGGGCAGGACATCCTTGTTGTAGATGTAGGGGACAATCCCGGCGGCGGTCTCCAGCTCGACATCAACATTGGTCCATTTCAGGTGGTTGAGGCCGTGAAGGTGGTGCTCGAACGGGCCGTCCGCGGTCATCGTGGTGGTCTCGTCCAGGGTCACGCAGCCGAGATCGATGGTGATGTTCTTCTGCTTGTTGACATAGTCCATGACTTCCTTTGCCTTGGAGCAGAATGTTCCCCAGCCATCGCCACCATAAGAGTGGAACTGGAGGTGGGTGGAGTGCAGGACCTGTTCGCGGCCGAACTTGTTCTTGGTCTTGACACCCTCGGCAATTTTGAGGGACTCGATGGTGTCCGGGTAGTTGCCGGGGTTACCGAGATTGTTCTGGTGAACGTGGATCGAATGCGGAAGACCGAGGTACTCGTTTGCCTCCATAAGGCCCTTGATGATCTCCCCGGGTGTAATCTCGAAGAACGGGACATGATCGGTGAGGTTTAAGCAGTTGAGACCCCATGCCCAGGCAGCAGTGCCACCGGGGTTGACGACCTTGACGCCGTAGCCCTTGGTCTGGCCAAGAAGCCAGGCTATGTAGGCTGCGGTGTTCTCGACTTCTCCGTTCTTGAGGTACTCCATGACGAACCAGTTGTTACCGAAGACCGGCAGCGCCGCTTCGTCGATGATGGGTGTGTCGTGGATCTCTTCATGTACGTGGGGGGCGAGGAGCGGGGGCATCGCGGCTTCCATGACGAATGTATATCCCATCCGGGCGTAATCGTACCCGGTTTTGAAGACCGATGGGATAGAGAAGCCGGACTCCATGCGGTAGCCGTTCTTCTGGGCCATCGCGCTCCTGCAAAATCCTGACAGGAGCTTGTCCTCGGGCCTGAGCAACCGCCCGGCATTGACCTTGGGTCCTGCCACATGGGAGTGGACGTCCACACCGCCTGCCATGACAACCTTGCCCTTTGCATCGATCACCTTTGCAGACGAGCTGACCTTGTCGACAATCTTCCCGTCCTTTATGGCAACATCGCCTGCGTCGCCATCGATCTTACGGGTCGGGTCGATGATGAACCCGCCCCTGATGATAAGTTCTCCGGATGCCATTTTTAGCTCACCACCGGGTTTGTGTTGTGCGGATATTTCCGGTCTTCCTTTGCCGCAAGCCAGACCGGTTCGGTACTGGTCAGTTCGCACATGCGTTCGTAGACCCGGTCAAAGAGCTGTTCGTCGCTCGGTACGCCGGGCAGGCCCTTGAGCACTGCTTTGAACTGGATCGGGACATTGTCCATACGATAGACTACACCTGGCTCATCGACACCGGCAATCCGGACCGGAATGTGGAGGTCCGAGACTTCGCTTGCCATGTTGAAGTTCGGGTCGATGGTGATGAACGGGTGCTTCTTTAAGTGCTGGACCGCCTGGATGGGGAAGTGGGCACCGGCATCGGCACCAACGTTGACGAAGCAGTCGACTTCGTCCCTCATTGCGAGATCCACGGAGCTCGTCTCGCCCGGGTTCATGTGGGCGTGGGTGCCTTTGGAGAGATCGATACAGTACGGGAATCCGAACTGCCAGGACCAGACCTGGCCGGGGCCGGCGATATTGTAGTGGCCACGCATTGCCATGATCGAGGCCTTGGTGTGCTCGTTGAGGTCACGGGTCAGGCTGATTGCGATGTCCACGTTGTGGTTGCGGCCATCGGTATGGGTGCAGCCCATGCCAAAGAAGATCATACAGAAGCGGGCCTTCTTCATGATGTCCACGGACTTCTTAATCGTCTCCTTGTCGATGCCGGCTACCTTGTCGGGGATGTCGTGGCCCCGGAGCACGGTGCGGAACGCATCGAAGAGCTCGTAGTCGTGTCCCTGATCGAGCATCAGGTGGACGTCGGCGAGTTTCGCGGTGTCTGTCTCACGCGGGTCGATGGAGAGAACCGTCCTCTGCATCTGGCCTTTTGGGGTGAAGTAGCCACGCGGGAAGATCGAGTACCGGGAGGTGTGGCGGGGGTGGGCGTGCATAGGGTTGCAGCCCCAGAAGACCACGACATCGGCACGGTTCTTGGCCTCACCGAGAGTGCAGCTCGGGTACCCGTTGTCGAAGATGGCGAGGAACGAGGGGCCGTGGCAGATGGTTGCACAGTTGTCGAGCACGGCACCGGACTTCTCGGCAATCCGGCCGACTGCGCTCATGCCCTCACAGTTGGTGGAGCCAAAGCCGTAGATGAGGGGCTTTTTGGCTGCAAGCATTGTCTTTGCCATCCAGTCGATTGCCTCATCATAGGAGATCTCCTTCATGGTGCCGTCAGGCTGGCGCATCCGCGGGAGCTTCGGGCGGGTGGGGTCGTTTGCATGGTGGAACAGGTTGGTCCCGATGATGCATGCATTGTGCACTTCGAGGATCTTGGTCTCGTCATCGGAGACCAGTACTTCGATATCGTCGCAGGATGAGCCGCAGTACGGGCATCCGACGCCTGTGATCAGTTTCGGCATAATTACTGGCCTCCTTTCCAGAGCCCTACGGCACCCTGTACGAGCTCAAGGGCGGTCTTCAGTTTTTCATTGATGGCGGGTTCGATGGTGACCGGGAACCCGCTGTACTGCGGGGTGCCGGTCGACTGGGTCCTGGGTGGGACAACCTGGTTTGCCCAGACACCCTGCCGGATGTGGGCAAGGCCCGGGGGGACATACTGGGTCGCATCGATGGCTTTAACGATTACGGTACCGCATTCGCTGGTGACACGGACATTGGTGTTCTTCCAGATGCCGGCTTTTTTCATGTCGTCAGGGTGCATCTCACAGATGGAGCAGGCCTCGAAATAATCGGGATTGGTCTTGCCCTTCTCCATTGCAGCGCCTTCCTCAATGGAGCGCTGCGTGATCATGTTAAGCTGGATTTTTGGCATATGTCCATCTCCCTCTTACAGCTGTACCATTGCCCTGGTATCTCCCCTTCCTGAAAGGGTGATTACTTTGTACGGGCATGCTGCTACGCATACGCCGCAGCCGGCACAAAGCTCATTCTTCGCGTCAACACTGATGGATTTCCCATCCCTGACCACGTAGATCTTATCTTTCGTTACCGGGTCGAGCGTATGAAGCTCGAGCGCGTTGACCGGGCAGGCAACTACGCAGATGCCACAACCGGTGCAGCGGTTCATATTTACATGTACTGAAAACGCCATGCACATCACACTCAGATTGAAAAAGTTAATAACATTTTTATTTACGGATCAGTGGTTTACAATAATTAATAAACCTTTTGAAAATGCAGTTTACATCCATTAAATCTCCCGTCAACTCCACGGCTATGAACCGGATCCCGTGAACTATGCGAATCCCCATACCTTATCCCGGCGGGTTTGACTCCCCCTGATCCCTGAAAACAGCCTTCTCCTATCCTGACCGTGAGCCAGGAGGCAGGATTGACGTGCATCGGCATACCATCATATTCAACACCAGCGACTCAATCGACAGCCAGAATAAAAAATAGAACACCCCGGTATCCGGGTGATGGTGTTGTGGTATCAGGATTTAACGGAAATGATACCGTCGTCACTCTTCAGGTTTGCCCTTTTCCCATAGACAAGTGATCCAATGTTCAGATTATAATTCTTCAGTATCATCAAGAAATTTTATTTTCGGAAGTCCTGATGATTATCTCCCGCTGATGAGGTTGCGCTGCTGGATCAGTTTTGCCGCAAGGATGAAAACGCAGCTGATAAGAAGGAGCGCCCCGGCATCGAGCGCCGGTGAAAAGACCGCATCCCCGGTCAGGGTCGCGTGGAACAGGTCGACAAGGTACGTGAGCGGGGAGAGCTCGTTTGTCCACGCCCAGCTCCCCAGTTGGCTCAAGGGTATGAAGATGCCCGAGACAAAGATGAGGGGGAGCCGGACCAGATTCGAGTACATCATAATATTTGAAGGCGTGTCGGTCGCCGGTGATGCGAGCAGGGTGCCAAGCGATGCAAAGGTGATCGAGCCAAGCACGAGGGCGGGGATGAGCATCCACGGGTCTGCAAGGTGCAGGTGCAGGAGGAGTGTCCCGCCGAGCCAGACAATCGTTGTGATCGCCATGCCGAAGACTGCGCCGGCAAGGATATCCCCAAGGACGATGCTCCCGATCTGGACCGGGAGGGAGACGAGACGCTCGTAGGTCTTCTCCCGCTTCTCCCACGGGGTGATCAAAGGACCGGTGGAGGACGCGGAAAAAAAGAGCATCATGCCAAGGAAACTCGGGAAAAAGAGCGCGATATCGAGGTCCCTCCCGATAAAAAAGGTCAGGAACATGATAAACGGGAAGAGCAGGCCGAAGATCACGACCGAGCCCTTGTAGTAGTAAATCCGCATGTCCTTCTCAGCGACCATCAGGACGCTGTGGACGAACAGGCGCAGGTTCATATGGCACCCCCGGTCATCTGCACGAACGCCTCTTCAAGCGTGGGGCTCGATGTCGCAATCGAGAGGATCGTCAGGTGGTCCGCTGCTGCCATGGCAACCAGCTGTTTGACCGCACGGTCCGGATTATCGGCATACACCCGCCACTTGTCCCCCCGTGATTCTGCCCGTGCGATCCCCAGTGATGCGAACATCTCTTCTGTGACCGGCTGGTCAAAGGAGATCTCGACATAGCGCGTGGTGTCAAACTTTTGTTTGAGTTTTTCGGGGCTGCCGGTCGCGATGATCTTCCCACGCTCGATGATGCTTATAGATGAGCAAAGTTCGTTTGCCTCTTCGATGTTATGGGTCGTGATAAGGACCGTACTGCCCTCTTTGTTCATGTAGCGCACTGTATCGAGGACGAGCCGGCGGCTGTAGACATCAAGGCCGGTCGTCGGTTCGTCAAGGAAGAGGACCGGGGGGGAATGGACGATGGCACACGCGATGCTGATCCGCTGGCGCATCCCTTTGGAGAAGAAACGGACGAGGTCGTGCCGCCGGGACTCAAGACCGAGCCGGGCGAGGATCTCATCGCACCGGCGTTCCCGGCTCTTCTTGTCCATGCCGTAAAACTTGGCTGTCCACAGGATGTTCTGCTCAGCGGTAAGATCGCTGTACACGGTACCGTTCTCGGGGATCACCCCCATTTTGAGTTTTGCCTCAAGCGGGTACTTCAGGAGATCGATCCCGCTGATCCGCACCGAGCCGGTATCCGGCGTCAGGACACCGGTCATCATCCGTATCGTGGTGGTCTTCCCGGCCCCGTTCTGTCCGAGAAAGCCGAAGATCTCACCTTCCTTGACGGTGATGCTGACATCATCGACCGCGGCAACCGGCCCAAATGATTTCCTGAGGTTTATTGCTTCAATTGCGTTCATGGGATCACCTGCCTGATCAGATCTCACCGGCGGTCTATTAGTATGATGTGATACACAAATTGTAAAATCATCGCTACGTGTTCTGATTTTTGTTACCGGGACAACATACGGCAGATTTCCGGAACCGGGCGCTGCATCCGACATTATGGATCAATAACAGGGGATTATGCTATTTGTGAAAATGGCAGATATGACCCCCTCATTAAAGAAATAAAGAAATCTGGTGAGAACGTGGAAATTTCGGTTTTGTCGACGTGGCTGTAAGTCTGTGATATTGCAGCGTGGGAATTACCAGTCTAGCCCGGTCGTAACCGGACACCCCCTCATTAACAAAATAACAAAATGTGGTGGGGTCGTGGTAGAGAGATCCCACCGTGGATCACACTGGTAGATAACAAGAACATAAAAATCGGTTAGTGACAGGATCCTAAGGGCCCGGGAATAATTTTTGACCCCGCAAAATAAATGTTTTTGAAAAACCCTAAACACGCGTATTTCAACAATCTGAGCCCGAATAGAGTTGTTTATTTATTAAAACGCAAAATTAACCCCGTCATTAACAAAATAACAAAATCAATTTTATCCCTTACAGTTAAATACGGGCACCTACGTAAAACCACAATTTGTCACTGGTGGCGTTACTACGTGTCATTCAAAAAGAGTATGCCGATACCGTAACGGCTGCGAGCTCTCCGCGATCCAAACTCCTCCGAGTTTTCCTGCATACCACTGAATTGTCCATGATATTTTCGATAAATTGATATCAATCATTGAGAATACTGAAATGACACTTTTTCGGATTAAACCCCGGAACTGCACCGATCTCTCAGCGATGGCATAGCTTGAAAGCGTTATGAGCTGGGGACAGACAGACTCGAATCTCTTAAAATGAGTCTGACGGTGCCATCATGGAAGATGATTATGAAAATTTCGAGTTTGACTCCGACGCTCCGGAATCATTTGGCTTAGAAGAAGGAGACATTGGTTATGCAATTCAAGCATCGATAATTCTCCATGGATGGATTGTAGAAGGGTTAACTGAATATTTCATCAAAGTCCCCGATAAAAAAACGGAGGAGGATCTCTGTTTGCTGTTTGGGGACATTCTTACAGCAAAACTCCCCCAAAATTTTCGGAATTTTTTCGATGCTCAACTTTGCAGAATCTCATCGTACCCTGCAAAAGTTATTCTTGTAACTTTCATCTGCACAAAGACTGTAGACGAGAACGATGCAATATTTTGGCAGACTCAAGCCACTTTCCGCCATGTTTTATCCGATTTTGACATTTTTCTGACTCTTTTTAGTGAGTGCATTACTGCCTGCGAAAATCGCCTTAATCAAAAATAGTTCCTATCTCCAACTCCCCATTTTTTCGTGGATGATCAATGACAACATGTCGGAACTATTGAGGGGGATCCAGAAGGGGAATAAGAGTGCCAGCATTTTGTAGCATTAATAAAACATAAGCCGTCACTGCCCCGGTTTTTCCAGATCCCAGGAACAATCAAAAAGTTGTGCTCGAATTAATGGATTCATGTTTCTAAACCGCATTCTCTCTGTGACCGGATTGATATGCGGATTCTCTTCAATCAAGGCAGAAACGGTATATATGTTGGACCTGGCCAATTCTTCTGGTGAAGGTGTGATGAACCGCTCCTTTATCCATTCTGAGTATGGTGCACCAAAGGCATTCCCGGTTGAACAAATGCGTAAAGGGCGGCGGGAATTGGTCGGATAGAGTAAAATAGTGCGGAGTCTCCGATAATCTTCACTTTCGAACGCAGTCAGGTCATCGCATCCAATAAAGTGGTACCTCTTGTTTGAAAAACAGTGATTTTTTTTCAGGTCGTGAAGATAACTCAAAGTAAGCCGGGCCCCACTAGGGAAATACCAGGTCAGATCCTTCTTTTTCCATCTCGCGCCAGTATTTATCAGCCAATTGTTCACCTGCTTCATAAGGCCGATCTCAAGATTATTGTAATCAGGACGCAACAGGAGAGCCCGGTAATCCCTTTGATGCACGTACTGCAACGCAGCCATGATCAATCCTGTAGTTTTACCGGATCCGAGGGCTCCATTGAAGAATACTTCAATGGACGTCATTCCGTCCCCCGATATATTTCCCTTCGGAATACCCTGCATCAAAAACAGTTTTTGTTTTTCGGTCGGGGTTTTAAAAATAAATGGATTTTTATTTAGTATCTCGTTATAACAATTTTGTTGATAGTGCTCATCAGATCCTGTTGGACATAATCCCAGCTTATCACTGGCTCCGGAATTGCGTAAATCTGGACCGTTTGAAGATCCTGAAACCTCACAGAGCTCTCTTTTACTGGACTCAATATCCTGCACGGAATCCCAAAATGTAAAATAATCCGTTTTTTCACTTACATCCAGATCTTTTTCAGCCTCGCCTTTTTTCAGCCAGCTGTACATTGTCGGGTAGGTGATTCCGAGCTCTGCGCATGCATCTTTTCTCGAATATCCCTTTCTCAGTAAATTGCAGAGAGATACACCCAGCTCAGCGGAGAATTTGGGCGGGCGACCCCCGGCATGTCTTTTCTTTTTACGGCCCCGTTTTACGGGGATACTGGTATCCGGCTGACCCATAAATTCAACTGCCACCGTGAGATGAGGTACTATAATTTTCTTTTGCTTTTAGAATGCACGAGAACCAGAACACGCCAGAACCCTTTTTTTATAGTTTGCATATCCTCAACGCGTCGGAAAACTCCACTCTCCCAAAACTTCAGTTATAACGTCGACAAGTTATTTTATGTCCCCAGACTGGGGATGGTGTCGTCGCAGTTTTACCGTCAATGGAGTTATTTTATGTTGTCCGGTTATGGAATAAAGAAACTCCCGTCCAGCCCGATATTCCCTTTCCCTTATTCCCGCCGCCCCTCATCCGCGATCCGTTGCATCGCTATCTCACAGTAATTCGGGTCGATTTCGATCCCGATCGCTTTGCGGTTGCACTGCGCAGCGGCAACAAGCGTGCTTCCGCTGCCCATGAAGGGATCGAGCACGGTATCGCCGACAAACGAAAAGAGTTTCATGCATCTTGTAGGCAGCTCGACCGGGAAGGGGGCGGGGTGGCCGATCCTTGACTTCCTCTCGCCGTTGAATGTCCAGAGCCCGTTTGTCCATGCGAGAAATTCATCCCGCGTGATATCGGACTGGTGCGAGCCGCTGGTCTTCTTCCACGAATTGCGGTACAGCACCACGATCAGTTCCACGGGGGCGATCACGTACGGCGCAGACGCGCTCGCCCACGAGCCCCACGCGGTCCGGCGCGAGATATTCCCCTCGTTCCAGATGATCGTGGAATGGTAGGCGAAGCCGCACTCCTTTGCGATCGTGGTGAGATCGGCACCCACGCTCTGCTGGCCTCCCTTGTTCTTGTCGAGCGGGATGTTGAGACAGAACCGGCCGTCGTCCCTGAGCCAGCGGTAACAGCGTTTCATCCAGCGCTTCGAAAAATCAAGATACTCCGCATAGGTCACATGGTCATCATGGGAGTTGTACTTGATGTCCACGTTGTATGGCGGCGATGTGACCACGAGATCGATACCTTTCGCCGGGACCCGCCGGGTGGCAAAGATGTCCTCGTTGATGATCGCAAGGTCCTCCGTCTTGAAAAATGCTCCCCGTCCCATGCCGCCGTCCCTTTTAAGAACGTTGTCCGTTATCCCTAAAGTAGTTCCCGGCCCGGTGACCACCGGGATTTTTTACCCGGAAACCCCGATACTAATTCATGCACGATGCGACCGGCCCGGCATTTACCTACACTCCTATCGGCACAATCCATTCGCCGTACACGGATATCGCCGGCATGCCCATCCAGCCGGTCGGGGCCCGGGGAGTCAGGGGCACGATCGAAATCAGGAGCGATCTCTGCGGTGGTCTTGCCGATCTCGACGGGTTCTCCCACATTATCCTGCTCTACGCCCTGCACCGGTGCACGGGGTACAGCCTGACGGTCACCCCGTTTCTCGACCCCGCACCCCACGGTGTCTTTGCGACGAGGTCGCCCAGGCGCCCCAATGCGATCGGCCTCTCGGTCGTCCGGCTCGTCGGCATTGAAGGGTGCGTGATCACGATCGAGGACGTGGACATCCTTGACGGCACGCCGCTCCTGGACATCAAACCCTATATTCCGGCGTTCGATTCGCATCCTGATACCCGCTGCGGGTGGTTAACGCACGTCGCAGAGAACGCACGGGAGACGCGGTCCGACGACCGGTTCCGGTAAACATTCCCGGCAGCCGGCCGGACCAGTTCGGAATTATTAATACGCTTTTACACCGGATTGTTGATCCATGGAAGAACAGGAACCTCTCCGCGGTGTTACCGGGATCATCCGGCCGTACAAGGAATATATCGCGAGCCTTGGTCTTGCAAAAGGAGACCAGGTCGTCTATTACGGGTGTGTCGGGACCTGCACGCCATTTGTCGAACTGCTGGCAGTCGGGATCCGGGGCCTGCACCTCAGCCAGGTTTTTGTCCCGCTGCTGGACGAGAGCAAGGCCCGGGTGATCCAGGACATCCCTGATGTGGGGATGCAGGCGGCAGGGGCGCATGCGGTCGTGTCCCCGAAAGTGATCGTGATCATGGGCGGGCTTGCGATGCCGCTGATGCCGACAACAAAGGAACTGGTCCGGGACCTTGCCGGACGCCATCCCGAAGCAAAAGTAGCCGGTGTCTGCTTCCAGGACATGTTCGAGCGGGCCGGGTGGATCGGGGTCGTCCCGTTTGATTTTACCATCAGCGCGATGATCGAACCGATAACCGTCGCCCGTGCGGAAAAATAAGTTTTTGTTCATGCGCCAGGGAATCCCCGGCAGGCATCCTGCACGGGGCAACGTTCCTCCCTGCCGGGACGGTACGTATTTTCTTCTTTTACGGTACACCAGTACGCATGGCTTCTTTTGTCCACCGCATAGAAGTTCACTATAAACACGATCCCCGCCTGAAAATCCGTACGGACCGGATCCGCTCGCTCGGGTTTTTGGTCGACGAGCTGCAGCTGGTCGACGTGTACACAATAGCAACCGGCTCCCGGGATTTCACCCGCGATGAACTCCATGAGATCGGAGCCCGGCTGTCAAACCCGGTGGTCCAGGAATTTGTGGTGGACAAAGCAACAACGGCATTTTTTGATTACGCGATCGAGGTCGGGTTTTTGCCGGGCGTAACCGACAACGTGGGAACCACGGCCGGCCAGACGATCGAGGACTATTGCCGGGTGAAATTCTCACAGGATGATGCAGTCTATTCATCGCAGCTCTATTTTGTCCGCGGGCATCTCCCCCCTGAGACGATCGCCCGGCTCGGCGACACGCTCGCAAACCCTCTCGTGAACCGTGTCATCATCAAGACCCGGCAGGAATACGGGGATGCCGGGATGGACCGGGTGGTTCCCCGGGTGCAGCTCCACGAGATGCGGACTGTCGGCCTTGTCGATCTTGATCTCCCGGATGAGGATCTCGTACGCCTTGGAAAAGAAGGAATTGCCGATCCCGAAACCAGCGTTCGCCGGGGGCCGCTTGCGCTCGATCTTGCCCAGCTCCACGCGATACGGAACTATTTTGACGAGCTCGGTCGGTGGCCGACCGATGTAGAGATCGAATCGCTCGCCCAGACCTGGAGCGAGCACTGCAAGCACACGATCTTTGCCTCTGCAATGGACGATGACGTGCCAAAAGGATTGTACAAGACGTACATCCAGGCCGCGACAAACGAGATCCGGAAAGAAAAAGGCGACCGGGATATCTGCGTGACGGTCTTTACGGATAATTCCGGCGCGATAATCTTCGATGACGAAAACCTCGTGACCCACAAGGTCGAGACCCACAACTCCCCCTCGGCACTCGATCCGTTTGGCGGGGCACTTACGGGAATCGTCGGGGTAAACCGGGACACGATCGGGTTTGGCCTGGGCGCAAAACCCTGCATGAACATCTACGGTTTCTGCGTAGGTGACCCGGCGGCAGACATCCAATTGTTCCGGGGAAAAGACAAGAAGAACCCGGTGCTTTCGCCGCGGCAGATCCTTGACGGTGTGGTCCGCGGGGTCGGTGTCGGCGGGAACTGCTCGGGTATCCCGACGCCGCAGGGGTTCTGCTACTTTGACAACCGGTACGCGGGAAAACCCCTCGTTTTTGCCGGGACAGTCGGCGTGATGCCAAGAGAGGCAAACGGCGTCAGACTCTCCGAGAAAAAGGCCGAGCCCGGCGATCTGGTCGTGATGGTTGGCGGCCGGGTGGGAAAAGACGGCATCCACGGTGCAACATTCTCGTCCGAGGCGCTCGACCCCAACAGCCCGGTGACCGCCGTCCAGATCGGGGACCCGATCACGCAGAAGAAATTCTCCGATGTACTTGTCAAGGAGGCCCGGGACCTCGGGCTGTACCGGAGCATCACGGACAACGGGGCCGGCGGGCTTTCCTGCTCAGTTGCCGAGATGGCAAAAGAGAGCAACGGCTGCCGGGTTGACCTCGACAAAGTGCCGCTCAAGTACCCTGGCATGGCCCCTTGGGAGATCTGGATCTCGGAGTCCCAGGAGCGCATGACGCTTGCCGTCCCTCCGGAAAAAATTGACGAGTTCATGGACCTCATAAAGCGCCGGGAGGTTGAAGCGACGGTCATCGGGGAGTTCACCGGCACGGGCCGGTGCATTGTCGAGTGCCAGGGAATTGTCGGGATGGATGTCGAATTATCGTTCCTCCACGACGGCCTGCCCAAAAAGACGCTCACGACAACGCCGGTAACCGTTCACAATCCTGAGCCGGCTCTGCCCTGCCCGGCACGTCTCGACGACCTCTTGCCGACGATGCTTGGCCGCAGGAATATCTGTTCCACGGAATTTGTGACGATCCAGTACGACCACACCGTGCAGGGTGGCCATGTCCTTGGGCCGGTACAGGGAAAAGGCCGGGTGCAGGCACCGGCAACGCTGACAAAAGTTGTCCCCGGATCGAAAAAGGCCGTGGGCTTGTCGCAGGCGCTCTTTCCCTCATATTCAGAGATCGACCCGTACTGCATGGCCGGGGCTGCCATCGACACCGCGATCCGTGGCCTTGTGGCGCTCGGCATTTCTCCCGATGAGATCGCACTTCTCGATAACTTCTGCTGGTGTTCTTCTGACGAACCGGAACGGCTCTGGCAGCTCAAACAAGCCGCAAAAGGGTGTTATGATTATGCAAAAGTGTTCGGCACACCGTTTATCTCCGGGAAAGACAGCATGTTTAACGATTTCTCGGGGTACGATGCGGAGAACAACCGGGTCAAAGTCTCCGTTCCCCCCACGCTCCTTATCTCATCCATCGGCGTCCATGCGGATGTTGTAAAGGCGGTCTCGATCGATGCGAAAGTCGCAGGCGATATCGTGTATGTTATCGGGGAGACTGCGGAGGAACTCGGCGGCTCGGAGTATTTTGCCCATCTCGGGTATACCGGGAACACGGTCCCTAAACTGGACGCGGCAGCGGCAAAGGTGCGATACCAGAACCTCTACAACGCGATTTCCCACGAACTGGTGGCCTCGGCATACCCGGTCAGCCACGGGGGACTTGGCGTCGCTCTTGCAAAAGTGGCGATTGCCGGCCGGCTCGGGATGGATCTTACGATCCCGTCTTCCCTGCGCCCGGACTATTTCCTCTTCTCGGAGTCCCTGGGCCGGTTCGTGGTGACCGTTGCACCGGACCACAAGCGTGAGTTCGAGCGGATCATGGGCGCCGATGCGGTGCTGCTCGGGAAAACCGGCGGCAGCCGGCTGCGGATCACGGGCCGGACACTTCTTTTCGAACAGGAAATTTCAAAACTTGAAGCGGCATACAAGGCGCCGTTTGGGGGGTTCTGATATGGCAGTCATGTCTCCGGCAGATGGCAGGAAACCCGGGCAGGGGCAGATCCCGGAAAAAGCCATTGTCATGAGCGGGTACGGGATCAACTCCGAGATGGAGACCCGGGAGGCACTCCTCCGGGCCGGTATGGACTCCGACATCGTCCACATCAACGACCTGATTGCAGGACGACAGCGCCTGTCGGATTACCGGATGCTCATCTTCCCCGGCGGGTTTTCCTACGGGGATGACACCGGCGCCGGTAACGCGTATGCGAACCGGGTGAGAAACAACCTCTGGGACGATCTCCTCGAGTTCCTTGACGGCGATAACCTGGTCCTTGGGATCTGCAACGGCTTCCAGATCCTTGCAAACCTCGGGCTCGTACCCGCGTTTGACAAGAACTACTCCCGGGACATCGCCCTGATGCCCAACCGGGGCGGGCGGCTGGAATGCCGGTTCGTGACGATCCGGCCGGCGGCCGACAACCTCTGGACGCACGGCATTGAAAAACTCTGGTGCCCGGTTTCCCACGGTGAAGGTAATCTCTCCTGCTCCCCGGAAACTCTCCAGCGTATCAAAAAGCACAAGCAGGTTGCGTTTACCTACTGCCGGGAGGATTTGAGTCCGGCGGCCGGCGAGTATCCGTTTAACCCGAACGGTTCGGTCGAGGACATTGCCGGCATCACCTCGGCAGACGGGAGGGTGCTCGGCATGATGCCGCATCCCGAGCGGGCGATGGAGTTCACAAACCTCTACGACTGGCCGCTCATCCGGGAACAGATGCGGCGGAGCGGGGAACGTGTTCCTGAAGAATCGCTCAACATGGCGATCTTCCGTAATATCGTCGGGTACTTTGCGTGAACCCGGGGTCACGTGAAAACTAAAAAAGAGCGCCCGGTCAAAACTGTTTTTTTGCGCAGTATCAGGTAGATTACCTGAACCCGAACATTCCTTTCTTTTTTCCCTGCTTTCCGCTTTGTGCGGGGCGCCCGCTGTCCATTGCGTTGAGACCATCGCGGCGTTTTGCATCTTCTTTTAGTTCGTCTGCGATCAGGGGCAGGTGGGAATACTTTTTTCTGGATGTGTGCATGGAAAGCGGCGACTCCTGGTAGGAAACCGTCTCTGCGAGTCGTTCCGGCTCATCGGCAACAAGTGGGAGGTGTGCGTACTGTTTCTGCAGCGGCTCCTCGGGTGGTGCTATCTGGACATCGAACGTCGGGTCACCGTCGGACCACGGGTCCCACTCTTCAGAAGGATCCTCCGGCACCGGCAGCCGGCTTTTCTTGAGCTTGACGACCACGGGTGCGTGTACAGGTAAAGGTTGTGGTGCAGGTGCGGCAGCTTGTGGAGCCGGGGCGCCTGCGATCCGGGTACCCGGAATAACCGGTACATACGTGGCGCCGCACCGGGTGCAGAACTTTGAGTGCGGGGCAGGAGCCGGGGTCCCGCAGACCGGGCAGACCTTTTTTGCGAGCGATGCGCCGCACACATCGCAGAACTGTGCTTTCTTATCGGAGACAAGGGCCCCGCACGCAGGACAGACTGGGAATCCCGGCGCCTGCTCTTCTATGAGCGGCGACCCGCACAGGTCGCAGAACCGCGAATTGTTGTCGGGTGCGGGGGCGCCGCAGTTTCCGCATTTTTTGCTCATGTACTCTCTAGTGAATAAAAAC
>Ga0181529_10000434_pt1 | contig 61004 bp, 44 predicted proteins | sample PEATcosm2014_Bin_36_FD_119763 | JGI IMG/M metagenome (GOLD analysis project Ga0181529, IMG submission 119763) | Peatland microbial communities from MTU Mesocosm Facility, Houghton, MI, USA - PEATcosm2014_Bin10_30_metaG | ecosystem: Environmental > Terrestrial > Soil > Wetlands > Peat | place...
GGTGTTTGACGAGGGCAATTGCGCGCGGCGTTACTGGCAGTTGTATTTTCCCGCCATCGGCTGGTCGTCCAGCCGGCGCGACCGCAAGGAGGACACCGCGCCGAACCAGATGCTCAATTACGGTTACGCGGTGCTGTCGGCGTTGTGCCATCGCGGCCTGCTGGTTCACGGGCTGCTGCCGCAACTGGGCGTGTTTCACAAGCCGCGTTTCCGTTCCGAACCGCTGGTGTATGACTTGATGGAGGCGTTTCGTCCGGCGGTGGAATTGATGCTCGCGGAGTTCATGCTGGAGCCGGATGTTTCCATGAAAGCGTGGGCCAAAAAAGTCGGCACGGAATTGCGCGAGCGGCGGGTGCAGCATCAGGCATACACGCTGAAATTGATGGATGCGATTGACGCCTCGGCCAATTCGCTGGCGCGGGCGTATGAGGAAATGTCCGTGCAGCCGTTCTGGGTGCCGGAACTGCCGCTGCTGGCGGCAAATTAAGTAGGAAACGAGGTGACGAGTCTCAAATCAATTTGGGTTGCAGTTTTCTGGATTCGGAATTTTAGATGGAGCCTCCTCACGTCGGCACCTACCACCAAGACGCATGAACAATTCGCCTTTTAGTATGGGCTGGTTAATGGCCATGTTTGATCTGCCGGTGATGACCGACAAGGAGCGGAAGATGGCTTCGCGCTTCCGCAACGACCTCCTTGACCACGGGTTTTTGATGATTCAATTTTCCGTTTATGCGCGCCCGTGTGTGAACTTCGAGCAATTGAGCAAGCATCTGGGCATTATCCAAAAAATGGTGCCGGAGGCGGGCAACGTGCGGCTGCTCTATATCACGGATGAACAATGGGCGAAGAGCGTTACGGTGATTGGGCCGAATTACGAGCAGGGCAAGCGCGCAAACAACGCCAAAATCCCGGACCAAGTGGAGTTCTGGGAATAAAAACAGAACCGAGTTGCCGTGTGCAAGCACAGTGGGCAACTCGGTTCATATTCAGTTAAGCCTTCCCCCCGAAAGTGCATCAACTGCAACTAACATAACCAAAATCAACGGCTTCTGGCAAGCCTATTTTACCCGATGCACTTCCGGGGGGAAGGCAAAACTACATGGCCGCATCACCGAGCAGCCCAGACATTTTACCCGATGCACTTCCGGGGGGAAGGCAAAACGCCGTTAGACCACTTGTCGCAGTGGTGTTCATTTTACCCGATGCACTTCCGGGGGGAAGGCAAAACAGTTGGTGGAAATTCAGCAGCACAGGTTGGATTTTACCCGATGCACTTCCGGGGGGAAGGCAAAACCGCGACAGAACAAAGTCCGCGAGGAAGCGAATTTTACCCGATGCACTTCCGGGGGGAAGGCAAAACATTGCTGCCACCGTCCGATTGCGCCATGCAATTTTACCCGATGCACTTCCGGGGGGAAGGCAAAACAAAAGAAATATGAAGTCAATCCGAAAAAAGATTTTACCCGATGCACTTCCGGGGGGAAGGCAAAACAAATTCTGTTTCCACGATTCCTTTCAGTCGATTTTACCCGATGCACTTCCGGGGGGAAGGCAAAACGGGGTGAAATAAATGGTGATCGGGCTGGTGATTTTACCCGATGCACTTCCGGGGGGAAGGCAAAACCCCGGACGGATCGGAGGCATACTGGCCGTTATTTTACCCGATGCACTTCCGGGGGGAAGGCAAAACGTGTTGCAGCCAGGGCAATTCACTCGTCGCATTTTACCCGATGCACTTCCGGGGGGAAGGCAAAACACTTTGATCCAGCTATTCATATTTTTTTGTATTTTACCCGATGCACTTCCGGGGGGAAGGCAAAACACCCGCAAGCAAATCCGCTTAAAAATCCAGATTTTACCCGATGCACTTCCGGGGGGAAGGCAAAACCGTGACTCCGCAAGGGTCGCTGGTTGTTGGATTTTACCCGATGCACTTCCGGGGGGAAGGCAAAACAGAATGCCACCCAGTGCGTCATTGCTTTTCATTTTACCCGATGCACTTCCGGGGGGAAGGCAAAACATTGCTGCCACCGTCCGATTGCGCCATGCAATTTTACCCGATGCACTTCCGGGGGGAAGGCAAAACCAGCAATAGGAGCTTCAGCAGCGCTCGCAGATTTTACCCGATGCACTTCCGGGGGGAAGGCAAAACTTGACGCCGGCCAGCCGTTCCTCTTTGGAAATTTTACCCGATGCACTTCCGGGGGGAAGGCAAAACAGACGCGGGCGATTGAACGCGAGGAATTGAATTTTACCCGATGCACTTCCGGGGGGAAGGCAAAACGGTTTCTTCCTCAACCTCCTCGCCGTCCAGATTTTACCCGATGCTCTTCCGGGGGGAAGGCAAAACAGGCACCAGATTGGTGACAATCTGGCCGCCATTTTACCCGATGCTCTTCCGGGGGAAGTTGCTGCGAATTACTTCAATTCGTCTGTCTCACACCAATTGCACGGCATTGATTTACAGCAGCAACTTCCCGCCGCCGGTTTAATTTTCTCCCGTCCAATGCTTTTCAAATGTCCAAAAAATGCTTTTTAGGTTTTTTTAGGACGGTGCGCGGCCTGACGGTCTCGTGGAATTTTCTTGTGAGGGTTGTAAATCAGATTCCCCGCGTGTCCACGATCTTGTTGCCCTTGCCGAGGACGATGACGCGCGGCTTCCATTTCCTGGCTTTCTTCTGGGCGACGGCGGCGAAGTTCATGATGGTCAGCAGATCACCCTTCTTGCCGAGATGCGACACCGCGCCGTTCAGGATGATCTCGCCGGCACCGCGTTTGCCGGGAATGGCGTAGGTTTCAAAGCGTTCGCCGTTGGCCATGTTGCCGCAGAGGATTTTTTCATATTCCTGCAGGCCGCATTTTTCCATGAGGTCGGCGGAAATGGTGAGGCTGCCCTCGTATTTCAAGTCGCCGCCGGTGACGGTCGCCCGGTGGATCTTGGATTTGAGCAAAAAAATGTCCATGAGTTATTTCAGTTTCAAAAAGTTTTGGATGATCGTCCGGCCGCTCTCGGTCAGAATGCTTTCAGGATGGAACTGCACGCCCCAGATCGGCAGCGTCTTGTGTTTCACGCCCATGATCTCGCCCTCGTCGGTCTCGGCGGTGATTTCCAGGACATCCGGCAGCGTGTCGCGCTTGATGACGAGCGAATGATAGCGCGTGGCGAGAAAGGGATTCGGCATGCCGGCGAACAGATCTTTGCCGTTGTGCTTAATCGGCGAAACCTTGCCGTGCATCATGCGGTAATTCACGACCACCTCCGCGCCGAACGTGTGCCCGACGCACTGATGTCCGAGGCACACGCCGAAAATCGGAATGCCTTCGCCGGCAAACGTGCGGATGACGTCATTGGACAAACCGGCTTCGCGCGGCGAACACGGGCCGGGCGAGATCAGAATGCGTTCCGGCTTCAACGCGCGGATTTGCTCGAGGGAAATCTCGTCGTTGCGCCGCACCTGCAAGTCCGCGCCCAGCTCGCCCAGATATTGCACGAGGTTGTAGGTGAACGAATCGTAATTGTCCAAAACCAGAATCATTTGACTGTCCCAATTTAGTTCAAACGCGCGAAATGGAAAGTCTTAACCGGACCGCCGCCGCGCTCCGGCTCATTATTTCTTCAACGCCGCCCGCAGCACTTTCAGCGGTTCCGGCAGTTTGTAATGCCGCTTCAGGCCGGAATCGCCGAGCAATCCCGCCGGCACGCGCGCGATGAATTCCGGGAAACTCCGCTCCACCCGGTCGCGCAATAATTTCTGGCCGGTTTTGGAGGCCCAGAATTCGTCCTCGATTTTCGTGAGAGCGATGGCCGCCTCTTCATTCGTCATGTTCTCGCGCCTGGCCAGCGACCAGACCAGTTCCGGGTCGCCCGGCAGGCTCACGGGGAACGACACGAACTTGAGCGTGATCTCCGGTTCGTCACCCGCGTCCGGCGCGACGGGCCGCACGGGAATTTGGCTGTGAAACTGCGTCCCGTCCGGCAGCGAAACATCCACGGTCAGCCCCTTGCCGGCTTCGTCCGGCTCGATCTCCAGGTCGGCATCGCCGAACCCGGCGGTGAGCTGCTGCTTCACTTCTTCCAGCGTTTTCGGCTCCAAATCCGGCAGTTCGATGCGCTCGCAGAATTTTTCAAACGACGTGACGCGGTTCTTGGCCCGCAACTCGGCCTCGAAGGCGGAATAAATTTTTTCGGCGAACGCCGGGTCGGGCGCCACCTTCGGCAAAATGGTCCGCAACAAGTCCAGCAACTGCGCCTGCTCGTCCCGCTTTGACCTGGTCTGTTTCTGTTTTTTCATAAATGGATGTGTGCCCGTTCATTCATAAACGGGCGGATGATGTAGCGAAGTCGCGCCGCAGTGTAAAATGGAAACACGAAAATAATTTTTCTCCAGCCCGGAGTTTGCGGAAAGTTCAGTCAAGCACCTGCCGAATCAATGCGGCGGGAACCGGCCGGCCCCAGACGGCCCGGCCGATCTTTTCGGCGAGCACGAATTTAATTTCGCCGCCGCTCGTCTTTTTATCAAGCTTCATCGCAGCGAAAAGCTTTTGGCGCTGCGCCAGATTCAATTTGATCTTCACCGGCAGACCGGCATGAACCAGCAATTTTTCAATCTGCTCAACCTCGCCCGCCGGCAGGCCGAGAATTTTTTGCGACAGCTTTGCCGCCGCAACTTGTCCGATCGAAATCGCCTCGCCGTGCAGGAATTTCCCGTAGCCAGAACTGTTTTCAACCGCATGGCCGATGGTGTGGCCGAAATTCAAAATCGCGCGCAGGCCGCTTTCGGTTTCGTCCTGGCCGACCACTGCGGCCTTGATTTCACAGCAGCGCGCGATGACATCCGCGAGCGTGGCGGCATCGCGCTGGAGCAGCTTCGGCAGATTGCGTTCAAGCTGCGCGAACAGAATCGCGTCGTAAATGATGCCGTATTTGAAAACCTCGCCGAGGCCGGAAATATATTCGCGTTTCGGCAGGGTTTTCAGCGCGTCCAGATCGCACAACACGAGCTGCGGCTGGTAAAACGCGCCGGCGAGATTCTTGCCGGCCTTGAGGTTCACGCCGGTTTTGCCGCCGACGGAACTGTCCACCTGCGCCAGCAGCGTCGTCGGCACCTGCACGAACGGCATGCCGCGCAGATACGTCGCCGCCACGAAGCCCGCGAGGTCGCCCACCACGCCGCCGCCGAGCGCGACGATGAAGGATTTTCTTTCCAGCCGGTGCGCCGCCAACTGGTCGTAACATTCTTCCACGACGGCGATGCGCTTGGATTTTTCCCCGGCGGGAACGGAAATCAAAACCGGCTCGAAACCGGACGCGGCGAGCGATTTCAACGCGGCCTTGGCAAAATGTTTGCCGACATTTGAATCCGTGATGACGGCGCAGCGCCGGCCCAGCTTGAGTTGCGCGCACTCCGCGCCGAGCCGCGACAACAAACCGCCCCCGACTTTGATGGCGTAGCTGCGGCTGCCGAGCGGAACTTTAACGATGCGCATGGCCGAAGGATAAACTGCCGCGCGCGCGTGTCAAAAAATGAAATTCAACAGCGGAACAAATCCGGGAACTTCAACTGGTCGCCCGGAAGTTCGAGCGGCTGCTTGCCCATCTGCACTTTCTCTCTGAAAAATATTTCCCGATGCAACACAAGCTGTGTTGATTTTTTCATCATCAGCCACGACCAAAAGTCTTCATCGCCCTGCCCGCTTGCCATCAGCTTGGCCAGTCGCATAACGATAGTTGAACCGCGCCGCCGGCGCCACGGCGCCGCTCACATAAAAATCCATCACGTCGCCGGGATGCTGCAAATTGTCCGCCCATTTGAAATCAACGGCGGTTTCGGTTTCCCCTGGCTGCAAACCCAGCGCCGCACGCGGAATCGCCAGTTGCAGTTCGTCGCCTTGAGCGCGCCATTCCACGGGCATCACTTTTTCCCAGTTCCATCCGCCGGTGTTTTTTTCCAGCCAGAATTTCCCGTCGGCGGCGCGCATCCGATTGACGATGAAGTCGTAGCCAGCCCAGCCGGTCAGCGGATTTTGGTCGGCATCAATGAACAACCACATCCAGTTTGTGCCGGTGGCGGGCGTAAGCGGTTGGATGGTCCGCGCGTAAAAATAAATGTTCGTGGCGTCATGTGCGACTTTGAACGCGGCCAGGTTGTTGCGGCCGGAACAATTTTCGTAGTGCGTTCCGCCGGCACCCTCAAAATCACGTGGCGCGGTTTCGCCCGTTTGATTCAAAAATTCCGGCCGCACCTCGCGCCACTGCGCAAAATCATTTGTCATGACGATGGTTTTCGGCGGCGAGGCCGGCGGCAAAGCGGGCACGCCTTTGTAGCGCCGCACGTTGGCGACGAGCTGCCAGTAATAATTGTCACCGTGACCGCCCTGCATCGGCTCGATGTCGCGGCTGAATTCCTCGTTGAACTGGTCCACAAAGACCACCGGCTGGCCCGGACGATCCCAGCGGCCAGCCGTCCATTCGTTCCAGCCCGTGACCATCACAAACGGCGGCTGCAATTCAAACGCCCGTTCCCACTGCTCCTGAAAATTACAACCGGCATTGACCGAACCGGGGACGATGTGCTGCCGTCCGTCATGAAAGCTGCGGCCGCGCGCTTCGCCGGAACTCATGTTCTCAACCTGGCCGTTGTCGGCGCGAAGATTTTGCGCCACGGAAACATTGACCTGCTCCGGCTTTTGCGGATTGTCGGTGAATCCGTAAGGCTGCGGATAGGTTGCCTCCCAGTGCCAGGCGTAAGGCGTGTTCGTCAGCGTGAACGGCCAGTGCGCGCCGCGCAGCGTGAAAAAACTGTTCAATTCCGGACTGGCTGCCTGCGGATCGCAGATCATCAGCGGCCTGCCCTGCCAGCGGAACCAGAGTTCTGGAAACAAATTTTTCTGATACAGCTCCGCGTAGATTTTTTGCGCCGTCTCGCCCGCCTTGGTGTTGACCATGAACGCGATTTGCGGCGTGCGGCCGCCGGCCCTGCGCACCCCGGCAAAAACTTCGCACAGGACCAGGTAATTTTCCGGATAGGTTTCCGCGTTGGTCGTGTCAAAAATCAGAACATCCACGCCGGCGTCCGCCAGCAATTGCGCGTGGCGGCGCAACACCCACGGGTCATTGCTTCGGTAATAGCCGAAAACCGGCTCGCCCCAGTAATAAGCGGTGCCGATGCTTCCCCAGAACGGGCTGTCCGGTTTTTTCATCACCTCGGGATCGCGCGTGAAAATTTTGGCCAGGTCATACGGTCCGTTCAGCAGGTCGCAACGCGGACCGCCGGCATGGTTGATGAAATAAAAAATACCGACAAAGCGGTTGGTTTTCGGCGGCCCCACTTCGCTGGCCAGCGGCAGCGAACGTCCCAGCGCGTCGGTCGCCGGCCACGGGACGCCGGGATTTTCCTGGGCAAAAATGGCGGCGGGAACAATCGCCGCCAGCACCAGCAAGATGAAATGTTTTCGAACCATGACAATCAGCGATTAAAAGTTCTGAGACGGTGTGATAATTTCAGGCATACACCCTGCCCGGCCAAATCCAGCGGCCCTTGATCCATGGAAATTTAACCCCGCCGGCTTCAACCGGCGGTCTGCCTTCGTTGATTTGACACGCCAGGTCGAACGCAGATCTTGCTGGAAACATAGGTGCAAAATCTAGGTGATTCCGGCACAAACCGCCATCCCGCGTTTGCGGGCAATGTCAGCGCGTGCCGGCCGGGGCCGGGAGAAGCCGAATAATGCGGCTGCGACTGTCGGAGCAGCAGCTCTTGTTGGTGTCAGGAGCAAATGGCAGGTGCTGCAAAATCCAAAATTAGAACGCCGGGCTGATAATAATTTGAAACTTTTTTCTTTTAATGATGTTAGTGGTAGAACTAAATATAAGCCATTCCATCTAAATATAGATTAAAGATCCGCCAAGGCACGGAGCTTTTACAGTCGGTCGGGTGAATTGTTGGAACATGAACAAATCAACCGGAAGTTTGGCAGATCAGAACGGCCCGGCGGTCCAAGGTGCTGACATCTTGGACGAAACCGACGGCCATAAAAAGCCGTTGAACAGTCTCGCCAAGCTGGAGGTGTCTCCGGAGGTCATCCGCGCGCTGCCCGCCGAATTTGTCAGGCACCATGGCATCCTGCCGTTTCAAATCCGCAACGGCACCATTCACATCGCCACCCCGGCGCCGGGCGACCAGCGGGTGATTGACGACATCCGGCTGTTGAGCGGATTGGAAGTGGAGGAGTTTGCCGCGCCGGCGGCGGAGATCACCGCGAAAATCTCCGAGTGTTATCAGGTGACGGTGGAGAAGATGATTGAAAATCTCGACCCGGAGAAGCCGAACGGCGAGGTCAAAAATCTTCACGACATCGAGGTGATGGCCAACGAGCCGACGGTCGTCAATCTGGTGAACCTGATCATCTCCACCGCGCTGCACGAACGGGCCAGCGACATTCATCTGGTGCCGTTTGAAAACACGCTGCAACTGCGCTATCGCGTGGATGGTCTGTTGCAGGAGAACCCGCCGCCGCCGAAACATCTGCACGCCGCGCTGGTGTCGCGCATCAAAATCATGGCGGACATGAACATCGCCGAGCGGTTCATGCCGCAGGACGGGCACATCCAGATCAGCCACCACGGCGCGCGCGTGGACATCCGCGTGGGCACCATGCCGACGATTTACGGCGAAAGCCTGGTGCTGCGGCTGCTGGAAAAAAATTCCAAGGTGTCCACCGCCGAGGAACTTGGCCTGGATGCAAAGCGTTCGAAAATGCTTTCCGCGCTCGTCGAAAAACCGCACGGACTTTTCCTGACCACCGGCCCGACGGGCAGCGGCAAGACCACAACGCTTTATTCGATCCTGCAAAGCATCTACACGCCGGAGCTGAAAATTCTCACCATCGAGGATCCGGTGGAATATGAGCTGCCTGGCGTGGCGCAGATTCCCGTGCGGCCCAGCCGCAATTTCACGTTTGCAACCGGCCTGCGCGCGATTCTGCGCCAGGACCCCGACGTGGTGATGGTCGGCGAAATCCGCGATTCGGAGACGGCGGAGATCGCCATCCGCGCGGCGCTCACGGGCCATCAGGTTTTCAGCACGCTGCACACCAATGATTCGACCGGCGCGGTCACGCGGCTGATTGACATGGGCGTCGAGGCCTTTTTGCTCGCGTCGTCGCTCGAAGGCGTTTTGGCGCAGCGGCTGGTGCGAAAGATTTGTCCAAACTGCCGCGCCGAAACGCCCGTTTCCCCGCTGGTTCGCGACAAGGTCGAGGCACTCGGCGGCGGGCGGATTGAAGGCGTCTTTTACACCGGCAAAGGTTGCGACGAATGCCGCGACACCGGCTACCGGGGACGCACCGGTATTTTTGAGCTGCTGGCGCTCACGCCGGAGTTGAAAGAGATGATTTTGCAGAAACATTCCAACGCCGAGCTGAAATCCATCGCGCAAAAGGGCATGATGACGATGCACCAGGACGCTTTGCGAAAAGCCGCCGACGGCATCACGTCGCTCGAAGAAATCCTGCGCGTGTCATCAGGAGACTTGCAGGAATGAGCGAGTTCCGCTACCAGGCGGTCGAAGAAAACGGCGCGCGCGTCACCGGCGTCATCGAGGCCGACGACCGCAAAAGCGCGCTCCGCCTGCTGGGCCAGCGCAGGCTGTTTCCGTCAAACCTCGAACCCAATTCCGCCAACGGTGGAACGGCCGGCACCGCCCCGAAAACCAAAACCGGGGCGCCGGCGGATTTTTCCTTTGGCCATCGCATCAAACGAAAAGACATCACGGCGCTGACGCGCGAAATCAGCGCGCTGCTCGGCGCGGCGATTCCGATTCCGCAGGCGCTGGACAGCCTCGGCGAGGAGGAGGAAAATCCCGCGCTCAAGGAAGTGATTCAGAAAACCGCCGACTCGGTCCGCAAAGGCGCGGCGTTGTCGGCGGCGCTGGAGGAGCATCCGAAGCTGTTCGGGAAACTGTATTCCAGCATGGTGCGCGTCGGCGAGGAAGGCGGCGTGCTGCCCAAAGTCATGGCCGACCTGGCCACGCTGCTCGAACACGAGGACGAAGTCCGCGGCGAAGTCGTCTCGGCGGTGGCATATCCGGTTTTTGTTCTGGTGTTCGGCATCTGCACCGTGACCGTTTTGCTGACCGTCGTGCTGCCGCGACTTTTCACCATGTTGCAGGACATGCTGCCGGTTTTGCCTTTGCCCACATTGATTCTGCTCAAAGTCAGCCACGGGCTGCATCACTACTGGCCGTGGCTTTTGATCGGACTGGCCGCCGTGATTTTCGGCGGCCGCCGGTATCTGCGCACGCCGCGCGGCGCGGTGAACTGGGACAGAATCAAATTGCGCCTGCCGATGATCGGCCCGGTGGTGCGCTCGGCGGCGCTGGGGCGTTTTGCCCGGACGCTGGGCACGCTGGTGAAAAGCGGCGTGTCGCTGCTGCCCGCGCTGAAGATCGTCGAAAACACCATCGGCAACCGGATTCTGGCGCAGCAGGTGGCGGGCGTCGCCGAGGAGACGCGCGGCGGTGATTCGCTGGCCACGCCGTTGCGCAAGCTGGGAATTTTCCCGAGGACGATGGTCCAGATGATTGATGTCGGCGAACAGACCGGCAAGCTCGACGAGATGCTGCTCAAGGTCGCGGAGATCGAGGAGCGCCAGATGCGGGCGCGGACGAAAGTGTTGATTTCGCTGCTCGCGCCGGCATTGATCCTGGTCGTCGGCGTGCTGGTGGGGTTCATGGTGATCGCGATTCTGCTGCCGATTTTCAAGATGAGCCGGGCGATTCATTAAAAACATTTCAACCGACAAGAAAGATAAACGCATGAAAATACAATTGAAGAAAACCGTTTCGGACGCGTTCACGCTGATTGAAATCATGGTGGTCGTGATCATCCTCGGCATTCTGGCGGCGACGATCATTCCGCAGTTTATCGGCACGACGCAGGACGCGAAAATCAGCGCCGCCAAATCGCAGGTCGCCGAACTCGAATCGGCGGTGGAGCGTTTTTACATTCACATGGACCGCTACCCGACGGCGGAAGAAGGTTTGAAAGTGCTCGTTGACCCGCCGGCCGGCGCGGAAGCCGGCGCGGAACAAAAGTGGCGCGGGCCTTACATCAAGCAGCTCCGCAATGATCCGTGGGGCAATCCGTATCAATACAGCTTTCCCGGAATCCATCATCCGACGAGTTTCGACCTCTGGTCGCGCGGCGCGGACGGCCAGGACGGCGGCGAAGGCGCGGCGGCGGACATCGGCAACTGGTAATGAATTTGAAACCGTCATCACGACACGGACTCGCCGGCTTCACGCTGGTGGAGTTGATGGTGGTGATTTCCATCATCGGCATCATGACCGCGACGATGATTCCTGAAATGAAAGGTTCATTTCAGGACGCACTGCTGCGCTCGACGAGCCGTGAATTGATCAATGTCTTCGACCTCGCCTACAGCCGCGCGGTCAGCTTGAACCAGCTCCGCCGCGTCCGTCTGGATGAAAAAACCGGCCGCTATCTCGTGGAAAAACAGGTGATGGAAAACGGGCAGGAAGATTTTGTTCCCGCCGATGACGTGCCCGGCGGCAAAGGAGAATTGGATTCGCGCATCGCGGTGGAATTTCATCAGCCCGGCGAAATTTCTTCGGATGCAAACACCGAAGCGCCCGTTTCCGAGAATGATTTGCGCGGAGCAGCGATTGCTTTTTATCCCGACGGCACGGCGGACGGCGGCGACATCGTGCTCCGCGACCGCGAAGGCTTCCGGCTGCTCCTGCACATCAACCCGGTCACGGCGCGCGTCCACGTCGTTGAAATGGAACGCGAGGGCCTGCCATGAATCACCAAGCCGGGTTTACGCTTGTGGAAGTCATGGTGGCCATTGTGATTCTGGCCATCGCGCTGACCGGCCTCACGCAAGGAATCACCACCGCGCTGGCCTCCAGCAAGGAATCAGAGCTGCAAACGACCGCCGCGCTGTTCGCCGCCGGACAAATCGAGCTGTTGCGCGCGGAAAAAGGTCTGGCCGACGGAACGACCGACGGCGATTGCGGCGCGACACTGCCGCTTTACCGCTGGAAACAAACCATCAATCCCACGGACATTGACGGGCTGCATGACGTGGACGTGGTGGTGGAAAACTCCCAAACGGGCGCGGAAATTTATGAGCTGAAAACATTGCTGTTTGAGGTTCCCGATGATTCATCCGGAAAGGTAAAAACGGCGAAACCCAAAACTAATCAGCAGTGAAAATTCGCTCATTTCAACGTCGTTTGGTCGCCTTCACTTTGATCGAAGTGATGATCAGCTCGGCGTTGATGGCGTTGATCTTGGTGAGCGCATATTTGTGTCTGGGCGCGGGATTTTCCGCGCAGAAATTGGTCGAGCCACGTGCGGAGATCATCCAGAACGCCCGCGTCGCGCTGGCGCTGATGACGGCGGATTTGCGCGCCGCGTGTCCGCTGTCCAAATCAGACGATTTTCTCGGCATGACGCGGACGGTCGGGGACATCGAGGCGGACAATCTGGATTTTGCAACGCATAATTACACGCCGCGCCGCGCCCGCGAAGGTGATTTCTGCCAGGAAAGTTTTTATCTCGACAAGGATTTGGAGACCGGCCAGTTCAGCCTCTGGCGGCGGCGCAATCCCACCATCGCGCTTGATGCGCTCGCCGGCGGGAGCAAGGAAGAAATCGCGAAAGGCGTGGTCGGCTTGAAGCTGGAATATTTTGACGGTCTTGATTGGTATGATTCCTGGGGCGAAGTGAAGGAACACGGCAAGGACCAGAATTCAGCGCGTGAACAAAACAACTTGTCCGGCCTGCCGGAGGCCGTGCGCATCACGCTGCTGCTGGATTCCCGTCCAAAGAAAAAAAATCCCAGCACCACCAGCGAAGAAAAGCCCGAACCGCCGTTCGTTTTCCAGACCGTCGTGAGCCTGAATCTGGCGGATGCGACGCAAAATAATTCATCCTCTGCCGGTGACAACTCTTCACCGGACACAACGCCTCAAAATGGAGGCAATAATCAATGATGCGCCAAAAAGCTTCCATCCTGGTCGGACTGCTCTGGTGCCTGGCGCTGCTGTCGGTGGTCGTCATTGGCGTGCTGCACACGGCGCGGATGGATTTGCTGGTGGTGAAAAATTACGGCGACCGCATTCAGGCGCATTATCTCGCGCTCGCAGGGATCGAAAAAGCCAAGGCGCTGTTGTATCAAGACGCCAATGACCGCGGCCGCAGCCAAAAAAATCACAACGGCAATTTCTACGACGACGCACAGCAGTTTCGCGAAGTTCCGCTGGGACGTGGAGTTTTCAGTGTCGTTCGCCGGGGCCGCGCCGATGAAGGCGGCGGAATTATTTTTGGCGTCAGCGACGAGGAAAGCCGGCTCAACGTGAACACCGCCACCGCCGACGAGCTGGCCAAGCTGCAAAACATGACGCCAGCCGTGGCCGCCGCCATCGTGAACTGGCGCGGCGGCGACAGCACGACGGTCACGGCGGAAGCGCAGTATTATGCCGGCTTGCAGCCGCCGTATCAGCCGCGCATCGGCCCGTTCCAAACGGTGCGCGAACTGCTGATGGTTCGCGGAGTCACGCCCGAATTGCTGCTGGGCCGGGATGTTCGCCAAAACGGAATGCTTGCGGCGGCGGGAGAAAATGGTTCGGCTGGTTCCGTTGACAGTTCGGATCTGGGCTGGGCAGGGATTCTCACCGTTGATTCAACGGTGCAAAATTTGAACGCCGCCGGCGAAAATTGCGTCAACATCCAGTCGGCGGATGAAGGTTCGCTGACCGCCGTCCAGGGCATCACACCGCAGATTGCGCGGGCGATTGTCGCGTATCGCGGGCAGCACCAGTTTCAAAGCATTGCCGACTTGCTGGATGTCACGCCGCCGCAGAATCAACAGGGTCCGGGCGGCGCGGACAATTCCGATCAATCAGGAAACCGCGTGGTGAACGAAAATCTTTTCATGGACATCGCCGACGACGTGACGACGGACAACAACCAGAGCCTGACCGGCGCCATCAACATCAACACCGCTGGCCTCGATGTGCTCGCCTGTCTGCCGGGCATGACGCGCGAACTGGCGCAGGCCGTCATTTCGCAGCGCCAGTCCGGCGGATTTTTTGCGAACACAGGCGAACTGTTGAAAGTGCCGGATTTGACGCGCGACATCTTCAAACAAATCGCGCCGCTGGTGACGGCGCGGTCGGAAACTTTCCGCATTCTGAGCGAGGGCAAAGTCAATTCCACCGGCGCGCGGCAGCGCATCCAGGCCATTGTCCACATCGGACTGAACGGCCAGAGAACCCTTTCGTGGCGGGAGGATGACTTATGAAAAACCTTTCTTTCCTGAATCCGCCGCCGCTTTATGTCGAGATCGGCCAAGGTTCGCTGAAGGCGCTGCGTGAAGATGACGGCATGGAACTGACGTTGGAACGTCATTCTGACGGACGCCTCACTGCGCCCTGCAAAGAAAAAACTGTTTTGGCGTTGAAAAATTTTCTGAAGGCGAAGAACTGGCAGCCGCGCATCCGCGCCGTGTGCGCCGTTGGCGCGCGCGGGGTTTCGCTGCGGCGCCTGTCGCTGCCGGCCGGCACGAGGGAAGAATTTCACCAGCGGCTGCTGTTGCAGATTGAGGGCGAATTTCCGCTGCCGCCCGACGAACTGGCCTGGGGCTGCCAGCCGCTTGGCGGGCCGCCGCCGTCGAACGGCATCATGGCCAAACAGGAACTGCTCGTGGCCGCCGTGAGAAAAGAAGCGGTCGCGGACTATCATGAAATTCTTCGCGCCTGCGGGACGGACCCGGTTTTCACGCTGGCGGCTTTGGCGCGAAGCAACCTCTGCGCGCCGGCGGTGGATTCGTTCACAATGCTGGACATCGGCAACAGCCAGTCGGAACTCACCAGCTTTGAAAATAATGTTCCGACCAATTCGCGGATTATTTTTTGGGGCAGTGAAAATGTTTCCGGTTCAGCGGGTGCAAAATCGGACGCGCTGGAGCAAGCCATCAAGAACAGTTTGACGGGGACCAAACTGATTGTCTCCGGCAACAAACTTTCCGAAGACTTCACTTCACGGCTGACGAAAACCTTGGGCAATGGCTGCCAGTGCGAACGGCTGGAAGTGGCGGGAGGAAAAGGCCGTTCGGCGGCGATTGCCGGACTTGAAAAATTTGCCGGGCAAGGCGGCCCGGCGTTGGTCATCCGGTTGGAACAAACGAGCGGCGCGGCCGCGAGCCTGGCGGCGCTGGATTGGAAAAAATGGGGGGCGCGCATTGGGGCACTGTTGACTGCGCTGCTGTTGCTGCCGTATGCCGAGGCGCTGCTGCTGAAGCCGCATCTCGCGAAAAAAGTCGCTGCGTTCAAGGCCGAGGCCGCGCGCCTGACGGTGATTGACCGCGAACTGGATTTTCTGCGCGATTTGAAATCAAGCCAGCCGCCCTACCTTGACGTGCTGTATGTGCTTTCCAAGTCCGTGCCGCCCGGCACCCGTTTCGACTCGCTGTCGCTGAACAGCCACGGCGAGGTCTCTTTGCGCTGTGCTTTTCATGATGGCCAGCAGGTCGCCGATTTCCGCACCAAGCTCATTGACTCAGGTTTCTTTGCGAACGTCACCGTCGAGGAACAGGTGCCCACGCCTGACCATCAGAAAGTCAACGTGCGGATCAGCGCGCAGGAAAAAACCCTCACGCAATTGCAGGCGCTGTCCGCCAGCCTGCCCGCTGATGAAACGGGCAAGGGCGAAAAATCAGCTTCACCCGGGGTGAAGCCGCCCGGTGTCGCAACCGCTGCGCCAACCACGCCGCTGGTTTCGAGAAAGGAGACGAAGTAATTCGTATGCGTCCCTTGAACGATCGCGAAAAACGCACCATCCGGTTCGCCGGCATTGGCATCGCCATTTATCTGGCCCTGTTCGGCGGCTTTCAGGTCTGGAAGTTTTTTGACCAAAAGCGTTCGGACTACCGGCAGCTTGCGCATGAGGCGCAAAATCTCCGGCGGCAAGCCCGGCCTTACCGGGACAAAGTGCTCGTGGTGAAAAAGCTGATGGATGAATTTCACATGGATCCGGCGGGGTTGAAAAAGGAAATGGTCGTCTCGGACGCGAGCGCGGCCATCCAGCACGCGGCCAGAGCCGGCGGTTTGCAGCTCGGCCCGGTCCGCGAATCGCCGGCCCGTGGTTCCGGCAAGACGCTGGCGACGGTTCAAATGGAAAGTTCCGGCCAAGTGCCGGCGGTGCTGGCCTTTCTCGCCGGTTTGAACCGCATCGGTTTTCCGGTCGTCGTGGATTCGGTGCAGTTCACCGCCGACAACAGCCGGCCCGGCCAGGTCAAAATGAACCTGACGATCATCATTTTGGATTTCGACCGGCAGAAAAGTGAGCAACCGAAAAACCTGGAGGCCGCCCATGCGTGAACTTCGCGAACGCGCCGAGCCGATTTTGAAAGTCGTCTGCGTCATTCTGGCGGCGCTGGTGGTGTATCAACTGGCGGGAATTTTCGTCCGGTGGAATCCGTTTCGCGGCGTGACCGTGCCGGCGCTGCCGGCGCTGACGTCCGGCACAAACAGTCCGGCGGGCGGCGTCCACGCGACAAATCTGGCTGCGACAGCGATGGTCAAGGGAACCAACAACACGCCGCGTCCAGTGGAAACCAATGTTGTCCCGCGGCTGGAAACGCAATTGAGCGGAACAAGCTCCGCCGCTTCAACGAACGCAGTGGGGACAAATCTTTTGTCGGCGGCTGCGGCCGCAGGAACCAACCCCGTGCCGGCAGCGGCGGGTGCAAACACAAACTCAACGGCTCACGTCGAGCTGGCGACGACGAAAAGCAATGCGGACACCAATGTCGTTGCGCGGGTGAAAACAAAGTTAAGCGGAACGAATTCCGCGCCCACAACAAACGCGTTGGACAAGGGAACAAATGTTTTGCCTGCCTCGACCGCAGCCGGAACCAACGCCGACCGGAGTCCGAAGCCGGAAGAGAAAGGCACCAATGCCGCTCCGGCTCCGCAAATGACCGGGATGAACCTCAACCAGCCGCCCGGCAAAAGCGGCGCGGAGCTTCCGCCGGCCGTGAAGTCGCGGATCAGCCGGATCACCGACAGCGAAATTCTCGGCCCGGTGATACGCCCGTTGCCGATGGCGCTGCTGGGCATTGCCGGTGAGTTTGCATTTCTCCGCTCGGCGAGCGGACAGACCGGGCTGGTGAAGGAAGGCGATTCGCTGGGCGATCTCAAGCTGCTCCGCATCGGCATCAACCGGGTGCTGGTCGAACAGGACGGACAGAAAAAGGAACTGATGATTTTTTCCGGTTACGGCGGGGAAAGCCTGCTACCAACGAACACTCCCGATGAAAACAAACACCCATAAACGCGAACAGTTTTTCCGGACGACGGCGCTGCCGGGCCTGATCGCCACGCTGATTATTTGCATCTCAACCATGTCGGCGGCGGCGCAAAATCCGCCGAGAAATTTTAACCTGCCGCCGGGGATTTCCAGCGGCCCGTCGCCGTCGGGTTCCGACAATTCTTCGTCCAAGCCGGATTCGGGCGGCAAGGATACCGGACCGTGGATTCCGTCCGCGCCGCTGACGAGCGGCACGGCCACCAACCAGGCCAGCAGCGGCACCAATGCCGCCGATCAAATCCAGTTGAGCTTCCAAGGCGCGAACATTGACATGGTGGTTCAATGGCTGTCGCAGACAACCGGCAAAAGCGTGTTGAAACATCCGCAGGTGCAATGCCAGTTGACCATCACCAGCTCCAAAAAAGTGACGCCGCGCGAGGCCATCAATCTGGTTTACCGCGCGCTGGCGCTGGAAGGTTACTCGGCAATCGAGTTCAGCGACTCGATCCTCATCGTGCCGCAGGACAAGGAGCCAAGAATGAGCCCCGAGCTGCTGGGCAGTTCGCAGACGAACGTGCCGGAAGGCCGGCAGCGGCTGGTGAAGGTTTTTGCACTGAAGCATCTTCAGGCGGCCGACGTGAAAGACCGGATTGGCACGGCGCTGTCGGACAAGGCGGGCATTTATGTGGATGAACAGGCCAACCAGATCATCATCACGGATTACAATGACAACATCCGTGCGGTTGGCGAACTCATCGCCGCGCTCGACACAGACAAACCGGAAGACGTGACGGTGCGGGTGATCCCGTTGAAACATGTGTCGGCGGCGGATTTGATGAAGGAGATCGGGCCGTTGTATCAAAAAAAGAGCGGCAAATCGCTCAAGGACACGGTGGAGGTGACGGCGGACGAACAGTCCAACACCCTGCTGATTCTTTCGAGCGAAGCCAATTTCAAGGTCATCCGGCAGTTCGTCGGTTCGCTGGACACGGAAGAAGCGCAGGAAAAAGTCATGCGCACGTTCAGCCTCAAAAATGCCGATGCGCAGGACGTGGCAAAACAATTGCAGGACCTCAACCAGGAGCAAAACGTCAGTGCCAGATACATCTTCAATTACTCCGCGTCCGACAAATCCTCGAAAAAAATGACGGTGGTGGCCGACCGCCGGCGCAACGCGGTCATCGTGCAGGCCCCGCCGTCGCAGATGGCTTCCATCGAGAAAATGATCAATGAACTCGATGCACCGGTCAGCGATGACAGCCTGGCGCCGAAAATTTACCCGATGAAATATGCCAGTGCGACGGACATCGAGGATGTGTTGAACGATTTGTTTTTGAAGAAGCAGGTGCAGCGGAGCTATTGGGACTTTTTTGACGATTCAGGTGACACTTCCACGCCGGACCGGGATGTGGGACGGCTTTATGGCAAAGTCCGCATCACGAGCGAGCCGAACTCAAACGCGCTCATCGTCACTGCGAACTCCAAGGAAAATCTGGCGGCGGTGGAGGAGATCATCAATCAGTTGGACCGGCCACCGGAAGCCGGTGAAAGCACGCTGCACATCGGCCTGAAATTTGCCAAGGCGATGGACGTGGCCAACAGCATCAACGTCATTTTCGCCAAGAATGGTTCGCCGCCGCTGCGGGCGGTGGCGCAGCAAAACCAGCAGAACAATTCCAGCTCGCAACCGGCGCAGCCACAATCGCAGACTTCCTCGGCTCAGACCGGTTTCGATCTCGGCGTGGAAACCAAGGTTGACGGTTATTTTCCCTGGCTGGGCGGACAGGTGGACAACACCGGTCGTTCCTCTGACAGCCATGCCGTCGAGCCCGTCAGCAATCTGATTGGCCGGGTCCGCGCCGTGGCCGATGAGCGCAGCAACGCGCTGATGATCTCCGCGAACGTCCATTTCTTCCCGCAGATGTTAAAACTCATCGCCGATTTGGACATGCCCACTGACCAGGTGCTGATCGAGGCGCGGCTGGTGGAAGTGTCGTCCGATTTTCTGGACGCGCTCGGCGTCCGCTGGTCGCCGAACGGCAGCCAGGAATTTACCGGCGACGATTACGACAATTCCATGATTGCCAGCGCGGTCGGGCAGTATCAGCACGGCCTCGGCCAGAACACCACCGTCAACACGCCTTCCGTCTCCACGGTGGCACAGTCGCTCGCGTCGCTGCGTTCCGGCGTTCTGTCCGGCTCGGTCAACATGGATTTCATGGTGCAGTTTCTCAAGCGCACCGTGGATGCCACCGTGCTGGCCGAACCGCAGCTCAACATCCGCGACAATGAAACCGGCAAGCTCTTCGTGGGCCAGGAAGTGCCGGTGCCAAATGATACCTTGACCAGTTCACAACTGGGCGGGCAAAGCACCACCATCACCTATAAGAATGTGGGCGTCACTTTGGAAGTCACGCCGCACATCAACCTCATGGGCGACGTGGAATTGAAAATCCACGCCGAGTCCTCGACCGTGGTGGCCGGACAGACCGTGCTGGGCGGCGCGGTGTTCGACACCCGCAATTTCCGCACCGACCTCACGGCCAAGAATGGCCAGACGCTCGTCGTCGGCGGCATCATCCAAAAGCAGGTTTCCGACACGCTGCGGAAAACGCCGGGCTTGGGCAGCATTCCCGGCGTGAAATGGGCCTTCAACAAAAAGAACAAAACCTCGAATGAAGTGGAGCTGATGGTTTTCCTGCGGCCCCGGGTCATTCGCACCACGGAAGACGCCAAGTCGGTGCTGGACGAAGTGGACCTGAAAGCGCCCCTGGTAAAACAATATCAGCAAGAAGTGCTTCCAACCGCGACCGGACAAAATTCCAAGCAGTAACCAGATCAGCCGGCGCTCACCCTTCTTCGGAACTGCGAGTTCACAGTTCCGAACTGCCTGCTCCTTCCCCGTCACTACAAACACGTTGTCCCAGGCTGTCTGCTCGTTCTTCCGAACTGCGAAATCGCAGCTCCGGTGGGCTGCTACCCCAGTAAAATCATTTTCTCACGGCAAACACGGCGTAGGAATGCGGCGGCAGTTGGGCGTGAAAAAACATCCGCTCATCGCGGACGGCCTGACCCCGGCGGGAGCCTTGTGACTGCGACGGCTGGCCGTTGAGGATTTCGCCGGTGACGAGATTGCAGAGTTTGGCGGCGCTGCCCGGAACGGAAATGTTCACGTCGGCGGCGGAAGGCAGAAAGGATTCCACGATGAACGTGTTGTTGTCATACGCAAACAAGGCGACCTGCGCCGGAGCGTCCACGCGCACCGGAAACCCCCGCATGACATAATTTTTCAACGCACTCGTGACCTCCAGCGGCAGGCGGTAGAGGTCGTTGAAATTGTCGGGGATCGTCCAGATGTAAATGACGCCTTTGGAATAGCGATCCATGAACAAAAGCGGATAGCCCCGGCCGCTGGCCAGCGCGCGGACCAGCGCCCACGAATCATTGGTCAGAAAATCAATTTCCGGGAACAGCACGTCGCCGGCTTTTTCGTCGCCAATGGCTGTTCCGTGGCCTGCGCCAAAGCTGCTCAAATACTGGTGTGCGAGAATTTTCCGGTCGGTGCAGCGGGCCTCGACGATGTCCTCGATGCCTTTGCCTTGAAGCGCCCGCAGCAGGCCGGAGGTGATGACGACGGATTTGCCGGCCACCAGTTGCGCTTTGATTTTGCCCACGATGCCGGGGTCAAATTTCGCGCATTCGGTCAGCAAAACCAGGTCCGCGTTCGTCGGAAATTCCGGATGAAGGTCAATTGGAATGCCAAGGTTGCCAAAATAATTGTGGAGAAAATCTTCGCCGGTGGATTGATACGGCTTGTAGCTGGCGATGCCGATCGGCCGGCCCAGCTTGCCGAGAAAAATGTCCGCCTGTTCCAGTGAGCAACCCGCGACGCGCGCCAACGTCGGCTCCTCGCCGGCCGGCGCGTTGGACGACCACGCCTGCAACATCTGCTGGTAGTCAAAACTCGTGGGCAGGCCCGCCCAGTTCGTCCGCTCGCCGGCGGGGATGGGACGCAACAGGCCCGACCATTCAAACAGCATCATTTCCGGCGCCTTCGCGAACACCGTGTCCCAGAGCTGCTCCGCGTAGCGGTCAATGTAGCGGATGTCGTAAGTGTCCACCCAGCCGCCGCCGTTGCGGCCCGGCGCGATGTTTTCAAAATAGCGGATGATCTGGTAGCTCTCATACTGCTGCAAATTCTGGTCGGTGATTTCGGGATCTCTCGTTTCGGTGCCGGTGTAGATTCCATCAAACAGTTTCGGTTCCTGGTCGAGATCATAGCCCAATCCTTGAAAATGCTCATACCAGTTGGGAAATTTGATGACGAGCTTGATCTTCGGATTGACCGCCTTGGCCGGCTTGATGATCAGGTTCTCCGCGACGTCGTCCATCAAATCCAGGCGAAACTGCGTCCAGCTTTTGTTTCCTTTGGCCGCGATGTCCGAATCATACTTCGTGGTGTTGAAAAAGAAATCGTCCTGGATCAACTCGTCAAAATGCCGCGCGGCCAGTTCCGCCGCGCTTTTGACAAATGCACGGTCGGCCGGGTCGGTGTAGCAAAAGGACTTAAACTGGCCGCCGATGCTGCCGTCGGAGGCCGCCATGCCGCCGGCGACCTTCACGCCGTGATCCACGAAAAATTTCTTTACGCTTTCCAGCGTGGCTGCGCCGGCCACGTTCCGGTCGCGCTGGACCTCGATATAAACCTTGTCCACCTTCAACTGGCGGCTGATGCGCGTCCAGTCGTCCGCGAGCTTCTGTGGATTCTCAAAACTTTGGACGACGCCGACCGGAATATAAATTGCCACGTCGAAGTTCGTGTAATTTCCGGCCCGGCCGCTGGCCGCCAAAAACAAACAGCCGAACCAGCACGCCTGAAACAGCGCACGGACAAAGCAGATTTTCGATTGCATAAAAAATATTTCGTTTTGAACTGGTTGCGCCGCCAAGTTTGGGGATCAAATTGAGTTTTTATGTTATCCCAGCCGGCCGCATTTGGCTGTCACGAGTTTTCAGGACAACCCGGTGCCGGTGGCGGGCGGACAAATCGTCTGCGCTTCGCGGAAACGGCTTGTCTTGTGTTCGAAGCGGGAGTATTTCCTGAATCATGCCGTCCAATGACTGACAATTTGAACCAACCATGAAAAAGCTTGCCGCCATCCTGCTGTTCACCGGTGTCTTCACCGCCATCGCCCAGCCGTCGCTCACCATTTACAACCAGAACTTCGCCGTCGTGCGCGACACCGTGCCGCTCGACCTCAAGGCCGGCGCGAATGCCGTGCGCTACGCGGGCGCGACCTCGCAAGTGGAGCCGGACTCCGTGATTCTTCGCGATCCGGCGGGTAAATACTCCCTGCAAATCCTGGAACAGAATTACCGCAACGACCCGGTGAGCGAACCGCTGCTGCTCTCGCTCTTCGAAGGCAAAACGATTGATTTTGAAAAGACGCGGATGAAGGACAACACCGAGGTGCGCGAACTCATTCCCGGCAAAATCGTCCGCAGCGGCTATGTGCCCGGCGGCGAGGCACAGTCGCCCATCATCGAGGTAAACGGCAAGCTGCAATTTAGCCTGCCCGGCCAGCCGCTGTTTCCCGATCTGGGCAATAACACGATCCTGAAACCCGCGTTCAACTGGTTGCTGCAATCCAGCCAGGCCGGCGCGTTCAATGCCGAGGTCGGCTACGTCACCGGCGGCTTCGACTGGAGCGCCAGCTACAATCTCGTCTCGCCGGAAAAAGGCGATCTCGTGGATCTCGTCGGCTGGATCACCATGAAAAATGAAAGCGGCAAGACGTTTGAAAACGCCAAAATCAAATTACTGGCCGGGGATGTGAATAAAATTCGGCCGCCCCATTCGACTTTACTCGGTGGCATGAGAACGAGAGCCATGAACATGGCGATGGCTGATGAATCCGCCCCGGCCGTCACCGAAAAAGCCTTCGACGAATTTCATCTGTATTCCATCGCCCGGCCGACCACGCTCCTCGACCGCGAGACGAAGCAGGTGGAATTTGTCCATGCCGAAAAGATGTTCGCCCCGACGATCTACGTTTACGACGGCGCGACGGGCTACCGATTTTATGGCTTGAACATGGATCAGGGCTGGGGCCAGACGGACAACAAAAAAGTCATTGTTCAGCGCGAATTCAAAAACGCCGAAACAAATCAGCTCGGCATTGCCCTGCCGGCGGGCAAGCTGCGCTTCTATCGCCGCGATGACGACGGGCAGTTGCAGTTTGTCGGCGAAAACACGATTGACCACACGCCGCGCAATGAAACCGTCCGCGTGACCACCGGCAACGCCTTCGACCTCGTCGGCGAGCGCAAGCAGACCAATTTCCATGTGGACACCGGCGACAAGTGGATTGACGAGTCGTTTGAAATCAAGCTCCGCAACCGCAAAAAAGACGCGCCGGTGGAAATCCGCGTGGTCGAGCATCTCTACCGCTGGAGCAACTGGGAGATTAATGCCAAATCCGATGACTTCGTGAAAAAGGATTCGCAGACCATCGAGTTCCGCATCCCGGTCAAGCCGGACGAGGAGCGCACCGTGACCTATGCCGTGCATTATTCGTGGTAAGCAAAGTTCTCACCTTGTCCCGCGCTCCAAATGACCCGCTTTGGGGTCAGCTCACGGTCGAAACCGGCTCCAGTTGCTGCGTTTCTTCCGCCTTGTGGAACTTCACGCTGACGATCTTGCTCACGCCGTGTTCCTGCATGGTCACGCCGTAAAGCACGTCCGCCATTGCGATGCTGCGCTTGTTGTGCGTGATGATGATGAACTGCGAGTGCGCAAGAAACCGCTGCAAAATTTTCACGAAGCGCACCACGTTCGCCTCGTCCAGCGGCGCATCCAGCTCGTCCAGCACGCAGAACGGGCTGGGCTTGACCTGATAAATCGAAAACAGCAGCGAGACGGCGGTCATGGTCTGCTCGCCGCCGGACAGCAGCGAGATGCTCTGCAATTGTTTGCCAGGCGGTCGCGCAACAATGTCAATGCCGCTTTCCAGCACGTCGTTTTCGTCGGACAAAATCAAATCCGCCTTGCCGCCACCGAAGACCTCGGTGAACATCAGGCGGAAATTGTCGCGGATCTTCGTAAACGTCTCCGTGAACATCTGCTGCGTCTGCGTGTTGATGCGGTTGATGACTTCGAGCAGTTGAATCTTCGCATGAACCAGGTCGTCGTGCTGCGTGGTGAGGAACTGGTGACGCTGCTCGGTCTCCTCGTATTCCTCAATGGCAACGAGATTCACCGGGCCCATCTCGTCGAGCTTGGTCTGCAAGGCCTCCACCTGCTGCGTGACGGAGTTCCAGTCGGTCGCCGCGCCGCTGGCGGCCATCTGTTCGGGCGTGAGCGTCTCAACCTTGGCCGGGCCTTCATCCGCGTAGGTGATGGTGATGCACTCGCTGCGGATGTCGTCGAGGTTCAGGTGATATTTCTGCTGAACTTTCTCGCGCAGGTTCTGCACGGACATGTTTTTCTGCGCCAGCTCGACTTCAATGCCGCCGCGCCGGCTCTGCAGCTCCGTCAACCGGCTGCGCTGGACGCGCAAGTTCTCTTCGCGCGTTGAAATTTCGCCGTCCTGGGAATTTTTCTGGCCGACCAGTTCCGCCGTCTGCGCGCTGACCTGCTCGCATTCGTGCTGCAGCCGCTCAATCTGGCCGCGCGATTCCTGAATCTCGGTCTGCGCCTGCTCCTGACGGGAAACGAATGAGGAGCATTCGCCTTTGCGCTGCTCGACGACCTGGGTAAGTTCGCGGATGCGCTGCTCCAGCGCCGTGCGCTGCTGCTTGAAGGACGACGCGAGCTGCTCGTCCGAGGCAAGGGCGACCTTGCTCTCGGTCAACGCGGCATTGGCCGCGTCACGCGCCTGACGAAGGTTCTCCAGCTCCGTCGTGAGCATGGCAACCTGTTCCTGGCCGGCGCGTTCGCGGGCTTCAAGTTCATTCAGCCTGACCGTGAGCGCCTCGCGCTTCTGCGATCCTTCCTGTTCCTGCGCGACCAGGTTTTGCACTTCGAACACGACCGTCTCAATCTTCTGGTGCAGCAGGCGGTTGGAATTTTGCAGCGCCTTGAACTCGCCTTCGCGCGTGGCGATGGCGACTTCCTGCTGGCGCAATTCCGTCTGCGCCTGCTGCAAACTGGCCTGGAGCTCGGTCTGCTCGCTCAACAGAGCGCCGCGCTTGCGGCTCGCCTCGGCGACAAGGTTTTGCAGCTCGTTCAACTCGGCCTGGAGCTCGGTGATCTGGTTTTTACGGCCAAGAATCGAGCTGGGTGCCTTGCCGTTGCCGCCCTTGCTCAGATAACCGCCGGTGTAAATGCCGTGCCGGCTCAGAAGTTCGCCGCCGAGCGTGACGAAATCGCAGCCGGCGTGGCCGTTCTGAATTTGCGACGTGGCGGTGCCGAGGTCGGACGCGATGAACGTGCGGCCCAGCAGCGATTTCAACAGCGGTTCCACCGACGGCTCGGCGGAAATCACGCTCATCGCATGGACAATCTGCCCGTTTTGCAAACCCCGTTGCGCCGCTTCGCTCTTTTCGCCCGGAGCCATTTCACCAACAAATGAAAGCTGCTTCTCATCCTGGTATTGCTGGATGGCCAGCGCGGCCACGCTTGCGCGACCAGACTTGTTCGCGTTCAAGTCGGCGAGAATTTCCTGCGCGGACGAAGGCTGCTCGGTGAGCACCAGTTGCAGATGATGGCCGAGCGCATTTTCCACGGCGGTCACAAACTGGTCCGGCACGCGGATGCGGTCCGCCAGCGAGCCGATGACCGAGCGCGACTGGCGCAGCGCCGCGACCGCGCCCGCATCAAAGCCTTCGTGCGAGCCTTCAAGCTGCTCCAGCACCGTCAGGCGCGAACGCTTTTCGGATTGCTGCTGCAAAAACTTGTCCTGCTCGGTCGAGGCCTGCTGCAGTTCCGTCTGCAGTTCGCGCAGCCGGTTCTGCCGCTGCTCGACCGAGCCGCGCGTGGTCGCGACATTCAATTTTTCCGCCTCGACGCTCACGGTGAATTCCTGCAGGCGCGTTTCCAAACCGGTGCGCTCGACTTCGAGCTGGATTTTTTCGGCGGAAAGCTTTTCGAGCCGGACAATGTTGCCCTGCTTCTGCAAATCGAGCGCGGTGATCTCGTTGCGGATGCGCGACAAATCCTGCGCGGCGGCGAAGGCGGCGGACTGCGCCAGGCGCAACTGCTCCTGCCGTTCGCGCAAACTGTTTTCGATCTGCTGCAAGCCTTCATGCTTTGCCTGCAAGTTTTCCTTGTGCTTGGTGAGCGCGGTTTCAGCGGCGCACAAGCGTTCCGTGACAGTGAGCAGTTCGCCCGACGCGGCGTGGCAGCGTTCCTCGGCCTGCGTGATTTCGGCGAGCGCCTTGGCGTTCTGCGATTCGATTTCGCGCAGCCGTTCCTCGTTGAACTGGATGCGGCTTTCGTTCCGGTCCGTCTCCGACTTCAACTCCAGTCCGCGCTGCTGCTGCGCGGCGACTTCGTGTTCGAGCTCGGAAAGATGCTCGCGCAGCCTGGCAATTTCATTTTCAAGACGGAGCACGTCGTTGGAACCGGCTTCAATTTCCTTCCGCAGAGTTTCGACGGCGTTCTGGCGTTCGGAAATTTCCCCCTGCAGCACGTCAAACTGATGCCGCGCGAGCTGCGTTTCCAAATGCTGAAGTTCCTGCGAAATCTGCTTGTAGCGGCGCGCCTTGCCGGCCTGGCGCTGGAGCGAGCCGATCTGGCGTTTGACTTCCTTGATCGTGTCGGCGATGCGCAGCAGGTTTTGCTCGGTGTATTCCAGCTTGCGGAGCGATTCTTTTTTCTGCGACTTGAATTTCGTGATGCCGGCGGCCTCCTCGAAAATCATCCGGCGGTCTTCCGGCTTGTTGGAGAGAATCTGCGTGATCTGCCCCTGCGCCAAAATGCTGTAACTCGTCCGGCCGACGCCCGTGCCCATGAAAAGCTGCTGGACATCCTTGAGCCGGCAGGGCGTGCGGTTGAGAAAATATTCGCTGCCGCCGTCGCGGAAAATCCGGCGCGTCAACGTTACTTCGTCATAAGAAACCTCGACACCGGCCGCGCGCAGATTTTCTTCGCCGACGCCGCCGAGCGTGAGCGAAACTTCACCCATGCCCATCGGCTTGCGTCCGTCCGTGCCGTTGAAAATCACGTCGGCCATTTCGCCGCCGCGCAACGCCCTGGCCGACTGCTCGCCGAGCACCCAGCGGATGGCGTCGGAGACGTTGGATTTGCCGCAGCCGTTCGGCCCGACGATGGCCGTGACGCCGGGCTGAAAATTCAGCGCCGTCTTGTCCGCAAAGGACTTGAAGCCAAAAACTGTGAGATTCTTGAGATACATAATCTTGCTGCATCTAGCCAACCAAAGCTGCTGTTTCGTGTAAAGCGGAAAACACAATATGTTGTGCACAACCGGGCTTGTGGCGCAACTAATTGGTGAGGAACCATGGTTAGCGTTGTGCCAAAAACCGGCGCTACTGCCATTTATACAAATAATTCTTACTCTAAAAACAAGCTTCGTCAAATGAAATCCGGCAAAAGTTCTCGACAGAAAACCGGACTGACCGGAATATGCTGGCTTGTAATGTTTGGGTGGAATTCAGCCCGCCGGTTAAAGGCATAAACCGCCCAATCGCTTGACGGAAAATTTGATTTTATTGTGGCCACTGAAACCCTTCATTTTGAAAATGCGCGGTTTGCGCAGCAACTGTTCAACCACGAGCCGCACAACCTGCAGGCGCTCGAAACGGAACTCGGCGTCAAGGCGACCGCGCGCGAGGGCTGGATCAAGCTCGACGGCGCCGCCGAGGCCGTGGAGCGCGCGAAACAGCTTTTTGCGTCGCTGGAAAATTTGTTGAAGGCCGGTTCACCGGTGAAGAACCGCGAATTTTCCCACGCGCTCAACGTGGTGAAACACGAGGGCGCCTCGACGCTCAGGGACATGGTGAACGACCGAGTGACTACGCACGAGCGCAAGCCGGGCGTGACTGCCAAAACCGTCGGCCAGAAAAAGTATCTCGACGCCATCCGCAAGCACGACGTCACGTTTGGCATCGGGCCGGCGGGCACAGGCAAAACGTATCTGGCCGTGGCTACAGCGCTGTCGGCTTTGCGCGAAGGAGGCGTTTCGCGGATCATTTTGACGCGGCCGGCGGTCGAGGCCGGCGAGGCGCTGGGATTTCTGCCGGGTGACCTGTTTGAAAAAATTACGCCGTATCTGCGTCCGCTGCACGACGCGCTGCACGACATGTTGCCCGCCGAGGACATCGCCAAGCACATGGAGCGCGGGACGATTGAGATTGCGCCGCTGGCCTACATGCGCGGGCGCACGCTGAACGGCGCGTTCATCATCCTGGACGAGGCGCAGAATTCCACCACGGAGCAGATGCTGATGTTTCTCACGCGACTTGGCCACGGATCAAAGGCGGTCATCACCGGCGACGAGACGCAGATTGACCTCCCGCCGCACAAACATTCCGGGCTGGCCGAGGCGCACCGTGCGCTCAAGCACACCGAGGGCATTGCCATCGTCGAATTTTCCAAGCGCGATGTGGTGCGGCATCCGCTGGTGCAGCGGATCATCGCGGCTTACGAGGAGCATCGCGGCAAAGCCAAGTCAATCGAGGCGGAATGAATCTCGTCATCGCCAACCGCCAGCGGACGAAAAAAATTGACCCGCGTCTGCTCAAGCAGCTCGCGGGCGCGCTGTTTGCGGAGCTGGAAATATCCAAAGCAGAGCTTGGCATCAATCTCGTCGGCGCGCAGGAAATGGCGCGCGTTAACCGGCAGTTTCTCCAACACGAAGGCTCGACGGACGTCATCACGTTTGACCACCGGAATTTCGAACTTCAAATTCCGGATTCCCAACTGGAAATCTATGGCGAGCTTTTCATCTGCGTGGACGATGCGGTCGCCCAGGCGAAGGAATTCGGTTCAAGCTGGCAGTCGGAAGTGGTTCGCTACCTTGTCCACGGCGTTTTGCATCTGCTCGGCCACGACGACTTGAAGCCGGATTTGCGGCGCAAGATGAAACGCGCGGAAAACCGGCTGGTGCGGCGGCTGGAAGAGAGGTTTTCCCTCGCACAACTTTCGCGGGCGGCTAAAATCAGCGCGTGAGAAAGACCCTTTTTGCCCGCTGGCGCGCGAGTTTCTTCGCCGGACTGGCGGTGACCCTGCCGGCCATCGTCTCGGTGGCCGCCGTGGTGTGGCTGTTCCGCACGGCCTCCAATTTCACCGACACGCTGCTGTTCTTCCTCAAATTTCTCCTGGACAAAAAGGAGATTTACGAAAACGGGCAGACCGGCGAACTGTTTTGGTATTGGAGCGTGCTGGCGTTTGTGCTGGCGGTGGTTTTAATTTCCCTCATCGGCCTGCTGGCGCGCTATTACATCGGCAAACGGCTGATCGAATGGCTGGACTTGGCGATGATGCGGGTGCCGCTGCTGAACAAGTTTTACGGCGCGATCAAGCAGCTCAACGAGGCGTTTGCCGGCAACAAACATTCCTTCAAGACGGTCGTGCTGGTGGAATTCCCGGGGCCGGGAAATTATTCCGTCGGCTTTATCACGAACGCGGCGCAGGGCGAGGTCCGGAAGAAATCCGGCCAGAATCTCGTCAGCGTGTTCATTCCCACGACGCCGAATCCGACTTCCGGTTTTCTCATCCTGGTGGCGGAGGAAAAACTGACAAAGCTCGACATGAGCGTGGCTGACGGCATCAAATACATCGTCAGCCTCGGCTCAATTGCGCCGGAACCGTCGCCGCCAAAGATCAAATGATCGAATCCGCCGCCGGCATCATTCTGCGAACCCGTCCGCTCACGGAAACGAGCCTGATCGTCCACTGGCTGACGCCGGATTGGGGACGCATCGCCACGGTGGCCAAAGGCGCGCGCCGGCCCAAATCGCCGTTCGCGGGCAGGCTGGATTTGTTCTACGCCGCTGATTTTTCGTTCAGCCGCAGCCGCCGCTCCGAGCTGCACAACCTGCGCGAAGTTTGTCTGCGCGAAACGCACGGCGCGATCCGCGAGGATCTTTTGAAATTGCAGCAGGCCGGCTACGCTGCCGCGTTCATCGAGCAGGCGACCGAAACGGCGACGCCATTGCCGGAAATTTTTGAACTGACGCGCGGCTTTCTCAAGCATCTCTGCGGACAGCCGCCGCGGCCGCAAAATATTTTCGCGCTCGAACTCAAGCTGCTGCGCGAACTGGGGCTGGGGCCGGACTTTGAGGAAACGCGGCTGACGCCCGGCGCAAAAAAAATCATCCAGGCGCTTTTGAAAAGCGACTGGCCAGACAGTTCCCGGCTGAAGTTGTCGGCCGCGCAAGGCGGCGAGCTGCGCCAGTTCCTGCACGGCTTTCTGATTTTTCATCTGGGCCGGCTGCCGCGCGGACGGGCGGCGGCGCTGGCGGAGACGGGTTGAAAAGGTTTTCACCGCCGAAAATCTGGGTTATATTTTCAGCCTTTAGAATGACGCCGAAGTTCAGCAAACGATTTTCCAGTGTGCGCATGCAGCTGGTGGCGAGTGTTTTTCTGTTCATTTCGCCGGCGCTGGTTCTGACCTACATCGTCAACCAGAGCTGGTTCTGGCAATACGCCCCGGCAGGGATAAAGGATTACGCCCTGAACGTGCCGTGGGCGAGTTTCATCATCGGCGTGCTCGCGTTGTGCGCGGCCTGGTATGGCGGGGAACATTTCATCCTGCGGCAGGTCCGGTTGTTGTCGCGGGCGGTGCTGCGGCTGGCCGGCGGCGATTTGCAGGCGCGAACCGGTTTGCAGGAGGTGGAAGGCGAACTCGGCCAGCTTGCGCAAAAATTTGACGAGATGGCGGCGGCGTTGCAGCAGCGGGCGCAGGAGCGCGACGAGGCTGACCGGAAGTTGCGCGACCACGCGCACCAGCAGACCATCGTCGCCGCGCTCGGCCAGTGCGCGCTGACCATCAATGACCTGGACGCGCTGTTCACCCAGGGCGCCATCATGTCCGGGCAGATGCTGGCGATCGAATATTCGGCGGTGTTTCAGCGCCTGCCCGACGGACGTTTGCTGCTGCTCGCCGGAACCGGCTGGAAGCCCGGCACGGTCGGCCGGACGATGACTTTCAACGAGCAGGATTCGCAGTTGGGGTTCACCGCCGCCACCGGGGAAGTTTCCGTGGTGGACGAGGTCCCGGCGCAAACGCGTTTTAAGATGCCGCCGTTTTTGTCAGACCACGGGGTGGTCAGCGGCGTGACGGCCGCGATTCCCACACGCGGCCTGCCGTTCGGAGTGCTGGCGGTTTTTTCGACGCGCAAGCGCGTGTTCACGCCGGGCGAGGTGCAATTTCTCCTTTCGGCGGCCAACACCATCGGCATGGCGGCGGAACGGCGGCAGGCCGAGGCGGCCATGCAGAAACTCGCCGCGTTCGTGAAGGAGAATCCAAATCCCGCGCTGGAGATGAACAGCGACGGCGCGATCACTTATTTCAACGCCGCTGCGGAAAAGCTCACGCAAACCGCCGGCCGCTCGCATCCCGGAGAAATCCTGCCGGCCAATTTCAGCGAAATTGCCGTCGGCTGTCTGCAGTCCGGTTCCAGCCGCGCCAATCAGGAAATCAAGCTTGGCGACCACACCATTTCCTGGTCGTTCCATCCCGTGCTTTCCAGCAACGTGGTGCATTGCTACGGCGAGGACATCACCATGCGTTTGAGCTTGGAGGAACAGCTTTTGCAGTCGCAAAAAATGGAATCCATCGGCCAGCTCGCGGCGGGCGTGGCGCATGATTTCAACAACATGCTCACCATCATCCAGGGGCACACGAGCCGACTGCTGATGGATCCCGGCCTGTCGCCGCCGGTGCTGGACGCCGCGCTCGCGGTTCATGGCGCGGCGGAACGCGCCGCCGGCCTGACCCGCCAGTTGCTCATGTTCAGCCGGAAAAACATCATGCAGCCGCGTCCGCTCAACCTGCATGAGGTCGTCACCAACCTCAACAAGATGCTGGGGCGGCTTCTCGGCGAAACCATTGCGTTGCGTTTTGAGTGTCCGCAGGAACCGCCTTCCGTTTACGGTGATCCCGGCATGATTGATCAGGTCTTGATGAATCTCGCGGTGAACAGCCGCGACGCCATGCCCGACGGCGGCGCGCTGACCATCAACGTGGATGAATGCTGGGTCGGTCCTGATTATCTTGAACACCACCCCGACGCGCGCATCGGCCATTTCGTGCGCCTGCAAATGACCGACACCGGCTGCGGCATGTCCGCCCAAGTCCGCACGCGCATCTTTGAACCGTTCTTCACCACGAAAGGCGTCGGCAAAGGCACCGGCCTCGGCCTCGCCACCGTGTTCGGCATCGTCAAACAACACGCCGGCTGGATCGAAGTCGCCAGCGAAGTCGGGCACGGCTCCACCTTCACCGTTTTTTTCCCGGCCAGTGACGAAATGCCGGTGGCCGGTGCCGGTCATCCAGTGGCGGCCGCCCCCGCTGCTGCCGGCGGCTCAGAAACGATTCTCGTCGTCGAAGATGAAATGGTCTTGCGCGAGATGGCGCGCGATTTCCTCGTCGGCTGCGGTTACAAAGTATTTGAAGCCGGTTCCGGCCGCGAAGCCTTGCAAATCTGGTGGCAGCACCGCGCGGAAATTGATCTGCTTCTGACCGACATGAAAATGCCCGAAGGCGTCTCCGGCATGGATATTGCCGAAAAAATGCTGGGCGAACAGCCCGCACTGCGGATCATCCTCACCAGCGGCTACTCCGACGACGTGGTCAGCCCGGAAATTCTCCTCCGCACCAACGCACGGTTTCTGCCCAAGCCTTATTCCTACACCGACCTCACCCGGATGGTGCGCGAATCGCTCGACGGCGAAACCACCCCCTCCACTTCGGGCTAGAAATGGATCACCCTCGCAGACTTGGCACCGCCCAACGTGCGAACTGGCTTCCCGACCCGCCGGTAGAGTTCCTCTATCAGATGAAGAACTGCTCTATCGGACGTAAAAGTTGCTCTACCAAACGATAGACTTGCTTTATCAGACGTAAAAATCCCTTTGCCGGACGACAGCGGGAGCCTTATTTTCGATAAACCGCCGCAGTTAACCACATAAATGACAATTAACTACGAAAAATCCCCAGACGTAACCGCCGCCGGGGAAAACGAGGCGTTGGCAGAGCGGTGCAAGCCGGCGCAGGTGGCCGCCGTCGTCATTTCGATTGGCCGGTTTTTAACCGCGAAACACCCGAAATACGCGAAAATTTGAATCGCAGATCCCCAACATCCTTATTTCGCCTGTTCGGATATTTTGCGGTTCATCAGTTCCGTTCCGACGGTGGCTTGGTGCCGGTGGATTGAAAAAATGGATGGCTTCCATTTTACGCCCGCACCAGCTTCAAAACCGCCGCCACGGCGGCGTCAATTTTCACCGCCTGCATTGCACCGTTGCGCGGCTTGAGTTCCACCTCGCCTTTCGCCAGCGATTTTTCGCCGAGCGCGATGCGGATGGGAAAACCGACCAGCTCCGAGTCCTTGAACTTCACGCCGGGCCGCTCGTCGCGGTCGTCGAGAATAACGTCCACGCCGTTCACCGTCAGCTCCGCGTAGAATTTTTCCGCGAGCTGCATCGCCTGGCTGTCCGGCGCGACGGCCAGCGGCGTGATACAAACTTGGTAAGGCGCGACGTTCAACGGCCAGATGATGCCGTCCTTGTCGTTGCTCTGCTCGATGATCGCCTGCAACGTGCGTGTGACGCCGATGCCGTAGCAGCCCATCACCGACGGCTTGCGCGAACCGTCCACGTCGAGGAACGTCGCGTTCAGCTTCTCGCTGTATTTTGTGCCGAGCTTGAAGACGTGGCCGACTTCAATCGCCCGGCGAATTTTCAGTGGCTTGCCGCATTTCGCGCATGGCTCGCCCACGGTGACAGTGCGCAAATCGAACCACGCCGTCACCTTAATGTCGCGCTCGATGGAGACGTGCTTCAAATGGAAACCGTCCTCGTTCGCGCCGGTGGTCATGTCGTTCGCGCCGTGCAAACGCTCGTCGGCATAAACTTTTACATCGGCGGGAACCTTCACTGCCGCGCCCAGACTTCCCGGCTTCGCGCCGAGCAACGGCACGATTTCTTCCGGCGTCGCGGGACGCAAGGCGACCGCACCGGTGCGCGCCATGAGTTTCGTCTCGTTCAGATGGTCATCGCCGCGAATCAAAATGATGATCGGCTTGCTGTCGGCAATATAAACCAGCGTTTTAATTTGACGATTTGCAGGAACATTGAATTTCTTCGTTAGCTCATCAATCGTCACAACACCGGGCGTTGGAAACTTTTCAATCGCCGCGCCGATTTCGCGCGCCGCCGTTTTGGGGATTCCACTCGTCGCCTTTTCGATGTTCGCCGCGTAACCGCAGGCATCGCAGAACGCCACTTCGTTCTCGCCGGTCTCGGCGGGCACCATGAACTCGTGCGAGTAATTGCCGCCGATCACACCGGTATCAGCCTCGACGGGAAACGCCTTCAGCCCGCACCGCGCGAAGATGCGCGTGTAGGCGTCATACATTTTCTTGTAGGCCGCCATCGCGCCCTCGTCCGTGGTGTCGAACGAATAGGCGTCCTTCATGATGAACTCCTTCGCACGCATGAGGCCAAAGCGCGGGCGGATTTCATCGCGGAACTTCACGCTGACCTGGTAAAAATTCTTCGGCAACTGCCGGTAGGAATTGATCTCGTTCGCCGCCAGCGTGGTGATGACCTCCTCGGCGGTCGGGCTTAAAAACCACTCACGGTTCGCGCCGTCCTTCACCTTGAACAAAACATTGCTGGCGGTCTGCGCGCGACCGCTCTGCTCCCAAATTTCCTTCGGCTGAAGCGCTGGCATCAGCACTTCGACCGCACCCGCACGATCCATTTCCTCGCGGATGATCCGCTCCACCTTGCGCAACGAGCGCAGACCAAGCGGCAGAAAAGTATAAACGCCGCCCGCCAGCTTGCGGATGAGCCCGGCGCGCAGCAAAAGTTTATGGGAAACGATTTCCGCGTCAGCCGGGGCTTCGCGGAGGGTCGGAATCAGAGTTTGTGTCCACTTCATGTGGCGGAAAGATTAACCACAAAGACACCAGGACACGAAGAATTTTCTCTCGGTTGCTTTGAGTCTTGGTGGTTGAAATTTATTTAACCGTGTTCACCAGCGGCGCGAGACCCTGAATCCGCACTTCCAGCTTGTCGCCGCATTGAATCGGTCCGACGCCGCTGGGCGTGCCGGTGAGAATCACGTCGCCGGGCAACAGCGTCATGCTGGTCGAGATGAAGCTGACGAGTTCGGCGGGCTTGAAGATAAGCTGCTTCGTGTTCGAGTTCTGGCGGAGCTGGCCGTTTTGAAACTGCTGGATGCTGAGCTCGGTGGGATCAATCATCGTCTCCACCAGCGGGCCGAGCGGCGTGAAGGTGTCGAACGATTTGCAGCGCGCCCATTGCGACTCGGCTTTTTGGATCGTGCGGTCGCTGATGTCCTGCGCGGGCGTGTAGCCGAAAATGTAGCGCGACGCCTGCGTGGGCGAAACGCTGCGGATTTTGCGTCCGATGACGATGGCAAGTTCCGCCTCGAAATCCGTGCGGTGCTGCGGAAACGGAATTTCAATCTTGCCGCCGTCCGGCAGCAGCGACGTGGCGGCCTTGAACCAGATGAGCGGCTCCTTGGGCAGCTCGCGGCCCATCTCGCGCGCGTGGTCGAGGTAATTGATGCCGACGGCGATGATCTTGCCTGGCACGACCGGCACGAGTGTCTTGACGCCTTTGCGCAGCATGGGCCAGCGGTCGAAGGTGGGTGAGCCAAAAACGTCGCCATGCAGCCGGAACAATTCACCCTCCACCACTTTGGCGTGGAAAATTTCTTCGTCTTTCTGGAAACGTCCGATGGCAGCCATTGAGGTGAGCAGACTAAAATGATTGAGCCATCGTCGCAAGGCCAAAGCCTGGGCGCATTGCCGTGTCCTTTGACTGCAACCGCTCAGGCTTCCGGGCCGGCGGACATTGGGAACAAGAGATCATTGCCGTCACATGATTTTCCGCTACAATGCTGGTGTGAATTACCTGACGAAACAGGAGCAGCTGGTTCTGTGTGTCGTTTTAGGATTGTTGCTGACGGGCCTGGCGGTGAAAACGTATCGTGCCGCCCATCCGCCATCGGCAACCGTGCAGCCGGTCAAACCCTGATATGCAAGAAGTCAATTTTGATGAGGTGCTGGAGAAAATACTCGCGCACGACCCGCGGTTTGCGCGAGACGCCTATCTTTTCACCCGCGAGGCGCTCGACTTCACGCAAAAACTCGTCAGCCGGGAAAATAAAGGCACCGTCCGCCATGTCACCGGCCAGGAGCTGCTCGACGGGATCCGGCAGTTCGCGCTCCAGCAATACGGCCCGATGACCATGACCGTGCTGGAGGAATGGGGCGTGAAAAACAGCCGCGACTTCGGCGACATTGTTTTCAACATGGTCGAGAGCGGCCTGCTGGCGAAAACCGAAAAGGACACGCGCGACGATTTTCAAAACGGCTACAATTTCACCGATGCCTTCCGCAAACCATTCTGGCCGCAAAGCAAAGCCAACGCCGGGAAAAATCCGGTGACCGGCGGAATTTGAGCGCGGGCGAAACGCCCGCGTCTCACACTACGCCCAATTGGTTGTTGTGTGGTGCTAACGGGGCTTGCTGGAGACAACCGGCAGACCTGTGACCGGCCAATGATTGACTTGTGCGGCTTCATTCAGGGCCACCACCGCCCCGGCGGATGCAAACGGTTTGACCGCGACATTCCAGCCATCAACCACAACTGCTGCCGGATGTCCTTTTAACGCGGATTCGGCGGCTTCAATCGTGACCGTTCTGGTCTCACCCGGCACGAACGAAATGTAATTGTCCGTATAATACACTGGCAGCACGCGGTCGCCCGAATCCTGGCGGCGCAGTTGGAGATGCGTCATCAGCGCCACTTTCGACGTCGGATTATGCAGCGTGACTGTGAAGGAACATTTGCCATCAGCATCGCGGCGGGCGACCCCGGCTTCCAATGTCACCGCGGGCATGGTTTCCAATGCCTGCAAATTGTTTATTTGCGCCGGCAGTTCGCGCCAGTAAAAGTTGTCTGAAATCAGCCGGCCGCTTTCGTCGTGCAATTCGAGCTTGACGAAATGAACGGGCGAAAGGTTCGCCGGCCACTCAACCAAGCCGAGGCCGGTTTCCGCGGCGGGCGCGGCATTGACCGCGAATTCATGTTGATACGCCAGCGAGCCATCGAGGTTGTAAACCGTGAGCCGGGCGCGGGCCTGTTGCAGGGGAACGGGCAGGTTGTTGATGACTTCCACTTCCCAGTCCGCTTGATTCAACTGGATGTGAACGGGTTCACACGCTTTTTTGACCGCAAAAAATGACGCGTTCGGTTCCAGATCGTGATGGTAGAGCTGCCAGACGAAGCTGGGCTGCGCGGGATTGCTCATCCAGGTGATCACACCCGTGCAGGGCTTGAAGAGCTCGGCGTTGCGGCCTTCATACATCGCGCGGAACGCCTCGTAGTTGGCCAGCTGGGCCTTGCGGACAAAATCCGCCAGATTCGCCAACCGGCCGTAGCGGTCACCGATAACGCGAGGATATTCATCGCCATGCTGCGCGCCTTTGGCAAGGTCATGCTCGGCCCAATCATCATTGATGACTTCCCAATCTTTCTCCGGCATCATGCCGTGAATGGATTCCAAGGTCGGAATAGAGACGCTGCCCAGTTCCGTCTTAAAAGCCTCCTCGGCACCAAATTGGTAAAACTCCTGCGGTGGGCGCCAGTAATACGGTCCACCGGAGCGCACTCCGCGGCCATCGGTGGAGCTGGGTTGGTAAAGCCGGACGGGTTCCAGTTCGGCCATCAGTTTGCGAAGCGAGGCATCAATTTCCTTTGGCGGAAAACCTTCATTGCGGGCACACCAGATGGCGATGGAGGGATGGTTGCGAAAGCGAAGAATTTTTTCGCGCACATTGGCGATATAAAGCTCCGCATCCGCCACGTTGGGACCGTCGCTGGGGTTCGGCTGGAAAAATTCGTCCCACAGCAGCAGCCCATGCTGGTCACAGAGATCATAAAAATCTTCGCTGGTGCTCTGGCCGACCCAGTTGCGGATGAACGTGTAATTGGCCAGTTGATGCAGGCGAATCTGCGCCTCCAGTCGTTCGCGGGGAATTCGCTTCATGGCTTCATCCATGCCCCAGTTGCCGCCTTTGCAGAAAATGCGGACGCCGTTAACCGACACCGTCAAGTTCTCGGAATCGGGAACGGAATAAGTGATCTTGCGGATGCCGAAAGTCACGTCGCGCTGGTCGGAAACCGCGCCGGCCATTTCGAAACTCAGGTGCAATTTGTATAGATTTTGCGGGCCATATCCGTTTGGCCACCAGAGCCGCGGCTGCTTGACCTGTAGTTGCGGCATGTTTTTAGGATCGAGCAAAATCATTTGCGAAGAGTGGGCCGCCAGCGCCACCGGCGTTTCAAAAGCCACCTGGCCGAACATTCCTTTGAACCAGCCTTTTTGCGGCTGATCCGTGACGTTTTCCAGCGTGGCCTGCACGGTCAGGTCTGCCGTGTCCAACTTCGGCAACGGCAGGTCGCTGGTCACCAGCGGATCCTTGAGCACCACCGGACCAGTTGCGGAAAGCCACACTTTCTGCCAGATGCCGCTGTCGCGGTCACGGATGGCGGGAATCCAGTCCCAGCCCAGCGTGCAAAGGAACGTCGGGCCGTCAATGGCCGTAATCCCGCCGTTGCCGCCCATGCCGTTCGCCAACGTGTGTTCGTGCGGTTCGCCGGGGTGCGGCTGCGGCGAAATGAGGACTGCCAGCGCCGCAGTTTTTCCCGGAATCACGACGGAAGAAACATCGAAAACACCTCGGGCGAACGCGCCGCGCAGATTGCCGATTTTTTGTCCGTTGACCCACACCTCGGCGGAATAGTTGATCCCATCAAAATTGAGCCAGATGTTTTCACCGGCGTAATTTTTTGGCACCAGAAACGTTGTCCGATACCACCAGGACGTCCGGCAAAGGCTGTCCGGAATTTTATCGGGCCGATTGTTTTCCCCGTAGAGCGGCTCTGGGTAAACCTGGTTGTCAACCAGGGTCGCCAGCACCGTTCCCGGGACGGTGGCGGGATACCAGCCGGCAGATTGAAAGGTGGTTTGCGCGATTTCATTGCCCGGTTGCGCAACTTGAGCGGCGGACTGCAATTGCCAGCCGGACGAAATGACCAGCGGCATGGGCAAAGAGCCGGCGAACAGACGCGCAACCGGCAGCAGCAAACCCGCCACCGGCATTAAACGAAAAATCAGGGGCAATTTCATGTTTTAATTTTTTGGTTGGTTCACAAATCAATTTGATTAACAGCCGGCAACGGCCTTCCCCTCAAGAATTTTGCCTTGGGGGGATGCGTTTCTTGGGGGATACATTTGCACGGGCTGTCGTGAACGTCCAGCTTCAAAGCTGGACCGCCGCCTGGCAGAATATGCAGGGCACCTCGCTTTCAACCATGTTCCTTGCGCGCGGTGATCTGCAACCTCATGTTCTCCAGCCGCGCCATTCATGCATAACTGACTTGAAGACTCTATTTTTATGGCGTCCGCCCAAACTTTTTCTCCAACTCGCGGTAATTCATTTCAATCAGTGTCGGACGGCCGTGCGGACAGGTGTAGGGCATCGCGCAGCGGCGCAAGTCCTCGACGAGCTTTTCCAGTTCCGCGCCGCTCAACGGGTCGTTGGCCTTCACCGCATGGCGGCAGACGGTCTTGGCCACGGTGAGTTCGCCGAGCCGCGCGAGATTCACCTCGCGGCCGGCGGCGCGCAGTTCGTCCACGAGGTCGAACACAAACCGGCGCGGGTCGGCGACCTTGACGAACGGCGGCAGCGCGTCGAGCAGAAACGTCCGTTCGCCAAATTCGCTCAAGCCGACGCCGAGGCGCGTGAGCGCGGCAAGCTGCTCGCGCAAAAACAGCGCGTCGCGCGGCGGCAGCTCGATGGTTTCCGGCAGCAATAATTTTTGCGAAGGCGTCGAGCCGTTTTGCTCCAGCCGGTTCAGCATCTGCTCGAACAAAATCCGCTCGTGCGCCGCATGCTGGTCCAGCAGCACGAGTCCGCGGTCGGATTCCAGCAGCACATACAGTTTGCCGACGACGCCGACGAGGCGGAGCGGGATGTTGAGCAGCGGCGTTGGCAATTGCGGATTGCGGATTGCGGATTGCGGATTGGGTCCCGGCATTGATGCCGGACTTAAAATTGACGGTTGCGGCGCCGGTGTGGGCGCTGTCGAAAAGCCCATTTTCAAAGGCGGTTGCGCAGCGGGCGGCATTTGCGCCGGAGCCGCCGGCGGCGGTTTCAGCGTTTCAACAAAACCCGGCAGGATGGACGCGGCAGGTTCCGGCGCAATTATCAATTCATCCGGCACGTCCGGCGGCTTGGCGGTTGAAACCATTTTTGCCGGCTCGGAGTGAAAGGCCAGCAGCGCGGCCTGCACGGCCTGGGCAACAAGTTTCCGCACTTCATATTCGCGGTGGAATTTCACCTCGCGTTTGGCGGGATGAATGTTCACATCCACCGCCGCCGGATTAATTTCGAGAAACAGGCAGCAGACCGGATAGCGCCCTTTCATCAACGAGTTGTGATAACCCTCGATGAGCGCGTAATTGATGCCGCGATTTTCCACCGGGCGGCGGTTGACAAAAACAAACTGGCCGTCGCGCGTCGCGCGGGAGACCCCGGGCGAACCGATCAAACCCCAGATGCGGACTTGGGATTGGGAATCTGAAATTTCAGCGGCCGACGGTTTTGCCGGCGAGGCGGTTTCAAAAATGCCGGTTTCGTCCGGCACCGGATTGCCCTCGTTGAGCGTGGCGGAAAAATTCACCGGCAGAAGTTTTTCATCGCCGAGCATGGCGCGCAGCCGTTCGCGCAAGGCTGCGATGCGGCTGGAAACCGCGCGTTCGCTTTTGACGGCGGGCAGCTGCCAGATGTTGCGGCCATCCTTGACAAAAGTGAAGGCGACTTCGGGAAATGCCAGCGCGGCCAGCGTGAGATAATGCTGGATGTGCGCCGCCTCGGTTTCTTCGGTGCGCAAAAATTTCCGGCGCGCGGGCAGATTGAAAAAAAGCTGCCGGACCTCGACGCTGGTGCCGGGCGCGCTGCCGGCGGCCTTGACTTCGGCGACGGTGCCGCCGTTGACGATGATTTGGCTGCCTTCGGGCGAAGTGCTCTCGCGTTCACGCGTCGTCAGCGTGAAACGGCTGACACTGGCGATGCTGGGAATCGCTTCGCCGCGAAAACCCATCGTGGCAATGGACGCCAAATCTTCCGCGCGCCGGATCTTGCTCGTTGCATGGCGTTCGAGCGAGAGCAGGGCGTCATCGCGGCTCATGCCCCAGCCATCGTCGGTCACGCGAATGAGGCTGCGCCCGCCCGCGCCGATTTCCACAGTGATTTTTTGCGCCTCGGCGTCGAGCGAATTTTCCACCAGTTCTTTCACAACGCTGGCGGGTCGTTCAACCACCTCGCCGGCGGCGATCTGATTGGCGACCTGCTCGGTGAGAAGCCGGATGCGATTCATGCGGGATGAAGCGTGAAACGTGAAGCGCGATTTGTAAAGAGCGCGCTCAGTGGAAATGAAACTTTCATTTTACGCTTCACGAATCACGTTTCCATTTCGCCAGCGGCAGCGTGAAGCAAAAAACCGCGCCGTGCCCGGCCCCGCTGCGGGCGGAAATTTTGCCGGCGGGATTCTCGACAGCATTTTTGCAGATGGAAAGGCCGAGTTGGTGCCTTTGTTTGTGCCATGCGTGGCGAACAGCGAGCCGCGATTTCCGATGCGATGCCAGAGCCGGCATCCTCAGTCTCGGTAATGACTTTGTTTTCGTTGAACTGGAAGCGCAGGAAAAATTTTCCACCATCTAACATGATGTCATGCGGCGTTGCCGACGAGGTTGAAAGAGACGGAAATAATCAAAAAACTCACAAAACCATTGTCACCACTGATTAAAAGTGGTGGCAGGACCCGGAATTGAACCGGGGACACAAGGATTTTCAGTCCTCTGCTCTACCAACTGAGCTATCCTGCCGAAACCATTGCAAACATTGGAGATTATTCGGTTTCTAAACTCTCGCAATTCGCTGTTGCATACCGCCATTTGATACCGTAAGCTTTTTGGTGTTATGACAAACTCTGACAGCACCGAAGTGGCTGCTGCAATCAGCAGTCGGAAACTACCAGCAAAAACTCAATCGTCAATCTCGAAAGACGGCAAGTGGCGAACATTCCGGAACCACGCGGGGTTGATGCAATACATCCCCAGCGGCGTTTACTTCGCCCGCGCCAAGGTCAAGGATGGCGGTGGCGGCATTGTAAAACGTGCCAGTCTCGAAACGGACGTGTTCACCACGGCAAAACTCCGCCTGCCGGACAAAATAAAGGAAATGCGAAAGCCGAAAGTCGCCGTTGGCACGTTTGCCGATGGACGGTTGCAATTTGAGATGCAAACCAATTCCGATCACACCTTGGCGGAATTGAGCAAAGTTTATCGGTTCCGTTGCGTTGCCTGCATCCTCAAATCCTGGCCGGGGCTGGATCAGATCAAAGCGGATTCAATCAAGGAGCAGGAAGTCCGCGATTGGGCGCAACGATACGCGGAACAGTTTGCCCCCAATTTTTTTAACAACAGCTTGAACGTGCTTCGCCAGATTTTTGCGCTGGCGGGTTTGAGCCGGGAAGCAAACCACGCCTTCAAAATAAAACGGCTTGGAATCCGACCCAAAACGCTGGAATTGCCGACCACGGCCGAGTTTGAAAAGCTGCTGACTTTGATTGAAACGTCCGGCGCAGCCCAGGCCAAGGATTGCGCGGACTTGGTTCGTTTTTTGAGTTTTACCGGTTGCCGTATATCAGAAATGAAACAAGCTTTCTGGCGAGACGTGGCCTGGCAAAGTAACGAAATGTCCATTCATTGCGCCAAACGCCGCAGAACGAGCAGTGCCGCGCTGACGAGAACTGTCCCGATGATTCCGGCCTTGCGCCAGTTGCTTGAAAGATTGCGACAGGAACAGCAGCCGCAACCAGACGACCGAATCTGCAAACTTTCCGAATGTCAGGGGGCATTGACCAGGGCGTGTCGCCTCGTCGGTTGCGCTCGCTTGACTCATCATTCATTGCGTCATCTGTTTGCGACTCGGTGCGTGGAAAGCGGTATTGATATTCCCACCGTTGCCCGCTGGCTTGGACACAGTGACGGCGGCATGTTGGCCTTAAAAATCTACGGACACCTGCGACGCGAACACTCGCAGAATATGGCCGCAAAGGTGACATTTGGCGCGACGCCATAACCGTAGAATATATTGACGATGTTTCAGCACGGCGAGAGCATGGCGCAGAAAGTGACATTCCAAACGTCGTGACCAAACTTGGCTGTCTTCATTCCGTGCCGTCTTGGCCTCGACTCCGCTTGTGTGCTCGCCCGTCGCGTTAAAATCCACCCGCCCCCAAGCCAGACTTCCGGGCAGCTAAAATTTTGAGTCAGATGGCCGGAAAACTGGCTTTGCCCCAGGAACCCCACGCGCGACCGGACTGCGCACACCGCTACGCTCGCCCATGCCAGCGCTCCATTCCGGCAGCCAAGTTTCGTCACTCCGGGGAATTGTAATGACTGGTAGTGCCGCATTTGCAACCAGCACCGTGCCATGTCCCCCGCTCGCGGAAAAGCTACTCCTGCGATTACAACGCCCGCCCGCTTAGTTTGCCGCCCCCGGTTTTGGAATCAAGGCAAAGCATCGCGCCGGTCGGGAGCGAGCAGCCTTCTTATATTTTTTGTCATCCCATGTCACTTGTGGCTGCTCACTCCCGACCGGCGCGATGTTCAACCGCGATTTCCAAAGGCTAAAAGCTCCACTATATGGATAACTGTTTCAAATCAGCCTATCGAAAGAATTTGCGGATGATTTCGCGCGGCGTGGCAATCACTGGCGCGGTCAAATCGCGCTGATTCAGCAGCTAGGTCAATTGCTGATGGTCAATGGCGCGCAGATGTTCGTCACTGGTAAGCAGGATGCCGCAGTCCAGCAAAACCGTTTCCGCCAGAATCAGGGAATCGTGAACCTCCTCATCGGGCAGCAATCGGCGGCGGCGAAATTCCTTGGCCAGTTCCCCGGTTTTCTCCGGCGCGAAGGGCAGTTCAAGCATGGGACGAAAGCGGTCTTTATTGCGCAGCAGTTGAATGGCCAGCCCGGCGGAACGGCGCACTTGCGGGTTCAGGCCGGAATCGGCAAGGTAAGCCAGTATCATCCAATACGCTCGGAGTCACCAACTGCTCGGCATCGGGCAGTCTGTCGGCAATCACATCGGCGGCATCGAGAACGGCATCCACCCCGTCGGCGATGTCGAGCAGCACGTTGGTGTCAACGGCCAGGCGCGAAGGCTTCACGTCCATATAGCAGTTCGGCAGCGCGATGGCGCAACCGCTGACGCTGGGTATCGGTGAACTTGTTCATCAAAGGACGATGCTTTTCTACCGCCAGCGTGCCGGGTGTTTTCTTTTCAGCAATTTTCTTCACGGACTTCACGTTTTATTCATGCTTCGGGTTTGGGCGAATGTCAAATACCAGTTTAAGTTTGCCCCCGCTGCTTTGCAAACGCCAAGCGATTCTGCAATTTCCGTTCACGATCAAATTGCAAAATCAGGCTCCGCTGTGGCCGCAGGGGAAACAAAGGCGGCCACGAGGGAGGCTGCTAACAGGCATGTTGATTTACTCATCTACCAAATCGGCTGGCAAAGTTTTGAGGAAATAAGCCGACGCCGCATTTTGATCCCCCAGTGAAACCGAAACATTGACCGCATGGCTGTTGCCGTTCCGGCGGGTGATGATCAACTCGTTTTTGGCGCGAGTCAGGGCCACATACAAAACGCGGCGCTCTTCTTCAATATGCGTGGTGTCCCGCATGGACTTTTCCGATGGAAAGGCACCCGGCGAGACGTTGATGACATAGCACACCTTCGCTTCGGTTCCTTTGGCCGAATGAACCGTGATCAGCGTCACCATGTCTTCGCCCGTTTCGGCATTAGACGAGCCGTAAACCGGTTCCAATATGTATTCTTCGATGAATCCTAAAATGCTCGAATGTTTCCCCGCGAGTTCTTCAACCAGCTCGAAATCGCGCCGCCGCTGATCCCAATCTTCAGCATATTGCTCGGCCAACAGGGATTCGAGTGCGCAGACGGATGCACGAAACGCCTCGACCGGATTGCCGGCCTGCGCCGCAACCAGTTCAATCGTTTTGCGGCATGCCCCGCCCGCTTTGCGGTTTCCTGAGAGGAGGTTGAGGATGTCCGGCAGATTGGGCTTTTCCATAATCTTCTCGACGATGCGGTTGGCCAGGGTTTCGCCAATGCCCGGCCAGAGACGCAAGTATCGCACCCAAGCTAGTTCGTCTTCAGGGTTGGCCACGATCCGCAGCACGGACACCACATCGCGGATATGCGCGGTCTGCAACAATCCCGTGCCGCCAATGTAGCGGTAAGGAATGTTGCGCTCGATCAGTTGCGTCTGCACCGCCCGCGCGATCCAACTGCCACGAACAAGGATCATGTGGTCGCTCCAAGGCGCGCCCGCTTCACGACGAGCCAGCAGATCTTCCGCAATCCATGACGCCTCGCTCCATTCGTCGGTAAAGTCTTGAATACACGGCTTTAGGCTCGCGCCGCGAATAGCCCGCAATTCCTTGCCATAAGCCAGGGGCGATTGCCGCAGCAGCCAGTTGCTCAGGTCCAAGATTTCCTGCGTGCTACGGTAATTGTCCTCCAGTTTCAGCACCATTGCGCTGGGAATGCGCTCCTTGAAGGAATGAATCGTTGTAAAATCCGCGCCTCTGAATCCATAGATGCACTGTGCATCATCCCCGACGCAAAACAGGGTTGCGTGGTCTTTCAGACTGTCCAGCAATGCCCATTGCAGGTTGTTGGTATCCTGAAATTCGTCCACCAGAACATGCGAGAACCGCCCGGCGATGACGCTCCGAATTTGTGGATTCTCATGCAGTCGTGTTGCTACCACCTCAAGGATGTCATCGAAATCCAGATATTTCCGCTTTCGCTTTCTAGCCTCATAACGGCGCAGTATGTCGGCAATCGTATCTTCATGGGGGAGCAATTCATCATCGAATCGGGCGATGGCTTCTGAAAGTTTGCACCGAGTGTTTCTTGCCAGCGAATAAATATCGGTGATTGCCGCTGCCGTCGGCAAACCGTCGCCCTTGCTGCCGCCACGGATTGCCCGCATCAGGTTCAATTGGTCATCACGGTCCAAAACGGTGTGCGCCTGGCAACCGAAGACTTGCGGATGCCCGTGGATCAGTGCCAGGCAGAATTTGTGAAACGTGGACGCCTTGAGACCCTTTGCCGCTGAACCTAATGTGGCGGCGACTCGCGAAATAATTTCCTCCGCCGCCTTTCGCGTGAAGGCCAGCACGTAAATGCGGCTTGCCGGCACCCCGTTTGCAATCAGATATTCGCACCGGGCAATGATCGTCTTGGTTTTGCCGCAACCAGCACCAGCCAGCACGAGGGCATGACCGCCTTTGAACGTCGCGGCAGCATGTTGGCCGGGATTAAGCTCTAGTGTGTCAGGTTTCGGCAAAGTATCGTTTAATGTGAACATAAAGATTTCTTTCTAAGTGGTGATTTGTGGTGTTTTGTTAGTCTGCATTCCCAAGGCCCAGTTGATGAAGCGCTCCCATTGGGCGGGATCGTTGACGAGGTAATTCATGGATTGTTGGTTGCAGCGAAATTTGCGCTTGGCCTTGCCCAACACATATCGCCGCAACACTCGCATCAGTGTGATGGCTTGCTCATCCGTGCATTCCATCACGACCCGCTCTCCCCAGGGGATGTTTTGACGAGCCACGATTCCCCACCAGCGGCCTTTGCAATGCGGCGATTCGCCGGCTTCCTCGATTTTGGCCATGTATTTCGAGGTGTAGAAACGCACTCCTTCAACGGTCTCGATTCGTTGAAAGGAGGTCCCGGCGAAGTAATGCTTGAGTTCGCCGCTGCCCATTGATTCATACCAGTTGCGTGACCACCATTCGGGCAGCCGATCCGTCACCCCCGGCGCAATTTCCTCGCAAACGTGAAGAATCTTTTTACCTTCGACATCAAGGCAATAAAGTTTCAATGTCCAGCCGCCATCTTTGCGCTGCCGCAGATCCACCCATTGTCCACGCTCTTCCTGGTATTCAAACGAGTGCGGACAGTTGTAGGCGAAACTGTGATAATGAGGCACCCATATGCCTTCACATGCGCCACTTTTGCGGTTCATGATTTCCTTGCGCCACAACAGTGCGCCTTGCAGAAAACGCCGTTCAAAGCGCCGGCAGAATTTCGACCACGCTCGAATCACATGATCGGCTTTGGGCACACGGTCGGGGCAGGTATTGCCCATGAAGTAGGGCCGGTGTTCGGTGTTCCACCGAATCTTCGCCTGCGTGGCGATCATCCGGCTGCGCGATTTTCGGGAGAAACCATGAACGGTGCCGCGTTTGCCCGTGGCGGCACAAACAAACTCAGTTTTCCTCTGGCAATGCACCAGCGACCCGCCGCGCCAAATCTCGACTTGAGCAAACTGCTTCGAGGTGCAAAGCAATGACCGAATATGGCCATTAGACAAGCCCTTTGCGGCACCGGCCACCACCCCCGCGCTCCGCGCGGGGATAGTGGCCAGCGCCGCGCTGCCGCTTTGCTTTCCTTCTTTGCTGATTGGGCAGGAATTCATGCGGCACCCCCTTGAGGCTTTTGAATCCCCAGATAACGGTTCAATTCCTGTTCCGTGATGCGTTTATGACGAATGCCGGGAATCGCTTTCAGCAATCCCCGTTTGATCAAACGGAGCACGGTTTTGTAGTCAACCTGTAGCAGGCCGGCCACTTCATCGGCGGTGTATATTTTCATTGACTCACCCACGTTTTGGGCATGGCGGCTCCGCACCAACCGGGCACGAAACCGCGCACGCGTTTGTTTAGCGTGGCGAGTTCAAAGGAAATCGACTTGGCAGAAATGCGCAGCACCGGCCAGAGGATGGCCGGGGGCATGAGAAGACCGATTTATTTAATTTTGAATTTTAGGCGAGACGCGGATGAATTTTTTAGTGTGCGGGTTTTTTGAATAAATTAGATGGTTCGCGCTTTTGATTTTATTTTTTAGTTTATGGCTTTTGTTTTTTTGATTTATGCGCTTTAGAATTAGAAATGATATGCCGCTATGATTTTGTTGTAATGGTGTCTCTTGTTTGTTGAATTGTTTTAGTCATTTGGTTGTGACTCTCAACAAGGACGATTTTCAAAGAACCCGCACACATGAGGCATGAATCCTCACCTAGTCAGACACCGCTGGCAGAAAAAAGTTTCAAAATAATTCGCGCGCGTGAAATCTTTTTCGCAGCCAGTCCCATTGAGTCCACTTGAGGGAATTTGGAAGCACTGCGCACGGAGAAGTTCAGAGGCCATTTTTATAGTTGTCGCCGATGTTCCCGTTTCGCGTGCAAAATGCGAAACACAATGACGCGACTATCCACCACACGGTAGAAAAGTTTGTAAGGAAATCGGCGAGCGAGCAGGCGGCGAAAATCGCGGTAATAAAATGGACGGCGTTCAGGATCGGTTTCCAACTGACGGATCGCCGCGTGAATTTCAATCAGCATTTCATCGCCCAAACCAGCGCGTTGTGATTCATACCACATCCAAGCTTCCAGCAAATCCGCCTCCGCGTTTGGCCGGATGATGACGGGCCAATTCACAGGCGGGATGATTTGCGGATGCGGGACTCGACTTCATTCCAAGGCGAGCCTGCTTCGGGATTGCGACGGTATTCCTCCAGTTCGCGGTCAAGCAGGGCCTTTTCTTCGGCAGTGGCGCCGCTGCCGTTGACCAGGTCATGCTCCTCAATTTCGCAAATGCGGTCAAAGATTTCACGGCGGTCAGCCAATTTCAGCTTGGGCAACTCCGCCAGAATTTCCATTTTACTCATGGCCGCAATTTAAGTTTGCTCCCGCCAGTTTGCAAGTGCCAAGCGGTTTGTAATTCCTTAAATGGCATAATCAGGCAGCCCTTCCAGCCAGAGCGTGGCGAGGCAGTGCATCATCCGCCGCCGCGAGAAGTTAAGGCCATTGCATACCGCATTGCATACCGTTGCATACCATGGGATGGAATTTTTGACGTGTTTTAGCGCCATAGGATCACCTGATCCTCTGCCCTTCCATTTTTCCTGTTTTTCTGTTTTTCTTCGATGCCATTTGATACCGCCATTTGATACCGCAGGCAAAAAAATGAGTTTTTTTGGATGCAATTGGCGGAATTCAGAAATTTTTGTAACAGCGGTTTCGTCCTTTATTCACGGCCTTAAAGTCACTTGAATCCGCTTGGAAGAAATTGAAGGAAAATCCCTGTTTCGGGTTTTCAGTCCTCTGCTCTACCAACTGAGCTATCCTGCCAAACCCCTTGCAAATATTGACTATTTTTGCTGTCCAGCTCGCCTCATTTCACACCTAAAACAGCGATTGTGCTGGATTCCTGTTGACGCACGCCATCAACACGGTTCGTCACAATACTCGAAGGCGCTTGACCAACGCAAGCGCAGAATTTGCGGTTTGCGGGACCACAATGGTGCTTTCTATGCCCAACTGGACGTCACGGATGAAAACACCGGCAAAAAGATCGTGCGCCGGATGCGGCTGGAAGATGCAGACAGAAATCCGGCAACGACGGCAGCCGAGGCGATGAGCAAGCTCAAGATCAACCACTTCGTCTTTGTTAAATTTCACCGGAACTTCCTCCGTCACGGAGAATAAACAATAAACAACTATTGTTTGGCGGTCCGCGCGTCTTGTGTTAAACTGTTTACCAGTCAATTCCTGATTTTTGGGTCAGGCGGCCGGCCGTCTGACCGACGTTTTCTCGTCGTTCCATTCGATTTCCTGTCTGATGCGCGACGACAGAACTTGAATATTATGAATATGTCCGGCAGTTTTTTTTATTCCGGCCCGTTCATGCCGCATGGCGGCTGCTATCTTTGGACGCAAAGTCTGATTGCCCTGCACGCCGGCTCCGACGCGGCAATCGTGCTGGCCTATTATTCGATCCCGTTCACCCTGCTCTATTTTGTGCGGAAGCGCAAAGATTTGAAATTTCATTGGATCTTTGTGTGTTTTGCCGCGTTTGTGCTGGCCTGCGGCACCACGCATTTGATGGAAATATGGAACATCTGGCACGCGAACTACTGGCTGTCCGGCTTCATCAAGGCCGTCACGGCGCTGGTGTCCGTGCCGACCGCGTTTCTGCTTGTCAAACTGGTGCCGCAGGCGCTCGCCCTGCCCGGCGCGGATGACCTGCGCAAAGCCCGCGATGAACTGGAAATCCGGGTGCGGGAGCGCACGGCGGAACTGGAGCAGACCACCCAAAACTTGCAGACCGAAATCATCGAGCGCAGGCAGGCCGAGGCGGAATTGCGCTGGAAAACCGCTTTTCTTGAAGCGCAGGTGGACTCCACCTTGGACGGCATTTTGGTGGTGGATGCCCACGGCAAAAAAATCCTCCAGAACCGGCGCCTGACCGAGCTGTTTAAAATTCCGCCGCCGATCACCGAGGGCAAAGAGGATGCCGCGCAGATTGAATTCGTCACCAACCAGATGAAGAACCCCCGGCAGTTTATGGACAAGGTTGCTTATCTTTATGCCCATCCCGACGAGATCAGCCGGGATGAAATTGAGTTGATTGATGGAACGGTGCTTGACCGGTATTCCTCGCCTGTCGCTGGCAGATCTGAAGAATATTACGGCAGAATCTGGGCCTTCCGCGACATCACCGCGCACAGGCAGGCGGAGACCGCGCTGCGGGAAAGTGAGGAGCGTTACAACGCCTTGTTCAACCGCTCCCTCGACTGCGTGTTCCTCACCGATTTCGGAGGAAAAATTCTGGACGCCAATCAAGCCTCGCTGGACTTGCTGGGCTGTCGGCGGGAGCACATCAGCGCGAGCACCTTTGCCTCGCTGCTCACGGAGGACCAGCTCCCGCTGGCGTTTCAAACGATTGAAGAAATCAAAGCCCTCGGCCACCAGAAATGCCCGGCGGAATTCCGGCTGCGCCGCAAGGACGGGAGGCAGGTTTATGTGGAAATCCAAGCCTCGCTGATCTACCGCGATGGAAAGCCCTTTGCCATCCAAGGCATCGCCCGCGACCTCACCCAGCGCAAGCGGGCGGAACTGACCCTGGCCAACGAGCGGGCGCTCTTGCGCAACTTGGTGGATAATCTGCCGCTGGCCGTTTATCTGAAGGACACCGCCGGGCGCAAAACCCTGGCGAACCCGGTGGACCTCCGCAACCAAGGCGTCACCTCCGAGACGGAGATCCGCGGCAAAACTGATTCCGACATCTTTCCACCGGCGCAGGCGGCGGCCTTTGAGGCGGACGACCAGCAGGTGCTTAACGGCCAGCCCGTGTTCAACCGCGAGGAAAAGCTGACCCGGCCCGACGGCACCGTCATCTGGCTCCTGACCTCGAAAGTTCCCCTGCGCGACATCACCGGCCGGGTGACCGGCCTCGTCGGCTTGGGCCTCGACATCACCGAGCGCAAGCGGGCGGACGAAGTCAATGTCCGGCTGGCGACGGCTGTCGAGCAGGCCGCCGAGACCATCGTCATCACCGACGCCTCCGGCACGATTCTCTATGCCAACCCGGCGTTTGAGAAATCCTCCGGCTACACCCGCGCGGAGGTGCTCGGCCAGAATCCCCGCCTGCTCAAAAGTGGCAGGCACCATGCCGAATTTTACCGGCAGATGTGGGGCGTTCTTGGGCGCGGGGAAATCTGGCACGGGCATTTCATCAACAAACGCAAGGATGGCACGCTTTACGAGGAGGAGGCCACCATCTCGCCCGTGAAGGATCCCGCCGGCAAGATCGTCAACCATGTGGCTGTCAAGCGCGACGTGACGAATGAAGTGCAACTGGAGGCGCAATTCCGCCAGTCCCAAAAAATGGAGGCCGTTGGCAAGCTGGCCGGCGGCGTGGCGCATGACTTCAACAACCTGCTGGCGGTGCTGCAAATGCAGGTGAGCTTGCTGAAAAGTGGCGGGGAGCTTTCCGCCGAGCAGTCGCAATATGCCAGCGACATCGGCACCACCATTGAACGCGCCACCGCCCTGACCCGCCAGTTGCTGCTGTTCAGCCGCCGGGAAATGCCCCAGCCGGGCGAATTGGATTTGAGCGCCTCCATCGCCAGCCTGACCAAAATGCTGCGGCGCATTCTCGGTGAAGACATTGAGCTGGAAATCAAATTGCCGGCGCAACCGATGTTCGTCCATGCCGACGCCGGCATGATGGATCAAGTGATGATGAATCTCGTGGTGAACGCCCGCGACGCCATGCTCAACGGCGGCCGGCTGGTCATCGAGGCCGCCGGCGTGGAGTTCGATGAATCCGCCGCCGCGCAATCCCCCCCGGCGCGGCCCGGTTCGTTCGTGTGCCTGAGCGCGGCCGACACCGGCAGCGGCATTCCGCCGGAAATTCTGCCCCGGATTTTTGAACCGTTCTACACCACCAAGGACGTTGGCAAAGGCACGGGCCTGGGCCTGGCGACCGTCTTCGGCATCGTGCAACGCCATGAAGGCTGGATCAACGTCACGAGCGAAGTCGGCCACGGGACGACATTCCGAATATATCTGCCCCGGCTGGCGGGCATGGCCGCCCCAAAAATTGCGGAAAAAATGCCGGCTCCCAACCCGACCGGCAACGAAACCATCCTGCTGGTGGAGGACGAGGCGCCACTACGCGTGCTGGTGCGGAAATCCCTCGCCCGGCAAGGCTACCGGGTTCTGGAAGCGCCCACCGGCGGCAAAGCCCTGGCAGTCTGGCAGGAACACCGCGACGATATTCGTTTGTTGCTGACCGATTTGGTGATGCCGGACGGCATGTCCGGAAAAGAACTGGCGCAGCGGCTGCTGAGGGAAAATCCCGGGCTGAAGGTGATTTACACGAGCGGTTACAGCACCGAGGTGGCCGGCAATGATTTGCCCTGAAAGATGGCGACAGCTTTCTCCCGAAGCCCTTTGCAATGTCCAAGCTCGCGCAAATGGTGCGCCAGAAGCTGGATCAGCCGGACGTCCGGCAGCCGGCAACCGGGCAGGAAAAAAAACTGGATTGACGGACCGCTCCGAGGCGGCAAAACCAGCCTGAAATTGACATGATAAAATGGATGCAACAGCAAAAGCTGACGACGTTCACGCGCGTGGTGGTTCTGATTGCGCTTTACTTCCTCGGCGGACTGGCCGGCAAAGAGACCTCGTTTCTCTCCGGCAGCGTGTCGCTGGTCTGGCCGCCGGCGGGCATCGCGCTGGCCGCGATCCTGCTGTTCGGCTACCGGTTCTGGCCGGGCGTGGCCCTGGGCGCGGTGCTGTTTTCATTCATGAATGGAATGCCGTTTGGATTCTTCACGTTCGGCACGGCCATTGGCAACACCATGGGCGCCATCGTCTGCGCTTTCCTGCTCAACAAATTCATCGCCTTCGACAATGCAATGGAGCGCACGCGCGATGTGACCGGCTTCATCGGGCTGGCGTGTTTTCTGGGCACCACGGTCAATGCGGCATTCAATGTGGTGAGCCTCGCCTACAGCGGCGCGGTGAACTGGGACGATTTATTCACCACCACGCTGGCGTGGTGGGTGCCGAATGCGCTGGCCGGCCTGGTGGTCGCGCCGTTCATCATCACCTGGGCGACGCCGTCGGCCACGCGCTGGAATGCGAAGCTGGTGGCCGAAGCCGTCATCTGCGGCGCGGGCCTGGTCGCGGGCACGCTGATCTCGTTCAATTCCTGGTTTGTCTATGGCATTCAAAATTATCCGCTGGCCTACCTGCCGTTTCCCTTTCTCGTCTGGGGCGCGTTGCGCTTTGGCCAGCGCGGCGCCACCACCGGCACCTTGTTGGTGTCGGCGCTGGCCATCTATTCCCTGCTCCACGGCATCGGGCCATTTGTGACCAATACCGAGACGGACAGTCTCATGCTGATCGGCAGCTACATCGGAATTCTGGCGGTTACGAACATGCTGCTGGCGGCCGCCGCCGCCGAACGCCGCGCCGCCGAGCGCGCGGTGTCGGAAAGTGAAAAGCGGTTTCGCGCGGTGGTGGAAGACCAGACGGATCTGATCTGCCGGTTCAAGCCGGACGGCCTGCTCACCTTTGTCAATGAAGCCTTCTGCCGCTTTCACGGCAAACAGAGCGAGGAGCTGCTCGGCACCAATTTTTTCCAGACCCTTTCCAAGGAGGATGCCGCCGTCCCTTTGAGCTACATCAACTCGCTGCCGCCGGATGAGCCGGTGGTTTCATTCGACCACCGTTTGCTTGCGCCGAACAAACTGGTGGTGTGGCATCAATACCGCGTCCGCCGGCTGTTTCAGGAAAAAGGCGACACGCGGGAATTTCAGGCGGTGATCCAGGACATCACGCAGCGCAAACAATCGGAGCAGGCCCTGCGCGCGAGCGAGGAAAAATATCGTTCGCTCATTGATCATATCCCGGACGTGGTCTGGACGGCCGATGCCAGCCGGGATCTGCTCTATATCAGCGGCAACGCCGTCAAGGTGCTGGGCTACAGTTTGGAAGAACTTCTCGCCGGGCCGCTGTGGCTGAACCGGATTCATCCGGAAGACGCGGCGCGCGTCGGGCAGGCCTACCAGAAACTTTTTTCCGAGGGCGAAAAGTTCGACGTGGAATACCGCTTCAGCCGCAAAGACGGCGAGTGGATCTGGCTGCACAACCGCGCGCTCGCCACCCGCCCGCGCGAAGGAACCATGTGCGCCGACGGCATTTTCAAGGAGATCACGCTGCGCCGGCAGGCCGAAGCCGCCATTCAACACAGCAAGGACGCCGCCGAAGCCGCCAATCACGCCAAGAGCCAGTTCCTCGCCAACATGAGCCATGAGCTGCGCACGCCGCTCAACGCCATCATCGGCTTTTCGGAAATGCTCGCCGATGAAACTTTTGGCGACCTGAACGAACGGCAGCTCAAATACAGCAACAACATCCTCAACAGCGGACGCCACCTGCTCCAGCTCATCAACGACATCCTCGATCTGGCCAAGGTGGAGGCCGGGCGCGTGGAGCTGATGCGCAACACGTTCAGCGTCACCAAGGCGTTGTCGGAAGTGCAGACAATTGTCAAAACGCTCGCCAACAAAAAACATATCCGCCTTGATTTCGCGGCGGCCCCGGACCTGCCTCCGCTGTTTGCGGACGAGGCGAAGTTCAAGCAGATCATGTATAACCTCCTCAGCAACGCGATCAAATTCACGCCGGACGGCGGAAAAGTTTTGGTGACCGCCGCCATCCAAAACACAACTAGCAACGAGGCAGGGCCGGCGGGCGAATCTTTGCGCGTGGCGGTTGGTGACACCGGCATTGGCATCAAAGCGGAAGATCAGGAACGGGTGTTCAAAGAGTTCGAGCAGGTGGACTCGTCTTACGGCCGGCAGCAGCAAGGCACCGGCCTGGGACTGGCGTTGACCAAACAACTGGTCGAAATGCACGGCGGGCGCATCTGGGTGGAGAGCGAAGGCGTCGAAGGCAAAGGCAGCACCTTCATTTTTTTGATTCCGATGCCCAAGGCCGAAACCAGCCCGATCCAACTGACCGATAAGCCGGACGCGCGCGACGACACCATTCGTCCACTGGTTCTGGTCATGACGAACGACGACGCCCATCAGCAACTGGCTGGTAATTACCTGGCGGCAGCGGGCTATGACATGGCGGTGGTTTCCGAAACGGCGGCGCTGATTGCGGCGTTGCAAGCCCGGCGGCCCTATGCCGTGATGATTGACCAGAAAATGGGCGACGCCGGCCCGCCGCCGGGACAGCCACAATCTGGTTTTTCGGACACGCTCATCGAACACAAGTGCCGCTCGCGCATCCCGGCCGGCATCCCGCAGGTGATTTTCTCGGAGAACGGACCCGGCCGGCTCACGTTCAGTTTGCTGGGCAGGGAAGGGATGGTTTCAGCGCGGACGAGTTCCCGCCTGGTGGACGCCATCCGCCAATCGGATAAAACCGTCGGGAAGGAGCTCAAAACCATCCTGGTCATTGATGATGAGCCGGCCATTTTGGAGTTGCTGACGAAAACCCTGCTGCAAAAAGGGTTTCGCGTGCTGCGGACGGCGGACGGCCGGACCGGCGTGGAGTTCGCCACGAATTACCTGCCGGAAGTCATCATTCTGGATTTCAACATGCCGAAGCTCAGCGGGACTCAAATTGTCGAACAACTGCGCGCGCACCCGCGCACGAAAAACATTCCCATCCTGATCAACACCGGCACCGTGCTCAATGAGGAGGAACGCCAGCGGCTGGCCGGGCATGTCCAGTCCATCACCTATAAGACGGAGCGTGAAAATCTGCTGTCTGAACTGGAACGGCTGGGGGCGTTGAGTGACGAGGCGGTGGATGCCAATACGAACTTATGACCGGCAACACCATACTCATCATTGAGGACAACGTGTTGAACCTGGAGCTGGCCACCGACTTGTTGGAAGCGAAAGGTTTTGTGGTGGCTTCGGCGCCGACGGCGGAAGACGGGCTGCGGCTGGCGCACGAACTGTTGCCTGACCTGGTGCTGATGGATTTCAGTCTGCCCGGCATGGACGGCCTGTCCGCGACCAAAAAACTCAAAGCCGATCCCGCAACGCGCCACCTGACCATCGTTGGACTGACCGCCCACGCAATGAAGGGCGACGAGGAACTCGCTTTGGACGCGGGTTGCGACGGCTATCTGACCAAGCCGATTGACACCCGGACCTTTGTCGCCACCGTAAAAAAATTTCTAGCTTCCGCCAATTTACGCCCGCCAAAATCAACCCCTTAAAATTATGCCCAGTGAAATTGAAAACCTCAAACCAAGATCCGCCGGCTATGTGCTGGTCGTGGACGACGAAGAACAAAACCGCACCTTGCTGCGGGACCCGCTGGAAGCGCGCGGCTACGAAATTGCCGAGGCTGAAAACGGAATGCAGGCGCTGGAGAAAATTGCCGCGCGCCTGCCCGATGTCATCCTGCTGGATGTCATGATGTCGCAAATGGACGGCTTCGAAGTCTGTCGCCGGTTGAAAACCGATTCCAAGACCGCGCACATTCCCATCCTGATGGTCACCGCGCTGTCGGACCGCAAGGAACGGCTGATGGGCATTTCTGTCGGCGCGAACGATTTTTTGAACAAGCCGGTTGATATTCAGGACGTGATCTTGCGGGTGGGCAACGCCGTTTACACCAAGCATCTTCATGACCAGCTTCAGGTCGAGCAGGAGAAATCCGAGCAGTTGCTGCTGAACATTCTCCCCCAACCCATCGCCGAACGGATGAAAAAAGGCGAGACCAACATCGCCGACAGTTATCCCGATGTCACGGTGCTGGTGGCGGACCTGGTCGGTTTCACCACGCTTTCAGCCCACATCGGGCCGGAGCAGGTCGTCCAGTTGTTGAACGAGATTTTTTCGGCCTTTGATCTTTTGTCGGAAAAACACGGCCTGGAAAAAATCAAGACCATTGGCGACGCCTACATGGTGGCCGGCGGCATTTCCGCGCCCCGGCCAGATCACGCCGAAGCGAGCGCCGAACTCGCGCTGAACCTGCTGGAAGAAATCGGGCGGCTGAACCATGAGTATGATCTCTCCGTCCGTCTCCGGATTGGCATCTGCACCGGCCCGGTGGTCGCAGGGGTCATTGGGCGCAAGCGGTTTGCCTACGATCTTTGGGGTGAAACCGTCAACCTCGCCTGCCGCCTCGAATCAACGGGCGAAGCGGGAAAAATTCAAATCGCCGAATCCACCTACGAGCGGTTGAAACACAAATACCAGTTTGCGCCAAAGCACAGCTTTGACGTCAAGGGCCATGACCATCGGTCTGCCTACTGGCTAAACAAACGGACCTGACTTTGCAAACCTTGTCAGCATTGTCAAACAGCCGATTCCAATACACCAATTTTCAGATATTCACCATGCCGGTAATGTCTTGGTGTCGAACTTTTCAAAGCCAGACACAGCAAGTTCAGTGGGTTGCCTTTATCAAGGGGTTGCATCTGTGCGTCTCAAAATTTTTGGCATCAAGTCCCAAGGATGGTGGTTTCCTAATCATCCGCACTTTTACCGAGGCACCCGTGCGGTCATAATGTTTGCACGACTGCTGATCAAGAACAACCGGCAGCTGGCATCGTTAATAGCCTGATTTTCGCAGGGCCGCCAGCATGGGAAATGTCTCTTCTTTAGCTCGTCGTTGCAAATCCGGATGCGGCTGCAAAATGGCGGCTTGGTCCACTTTTCAGCGACGAACCGTTGTGATATCAAGCAGCCAGGCCAAGTCGCCTGAATTTGGATCTCTGGGGGAATCAACCGGTGACTGGCTCAGAACATATTTGTCGGTCCATTTTCGCAAAATGGCGTGACCATCAGCTATCAGGAGAATACAAGTATGGTTATGATAAGATGCGGGCATGTCGGTCCAGTTGCCCGTAGAGTCGGGATTTTCGACAAACCAGTCATCATTGATGGAGTTGGGGTCTTCTTCGATCGTGACAAAAATGTCTGAAGGGCGGGAAATGTCGGTTTGTTTTCTAAAGATACGATAGGTGGCTGTGGGATGAAGGTAGCCGCCGCCTGGAACCGTGTCAGCGGTCGGATTCATCCAGCCATTGACAGAATAGCTGCGGACGGTTAACGAACCGCCAAATTTTTTTGGATCGGCCGGGCATTTAAAAATGGACGTGGTTTTTACATACTGATAGAGCAAACTGTCATGGACAAAAAGAACATTGGTGGCCGCTGGAAGCGTGCTGCAATCGCCCGGACAAAATTGCGCTTCAGCCCCGCCAGGAATGATGCTTGGGTCGGTCGGCGAGCCGCCGGTTTCATTGCTGACGGGAACAATTTTATCCCCGTTGTCACTGGAATAAATCGTCCAGGCCAGATGGAGCTGCTTGAGATTGTTCATGCAGTAAGTTTCCTGCGCTTTAATCTTGGCCTTCGACAACGCAGGCAGCAACATCGCCGCCAGGATGGCAATAATGGCGATGACCACCAAAAGCTCAATCAAGGTGAACGCGCTTCGTTTCACAGGGTTTCGCTGTGTTTGAATTGATTTAGTGATGACGGCGGCATTTTTTAACATAACATCTTTTGCAAGCAAGCGTATTCTTCGGGTAATGCGCCTTCAAGCTTCAAAACCGGAAATTCTTTTGCCGGATGCCCACGCCACCTTGGACTAACTACCCGCCCAAGCAGCATTGCTGCGACAGCCAGACAATCGCGCTGGAAAACTTGTCCTCAACTGGACGCATGCAGGCATTCTGGCCATGCCAAGCGCGTAGAGAAGGCATCGCTGGAGAAGCTAAATGAACGAATGAAAACCAAAAATCTTGATGAAGATGATGCGGGCCAATCCCCTTTTGCCGGGGCTGTCTGTCACCGGCATCACCCGCTCTCAAAAACAAACCCTTTTGCAGACATCTCATCAATGTGTTTGTGGCATCCAACGCCGAGAAATTGGATTTTTTCTTAAATGGAAAATCGCTTGGCGTAAAGCCGGTGGATAAGTATCAGAGGCTGACCGCCAAAGTGACTTATAAAACCGTAAGCTGGAAGCCGTAGACTACAACGGGGACAAGGAAGTCGCGCGTTTCACTGCGGAGACCACCGGCGCACCCGCCGGACTGCAACTTATTCCCGACGCATGAGCCTTGCTGGTGACGGATATGACGCACAGCCGGTCACCGTGCAGGTAGTGGATGCTCAGGACCGCGCCGTGCCGACGACGAGCCAGTCGTTAAATTTGAATTGGTTGATCCCGAAGTAATCATTGAACAACGGCGATCCCAACTGTCATGAACCGGAAAAGGCGACCAGCACAGCGTCTTTCATGGTCTGGCCAGGTGATTCTTCAAGGTGGATTTGCCGGACAGGGTAAGTTGACGCAGCGCGCCACCAGCGAAGGACGTGCTCCCGCTGATGCCACAATTGATGTAATGCCGTTCCAGCGCATCCCGCCGTGCCGGTTGCCTATCCGGCGCTAGTCATCCGGAACTGGCGTTTGTCACCGGCCACGGCGGAGCGTCCCGATTCCAATCAAAAAGTTTGATGGCCAGCTTAATCTCCGCGACGTCACCGGCAAAGCTCAGGTCTGGATTGACGGCAAGCTCGTCGGCGAAAAGACGGATGCCGACAAAAACAACATGAGTGTCTCGCTCCCGCCAAGTGATGGTGAAAGAACTGTCAATGTTTTCATAGAAGCCTCCGCACCGGGCGCGCAAGCCGGACTCGGTGGCCCCGTGACGGTTAAATAAACCAATGGTATGTTAAAGCCAGAAATCAAATGTGTCAAACACTTGCTACAAGGTCATCAGCACGATGCGCTTTTGGGCTGTCGCCTGCTTCATGAATTCATCAAGCCGCTCCCAATCCGTTTTATTTAGAGGCGTTCGCGGCTTGGCTAATTGAGGAGGCGGAGGCGGAAGAATCTCTGGGCAGCCGGGCCGGCGGCATTGGTGGCGGAGAGCGTGGCGCCGGCGCCGGTGAGCGGCCCGCCCAGCGGCGTCCAGGCCGGGGCGGCGA
>Ga0181529_10000436_pt1 | contig 60899 bp, 67 predicted proteins | sample PEATcosm2014_Bin_36_FD_119763 | JGI IMG/M metagenome (GOLD analysis project Ga0181529, IMG submission 119763) | Peatland microbial communities from MTU Mesocosm Facility, Houghton, MI, USA - PEATcosm2014_Bin10_30_metaG | ecosystem: Environmental > Terrestrial > Soil > Wetlands > Peat | place...
CCAGGTCCCCCCTCCCCCCCCTATTAGCTGTGAAACTGTGATGCGAATGAATCCCCCCCCCCGGGGTCCAATTCGCCTCACCTTCGCCTCATTTTTTGCGCATAATTTCTCGCAACTGTGATTTGCCGCTGTTTTCCCGCTAAACCCTCCTGAATTCGCTCTTGGCGTCAAACGGGAAAATTTCGCGCCCATGCGCAAAGCGTCGCTGGCGTCCTCAAAATCCAAGAACCCAATCTGCTTCCGCCCTCATCAATCATCTAACTCGCCTTCCGGCGCGGACCAGCCGAAGGCGGCTGCCGCATCTCGGGTGATCGTCGTACACTGAAAGCGTTCCACAGGATTCCCCATGAAGAAAATCGCCTTCAGCCTTTACGCCGCCCTCACCGCCGCTCTCATGCTCTGGGGCTTCTACCAGGCCATCTACGTCGCTCCCGACGAGCAGACCATGCACGAGGTGCAGCGCATCTTCTACTACCACGTGCCTTCTGCGATGGTCGCCTTCCTCTTCTTCGCCATCTCGCTGGCCGGCTCCATCGGCTACCTCGCCTTCCGCCGCAGCCGCGATGCCTGGGCGCAAGCAGCAGACGCGCTGGCGCTAGCCGGAGCCGAGGTGGGTGTGGTCTTCTGCACGGTCGTCCTCATCACAGGGCCGCTCTGGGGCCGCCGCGCCTGGGGCATCTGGTGGACCTGGGACGCACGCCTCACCACCACGCTGGTCCTCTGGTTCATCTACGTCAGCTACCTGCTCCTGCGCCGCTTCGCCGCCGGTCCGCAGGTGCAAACCCTCGCCGCCGTCCTCAACATCTTCGGTGCCCTCGACGTGCCCATCGTATATATGTCCAACCGCTGGTGGCGCACCCAGCATCCCGCGCCCGTCTTTGGCGGAGATGCCGATTCCGGCATTAAAGACCCAACCATGCTGCACGCCTTTGGCTGGAACGTGCTGGCATGGCTGGCATGGGGCATCCTGATTCTCGTTCTGCGCTACCACGTCGAGCGCCGCCAGCAGCAGATCGCCGCTCAACAGGCGCAAGCCGCCCTCGACGAAAATTAAAACTGAAATGAAACTGTCTCGAAAGGAGACACGAATGGACGAACGAGCCATCCTCGACCACCAGTTTTTAGTCGCCGCATACACCATCACCTGGACCATCCAACTGAGCTACCTGGCATGGCTAGGCATACGATGGCGCGCCCAAAAGCGTGAGTCCTCCCGCAACTCCTGATCCTCCTCAGAGCCTCTCACCCCGTGCGCACTTCTCTGCCGCCCGTGCGCCATTACGTCCGTTACTGAAAAACCCACCCTATAGATTTTTAAGATTCTTTTAATCCCGCCGATGAGTTAGTTGGAAGCAAACGCGCCAGAGTAAGAGTGACGGTTGACTCTTGGTTGCTCTGGGCTTTGCCGATAGAGCGAGCAGTTGCAAACTGCTCCCAGACAACTGCACCCGGCGAGCCGGGAGATCGGAGTCAACTATGCCCACCAACATCGGCGAGATCGCCGGATACCACAACCTTGAAGCCGCCCGCTTCAGCGCGCTCGCACAGGCTGCGCGCAACGAGGGAAACAAGGCTCAGGCCGAGTACCTCTCCGTGCAAGCTGCCCGTTACGCGGAAACCGCGCGCGAGCAGAGGGTGGGAATGCGGCACACCCCGGCTCATTCATCGCGCCATCCTCATCAAACCACGGGCCGCTAAAGCCGCGGTCCGCACCGCACCCATCTCTACCCTCGGTGGCCTATTCTGCATGGGTCGCCGAGTCAGGTCTGCAATGCCATAGTCCACCCAATTTTACTGGGGAACTGTGAAACAGTAACGGAGTTATAGGATTTTACCGGTATTATTCGGCTTCTGTGCGCAGGCCACGCGAGGAATGCCTTGCAGGTCGGAAACGAATTCGATCTGTTGAAAGCCTGAGGCTGCGAGTAGTTCGTGGATTGCGGGCGATTGGCCGCAGCCGATTTCGAGCGCGAGGTAGCCGCCGGGAACAAGCGCGGCGAAGGCGGCGGGGATGAGGCGGCGGAAGATGTCGAGGCCGTCGTCGCCGGCGAAGAGTGCCAGAGCCGGTTCGTAGTCGCGGACCTCGACGGAGAGTGTGGCGCGGTCTGCTGTGGAGACGTAAGGCGGGTTGGCGACGATCAAGTCGAATTGCTCGCCAGCTACGGGTGTGAGCAGGTCGCCGCTAAGAAAACGAAGTACAATGCCGTTGCGCTTGGCGTTTTCTCTGGCGATGGCCAAGGCGGAATTGGAGAGATCGATGGCTGTGATCGATGCTTGAGGAAGTTTGTGTGCCAGCGCGACGGCAATGCAGCCCGAACCAGTGCCAACATCAACAATGCGCGGGGCAGCGAAGTTAGCTGCTAACTCCAAAACTATTTCGACTAAGTGCTCAGTCTCCGGCCGCGGAATCAGCACGTCGGGAGTTACACGAAACGGCAGGCCGTAAAACTCAGTCTCACCAATAATGTATTGAATGGGTTCGCCGCGACGGCGACGCTCCAGTAACTCGGTATAACTCATGGATAACGCGTCGGAGAGTAACTCATCGCCGTGAGTTATCAACCATGCGCGGCTTTTACTCAGTGAGTGCATCAGTAACAACTCTGCGTCGCGACGCGCAATATCGGGATGCAGAGCATCTTTCAGCGCGAGACTGGCTTGATCGAGATGATGGAGCAGTGAGGGCATTGAATTTCTCAGGCCTGATCACCGCCGGCCTTCAACTGCTCCGCCTGGTAGTGCGTAATCAGCGCATCGACAATCGGTTGCAAGCGGCCTTCCATCACTAAGTCGAGCTGATGAAGAGTTAGCCCGATGCGGTGGTCGGTGAGCCGGTTTTGCGGGAAGTTATAGGTGCGAATCTTCTCGCTGCGGTCGCCGGTTCCCACCTGCTGCTTGCGGGCTTGCGCCAGTTCCGCATTCTGCTTATCCATCTCCTGCTCATAGAGACGCGACCGCAAAACGCGCATTCCTTTTTCGCGATTCTTGATCTGCGATTTCTCGTCCTGGCAGCTAACTACGGTGTTAGTCGGAATGTGCGTAATGCGCACGGCGGAGTAAGTGGTGTTGACGGACTGACCTCCAGGACCGGAGGAGCAGAAGGTGTCAATGCGAATATCTTTGGCCTCGATCTTCACATCCACCTCCTCGGCCTCAGGCAGCACGGCAACGGTGATGGCTGAGGTGTGCACACGCCCCTGCGTCTCGGTCTCCGGCACGCGCTGCACGCGGTGCACGCCGCTCTCCCACTTCATCTGCGAGTAGACGTGATCGCCTTCGATGATGGCGATGACTTCCTTGTAGCCGCCCACGCCTGACTCAGACATCGACAGCAGCTCGATCTTCCATTTGTGCTGCTCGGCGAAGCGCTGATACATGCGAAAGACCTCGGCGGCAAAGAGCGATGCCTCGTCGCCGCCGGTACCGGCGCGGATTTCGAGGATCACATTCTTGTCGTCGTTGGGATCCTTGGGCAGCAGCAGAATCTTGATCTCGGCTTCCAGCGCCGGCTCTCGCGGAGCCAACTGGGCAATCTCCTCTTCGGCCATGGCGCGCATATCCGGATCGGCCAGCATGGCGCGTGCTTCAGCCAGACCGGCGCGCACCAGCTTCAACTCGCGATACTTCATCACCGGGGTCTCCAGGTCGCTGAGCGCCTTGCCGGCCTTCTGATACTTCTCGCGGTCGTTGACAATCTCCGGCAGCGAAAGCTGCGCGGATAGCTCTTCGTAACGCTGCTCCATCTGTTGCAAGCGGTCAATCATATGCCCTCCGGGCGCGGGAGTTTTGGTTGAGAGTATTACGGGAAGAATTGTGCGAGGAAAGATACTTGGCGGCGAGCGCCGCTAGAGCAGGGCCGGGATGGGAAAATGCAGAGCCAAGACAGTTTCTATTTTAACGCGAATGATGTGCGTCACGCCATTCGTACTACAGGAATGGATTAACGATCCTTACTCCGTCGAATACCTGCCCGTGCTGTAGGTCTTCGGTGAGTACAATCCGACAGCCTGCCTTTCTGGCACAGTGTAGAAGCAGTGCATCCCAGTACGATATCCGATGCAGCCGATGAAAGTCGATGGCTGCGAGAATATCTGCCATGATCGGCTCTACCAAGATGAGACGGGAGTAGGTCTCGACCTTTTGCCGCACATGTTCTGCATCAAGGCCGAGCTTGCGCGTGGCATTTACAAAATATTCCTGCAGTACCTGCAGAGAAACCACGCCCGTCCGCTGTTCTGCATGCTCCAGTATCAGTGCAAGCGCACGATTCTGCTTTGCCGGATACGCAAGGTCATCGCAATAGAGAAGGATATTCGTGTCCAGAAACGTGCGCGGAGTTCCTGGAGTGGGTTCGTATCGTATTACCGGCCTTCCTGACCTGGTGATGATCACCTCTTCGCCCTTTTCCACCAACTTGATCAGTCGGGAGAGCTTCGTTTTCGGGCCATCGGGTGTCATGAACGCGGCCACCTCAGGCGCTCTTCATATGCGTCGTCGCGGTTGTACTTCCATCCGTTCGAGTTGCCCAGCCCCGCTGTTCTTTTAAGGAAATCCATATCGCGTTCGAGTTGCCCGTCATTGTCTCCAGCCACGTGCTGGAGGTGTTCGCGAATCTCCTGGTTGAGGCTCTTGCCCACGGCACGGAGCTTCTCCCGCGCCCGCTCGGCAAGTTGCTCGTCGATGGAGAGAGTGATGTTCATGAGCACAGTATATGTGCGCACATATACTGTGTCAAGTTGTCATCCTTGGCTGCCAGGAAATCGAGGAGTTCCGCTCACCTATACTGATTCGTAGAGGGCCGCGTCGTTGCAGACACGCATCAAACCGTACTTTCAACAGGTTGCCGAGAAGGCAGGGCGCATTGAGCAATTGCGCGTCTACCGGCGCAACCAGGTCTTTGGGCTGTTGCTGGCCGCTGCGGTGATTTTGCTTGCGGCTTTGCTGCGCACCAATCCGCTATGGATATTTCCGCAGGGATGGTGGCGTCCGTGAGTGCCGCGCGCAAAGGTCCTTCGCGGACGGCGGATGGCGGCTTCGCCGCGCCGGAAATTCTTAACGATAGCCCAATTCCACTGGCTGTTTTGCTGCTTGGTCCGACGGGCAGTGGCAAGACGGCGCTGTCGCTGGCGTTGGGCGAGCGATTCGGCGGCGAGATTGTCAGTTGCGACTCGGTGGCCGTCTATCGTGGCATGGACTTGGGCACGGCCAAGCCCACCCTGGAAGAGCGGGCGCGGCTGCCGCATCATCTGATCGATTTAACCGAGCCGGACCAGCCCTACACGGCAGGCGAGTACAGCCGACAGGCGCGGACTGCGATGCGGGAAATTGCGGCGCGGGAGCGAATGCCCATCGTGACTGGCGGAACGGGACTCTATCTGCGTGCGCTGACGGAGGGGCTTTTTGCGGGGCCGGAGCGTCACGAGGCGTTGCGGGCGCGATTGCACTTGAGCAGTCAGAAGCGCGGAAGCGCATGGCTGCATCGGTTGCTGCTGCGGCTCGACCCTGCTTCGGCGGCGCGCATTCATGCCAACGACGCGCCCAAGCTGATTCGCGCCATCGAGGTCTGTGTGAAGACGCGCAAGCCGCTCTCTTACGTTTTGGGCGATCGGATGTTGGCGCGCGACCCGCTGACCGGCTTTAGGCTATTGCGCATCGGCCTCAACCCGCCGCGGCAGGCTCTCTACGACCGGCTCAACCTGCGTTGCAAGGCCATGTTCGTTGCAGGCCTGGTCGCGGAGACGCGCATCCTGCTGGAGCGTTACGGGCCGGTGAAGGCGCTCGACTCGCTCGGCTACCGGCAGGCACTGGCCGTGCTGCGTGAGTCCTGTTCCGTCGATGAGGCCGTCGCCGCCGCGCAACAAGGCCATCGCAACTATGCCAAGCGCCAGTTGACGTGGTTCCGACGCGAGCCGGAGGTGCGCTGGATTACGGGCTTCGGTGACGAGCCGGCGACGCTGCGCGCGGCTGCAGAGCTGGTGAAACAGAATATGCATACAGCGGATTCAGGTGCGAAGTAGTCTTCACGCGCATCCATTAGACTGGACGTTAGAATACAGAGACTTCCACGGACAGTCGTTGGAATGGAGTTCCCCTTGGCAGAGATGATCTATGATGTGGCGATTATTGGCGGCGGGCCGGCCGGTTACACGGCGGCGATTCGCGCGGCGGAGTATGGGCTGAAGGTTGCGTTGATTGAGCAGTCGGACAAGCTGGGCGGCACCTGCCTGCACGTGGGTTGCATTCCCACCAAGGCGCTGCTCTTCAACGCCGAGATATGGGATCACCTGCAGCACGCAGCGGAGTTCGGCATTGAAGGCCTCGGCGCGCCCACGCTCAACTGGGCAGCGGTGCAGCGGCGCAAAGAGGCGATCATCATCAAGCACGCCAAGGGTCTCGACTTCCTGATGAAGAAGCACAAGATCGCGCGCCTTGAGGGATATAGCAAACTGACAGGCCAGGCGCGGGATGGCGTGCATACGGTCGGAGTTACCAGCGGCGAGAATGTTTCTGAAGTGCAGGCTAAGAACGTGATTCTTGCCACCGGCTCCGAAGCGAAGATGCTGCCCGGTCTCGCGGCGGATGACCGCATTTTGACGAACGTCGAAATTCTGGCGATGGACGGAGTTCCAAAGTCGTTGGTCGTTATCGGCGCGGGCGCGGTGGGCATGGAGTTTGCCTCGCTCTTCCGCGCCTTCGGAACCGAGGTGACGATAGTCGAGTTTTTGCCGCGCGTGGTTCCCGTCGAGGACGAAGAGATTTCCAAAGAGATTACGCGCCTCTTCAAAAAGCGCGGCATCGATGTGAATGTTGGCGCGAAGGTCGAAACAGTCGAGAAGACCGACGCCGGCGTTCGTGTAACCTTTACCGACGCGAACGGCAAGGCGCAGGTGAAGGAAGCTGAGAGGGTTTTGGTGGCCGTGGGCCGCGCGGGACGAACCAGCAACATTGGCGTGGAGAAGACGAAGATTGAATTGGAGCGCGGACTCATCAAGGTGGATGCCGCGCAGCAGACCGCCGAGCCGGGCGTCTTTGCCATCGGAGACATTGTTGCCGGTTTGCCGCAACTGGCGCACGTGGGTGCGATGAGCGGCATGATCGCCGCCGCAAAGATTGCTGGCCGCAACTTCCGTCCCATTCGCCGCGACCGCATTACCGGCTGCACATATACCGAACCGCAAATTGGGTCAGTTGGTTTGACGGAAGCTCAGGCGCGCGAAAAAGGCTATGAAGTCAAGGTGGGAAAATTTCCTTTTGCGGGTAACTCGAAGGCTACGATCTTAGGCAATCACGATGGCTTTGTGAAGGTGGTCGCTGATGCAAAGTACGGCGAGATTCTCGTCGTGCATATTCTTGGCCCGCAGGCCACGGAGTTAATCGCCGAAGCCGTCGCGGTGCTGGAGTTGGAAGGCACTGTGGAGGAGTTGATGTTCACCATCCACGCGCATCCCACGCTGGCCGAGTCGCTGCTGGATGCCTATGGCGCCGTCGAGGGCATGGCGATTAATGCGTGACTTCCCAACGAGTCGGTTGGTCATGCGGGAGTTAGCGGGCTATTTTGAATGCAGTTTCGATAGCACAATAGCTCGGATGATGCCGAAGCATATCAGCGTCAACAAGGGCCAAGCGATTATGAACGATCCGTGGGCAAGACCCCAACTATGAAAGAGAGGCCAGTTCATAGCATCGAAGAGCATTGCGAGAGGAATCATGAGCAAAAAACCGAATACGATGGAAACGAGCCATCCGACAGTCGTTGCATTCCTCATCTGTTTCTCCTCGCTCTACTCCGCGGCTACAGCTCCATCGATTGGCACTCGACCAACGCCTTGGCCTTGGCGATGAACTCCGCCAGCGGCATCGAGCCCTGATCGCCCTTGCCACGGGTGCGGACGCTGACTGCATTGGCCTCCTGCTCCTTGTCGCCGAAGACGAGAATGTAGGGAGTCTTCTGGTTGGCGAAGTCGCGAATCTTGCCGTTCATCTTTTCGTTGCGGTCGTCCACTTCAACTCTGATTCCGGCAGCCTTCAGTTCAGCCTCGACCTTCTGCGCGTATTCGTGGTGCCGCTCGCTGATGGGGACAAGGCCGACCTGCACCGGCGCGAGCCACAGCGGGAAGGCTCCGGCGTAGTGCTCGATGAGCACGCCAAAGAAACGCTCAACGGAGCCGAAGAGCGCGCGATGAACCATCACAGGCTGATGGCGCTCGCCGTCTTCGCCGACATACTCCAGCTCAAAGCGCGCGGGCAGATTAAAGTCAAATTGCACGGTGGATAATTGCCACAAGCGGCCTAAGACATCGACTAACTTCACATCGATCTTGGGACCGTAGAAGGCCGCTTCGCCGGGGATGGTTTTGTAACTGATTCCCTTGCGGTCGAGCGCGCTTTTCAGTCCGTTGATGGCGAGGTTCCAGTTGTCGTCGGAGCCGGCGTAGTGGGCGCGGTCGTTGGGATCCCAGGTGGATAACTCAACCTTGAACTCCTTGAAGCCAAAGGTGGTCAGCACCGCCTCGGCAAAGTCGATGCAAGCAACAACCTCGTCCTCGATCTGGCCGGGAGTGCAGAAGATATGCGCATCGTCCTGCGTAAAGCCGCGCACGCGCAGCAGCCCGTGCATGGTTCCGGAGCGCTCGTAACGGTAAACATTGCCTAACTCGGCGAGACGCACGGGTAAGTCGCGATAACTCCTTGGAGAGTTTTTGTAAATCAAAATGTGACCGGGACAGTTCATCGGCTTGAGGCGATATTCGGCGTCATCCAGCTCCATCGGCGCATACATATTGCCGGCGTAAAATCCCTCGTGGCCGCTGGTCTTCCACAACTCGCGGCGCATCACGTGCGGCGTGTAGACCAGCGAGTAGCCGCGGCGCAGACACTCCTCGCGCATCCAGTCTTCCATGATTTTGCGAATGATGGCGCCTTTGGGATGCCAGAAAATTAACCCCGCGCCGGCCAGCTCCTGAATGCTGAAGAGGTCCAGTTGCTTGCCTAGCAGCCGATGGTCACGCTTGGCGGCTTCTTCCAAACGGGCAAAGTGCGCGTCCATCTCTTTCTGCGAGAAAAACGCGGTTCCGTAGATGCGCTGCAACTGCGGATTCTTTTCGTCGCCCAGCCAATAAGCTCCGGCCAAACCGGTGACCTTGACGGCCTTGACGCGACCGGTTGAGGGTACGTGCGGACCGCGACAGAAATCGATAAATTTTCCGTTGCGATAGAAGCTGACCTCGTCGCCGGGAACGGTGAACTTGGTGACGAAGTGGGTCTTCATGAAATCGCCATCGCGTGCAAAGTCCGCCAGCGCTTGTTCTCGCGGCGCGGACTCATGGGCAAAGGGATCGTTGCGCGCGATCACTTCGGCGATCCGGGCTTCAATCAACGCAAGGTCTTCCGGCGTAAAGGGCTTCTCGCGATGGAAGTCGTAGAAAAAACCGGCATCGGTGGCGGGACCGTGGCCGAGCTTGGCGTCGGGGAAAAGCTCCAGCACCGCCGTGGCCAGCACGTGGGCGGCAGAGTGGCGCAGAACCTTGAGCGCATCGGGGTCGGTTTCTTTCACCAGTTCCAGGCGCGTGTCTGCGGTGAGCGGCGTGGAGAGGTCCACCAGGCGCTCGGCGGCAGCGTCCGCGGAATACATGGCTGCCTCATCCGACGGTTCCTCGGCACTCTTCTCGCCGCAGCAGTTGCACTCCTGCGGTTGCGGAACGGTGACGGGCTTGAGCCGCGCCACCACGCAAACCGCGGCCAACCGCGGCGAGATGGAGTTGGCGATCTCAAGAGGCGTAGTGCCGGAAGGCACTTCGCGGATGGCCCCGTCGGGCAGATGTACAGCGATGGTCGGCGTGCTCATGGTGGGTATGGTCCTGTCTTCTGAAGGGCAAAAAATTGCACCGCAACTGTACAGGATAGTTGCAATGGGCGCTTGGAGTCGAGCGGTCGAGGGCGAAATGAGTACGGAAGTCGCGCGCATTTGGCCGCGACCGTTACCATAATAGGATATGGCCAATTTGAAAGAACTCTTGAAGCCGCTGGCCGAGGACGGCGCGGCGTTGACCCGTGAGCAGGCTGCCGGAGCGCTGGAGGAGATTTTGTCCGGCGCGGTACCGGATGTGGAGACGGCGGCGCTGCTGACGGTGATGGCGACGCGCGGCGAACAGGTGGCGGAGCTGGCGGGCTTTGTGGAAGTGATGCGCAAGCGGGTGATGCCGCTGCCGCTGACCGAGGCCGAGCGCGCGGAGCTGGTGGATGTGGTGGGCACCGGCGGCGGAGGGCCGCTGACCTTCAATATTTCCAGTGGCGCGGCGCTGGTGGCTGCCGCAGCGGGAGCCAAGGTCGCCAAACACGGCAACCGCGCGGTGACCTCGCAGTGCGGCGCGGCGGATGTTCTGGAGGCGCTGGGCGTGCCGATCGAGCTGGAGCCGGAGCTGGCCGCCGAGTGCTTGCGCGAGACGGGCTTCATCTTCCTCTTCGCGCCGCTTTATCACCCGGCGATGAAGGCCGTGGGGCCGCTGCGGCGGGCGCTGGGCTTCCGGACGATTTTCAATTTGTGCGGCCCGCTAACGAATCCCGCCGGAGCGCGGGCGCAGGTGATTGGCGTGCTGGCTCCGAGCCGCGTGTTGCTGGTGGGAAGAACGCTGGCGGCGCTGGGCGCGCAGCGAGCTTTTGTGGTGCATGGGACCGACGGCATCGACGAGCTGACGACGACCGGCGAGTCGATTGTGGCGCGTGTTGAGGAACCGGAGGGCGGCGGCGAGCCGACGCTGCGCGCCTCGCGCATCACGCCGGAGATGGCCGGATTGCCGCGCCGCAAGCTGGAGGAGTTTACCGGCGGCGACGTGAAGACCAACGCGGCGTTGCTCTACGACGTGCTGACCGGCGTGGCCGGTGCGCGGCGGGAGATCGTGCTGCTGAATGCGGCGGCGGGATTGGTGGCGGCGGGGCTGGCCGGCGATCTGAAAGAAGGCGTGCGTCTGGGCGCGGAGGCGATTGACTCCGGCGAGGCGGCGGCGACGCTGGCCAAGCTGCGGGCGTTTGGGGCGAGGCACGCGGCTTCCAAATAGTGGGGTTGCTAGCTGGTATAGACCACGATATATACTATATGTGAAGGTGAAACTGATGACGCAAACCGCGAAACTCTTCATGAATGGTCGTAGTCAGGCTGTGCGCCTTCCCAAGGAGTTCCGCTTTGAGGGAACCGAAGTTGAGGTTTCCCGTGATGCGGCAACAGGCAACGTGATGCTATTGCAACCAGCGGCTAAGAAAACGAAATCGTGGCAGGAGTGGTTCGATATTTTTGATTCGCTCGACATTCCCGATGACTTTATTAAGCGCGAAGTGCATATGCCGGTCGAGCGGGACATCTTCTAAATGGACCTCCGCTATCTGCTCGACACCAATACGGTCAGTTATGCCATCAAAGGCGATCCGCGCCCTGTGCGCAATCGGCTGAAGGCCCTTCCGAAATCGAGCGTTGCACTCTCTGTCTTTACTCAAGCAGAGTTGCTTTACGGCTTGGCGCGACGCCCTGAAGCAGCGCGGCTTCGGCTGGAGGTTGAGGCCTTTCTTCATGATTCTCAGATTCTCCTTTGGAACTCACTAGCGGCAGCTTCCTATGGAGAATTGCGCGCGGCTCAAGAGCGCAAAGGGCGGCCCCTGAGCCACGAGGACCTGATGATCGCCGCGCACGCGCTGGCGCTGAGATTGACGCTGGTGACGCACGACGAGGCTTTTTCGTATGTGGATGGACTCAAAACCGAGGATTGGACGGTTGCTTAACGCATAAGCCTCGGGCTTGTTCAGCTACCCGAACTATCCGAGCGGCCTACGGCTTCGGAGCCTCCTTGCCTGCCTCTTGTCCCAGCGTGAAATCCGCAGTGCCGATGCGTCCGGTGGCCGTTGAGCGAACGGTAAAGCGGACACGGACCGCCTTGGGGTTGTGCGCGATCTTGCAGGGAAGGTCGAGGTTGCGATGCAGCCTGCCGGTGGGAGGAACGGTGGGAGGAGCATTGACTTTGACGACATGCGCGTCGCGCTTCAACTCATTGCCCTTTTTGTCAAAGGTGGATACGACCAGGATGACCTCAGTGCGGCGAGGCTCGCTATCGGTTGCGGAGGACCACGCCAATCCACTGCCATCCACGTGCACCGAGAAGGCCTCCGGATCGGTGGCCGACGGCCGTATCAGGATGGGAATGCCGTCATAGACCATATTGCTGGAATCGGCGGCAACGAGGTCTGTGACGAGCCGCCGTGAAGGGTTCTCCGGATTCACGCGCCCCGGACCATACTGCAGGTAATAGCCCTCGCGCGTGAGCACGCTGAGTCCCGGCCGATTCACAGTGACCTTGATTTTGCGAAACTTCTGGGGATCGGGCGAGCTGTTTGATGGCCGGTAGGTGAGCGTATAGAAGCTGGCTCCGTCCTGAATGGCGGTTTGGATCTCCGCATCCACATCGTTTTTGCCGTAGAGGGTGCGGCCGCCGGTCGCCTTGGCCATGCGGTTGAACTCGTAGTTGCCACCGAAGGGATCAGAAGCGATGGGGCCGCCTCCGTAAACGCTTGGGTTGACCATGACGCCCGCCGGATCGATGGTGTAAAGCGTGACGCGCGCGTCGCGCAGCACATTCACGCAATCCTGCACGGCGTTATTGATGCGATTCTCCGTGTCGATGGACACATTCAAGAAGCGCATGGGCGGAAAGCCGCGACCAATCCAGATCATGTTTTTGTGGCCTTGATGGCCCATCACGGCCTGAGCCACGCGTCGCAAGGTAATAAAGGCCGTGGCGTACCGCTCACCGACCCAACCGCCCTGATGAACCTGCCAGGGAAACGAAACAAAGTGATGATTGAGCGCGGAGAGAATTTCGTCCTTGTTCTGCGTGTAGTCGTGCAAGACTGTGAAGTGCTGTAGATCGACCGCGATCAGCATGGTTGGCGTATTGAGCTTTGAGGGTTGCTTGTCCAGATACTTCTTCAGCGAATAGCGCGCAAAGGCCATATCCTCAAAGCGGGTGTTGAACTCGTCGAGCAGGATAATATCGACGGGAGCGCGCGGCGCCAAGCGGTCAAGATCGGCGGTGGAGTTGATGGTGATCTCCGAACTGGGCGTGTGCGCGCCGGCCTCTTCAAAGTTGAGAATGGTTTGCGGCTCGCCTGCCTCTTCCACGTTGAAGTCTTCGCGCTTCAAATCCTTGACGATTGCGCCTTTCTTGTCCACGACAACCATGTCAAGCATCACCAGGCGTGCGTTGACGCGAAGCGTGTAATTGCTGTTGACAGGCTGCGCAGGGCTTGGAGCTGGCGCGGGGTTTGGAAGCGGCGTCGCGCTCGGAGCCTGCGCCGGCGCGGCCGACTGCGCGGGCGGAGCCGATGGCGCGGACGGTTCCTGCTGTGCCGGTTGCGGTTGCGCGGGCGGAGCTGGCTCAGGCGGTTGAGCGGTGAGCCGCGAGAGGGCAATGCCGGAGAGCATGATAAACAGAGCGACTTTCTTCATCGACCTTCCTCGTGAGTGAAATGGGCATCTCTTCCGTTAACCCGATGCGCGGGTAAATAGTTGCGAAAGATGGCGAAGTAATTTGCCGCGGCTTTGCATTCGCGCTTGATTGCCGTCCTCATCTCCCGTAGAAAACGAACAAGCAGAGAGAGAAAATCCCCTGCGAGTATAGCAGGAGAATTCGAGGGTGTGTGGTATTGACCGGTTGTGTTATTCTTCCGCGCTCACTCCGCGTGGAAGATGACGTCGAAGAGCAGAAGGCTGGCGGTGGTGAAGATGATGTCGTAACCGAGGAGCATTTTGATCCAGAGCGCGGGATCGTTTTCGCCGGTGAGGATGGCCGTGGTGGCCTGCACCATGGCCAGCAGCGCGGGAATGAAGATGGGAAAGAGAATCAGCGAGAGCAGCAGTTCGCGGTTGCGGCTGCGGATGGCGAGCGCGGCGAAGAAGACGCCGTTCGCGACCAGCGCCCACGTGCCCAGCGGCAGCACCAGCGCGAGCAGCCACGCCTGGCCGGCGATGTGCAGGTTATAAAAGATAAAGAAAAACGGCGCAAGAATAATTTGCACGATGGAGACAAAGAGAAAGTTCGCAAGGACTTTGGCGAGGTAAAGCTCGGCGCCGGAAGCAGGCGCCATGCGCTGCGCGTCGAGGACCTGATGGCGAATCTCGCGCGCCCAGGCCTGGTTGAGCGCGCTGACCGAGGCAAACATGGTGGCCACGGAGAGGACGCCGCCGGCGATTTGCTGCGAGAAGGCTCCGCGCGGATCGAAGGCGATGGAAAAGAGCACGACGACGAGGCCGGAGAAAAAAAGCATGGAGACGAGCGCGTCCAGCGAGCGCCACTCGATGCGCAGCTCTTTGGCGAGATGAGTCCAGAGGGCGCGGGTCATGAGCGGAACTCCGGCGCGATGGATTTGGTAAGGTCGGCGGTCTGGGCCTCGGCGGCGCGTAGGTAGTCGTCGGGCGAGAGGATGAGTTGCGTGCCGCGCGCGCCTGCGGAGATGCTGATCCGGTCGAAGAGGATGATGGTCTCATCGACGAAGACAGGGTAGGATTTTTTTGCGCCGAAGACGGTGACGCCGCCGCGGATGTAGCCGGTGAGCGGCTGCACGTCCTTGAGCGAAACCATCTCGGCCTTGCGCAGGCCGGCGGCGCGGGCGAGCTTTTTGAAGTCGAGCTCGGCGTCGCCGGGAATGACGGCGAAGACGTAGACGCCTGGTCCGCCGGTGGTGAGCAGCGTTTTGAAGACCTGCTCGGGCGGCATTGCGATTTTGCGGGCGACGGTGAGGGCGGAGAGATCGTCAGGGTCAACCTCGTACTCGCGAAGTTCGAAGCTGATGCCGAGGGATTCCAGGAAGCGCGCGCCGTTGGTCTTCATTGCGTGGGCCTTCCTTCCTCAAACGACGCGATGCGTCCGGCGTGAAGAGTGAGGATGTGATCGGCGATGGGCGCGGCGAGGTCGCGCTGGTGCGTTGTGAGAATGATGGTGCGATTGCCGTGGCGAAAGCCGGCGAGCAGCGAGACCATCTGGCGAGCGGAGGTGACGTCCATGTTGGAGAATGGCTCGTCGAGCAAGAGCAGCTCCGGCGCGGAGAGCAGCACGCGGGCCAGCGAGGTGCGCTGGCGCATTCCCTGCGAGTAGTGGCCGAGCGGGCGGGTGAGCGCGGGATCGAGGCCGACCTGGCGCAGAGCTTCGGCGGGCGCTAGGCAATCGCGGCCAGCGTAGAGGCTGGCGAAGTAGCGGAGGTTTTCTTCAGCGGTCAGCTCGTCGTAGAGCATGGGCGCGTGGCTCATGTAGCCGATGCGCGCGCGCGCTTCGTGCGGATCGTCTTTGCCGAAGACTGTTACCTTGCCGAAGCTGGGACGGAGGAGGCCAGCAAGAATGCGCAGCAGCGTGGATTTGCCCGCGCCGTTTTCGCCGAGCAGGACGTAGCAGCGGCCTTGCGCGAAGTCGACCGAGAGCTGGCGCAGCGCGGCGAAGGAGCCGAAGAGCTTGGAGACGTTGTCGAGGCGAGCGCAGCAAAGGGTCTCAGCGACGGTAGCGTTCATGCGCGTCAGTTTGCGCTCGCGGGTGCAGCAGCGGGCTGCGCGGCGGGTTGTGTGCCCTGCGTCGTGGGCGCGTATTTGCTGGCGCACTTGGCTTGGAGGACGGTGGCGTGGAATTGGCCGTCGCGGCCATAAGAGCCTTCGGCGAGGGCCTGTGAATCGTCCTTGAAGGTGTCCGGCGGCGGCTCGGAGCCTTTGTAGTTGACGGTGATGCGGCGGCCCGCGGCGGCTTTGGGCGAGTGGCTCTCGAATTCATTCATCACAAAGGTGACGTGAGGGCCGTCGTGCTCGATGGTGCCGGGTACGACGAAGCCCTCGACGCGCAGATTGCTGTGGAAGGCCTTGTCTCCCATCGCGGCCAGCTCGGGGATGGTGACGTAGTAGCTTTTGCTGGCGGCGGCGCCGGACCAGGCCAGCCAGACGATGGTGCCGAGGATCACGGCCACCGCGATTCCGATGCGAAGCGTGTTGGGGGAAGTTTTCATCATCTTCACCAAAGATACGAGCGATTGACGGCGCGGTCAACCGCCGCCGGCAGTGCGGTTTCTTCACAGTTTCACAGTTTCACAGCTAAAAAGGGGGGGGAGGGGGGCACCTGCGGTGCGGCAGAGGCTCGCTCTGCGCTCGCATGGGACGTGTGTGGCATCAAGGTGTTCATGGATTGATTGTGCGCGTTGGATGGATAATAACCTGCAAAAGGCGGAAAAGATTTTGCGAGTCAGCAAGTCAGCGGGTTATCGGGTCAGTGGGGCAGCGGCCACGGAGGGTTCGTGGTGCCCCACCTGCGCTCAGGCGGGAACGCGTGTGAGTTGCTTGAGGTGGGGAAGCGATTGGATTGCCTTGCCGGCCTTTTGCTGGGCAAGACGCAGTTCGTAAAGGTTTTGCAGGTTAAGCCAGAACTGAGCGCTGGTGCCGAAGAAATGAGCCAGACGCAGGGCGGTGTCGCCGGTGAGGCCGCGCTGCCCGTTGAGGATAGCGGTGATGCGATTGGGTGGCACATCCAGCTTGCGCGCCAACTCCGAGGCGCTCATGCCCAGCTCGTTCAGTTCCTCGGCGAGGTGCTCTCCGGGATGGATGGCGGGGATGGTCATGGAAGCCTCCTACTACCAGTCAAACACATTTACCGTGCAGATTCCAGGGTTTGCGCGGCGCGTGTGAGGGCCTGGGTGAGGACGGCCAACTGCTGGGCGGCGAGCTTGGTGTTGCGGGCGTCGATGGCCTCATTGACGCCGGGAAGGACGACGGCGGAGTAGCCGGTGAACTCGCCGGGGGCGTAGATGGTGTGGCGATACCAGGGTCGATTGGGCAGGCCAGCGGTGGAGAGGAGGTCGCTCTCTGCCTTGCGGAGGGCGAGATTGAGCTGGACGAGGTCGCCGGTGGCGGCAAGCTGTAGGCGGCGAATTCTCAAAGCGGCAGCGGAGAAGCGCTGGGCTGCGGCCTGAGCAGCGGCAAAGTCGAGAGAGTCGAGTCCGTGGATTCCAGCCTTCAGCCTTGCCGCATCGATATAGGAGTTGATGGCGGCGGCGTAGGCGGCGTAGTCGTAAGGCAGCACGTCGGTGTCGGCCATGCGCAGAGCCTCCAGACCGAGCACGCGGGCCATCTCCTGCAGATAGACGAAGTGGGAATCGGCGTTGGCGGTGAACCATGCGTAGTTGTCGAAGGCGGAGTGATAGACGCCGTAGGGACCGTCGGAGCCGATGTCGGTGGAGGGCACGCCGACGTGCTGGAAGAAGGGGGTGAAGTCGGAGCCGGAGCCGAGGTCGCCGACGTGAATCTCCTCGCTGGGCGCGGGTGGAGCGTTGGAGCCGTGGCGGGAGTCTTGCGCCGGAGGCTGGTTGATGCTGGGGTGATTGGCGCGCCACTGCTGATAGACGGTGCCGCCGAGCGGGCTTGGAACCGAGCGGGTGACCTCACGCAGGAAGTGCTTGAGCGAGGGCACGGCATTGGCGGAGAAATCCGGACCGGAGACGGCGATGTCGGTGTTGAAGTAGGCGACGGCGTGTTGCAGCGCCTCAGCATTCTGTTCCACCCACTCAGTGGAGCCGATGAGGCCTTCTTCCTCGGCATCCCAGCTGGCGAAGACGATGGTGCGCTTGGGCCGCCATCCTTGACGGAGCAGCGCGCCGATGCCATGAACCGCTTCCAGCGTGGCCGCCGTGCCGCTGCCGGGATCGACGGCGCCGTAGACCCAGGCGTCGCGATGGTTGCCGGTGACCACCCACTCATCGGGGTACTCGGTGCCTTTGACTTTGCCGATGACATCCCAGATGATGCGGCGCTGGTAGTCCTGCTGGGAGACGAGGTGAACCCTGACGCCGCTCTGACCGCCGAGTTGACCAAGGTGATAGCGAAAGCCCAGCCCGCCCTGCCAGCCCTGCGGCACGCCGGGTCCATGGAGCGCATGCAGGATGGGCGCGGCGTCGTGCGCGCTGATGGGGATGGAGATGATGTGCGGCTGGCTGCCGTAGGGCGAGAGGCGCGCCGAGTCAGGCAGGTCGGGCGTGGAGGCCACGCCGGGGGTCTCCGGGTCGCCGGGATACTCAAAGATATATTGCACTGAACCGTACTGAATGCCTGTCTCTGGGCGCCAGGGTCCGAGGGGATAGGTGTCGCCCTTGGTGAAGCCGTCGTCCTGCGGGTCGGAGTAGAGCAGTACACCCACGGCACCGCGCTGCTCAGCGAGATAGACCTTGACGCCGCGAAAGACGGCACCGTAGCGGATGAGAAGAATTTTGCCGTGCAGGTCGATGTGCTGGGCGGCGAGCTGGTCGAAGTCTTCCAGGCGGCCGTAGTTGGCGTAGACCACCTCGGCGGTGATGTCGCCGGAGCCGGAGGAGCCGCTGAATGGCATGACGATGCGCGGGTCGTCCTGATAGCGGTCGCCCTCGACGTGCTCGCGGGAGGGGCCGCTCATGAGCAGCTTGCCGCTGGGGTCATAAGCCTCGACGCGCACGAGTTTGGGCTGGTTGAGCAGCACGCGATAGGGAACGATCTCGGTGACGAGGCCGGCGGCGCGGAAGTTCTGCGCGAGGTATTCGGCGGTCTTGCGGTCCTCGGGGGTCGCGGCCAGATGCGGCGCGCTGGTGAGCGTCTTGAGGTGCTGGCCGGCCAGCTTGGCATCGGGCACAGCGAGGAATTCTTTTTCGATTTTGGCTTGGGCGGAGAAGTCCGCGTAGCCGAAGACGATGGGCGGCGCGGAACTCTGGGCAGGCAGGGGCCGGGAAGCGAGGGCCAGAAAAATCAGAGCGGCAAAGGTCTTGCGCAATGTCATGAGCGGGGCCTTTTCAAGCCTGGAATGAGAACCGAGCCAACGAAAGTATGCTGGAAAGCTCACTCCTCAATATAGAACGCCGTCAGCTTCGACGGCGTTGGCAAGGCCAAAAGGAAAGGGGAAGGCAGATTTACAGAGCAGCGGCGAGCGCGGAATAGCGGCCCGCGTGGCTGGTTTCATAGAGGGAGAGAAGGCGGAGGCGCATCAGGTAGTAGGCTGATGACGCCTCCTGCGCGTGGAGGGGGAGGGTAAGGCGGAAACGCCGCATGATCCGGGCGGGAATCATGCCCAGCTCGACGCGGCGGACGGCGCGGCGCAAGGAGGCCGCGTCGAGCCTCATGCGCTCGGTGACGATGACGGCCTCGGTGAAGTTCCAGCGCTGCGCATAGGCGGCCAGCGCGAGCATGATCTCCGCGTTCTGGCGCATCCGCTTCAAGCCGTCGTAACCGCCGAGGAACTGCCAAATCTCGTTCGGCTCCAGGTCGATTTGGCTGCGGCGCGGGGTCAGATAATCCACCGCAACCGCGGACAATTCAACCATGTCCAGCCGGTAGAGACCGGCAACAAGTTCCTTCCAGTCCAATTGCGCCATCTTGCGCGAGGCGCGCCGGTCGGCAATCACCGCACCAGCGAAGCCGCTGAGCAACGCTCCAAAGACGAGATAGGAAAACGCAATGGTCATCTGGATGATGTTACCTTTGAGTTGCCAACGTGTCAATATCTTTTTTTATTTTTTGATGCAGAGACTCAATATAGGCACGCAGCTCCGGCGAAATCGGCTGCCGCGCCGGCTCTTCCAGCCAGAACTGAACCGTCCAATATCCGAGAGTGGCCAGGTAGGCGAAGATCCTCACGTGTTCCAGCTCTGCGAAGAATCGTTCCGCACCAAAGTAACTATGCAGGCCATCGACCAGGATCGCCACCAAGGCCCAGGCCGTCCATCCGTTGCCCAGCGCCATCACATGGTTGCGCCATCCCAGCCCCAGGCTGCGCGATGTGCGCGTCACCACGGCGATCAACTCGCAGATCACCAGGCTGGTGAAGAGGTTAGCTCGCACATCGAGTCGATCCAGCAGACTGGCGGCCGGAGGCGAAACCATCCACGGAAGCGCGGCGGCCAGCAGTATGCCCGCCGCACTCCAGAGGATGAATTGCTTCCTGGCGTCATGGACCCAGCTTCCGGTTGGCCGCAGTACAATCCGCGCAATCTCCCAGATCACCCCGAGTTGCAGGATGAACTCGACGAAAACAGTGGTGTAGTAGGCCCACGTGTACCAACTGCCGGAACCATGCCGGTTAAGCGCGAACAGGACGAGGTTCATCACCGAATCAAAGCCCAAATACGCCGTGAAGACAGGAAATCCCCTCCACCTGCGCCGGTAGATGAGTGTGATGAACAAGGCGGCGTCACCAAGAAAAACAGCAGTCCACAAAGCATACTCAAGCGCCGACGGGTTCATGCCACCTCGCTGATCCTATTCTCTGCTTTTTTAGAGGCCAGGAAAAGAGAGAGTTTCCTAATTGATGCCACCACCCGGCAACGGCGGACGAGGAGCGCCAATCGTGGGTGCGGTTACGCCACCACCGGGCAACGGCGGGCGAGGAGCGCCAATCGTGGGTGCGGCAATGGCGCTGGGTGCAAGGGAGGCGAGCATGGCAAGGGCAAGGGCGATACGCAGAGAGTTTTTCATGGGAGGGCTCCTTTTTCTGGCGCAAATGTGCGCAAGATGAGCCTAATCTCATTTGGAGCTTTCCTGTAGGTAGAAAATGCAGCGAATACTGAGGAAAATGTGCAAAACGTGGAAGGTATCGCGGTACCGATTCCAGAGTCGGTTTATCCAAGTTGCAGCAGTTGAGTATGATTAGCCGCGGCCGGGCCGCAAAATCTCCAGATGGCTGGTATCGATGGGGTCGGGATCATCGTAGGCGGGCAGCACCGGCAAGCCCTCTCGCAGCCCGCTCCACTCTTCGGAGATCACGATGCTGTTGTGGGGATTTCCCGGCTGATAGCGCGCCGAGCAAGGGAAGCCCGCCCGCACCTGCGCCGCATCCACCACCTCGCGCATCTCGGTAATGTCCTGGGTGCACTCGTAATCCACGCCTCCGATGCGGTAACTGAACTGCAATAGGGTAAGGGTGCGGGCCGGCAGTTTTTTGGATTTGGCGGGAGTCTCGACGGTGCAGATGTCCAGCAGCATACCGTCCACCAGCCGCCCAGAGTGCGACAGAAACCTGCGGCGCGCCCGCTCCCGCTCTTCCGGCGAGGGCCCCTTGCGCAGCACCAGCCACAAGCCCACCGCAAGCAGCGCGATCAGCAAGGCCGCGCCGGCGGCAATCTCCCATTGGTTGGCGTTGAGCAGGGTCATCAAAGACAGGACGCTTCCTTCAGTGTTCCAATACAAGGATACAGCAGCCGGAGACGTGCGGTACTGACTGGCTGTGCCGTCTGGCCAACCGGTTCCGGAATTCGTCGCACCAAGCCCGGCTTTCACGCTGCGATATACTCGTGACTGCATCATGAAGGGGTTCCGGTACGCCGGAGGCCCTGTTTTCAGAGGTATTTCCATGGCATTGAGCGCGAGTTCCACTGCGGCACAAGCTTCCCGGAATCGAGATTCGTCTCGCAACAAGATTCGTTCGACGACAGTGATTTGCGTTCGGCGCAACGGCCAGGTGGTGATGGCCGCCGATGGGCAGGTCACGCTGGGCGACCACGTACTGAAACACTCGGCAAAAAAGATTCGGCGACTTTATCAGGAGAAGATTCTGGCCGGATTTGCCGGTTCGACTGCCGACGCCTTCTCGCTTTTTGCGCGCTTTGAGACCAAGCTGGAGCAGTATGCCGGCAACCTGAACCGCGCCGCCGTGGAGTTGGCCAAGGATTGGCGCACCGACAAGATGCTGCGCAATCTGGAGGCGTTGCTGGTGGTGGCCGATGCCTCGCAGACGTTTTTAATTTCAGGTTCGGGCGATGTGATTGATCCCGACGAGCCGCTGGCAGCCATTGGTTCCGGCGGCAGCTACGCCACCGCCGCAGCGCGCGCGCTGCTGGAAAACACAGACTTTGATGCGCGCACGATTGCGGAAAAGGCGATGAAGATTGCCGGCGACATCTGCATCTATACCAACGACCACGTCACCATTGAGGAGTTGAAGGGCTAAGTAATTTGGGCGTGAAGGAAGTAGTTATCCTGGAGAATTCGTTTCAATGCCGCGAGGCAGTTCATTGAAACAACTTCAGCTTAAAAAAGGACACGAAATTCCGCGGGGCGGGGCAGCGGCGAGCGTTTGCTTATTCGATCGGGTCGGTGGCTTCGCGCAGGGGTTTGGCAAAGGGGCGGAAGAGGGAGAAGCCGCTTCGTTTAGCCGGGTTGGCGGGCAGGCCGCAGGCGGTTCTGGCCATCTGGCGGATCACGCGGGCAATGGGCGAGTCTTCCAGCACCACGGGCATGGCCGTACTCTGGGTGCGGCGGGCCGAAAAAAAATCGTCGGGAATCTTCCACAGGGCGGGTTTGGTGAGGGCTTTGGTGATCTGCGCATCATCGAAGAGCAGAGCATGATGCGTATAGCGGTTGAGCACGATTTGGAGCTTGCGTCCGCGCGTGGAGAAGAATTGCGTAATCAGGCGGTTGGAGTTGCGCAGTTCGGAGATGCCGACCTGGGTAATCAGATAGAGGATGGCGGATTCATCAAAGAGCGTGGTGCCACGCAAGTCGATGCGTGAACCGGCATCGACGACCACGTAATCGAAGCTCTGGCGCGCCACGGCAATCAGCTTGTCGATGGCTTCATCGGGGGGCTGTGCAGGAGAGAATTCGCCCGGAGCCGCGAGCACGGATAAGCCGGAGCTATGCTTGGCGAGCAGCGAACGCAGAAAGTTTCCATCCAGGCGGCTGGCATCGTGAAAGGCGTTGGCGGTGGTGTACTCGGTGACCATGCCCAGGTTGATGGCTACGTCGCCGAGCGGCAATCCAAGGTCGATCAGTAATGCGCGATGACCGGACTCCTGGGCCAGCGCCACGGCAAAGTTGGAGGCGATGGTGGTGACTCCGCAACCGCCTTTAGCGCCGAGAAAGACAAATAGTTTTCTGGATGTTTTTCTTCCGTGCGGAGCCGCGGAGCGGCGAATGGAGACCCGCGCCAGCGCGCCAGCCATATCGGCGCGAACCAGCGGGAGGGAGAGAAATTCGCGGGCACCCGCGCGCATGAAGCGAATGGCCAACTCGAGATTGGTCTGCGCGGAGTAGACCATCACGGTGGTGGAAGTGCATGCGCAGATGTTTTCCACCACATCGAAGGAGTACTCCGGGTCGCTGTCCAGGCCGATGATGACAGCCTCATAACGCTGTTCCAGCATCTGAGGAAGGTCGTCCAGGTCGGCAGGATAGGAAGAAAACTCGCGCACCGCAGTGCCTTGAAATCCCGCCAGCGCCTCGGCTACCTCCTGGCGGCGCAGGTCATCCGGATCGATGAGAGCGATGGAGGAGCCAGCGCCGGAGGAATCGGATATCTGGTTTTGCACTGACATGACCGTTGCTTCCATTTGCCTGTATCGCCTCCAGGCATAACCTCAGACCGGCGGGATGCAGACGGCTTTCTTGAGATATTTCAGATGACTCGGGTGCGGGAAACGAGTCTCTGCAAGTTGAATCGCGTACCGCCAATGGCGCTGCCAGAGAGGCTTCTGTAACTCTGCAACGAAGGCCTGCCGCCAAGCGCAGCGAGCGGCCTTACCGGAACTGATGGTTAGAGAGCGAAGTTCATCGATATTTCAACAGTGTCGGTGCCGGCGCCGGAGGCAAACTTCCATTTGCGGATGGCATCCTCTGCAGCCTGCGAGAGAACACGATTCCCGCTGACCGGCTTTATGTCGGTTACCTTGCCGTCCGCGTCCACGGTGACGGCCAGCTTGACCTCGCCGGTGATCCTCATGCGCCGTGCAATCTCGGGATAGGCGGGGGGAACCCGTGAAAGGATGGCGCGGTCTGCCGCACGGGCGGGAAGGGCCAGTGCCAGAATCATCACGGCTGCGTACATCATCCGCACTCCGGTGCGCCGCAAACCATTGAAACGATAGTTAACTAAATCTTCAATCATGGACTCCTCCTTGGAGCATTCCATCTGTCCAAAGAGGTTATCGGCACTGACTAAGGCCCCATTAACGCATTTTTAGGAACTTATTACCCTGGAATGGGCGAACTGAGAGTAGATAGAGAATCGTAATCATGTCCTGGTTGACGGACTATTATGGGCCAAATTCACGGCTGTTGCGCAGGCGGCAAAGGTTAAGTCCTGAGCATCGGAACGGTGCTTCTCGCGCCAGAGGTCGAAGAGCCGCCCGTAGCTGAGCGTAATGTACAGGGCCGGGGTCACGCCCAGGCGAGCGGCAGTTCGGTCAATCCACTCGGGGGAACCTTCAAGCTCAGCATAGTTGCCGATGGGAGTTTCATCGACGACGCAGTGGCCCTCGCCGTCGCTCCACTCGGCGCGCCACTTTTCGTAGCGGAAGGCGGCGACCAGGCCGAGCGAGAGAAAGATTTGCTCAATGGCCGCGCCGTCGGCAACCTCGGTTTCGGTCTCGATGCGGTGCTTGTGCGTGTCTTCGCCGGGACCGTCGACGGGCAGGCGCTTGTGGGTGATGATGGTGCGGCCAGCATAGCCGCGAATGCGCAGAATCTCCGTGCGGGCGCGCATTTGGCGGTCGGGCGTGTCGTAGAGGACGTTCGACTCGAAGCTGCGCGGCGTATGCAGCGTGAAGCCCGCAGCTTCAAGGCGCTGGTTCAGCCCGTCCAGGTCGGCGGGAGTGTTGAGGCGAAATTTGATCTCGGTCTCGATGGGCATCGGATGAAGTGAGTATACGGCAGGTGGCGTGGGGCGCGGCGGAAGGGCGACAATGAAAGCGTGAAGACATTGCGATTGATTGTGGACCCGACGCGGCTGGAGAGTGCCGAGGCTCAGGAGACGCTGGAAAGCGCGGCGGCGATTCTGCGCGCGGGTGGCCTGGTGGCGCTGCCGACAGAGACGGTCTACGGGCTGGGGGCCAATGCGCTGGATGCGGCGGCGGTGGAGCGGATCTTTGCGGCCAAGAAGAGGCCGTCGTGGGACCCGGTGATTGTGCACGTCTCCGATGAAGCGATGCTCGACGGGCTGGTGGAGCGGGTTCCGGAGGCGGCGCGCAAGCTGATGAGAGCCTTTTGGCCGGGTCCGCTGACGCTGCTGCTGCCGCGCACGGCTTCTGTGCCCGATGCGGTAACGGCGGGTCGTCCGCTAGTCGGTGTGCGGATGCCGGCCCATGCGGTGGCGCTGGAGGTGATTCGTCGGGCCAGGGTTCCGGTGGCCGCGCCCAGCGCCAATCTCTTTGGCCACATCAGTCCGACGACGGCCCAGCATGTGCTTGCCGATCTCGATGGGCGGATTGATGCGGTGCTGGATGCGGGGCCAACCGAGCATGGCGTCGAGTCGACGGTGCTGGACCCCTGCCAGACTCCGATGCTGATCTACCGGCCCGGAGCGGTGACGAGTGTCCAGATTCGAGACACTGCCGGAGCGGTGGAGCTTTACCATGAGAGCGGAGCGGAAGCCATGCCGCGGGAGGCGTTGCCCTCGCCGGGGGTGGGGTTGCGGCACTATGCGCCGCGGGCGCGGCTGGTGCTGATTGAGTGCGAACTGGCGGAGCTGGGCGCAAGGCTGGCGGCTGCTGCATTAGAACACGCAAAGGAGCGCGTAGGCGTGATGTTGCCAGCAGAGGTCGCCGTGCCTGCGGGAGCGGATGCGGTCTTTGCGTGGGGTCGTTGGGTTGCGCCGCAGGAGATGGCGCACAGACTTTACGAGGGGCTGCGCGCGCTGGACAGCCAAGGCTGCACGGTGATTCTCTGCCCGCTGCCACCTACAGATGGCATTGGCGCGGCGATGCGCGACCGTCTGGGGAAGGCAGCCAGCAAGTCAGCAAGTTAGCCCCGCTTCGCGGGGTTAGCAGGTTAGCGGGGTTGCTGGATGTGGGCTGCTTACCTAATCCCTGAGACCTTGCCTTCCGGCATCGCCTACCTTGTACATATACTTGATGGCCGATTTGTAGATCAGGGTCTTCTGCCTGCCGCGCAGCTTGAGAGCGTTGCGGTCGTACCACTCGATGCAGCCTTCAATCTGCTCGCCGTCTTCCAGGATGACAACCATCGGCGTCTGCGCCTGAATCTGCTTTTGCAGATAGAAAAGCTCGGCCTGATGCTGGGCCGACGTCTGCTCCGGATCGTATGCCGAGAGACGAAGATGAGAGATCGCGGCAGACCGGGAGCGGGTGGAGGCCTGAGTGCGGATGTTGGATGGAGTAGCGTCTGTACTCATGAATGCGAAATCCTCCTGGGAAAAGTGATTAGTTGCGGTCGAGGCTGACGGCCAAGGCGTCGAGTGAAAGCGAGCGGAGCAGGTTTCGGCGCATCCCTTGCTCAACCTGGCTGAGTGCGCGGGCAGCGGAGTCAATCCAATCGACGCTGACGCCCTGCGCCAGTCGCGCGAGTTCTGCTTCGATGTCGATGTTGCGGATGAGCTGCGGCGTTCCGGCAACAATCAGCAGCAGGTCTTCGACGAGGCTGCCCAAGGCGCGCAGCAGGTTGATGGTCTTCTCCTGGCCGTCGGCACCGGCTCGATAGCTTTCAGTAGCGTGGAAGAGCGCGGAGTAATCGGGTTCACGCAACGCGGTGCGCAGCAGGATGAGCGCGTCCTGGCGGCTGGCGAGATAGACGTCGAGGTCGAGCGTGAGTGCGCGGCCCACGGCCCCCTCGGCAAGGCGCGCGGTGAGAGCGCGGTCGGAGGACTTGAGCAGCGGGCGACGACGGGCGAGCAGGGCTTCGAGATCAGCAATGGGAATTGCACCCAGCCGATGCACCACGGCGCGGGAGCGGATGGTAGGCAGAAACTCCTGCGGATTTTCCGTGAGCAGAATGAGCGAAGTGTGGGCGGGCGGCTCTTCAAGAACTTTTAGCAGAGAGTTGGCCGCCTCTTTCATGAAGGCCGACGAGGTGAAGATGGTGAAGGTGCGGACGGATTCGACCGGGGGGCGATAGTAAGCCACGTGAATGACCTGGCGAACCTGGCCAAGCTTGATGAGCAGTTGCGGCGGGTCCGGCGGGACAACGAGCAGATCGGGGTGGGTCTGGATGAGGATGCGCGTCTCTTTTTTGTCGGTCTCACGCAGGTCATCACGGGCGGCAACGGCCTCGGCGACGAGAGCCTCCAGATTGGCCGAGAGCGCGATGCGGGTGCAGTTTGCGCACGTGCCGCAAAAGTCGGGCAGTCCGTCGGACTCGGTGGGCGCTAGGCAGTTGACGGCCTGGGCCAGCATCAGCGAGAGCGTGTACTTGCCCGCTCCACGCGGTCCGGCCAGGATCAGCGACTGGGGAAAGCGCTCGGCACCGATGCTCTCGCGGAGCCGGGTGACGGTGGCCGGGTTGCCGAGAAAATCTGAAAAGCCCACGGATTGATTCTAGTGGAAAAGGGGGTTGCGGAAGTTGAGAGAATCATACGGCGGCTCAAACGGCAGCCTGCACTACGTTATGCAGCGGCTCTCCGGCAAGGAAGCGGCGCACTTCGCCTGCGGCGATTTTGAGCGCGCGCGGCGCAAACTGCGGACTCGATCCGGCGACGTGCGGCGTGATCAGCAGGTTGGGGCAACTCCACAGCGGGTGGCCTTCGGGCAGCGGCTCGGGATCGGTGACGTCAACCGCGGCACGGATGCGGCCAGTGTGGAGCGCGGTCACCAATGCGTCGGTATCCACAACAGGCCCGCGCGCGGCGTTGACCAGCAGCGCGCCCTGCCGCATCAGCGCGAGCTGGCTGCTGCCGATCAGATGATGTGACTCCGCTGTCGAAGGCAGAATCAGAATCACGATTTCGGCTTGCGTCAATAGGCTGTCGAGTTCACCAACGGCATGAACGCCGTCTCGCGCCGTGCGAGCCACGCGAGTCAACACGACATGGAATGGCTCCAGCATCCGCGCGATCTCTTTGCCGATGTCGCCGTAGCCCACCAGCAGCACCTTCTTGCCGGTGAGTTCTTCGAGCATGACGGGCGGATAAATCGGACGCGCATCGCCGGTCATGCGAGCGTAATTTGCACTCGCCTCGAAGCGGCGCTTCCACACTCCGTCGCGTTGCACGTCGTCATAAAACGGAAGGTATTTCAGCATGGCCAGAATGGAGCTGATGGTCCACTCGGCGGTGGAGATGTTGTGCGCGCCGCGGGCATTGCAGATAGTGACGTGCGGTCCCACCGCGCCGGGAATCCATTCCGTGCCGGCCATCGTAGATAGCACCAGCCGGACACCGCGCAGATGCGGCCAGATGCGCAAGGCCTTCGCCGCATAGGGGTCAGGAATCCACACGTCGATGTTAATCTCGTGGTCGAGATCGTCGGGCAAAGAAATCAATTCGACATTCGCGGGAAAATCTCTGAGCAGCTCCGCGTCAAAAATTGCGGGATAACCGATTCTCAACATGAACTTATCCTGATTCCTATGCTACACGTTTCGACGCAAAAACCCCTTACCGGAATGAGGAGGGCATAAAAGAAAATGTGAGGTGAATCACTGCGGACCCCTCCAAAATAAGGCATTCTGTAAGAGAAGATAATTTGCGTTGTGGAATGCATCGATGCGCCTGAAGGCAAACAAAACGCTCTCACAGCAGCAGTTGGCCATCAAGCTGCGCGTGGACAAATCGGAGAGCCAAAGCTTCTTCACCTGGGAGCGCCGCCGTCTGCTGATTCACGCTGCAAAGACGGCGCTGGCCGCCGCGCTTTGCTGGTGGATTGCCATGCGCTTTGGCCTGACCGACGGCTACTGGGGCGCCATCAGCGCCATTATCGTGCTGCAATCCAACTTCGGTGCCACCATCTCCGCCTCGCGCGACCGCATCTTCGGCACGCTGATCGGCGCGGCGCTCGGCTTCTCCTTCTCGATGTTTGGCGCGCTGCCGTGGAATTTTATTTTGGCCGTGCTGACGGCGGTGATGATCTGCGGCTTGCTGGGCCTGCGCAGCAGCTCGCGGCTGGCCGGGGTGACCATCTCCATTGTGATGCTGGTGAAAACAGGATCGCATTGGACGCTTGCCCTGCATCGCGTACTGGAAGTCATGCTGGGAATTCTGGTGGCGCTGGCCATCTCCACGCTGGTCTTTCCCGACCGTGCTCGGCTGCGCCTGCGCGAAGGTCTGGCCAAAGAATTCCTATTGCTGGGCGCGTTCTTCGAGGCAATTCTGGAAGGCTTTCGCGGCGCTCCCGCCGATAACCTGCTGGAGTTGCGAGAGAATGTGCTGACCCAACTGCGCGCCAACAATCAACTGCTGGATGCCGCGCGCAACGAGCCTTCCGGCGGACCCGGCTGGCGCGAAGGTCTGAGTATGCTCTCGCAATTCGGTCGCTCGCAATTTGATGCGTTGATCGCTCTTGAACTGGCCGTCAAAGACAGTCACGAGGATGGCTACGCACAGCAACTGGAGCCGGCTCTGGGACAACTTGCCATCGACATTCGCGCGGGATTTCATTACATCGCTGAATGCACACACAGTTGGCGCTTTCACATTCCGCCGCCCGGTCTGCTGCTGGAGGAAGACATTGCGCAACTGGAGGCGCGCATGGCCGAGGTGAGGCCCACTGGCTTCAATTTTTCGCAGGACGAGATTCTGCGCGCCTACGCCGTGCAACTCCACCTGAAACAGATCGCGCGCCTGCTGCGCGCCTCGCGAGTCGAGACCAGCCGCGCCATCGGCGAAGCGCAAAAATAGATCACACTTTCAGTAGATCGGTGTAAACCGCCATGCCGACCACCGCATCCGCGCCCAGCGCATCCAACGCATCGACCTCCTGCTGCGAGCGAATTCCGCCGGCGACGATTAGTTGCTTCGCGGTCAGCTTGCGCAGACGTTCGGCGGTCTCGATGGGAAAGCCCTGCATCATTCCTTCGCCATCCACGTGCGTGTAGAGAAATGCGCTGACATGCGGCTCAAGCTGCGGAATCGCGTCGTACGGCGTAAGCGCAACCTGCGCCTTCCATCCCTTCACCGCAATGCGTCCATTCTTGGTGTCGATGCCGGCGACAATCCGCTCTGCGCCAACACTAGCCGCAAGCGCTACCGCAAATTCCGTATTCACCGCGCCCTCAGCAGAAAAAAGCGCCGAGCCAATAATCACGCGTTGCGCTCCAGCATCGAGCACCTGCCGCGCGCGCTCAATGGTATGAATGCCACCGCCCGCCTGCACCGGCAATCGCTTGGCAATCTGTGCGACGAGCGCGGAGTTATCTCCCTGCCGCATCGCCGCGTCCAGGTCGATCAACTGCACCAGCGGAAAGCGCGAAAACTTTTCGATCCAAAAATCAAAATCATCAAAGGCAAGGCGCAGTTTTTCGCCCTGCACAAGCTGGACAATCTGTCCGCCCAGCAAATCAATCGAAGGAATCAGCATGGAAGCCTCACCGAGACGCCGGCCTTGGCCAGCTCTTCTTTGAGCGAACGCGCGCTCGAAACGCCAAAATGAAAGATGCTCGCAGCCAGAGCCGCATCGGCCCGCCCGCGCCCAAAGACATCGACGAAATGCTCCACCGTTCCCGCGCCGCCTGAGGCGATCACCGGAATGCCGACGGACTCGCTCACCGCCGCGGTCAGCTCGCAATCAAAGCCCGTGCGCATTCCGTCGGAGTTCATCGAGGTGAGCAGTATCTCGCCCGCGCCGCGCTGCTCGGCCTCGCGCGCCCACTCCACCACACGCCGCCCCGCCAGTTTGCGTCCGCCCTGGACATAGACCTGCGCATCGCGCACCGGATCAGCAGCCTCCGGATCGCGCCGCGCATCGATGGCCACGACGACGGCCTGCGCGCCGAAGTTGCGGCCAATCTCGTCGATGAGCTGCGGATTCTTCAACGCGGCGGAGTTCACGCTTACCTTGTCCGCGCCGGCCTCGAAGACCTGCGCCGCGTCATCTGCTGTGCGAATGCCGCCGCCCACGCAGAATGGCACGAACAACTCGCGCGCCGTTCTGCGTACTGTGTCCAGCAGCGTCGCACGGCCCTCGTGAGTCGCGGTAATATCCAGCAGGACGATTTCGTCCGCACCCTCGCGGGCGTGACGCGCCGCCTGCGTAGCCGGATCGCCCGCGTCAATCAGATCGACAAACTGCACGCCCTTCACAACGCGCCCGTCATGCACGTCCAGGCAAGCGATGATTCTTTTCGTTATCATGATTTCCTCTTAGTCACGTGCCGTGCAACAAGAGCATCTAGTTCTGCGCGTTGTTCTGCATTCATCGCTTTCGTAGGGAAATAGCAGCAGTTATCAGAACTCAGGATCATTACGGTTATAACTTCATTCTGATAAAAACCTGTGATTGCATTCCATGTCATTCGAGTTTCTACTGAATCTATTCTTGCTTCAATTATCCCCACATAATCTGCTGTGATGCTATAGATTTCTTTTCCTCTCCCTAATGAAAAGTTATTTTTAGACCAATTATAAAACATCCAATTATCATATGCCAGATGAATAGGAATTCCGACCACAGAAGCAAATAGAAATATGCTTCCTTGTGTTTGGAGCCAAAAAAATTCTAAATACTTTCCTGTTATAAAAAGTACAAGACTTATGATTGGAACAGCAATATACAATACACGTGCATTACCGATCGAGAACGTAGTATATCTACGAAAATAGTTCCAAATTGCTTTGATTTCTTCACGAGTAAAAGAGAATTCGAGCTTCATCTTTCCACCTCCAGAAAGTTCTTGAGAATCTTCAGTCCGGTTGCGCCGGACTTCTCCGGATGAAATTGCACGCCCATTACGTTCGCGCGCTCCACAGCTGCCGCGAATGGCTCGATGTAAAACGTGGTAGCCGCAGTGTCGGCGGTGACAGGTGCTCGAAACGAGTGCGTAAAGTAGACGTGCTCGCCCGCATGGACCCCCGCAAGCAATCGCGAATCGGCGCGCACTTCCAGAGAATTCCAGCCAACGTGCGGGACTTTTTCCGTACTTTCGAAAAAATGTTCGACGCTTTCCGCAAAAGCGCCAAGCCCCGGCTGCGCGGGCGCTTCGCTCGATCCCGCATAGAGCCACTGCATCCCCACGCAAATTCCAAGGAAGGGCACGCCTCGCGCAATCGCCGCGCAAATCGCCCCGGTCAGTCCCGTCGCATCCAGCCGCTCCGTCGCTTGAAAATGCCCCACGCCCGGCAGCACAATGCGCTCCGCGGATTCCACCAGCGACAAATCGCCATCCGTCACCACACACTCCGCGCCCAAGTGCCGCAGCGCCTTCAGCACCGAAGTCAGATTGCCCGCCTTGTAATCAATGACTGTGATCATTTCACCATTACCCACCATGCAATGTCGCTGAACCAGAGATAAGCAATCACCAGCGACCCAACCGCCACCGGCAGCCTCCAAATTCTTCGTATGCCTAACAGAGCCAGAGGAAATACTATAACGCTGGCAATAAATCCACTTTCAGCACAAATAACCATCAACGAGCAATGTCCCTCATAGAACCCCTTATGTACAAGGCACCGGCAGACATAAACAATCACATCAGCAATAAAAATAACGATGCTCGCAAATGCAGCCTTGTTACGCCATGTACGTATTGTCATAGCAATCCCTTCGTTGACGGCAGCATCTCTCCCAATTGTTTATCGCGCGAGCAAGCGACGCGCAATGCGCGCGCGAAGGCCTTGAAGATGGCCTCGATCTTGTGATGATTCGAGCGGCCATACATTGTCTTCACATGAACATTGGCCCGCGCGCCGCGTGCGAAGCCCTCAAAGAAATCCGTCACCAGCTCCGTTTGCAGATCGCCGACCAGCCGTGTGCGGACTTTGGTTTCCACCGCAAAGGCCGCGCGCCCGCTTAGATCCACAGCCGCAATCGCCAGCGTCTCATCCATCGGCATGAGGAAGTATCCCGCCCGCAGAATGCCGCGCTTGTCGCCCAGCGCGCGATCAAAGCACTCGCCTAGCGCGATGCCCACATCTTCGACAGTGTGATGCTGATCCACATCGAGATCGCCGTCGCACTTCAATTCAAGGTCGAATGCGCCGTGGCGCGTAAACAGCTCCAGCATGTGATCGAAGAAGCGAATGCCGGTTGCTATTTTGTATTTGCCGCCGCCTTCAATTGTTAGCTTGAGGCTAATGCGCGTTTCGGTGGTGTTGCGCTCGACGATGGCGGTGCGTATGGCACCGGACTTCGCATTTTTCTTCGGCGTCATTGAGCGCCTCCTTTGGTTCTGAGTGTGGCCAGTGTTTCATTCAGAGCTACAGCCGCATGCCGCATCTGTTCTCGCGTTCCAATGGTGATGCGCACACAACCGTCGCATCCGGGATCACTCGACCGGTCGCGGACTAGTACGCCAGCCGTAGACATCAGGCGCGTGAACTCCTTGTGCAGCGCGCCGATTTCCACCAGCACAAAATTCGCGTGACTGAGCCAGCGACGCACTTGAGCCGCATCAAGCGCGGCCTCAAACTCCGCGCGCGCGGCTAGCACCTCGCTCACGTACCAATCAAGGTAGGCCGTGTCTTCCAGCGCGGGCGGCAGGCAAGCCAGCGCCAGCGAGTTTACGCTGTAGGGCGAGAGTACGCGCTGCACCCAGCGCATCAACTCCACCGAACCAGCCAGCAAACCAAGACGCAATCCAGCAAGGCCGTAGGCTTTTGAAAACGTGCGCGCGACGATGAGGTTGGGCACCACACCAATCAGATCGACGACAGTTTCTTTGTGAAAGTGAAAGTACGCTTCATCGACCAGCAACACTGCGTGCGGCGCGCGCGTGGCGATCTCAACCAGTTGCGCGCGCGTGGCCACGGAGCCGGATGGGCTGTTGGGATTGGCGATGGCGATGATCTTGGTGCGCGGCGTGATGGCTGCGAGCAGACGCTCGAAGGGAAATTGCAAATCATCGGAAGCCTGCACCGCCACTGCACGCGCATTTGTTGATGACGAATATATTTCGTACATTGTGTACGTGGGCACGGGAAGCAGCAGTTCATCGCCCTCGTCGAGAAAGGCCTCGAAGAGCACATGAATTGCTTCATCGACGCCGTTGGTGAGCGCCACCTGCGCGGACGCAAGACCAAGATGCTGGGCGACGATGGCCTCGACCGGCGCGCGCTCCGGATAACGCGTGAGGCTGCCCGCGCTGATGCGGCCCAACACCTCGCGCACCTTCGGCGAACAGGCCACGGTGTTCTCGTTGAAGTCCAGGCGCAGCGTGTCGCGGTTGCCGAGCGGCGGGTGATACTCCTTCATTGCCTGCACGCGCTGGCGAGGCACGGGATAGAACGCTTTGACGGTTTCAGCCACGTGTCCTCCTTGTTGCGATGCGTACGCGAATCGCTTCTGCATGACCGATGAGTCCCTCTGCCTCGGCCAGCAATGCGGCTTGCGGACCAAGCGAGCGAATTCCCTGCGCGGTGTACTGTTGCACGGTGATGAGCTTCACAAAGTCGTTCACACTCAATCCGCCTCGTACGCGCGCCATGCCGCCGGTAGGCAGCGTGTGATTCGGCCCGGAGATGTAATCGCCCATCGGCTGCGCGCTCCATCGGCCAATAAAAACCGACCCCGCATTCATTACCCAATTCAAATCACTCGCCGCATCCACGGTGAGATGCTCGGCGGCAAGGCGATTGGTGATTGCGCGCGCTTCCTCCACACTAGCCGCGAGAATGACCAAGCCATTTTTGTCCAGCGCCTTGCGTGCAACAGCGTTCCTGCTACTGCGCGCTTTCGTTTCGGCGATGACGGCTTTAGCGAGATCGTTACGCGTGGTGATGAAAATGGCCAACGCCTCTGGATCGTGCTCGGCCTGCGCGACTAGATCAGATGCAATCTCATCCGCGTTGCCGCGTTCGCTGGTAACAACAATCTCCGTAGGCCCGGCAAGCATATCGATGGCGCAATAAAAAGCGATCAGCCGCTTGGCCGCGGTGACAAAAAGATTTCCCGGCCCGACAATCTTGTCTACGCGCGCAACGCTCGCGGTTCCGTATGCAAGAGCGGCCACGGCGTGCGCGCCGCCCAAGCGATAGAACTCCGTAATGCCAAGCAGATGCGCGGCAGCCAGTGTCTCCAGCGCGGGCTTGGGCGAGACCACCGCAATGCGCGGGACGCCCGCCACCTGCGCGGGAATCGCGGTCATCAGTAGCGTGGAAGGCAGCGGATGGCGGCCACTGGGAACATAGCAGCCCACCGCGCCAAGCGGCCTCACAAGCTGGCCAGTCATTAATCCAGCAACCGACTCTTCGCTGAAAGAAGCCGGCAGTTGCGCGACTGCAAAGTTGCGAATCTGATCGGCGGCAGTTGTCAGCACGTGCTGCATCGCGGGAGTAATTGCCTTCCACGCGGTGGCCATCTCTTCTTGCGTGACGCGCAAAGCATCCGCGCCGCTGAGTCCGTCAAATTGCTTGGCGTAGCGCAGCAACGCTCGGTCGCCCTGCTTGCGCACATCACTCACAATCTTCTTGACAACGGGCAGCACAGCATCGAGCGCCGCGCCGCCGCGTTGCTCGAGCGCGGTGAGCAGTTCTGCCGTCTGCCGCGCTCCTCGTCCTTTTGTCCGGATTACTTTCATTGTTCTTCTCCGGTGTTACAGCACAACTTTATTGAGCGGATACTCGACGATGCCCGCGGCTCGCGCTGCCTTGAGCTTGGGAATCACGTCGCGTGCCACGCGCTCTTCCACGATGGTATTCACCGCGACCCACTCGGAGTTGCTGAGTTGTGAAACCGTCGGCGAGTTCAGCGCGGGCAGTACGGCAAGCACCGCCTCCAGGTCGCCGCGCTTCACGTTCAGCATCAGCCCCACCTGCGATTGCGCATCGATGGCACCGCGCAGCATGAGTGAGATTTGCCCAATCTTTTCGCGCTTCCACGCGTCGGCCATGGCGCTCTTGCCGGCGATCAGATGCGTCTCGCTCTCCATCACCGTGTCGATGATCTTGAGGCGGTTGGCCTTCAGCGAGCTGCCTGTCTCGGTGACTTCGACAATCGCATCGGCCAGCGTGGGCGGCTTCACTTCCGTTGCGCCCCAGCTGAATTCGACCTTCACATTCACGCCCTTCGATGCGAAGTAGCGTTTGCTCACTTCCACCAACTCCGTCGCTACAATCTTGCCCTCCAGGTCTTCGGCTTTCTCAAAGCCGCTGCCCTCAGGCACCGCCAGCACCCAACGCACCTTGCGGCGGCTCTGCTTGGAATAGGTCAGCGAAGTGATGCTGGTCAGCTCAAGGCCGCTCTCGACGACCCAATCAATTCCGGTAAGGCCCGCGTCAAGAACGCCGTGATCGACGTAACGCGCCATCTCCTGCGCGCGAATCAACATACACTCGATCTCCGGATCGTCAATCGAGGGAAAGTAGGAGCGCCCGTCTGCGTAGATATTCCAGCCGGCACGCTTGAAGAGAGCGATGGTGGCATCCTGCAAACTGCCTTTGGGAATGCCGAGTCTTAATTTGTTCGCCACGAATTTCCTCCGTCTTGCTGTTGGTTATTTTTTTACGTCAACGCTCACGGCTTTGGTGAAGCAACTGACGGTGCCCTCGTGGCATACCAATCCGTCGCCCTCCACCACTACGCGAAACAGCAGCGCGTCGTTGTCGCAGTCGGTTGCAGCAGAGACCACACGCAGGCGGTTGCCGCTGGTTTCGCCCTTCATCCAGAGCTTCTGGCGGGTGCGGCTCCAGAAGGTGACAAAGCCGCTCTCCAGGGTTTTGGCGTAGCTGGTAGCATTCAAGAAGCCCAGCATCAGCACCTCGCCGCTATCGGCATCCTGCACAATGCCGGGAACGAGGCCGTCCATCTTCTCAAAATCAATTGTGGGATTCATATTGCTCATTGTCTTCCTTGTGTTGGCCGTTGGGTTATGGTTTTGGCACAAAAAAACCGCCGGAGTTACTCGCCGGCGGGCTTGGTTCTTTCGATCTCTCTGGCCGTTTACATCAGGCCATGGCAGTCCGCCGACATGGAAGCTCCATGAGGATGGTGGTGACCGTGATGGCGGCTGCTCTGCATCTAGTATTGAAGTTATCGAAAGAAGCAAAGTTTGTCAAATCTTTTACTTGCGGATGTGGCATCATAAGGCGGAGAATGAAGCCGTGCGAACCAGTGGGCGATTTACGGTTTTGACGATAGCGATGCTATGCATCTGCCTTGCCGTCGTGGCGCAGAATCGGGATCGCGACTCGAGCGGTGTGCATAATACCTCTGAGAATGCCCCGCCTCCCGAGGCGCGCATCGATATCAATCACGCCAGCGTAGAGGAGCTTCTGAAGATTCCCGGCATGACGCCCAGTTGGGCTGGACGCATTGTGCGCTTCCGGCCTTATCGCACCAAACAGGATTTGCTGGAACACGGCATCGTCACCGGCGAGGTTTATGAGCGGATCAAGGATTTCGTGATTGCGCACCAGAAGGCGCAGTGAACTATGAACGCCATTAGCGCGTGAAACATGCAATCACTCCAAAACCAGCAAGTGCTTGCAATACTGCTCTCCGGCTAAGAACTTGAACGCCTTGTCTAAAGTGACCAGAACTCCATTTTCTTTAATCGCGAGTCCGAGAAGATATGTGTCTGTAATCTGCTGATGTCCGAAAATGCGTTCACGAAAGGGCGCGGCAAGAGTAGACCAACCGGCAGTAATCGGCCAATACCGGTAGCCGGAATGGCTGGCCAATGCCATTAACAATATGGATGCTTCCTCTACGGTATACGACGCGGCCTTTGGATTCGTCGCAACCCGGAGAAATCCGGCTTCGGAAAAGGCGCAAAGCCCCCAATCGAGACCGGGAGTGTTAAACCATTTCATTACCATCCGATGATGAATGTGCGTGGGTTCCGCGAGGGCGATCAGGATATTCACGTCAAGCAGATACCTCTGCTTACTCAATCTCGTCCTCCTGAAATTCCCTTACCATTTCGGGGGAGATAGTCCTGCCTGTTCCTGTAAAGATAAGCAGGCCGTTGGGCGCACGTTTCAGGCGTAAGGACGGGCTGGCGGATTGCATCGCCTCAACTCCCTTGCGCGCCATTTCGCTGATCGCAGTGCTCAGAGTGACGCCTCGCCCCCTGGCGTAAAGTGTTGCATGTTGGTAGACATCTTCGTCGAGTGTGATGCTGGTTCTCATAACACTATTGTGCACCAAAAGATATTGTGATGCAAATATTGATTATGATGCAGTTTATAAAAATTGTACCACCGCGCCATGTAATGGGTTGATTGTATGGAGAAATCCATCGAACCATTGTGGACAAACAGCCTCACCGCTTATAAAAACGGTGAGGCTGTTTTATTACGCCTCGACCGGCTCCGGCGGTATGTCATCCCCGCGCCTCAGCAGTCGGCTCAGAATCACGTAAAGCACGGGAATAAAGAAGAGGTTGAGGACGGTGGAGAGCAGCATTCCGCCGACGATGGTGGTGCCCACCGAGCGGCGTCCCAGCGCGCCCGCACCAGTGGCAAAGACCAGCGGAAGAATGCCGAGAATGAAGGCAAACGAGGTCATCAGAATCGGCCGCAAGCGCAACTCTGCGGCCTCGATGGCGGCGTCGGCAATGGACCGTCCCTTGCGCCGCAACTGCTCGGCGAACTCGACAATCAGAATGGAGTTCTTTGCGGAGAGGCCGATCAGCATGACCAATCCAATCTGGCAATACACGTCATTGGCAAGCCCGCGCAACGCCACCAGACCCAGCGCTCCCAGCACCGCCATCGGCACGGCCAGCAGAATAATGAAGGGCAGCGCGAAGCTCTCGTACTGCGCCGAGAGCGTCAGATAGACAACCAGAATACCGAGGCCAAAGATGATGAGCGTCTTGCCGCTGGACTCGATTTCGTCGAGCGTCAGGCCGGTCCACTCGTACTTCATGCCATGCATCATCGCGTGGTCTGCCAACTCTTCCATGCCGGCCAGCCCCTGCCCGGAGCTGTATCCGGGCGCTGCGGAGCCGTCGATCTCCACCGCGCGGAAGAGGTTGTAGTGAGAAATCACCGGCGGGCCGGAGCTTTCCACCACGCTCGTCAAATTATCCAGCGGCACCATCTGCCCCGTGTCGGAGCGCACATAATAATTGTGCAGATCGCGCGCCGTCATGCGGAAGGGCTGGTCGGCCTGCACAAAAACGCGATAGGTGCGGTTGTTGAAGTCGAAGTCGTTGATGTACTCCGAACCCATGAAGACGCTCAGCGTGGTGGTGATCTGCGAGAGCGGAATATTCATCGCCTTGGCCTTCTCGCGATCAATGGTGACCAGCATCTGCGGATCATTGGCTGAGAAGGTGGTCAGCAATCCGGTGAGGTCTTTGCGCTGTCGACTGGCACCCACAATCTGATGAGCCACGCGGTCCAGGTCGCTGATTGTGTTGTTACCCTGATCCTGCAACATGAATTGAAATCCGCCAAAGCTGCCCACGCCCTGCACAGCGGGCGGCTGGAAGACGGCCACCAAGCCGCCGTTGGGAGCAAACATCAGGCTCTGCATCTTGGGCGAAAGATCCGCGACAATCTCCGCGGCCGAGTGGCCTTTGCCGCGCCGCTGATCGCTGGGCGTGGTGGAGACAAACATCATGCCCGCGTTGGAGGCGTTGCCCGCAAAGCTGAAACCGATCACCGAGAACGAGCCGGCAATATCGGGATTCGATTTCAGGATCATGGTGGCGCGATCCGCCAGCGCGCTGGTATATGCCAGCGATGAACCGGGCGGCGCTTGCACAATCACCATCAGAAAACTCTGATCTTCCTGGGGAATAAAGCCGGTGGGCACGTGATCGTAGACCCAAACCGTTGCGCCCAGTCCGGCGAAGAAAAGAATCAGCAAGGCGTAGCGCAGCTTAAGCGCCGCATGAATCGACTTGGCGTAGGTGGCCGCCAGCCAGCTGATCTGCGCGTCGGTGGAGTGAATGAATCTCGCAAAGAGCCGCGAGAGCGGCGCGATGTGCAGAAAGTCGAGCTGCTTGGGACGGTCCTCTTCGCCGCGCAAAAACATCGCCGACAGCGCCGGCGAAAGCGTCAGCGCATTGAAGGCCGAGATGGCGATGGCAAAGGCGATCGTCAGCGAAAACTGCCGGTACAAAATCCCGGTGGTTCCCGGAAAGAACGAGACCGGCACAAAGACCGCAATCAGCACCAGTGAAGTTGCGATGACCGCGCTGGTCACCTCGCCCATCGCCCTCGATGTGGCCTCGTGCGGGTCGCTGTGCTCCATTGCAATGTGCCGCTGCACATTCTCGATCACCACAATGGCGTCGTCCACCACCAGTCCCGTCGCCAGCGTGATGCCGAAGAGAGTCAGCGAGTTGATGGAGAAGCCGAAGAGCTTAATGAAGGCGAAGGTTCCAATCAGTGAAACCGGAATGGTGACAGCGGGAATAATGGTGGCGCGCCAATCCAGCAGGAAGAGAAAAATAACGGTGATGACGATGAAGATCGCCACAGCCAGCGTCACCAGCACTTCGCGGATCGAGTCGCCGACCACCGTCGTCGAATCAAAGGCAACAGCGTATTCCAGCCCCGGAGGAAAGCTCTTCGACAGCTCCTGCAAAACTGCTTTTGCCTGACGATCAACATCCAGCGCGTTGGCGTTCGACAATTGCATCACGCCCAGGCCCATCGCCTCATGCCCGGAGTACTTCAGAATCGAGCTGTAATCCTCCGCGCCCACCTCGGAGTGGCCTACATCCTTCAGCAGCACCAGCCCGTTCGCGGTGCTCTTGACAATAATTTTGTCGAACTCTGCGGGCGAAGTCAGCCGCCCCACCACGCGCACCGGCACTTGAAAGGCCTGCGTCGCGTTCGATGGCGGCTGGCCAAGCTGTCCGGCAGGAATCTCCACGTTCTGCTCTACCAGCGCATTCACCACATCCGTCGCCGTCAGGTTGCGCGCCGCCAAGCGCACCGGGTCCAGCCAGACGCGCATGGCGTACTTGCGCTCGCCAAAGATCATCACGTCGCCCACGCCCGGCACGCGCTTCAGCGCATCCTTCACGTACACGTCAAGATAGTTGGAGATGAACTCCTGCGAGTAGCGGCCATCCAGCGTATAGAATCCCGCGCCGAAGACAAAGTTAAAGCTCTGCTTGGTGATGCTGATGCCGGTCGCATTGACCGCCGCAGGCAGCCGCCCCTGCACGCTGGCTACGCGATTCTGCACGTCCACCGCGGCAATGTCCAGATCGTAGCCCGTACTGAAGGTAGTGGCGATGGAGCTGGTGCCGCTGTTGGTGCTTGACGAGCTGATGTAGCGCATTCCCTCCACGCCGTTGATCGCCTCTTCCAGAGGAATGGTGACGGCCTTCTCCACCGTTTCCGCATTCGCGCCTACATAATTGCAGCTCACCAAAACCACCGGCGGCGCCAGCGTGGGATACATCGCTACCGGAAGATTGGGAATGCACACCGCGCCTGCCAGAATAATCAGCAGCGCGCAGACCGTCGCGAAAACCGGCCGATGAATAAAGAAATCTACGAACAAAAGTTGCCTTCCTTCTAATAAAAAATTGTTGTCATCCTGAGCAGAGTTTGGCCGAGAGCCCCACCCCCGCCGCGTATTTGTTTTTACGGCTGGGGTGGGAGACCACGCACCCTCACCCGCCCATCGGCATCACCGGCATTCCATTCACCAAAAACTGCGTGCTCGACACAATCACCTTGTCGCCCGGATTCAGACCTGCGGAGACGGCGTAGTTGTTGCCCACCGTGTCTCCCAGCGTCACCGCCGTCTGCATGGCCAGCGTCATAGCGCCCTGCTTGCGCGCTACAAAGACAAAGCTCTGCCCGCCCTGCCGCGTCACCGCCAGCACCGGAATCACCGCCATCGGCGACGTGCTCCAGATCACTCGCGCCTTGATCATCTGTGCATTGCGCAGCAGCTCCGGCGTGGCGTGAACCGGCGCCTTCACCAGAATCCCCTGCAAGGTGCTCTCCACCTGCGGCGAGAGAAAATCGACCTTCGTCCGCTCGATCAGCTTGCCGGTGTTGTCCATCAGCTCCACATCCAGCCCCAGCCGCGCCTGCCCCGCGCGCTCCGTCGGCACATAGATGTACGCCTCCAGATCCTTGTCCTCATCGATCGTGGTCAGCACCGTCGCGGGCGAGTTTGCCGGTGAGGCCAGATCGCCCACGTGCACCGGCACGTCGCCTACCACGCCTGCAAACGGCGCACGGACGCTGTAGTAGGCCAGTTGTTCCTCCTGCGTTTTGCGCAGCTCCACCGCCGCGTCGTAATCCGCCTTGGTGTTTTGAAAGCTCTGCTGCGCCTGCTCGAAGGCGTCCAGGCTGATCACACCCGCCTCAAAGAGCTTGCGCTGCCGCACAATCTCCTGATCGTTGTAATCGTAGAGCGCTCTTTTCTGCCGCTCCGTAGCGCGCGCCGCCTCCACCGCGGCCTTTTGCATCCGCGGATCAATCTCCATCAGCAACTGGCCGGCCTTTACCGCGTCGCCGGAGCGAACCAGAATCCGCGTCACTGCTCCGCTAACCTGCGGCAGCAGCGTCGCTGAGCGGCGCGACTTGATCGTCGCCACATACTCGCTCGATTGCGCCACCGGCTCCAGCGCCACCGTCACCGTCTGCACCGGCATCGCCTGCATTCCGCCCGCCGCCGGTCCATCCGGCTTCTTCTGGCAGCCTGTAGCCGCCAGCACAACCACACAACAACCTAGCGCAAAAATTCGTTTCAATGCGTTCTTCCTCACTTTAACTTTACGCCTGCAATCTTCAGCCGGAAGATCAATCCTGCCAACAAGTTTGTGACAGGTGTATTCAATAAAACTCCAGGCCGCATACTCTATTTTGACGCATGGGGGCTGGGCATCGACACAAAAAATCATTCCTCACGCGCCAGACGGCCCCGCATCAGCGCAACCGCGCCCACTCCAATCCAAATTAGATTGACGCTGACCGACGGCCATGCATGATGGAATGCGGAGTTCGCGGCCAGCAGGAAGCTCCCCGCCAGGTTCAGGCACTGAAAACACGCGCCCCGCGCGGAAATCCTGCCAAACGAGACCAGAGCATAGGCGCAGATCAGCAGCATTCCGCCCATCCAGCCGCCAATCTCCATTGTTAGAGAAACCACGGTCACGACCTTTCAGAATGCGGCGAAGCCCGCGCCGGTAACGCGACTTACCCCTTCACCCGCATCGCCTGATTCATATTCTAAGCAGCCGCTCACCCATTCTCTCTAAGCTTTTTTCATGGAATCTCATACTCATTGCATCCCCGCGCTGCGATTAATGCGTATAAGAGAGTAGAAGTGAAAGATATGGTTTACGACTGGCAGCCGGACTTTGAACAACTCGTGGACGAGCACCAGTCGATGGTCTTTTCGCTGGCCCTGCGGATGACGGGCGACCGAGGGATGGCTGAGGAAGTTGCTCAGGATGTCTTTCTGGAATTGGACCGGCATCTTGGCAAAATCGAATCCGCCGTCCACGCCTGCTTCTGGCTGCGCCGCGTGGCGGTAAACCGTTCGGCGGATGCGCTTCGGCGGCGGCGGGTGCGCGGTTTGCATTTGTGGACCGCGTTGGAAGAGCAGCACGGCCTTGCTGAAGAGGATCGCGTTTCTCCGCTGGGCGCGCGGCTGGAAGAACTGCTGGTGACCTTGCCTGAAGCGCAGCGCGCGGCAGTGATTCTACGCTATCAGGAGGAGCTGACGCCGGAGGAGATTGCGGCCATTCTGGACAAGCCTGTGGCCACAGTCAAGAGCCACTTGCAGCGCGGCCTGAAGCAGCTCCGAACCAAGGCCGCAACCCATTTGAAGGAGTATTTCCGTGGAGTTTGAAGCGATGGAAGAGTTGGAGCAGGAACTGCGTCAGGCCTTAGAGCGGCAGTCGGCGCCGTCCGGCTTGAAATGCAGTATTATGGCTCGCCGCCGCACAGCCGCGCCACAGCATTCCTTTCCTTTCTTCGCATGGAGAGGCATGGCAGCCTCAATCGTTTCGCTATCGCTGTGCATTCTGGCCGCGCTGGCAATTTACAGCGGTTATCAGCGGCGGCAGGCGGAGCAGCAACGCAAAGCCGAGCAAGTCCGCCAGCAGGTGATGACCGCTCTGCGCATCACCAATCACGCGCTAGACCACATGAACCAGCAACTTGCGGCTCATGGCCGCTTTAGTCGGGAATAAGGAGAATCTTCATGAAATATCACATCATCGCTGTCATCTTTGCCGCAGCCGGGATCATTACGCCCGCGCTTGCGCAGACCGCGCAGTTGCCCGCGCCCTCGTCCATCGAAAAGGAGCTGGCCGCGCGCGCCTCCAACGTCGATGAGATCACGCTCGACAAAAAGATGCTGTCCTTTGCATCGCAGTTCATGAACCGCAAGCAAACGATTAATCCGCTTGCAAATCAGGACGCGGAGGCCACACGGAAGCTGATTGAAAGTCTGGACGGCATCTACGTCCGGGATTATGAGTTCGCCAAGGAAGGCGAGTTTACCGCCGAGCAGATCGATCAACTGCGCGCCTACTACGAAACCAACGAATGGTCGCCGATTGTGCGTGATCGGGATCGCAAGTCCGGCGAGTCCAGCGACGTAATGATCAAGATGGTGAATGGCGAATCCCGCGGCCTGTTTATCCTTGATGTCGAGCCAAAGGAAATCAGCATTGTGTTGATCCTGGGGCCTGTTCATATGCAGGATCTGCGCAAGGTGATGGGGATTGCCGTCCGCGGCTCTCTGATGGGAGGCGGCGGCATGATGAGGCACGTGCCGGCCAAGGAGAAGGACGCGCCGGCCAAAGAGAAGAGTGCAGGCGAGAAGAGTCCGGAAGGCAAACGATGTAACTCCGCTGACGGCCGAACAGAAACAGGCACGGCTTGCATACAGTAGGTTCGTCCGGCCGGGTGCCCCAGGTCCCGCTTCTGGGATCTGGGGAATCACATATTCCATTCTGCTTTGCTGGATAAACTAATATCTAGCATGAGTTGCAACTCTCCATCGCCGTCATCAACCTATCGCGGACGTCTCGCGCCCTCGCCCACTGGCTTTCTGCACGTGGGCCATGCGCGCACCTTCTGGACAGCCTATGAGCGTGCGCGTAACGCAAGCGGCACACTGGTGATGCGCATGGAAGACCTGGACCATGACCGCAGCCGCGCGGAGTTCGCCGAAGCTGCCCTCGAAGACCTGCGCTGGCTGGGGATTGGCTGGCGGGAAGGCCCGGATGTGGGCGGCCCGTATGCTCCTTACGAGCAAAGTCGGCGCCAAGATTTTTATCTGGACGCGGGTCGCAAGCTGCTGCGGGGCGGCTTCATCTATCCCTGCCGATGCTCGCGCAAGGACTTGGAGGCCGCGCTCAGCGCTCCGCATGAAGGCCTTTCAGACCAGGAGCCGCTCGACGACGAACCCGTCTATCCCGGCACCTGCCGCGCCGCCGACGCTGCGAGCAACCTTGACGCCCCCGGCATCTTCAACTGGCGCTTCCGCGTGCCGGATGGCGAAGCAATCGAGTTTGTGGATTTGAATCTCGGTCCGCAGAGCTTTGTCGCAGGTCGCGACTTTGGAGACTTCGTCGTCTGGCGGCGTGATGGTGTGCCAAGCTATCAGCTTGCCTGCGTTGCCGACGACGCGGCGATGAAGATCACGGAAGTGGTGCGCGGCGAAGATCTGCTCAAGTCCACAGCGCGGCAAATCCTGCTCAACCGCGCGCTGGGCTTTGCGAATCCCGGCTGGTTCCACTGCCGCCTGGTTGCCGTCAGCAATGGCCGCCGTCTGGCCAAGCGTCATGATGCGCTGAGCCTTCGCGCACTGCGTCAGCGCGGATTGACGCCAATGCAAATTCTCTCCGGCGAGTTACCGCTGGAGGTGTAGACGGTCCTGACCACACCTCCATAGAATCGTTCCCTTCTACCGCGGCATCCCTGCGGGTCCCTTGCTGCTGGGCGGATCAATCGGATTGAACTTGCGCGCCAGCTCCGGCGTCGATTGCACTTCGTTGGCAGGCGGGTTGTCGGCCTTCGCCACCTCCGCGCCAAAGACGTAGCTTGGCCCGAACATATTGCTGGTAAAAATCACCAGCGACTTGTCCGACGAGAAGCGCACATTCGGCTCCTGGCGATAGTAGTGGTGCGACATATTCACCAGACGCTCGGCGTGGAAGACTCCGGGTTGCCACATCGTCGGCGAGTTCAGCGTGCCGTTGCCGCCCTTGAGCAACTGCGGATGGAAAAGCTCAATCCACTCGCCGTCGCCGGCCCTCGCCACCTGTCCCGGATCGCCGCCGTCGCCGCAGAAGAGCGAGAGGTCTTTGGTCAGGTTGAAGTGAATCGACCACTCATTGCGTTCCATGTGATATGCGGTGCGCGCGCCGGTCTTCAGGTTGTAGCCCGCAAGATAAAAGACCTCGCCCTTGGGATACTGCCAGTCGTACCAGATTGACTCCCCGTCCAGCCCCCAGAACTCGTGGCCCGCAATCTCATTCAGCATCGTCCGCTTGTGAATGAGCCGATTGTGCGTGCCGTCGCTGTGGATCATCCAGATGCGGTCCACCTTGTGCCACGGCCCTTCGTGGCAATACATCAGCAGCGTGGGATCGGTCGGCGAAAAAAGCAGGTGATTCACCCAGTCGGTGGAGTGCAGCAGCGTGGTGATTGTTCCCGGCTTCTCGCCCTTCGGTCCCGGCTCCAGCCGGATCGTAAACAGCACCAGCGGCAGCCGTGCCGCCAGCCGCCGCTCCATCATCTCGCCCTTGTCGCTTGGCTGAAAGTGCGGACCCGCCGCATCGTTGGCAACGCGATTGTCCGCCGCGCCGCTTGGCCGCACCGGCAAATTCGAGCCATACTCCCTGCCCGTCGCGTCGCCCACAGTATAGGTTCCCGCCGCCAGCGTCTCGTCCGCGTTTACGCTCACGATGCTGCGCTTGGCCGGCAGCTCCACCAGCTTGCGAATCTCGCCGCTGTTGGTGTTGGCCTTGTAGACCGCGGTCACACCCGTTGCCGCATCGGTCTTGGTAAAGAAGACGCTGTTGGTCTTGTGCCCCACCACCAGCGCATGGACAAAGCCCGCGCCCTGCCCGCGCGGACCAGCTTCTCGCGCACCCTGCGGCCGCGGCGGATTCGCCACCAGAAGCTTGGTTGCACGCGTTGCCATCTCCATCACGTGAATGCCGTCCGGCGCGGTGTAAACCATCTGCTTGCCGTCCGGCGTGTAGGCATTCACATTAAAGTAAAAACCGCCGGAGTTCGGCTCATTGCTAAGCCGCCAGACGCGATGTCCGGTGTCTTTGTCCACCCAGCTCTGGGGCGGAGTTGCGCCACCCTGCGCGATCTGCGCCATGCAGGCAAGCGGAAGGGTCGCCAAAGCGATGGCGGTGAGTGTGCGGAGGTTCATCGGGAATTTCTCCTTGAGGCCGGGTTGACGCGCAATGAAGTTGCGAGCGGTCAGGCTCTACATACTCCGACGGTTTTCACCGGGAGTTTAGTTTCACTGCGAACAATCGCGCTTGCGCCGCTTATCCATTTATCCATGCCGGATAAACGTGCCGCTCTGCAACTCGCTGATCGCCTGCCGCAATTCCGCCTCGGTATTCATTACAATCGGTCCCTGCCATGCCACCGGCTCCTGCAGCGGCTGGCCGGAGACCAGCAGAAAACGAATGCCCTCTCGACCGGCCTGCACGACAATCTCATCGCCGCTGTCAAACAAAACCAGCGAGTGATTCTTGGCGTCGTAGACGGGCTTTGCGCCGGGGTCCGCCGCCGATTCGGTCAGCACCGCCTGCGGCTCAGAAGCGTCACGGAAGCTCCCCGCTCCGGCAAAAACATACGCAAAGGCATTGCGCGTGCTCTCCACATTGATGCGTTTGCGCTTCCCCGGGGGAATCGAAATATCCACGTAACGCGGGTCGGCGGCCACGCCCTCCACAGGTCCGCGCTTGCCCCAGAACTCGCCGCAGATAATGCGCGCGCAGCTGCCGTCGTCCTCGGTCACTTCGGGAATTGCGCTGGCCGGAATGTCCTGATAGCGCGGTGCGGTCATCTTCAACGCCGCGGGCAGATTCGCCCAGAGCTGAAAGCCGTGCATACGCCCCTGCGCATCGCCCGACGGCATCTCCTGATGCAGTATCCCGCTGCCCGCCGTCATCCATTGCACGTCGCCCGCCGTCATGCGGCCCTTGTTGCCCAGGCTGTCGCCATGCGCCACAGCGCCGGCAAGAACATACGTAATCGTCTCGATTCCCCGATGGGGATGCCAGGGAAATCCGGCGATATAATCCGCAGGATTGTCGCTGCGAAAATCGTCCAGCAGCAGAAATGGGTCGAACTCCCCGGTCTTGCCGAATCCGAAGGCGCGCTGCAGTTTCACGCCCGCGCCTTCCAGGGTGGGCTTGGTCTCAAATATCTCTCTCACGGGACGTAGCGACATGATCGTGATCCTCCGCCTTACAGTGCATTGGATGCGTGAGGGAGCTTACCGTTGCAACCGGCATGGATACGCCCTAAAAGCGAAACAGATATGAGGCTTTGAAAAATATCTGCCGCCCATCGTTCAGGAACTGCGTGGATCGCGGCGCCGTCGTATTGCTGGGATCACAGCTATCGTTCGGCAGGCGGTTGCAGAGCGAGCGGTCCAGATTTTGCAGGTCGTCGTTATAGCCGAGATAAATCGCCGTGCCCGGATGCGGAAGCCATGTCAGCAGTGCCTCCGTGCCCACTTCCTTGGTGCGCAGCAGCGAGGTCTCCGCGGAATTGGCCAGAGTCGAGTCGTACTCCACAATGGCGCGCGCGGAAAACGCCTGCGTGAACTGATAATTTATTTTTGTGCGGAAGGTCTGGCTCTCGTAGACCAGCGCGCCGTCCGACACAGAGTGGTCGCGGTCCAGCAGATAGGTATTGTCCACGGTCAGTCGACGAAGCGGCTGCAACGTAAACAGCACCTGCGCGTTCTCCTGGTTCATCAGTGATGGCAGGTTATTCGGTTTGATGGCGCATGGCGTTGGGCAAGCCACCGGATTGTAATTCACATTGCCGCCGCGCAGCGCGGTGAGATTGAAGTTGAACTTCGGCGAGGGAGCGCTGCGCGCCGTGATCCCGCCGAAGTTTTCCGTGAAGTTTACATTGTGCGTGAGCAGCGAGTTATTTTGATGGCCCAGGGTGTCGGAGTTTTGACCACCCAGCGGTGCAATCACCGTATTGCGCGGCAGAGTAACAAAAAAGTCAAACGACGAGTAATGAAAGACGCGGTTGCCCAGATGGTCAAAGGCTATGTTCTGATTTGTCTCCGGTCCATAATTCTGGATCACGCCATGCTTCGGGAACCACTTGTAAAATGAGTGCCCGGTGCCGTTGCGAATATTCGTTATCGGAATAAAGCCAACCTGGCTTTGGAAGCCGCTGCTGTAATCCAGCAGAGTCGTGTCCAGGCTGAAGGAGCGGCCGGAGCGGTGCAGCCTGATGTTGCTCGCCGGACCGGCGGAGTAACTCGGCGTCGTTGTGCTGTCAATGTTAACTTTGGTGGAGCTTTCCACCCATTGTCCCTGCAATGTCCAGTTTTTATTCATGAGCGCCGTAAAATCCACGCCCCCAATGCGGCTCCATCCGTGACCAAACTCTTCATCGGTATACATCGCGCCAATGCTCGATCCCTTGCCGATGTTCTTCGAGATGCGCCCCACGGCAAAGGTTGCGTGCTTCTGGTAAAGCGGATCGCCGGGAGCCACCATCTCTCCGGGCGCGCGATCATCGATGGCGATCAAGCCGATATTCATATCGCCGATCTTGCCCGTAGTGCGGATGCCATACTCCGGATGTACGATGTTGCGCGTATAGAGCAACTGGATGGGCGTGGTGAAGTAGTTGGCATTTTCCAGAAAAAACGGCCGTAGCTCGGGAAAGTAAACCGCATAGCGTTGATCGACGGTAAACTGCGGCTGCTCCGATTCGATGTCGCTGAAATCCGGGTTGACCGTGGCGTCCACGACAATGCTATCTTTGACTACGGCCTTGACCTCGCCACCAGCCGTGCCTTCCATGTGCCGCGAGCTGAAGTAGGGATTCAGCGGGTCCAGATTTTCCAGCGTGCGTTCGTTCTGGCCCAGCACATAGGGATTGACTTGCAGATTATGCGAACCGGCCACGCCTTCAATGCCGCTCAGCGTTCCCTCCTGGCTCAGATAGCCGAAGGCCGTGACGGCCACGCGCGGCCAGAAGTCCGTCTCGCTGTTGCGCGGCAGGCTGCGCTGAAAGACCACGCCCCAGTCCGAGCCGTCGGAGCGAAAACGCAAGCTGCGAAAGGGAATCGCCATCAGCGCCATCCAGCCGTCGTGCGTCACCTGCCCCTCCGAGTCCCATACCTGGTCATAACTGTAATCCGCGCCGACCAGATCATTCCATGCCGCGTCGGCCTGCACACCAGCGGGATTCACCTTGAAGACCACGCCTAATCTGTGGTCATGAAAGGGATCGAGTATCACCGTCACGTTGTCGTCGTTCAGAATATTTTCTCTCCGCGCCAGATGCCCGCGAATCTCCTCCGGATGACGATCATGGCAAATAAAAACCAGATATAAATCCGTCTTGGTATATCCCAGCCAGACCACGGTATCTTCAGTTCCCGGCTCCCCGTCGTGCGGAGAATTCTGTATGAATCCGGAGATCTTCTGTAGCTTGCCCTTCAACTCCGGTCGCGGCTCCATGCCGGCAAAATCCGAGAGATGCAACCCGTGGTCGATCAACGGCACGTGCGCGCTGCTAGGCGGCTGAGCCTTCCGCGCCTCTGCCGGAATCACCTGCTGCCGGTTGTTCAGCGCCGATGCCTGAGTGACGATCATTCCCAGGCTCACCGCCGCTGACAAAGCCATAAGCCGCTTGCTTCTGGGAGCTACTACACGTCTCTCATCATTTTCCGCGACGAACCTGATCTTCATGCTGTATGGGTACTCGCTCTGGTCGTGAATTCTTCGGGGTGGATTCTCCGAGCCGCGGTACTCTGCGCACAGCTCGCGGTCGACGGCTCAGATGCCGTCCGGCTTCCATCTTCCCCATCTGCAATCTTAATTCATACTATAAACAGTTTCTCGGAGGAATATTTAAAGACAAGACGCAGAAACGCGAGATCATCAAGAGATTGCGGGCTGCATCACACCATGCGGGCAGATTCACTCCCCGTGCGGGCCTCAGAACGGCTCCGGCTGGCTGCCGCCGCCGCACATCTCTATGGCATGAATCGCCGCCTTGGCCACGCGGTTGGCCGTCTCTTCATCGCGGAAGTGCAACGCAAACTCCCGGATGCTGTCGTCTGACTGCGTCGTCTTGCCATGACGGTTGCTGGGTACCGCCTGCGTATGGCGTGGCACGGCTCTCCCGGCGGCCATGTGGATCACGAGTTCAAAGTACGGCGGATCATCCTGATAGTTCTCCGCCGGATTCACGCGGTGCTTGTAATCCGCCGAGCTGAGAACCTCCAGCTTCTCGATGTTTTTGAAATACACCGGCCACGTCTTGGTCCAGTTCTCGGCCATAGGCATCATCATGCCCAAGCCAATCTTCACTACTTCCATGCTCGTTCCCTCTTCCTGCAAAGAGAGAGCGCCGCTGACTGGATCAATCGCCACAACCTGCGTATAGGCAAAATGCTCTGCGGACGCGTCGCCGCCGCCTGCGGCTCCCTTCTTGGAAGCGGCACGCGCAAACATGGGGCCAGCAGGTTTTGCGGATCTCCCCCAAGCGTTCTCGCTAGCGCTTTCGCCGGTCAGCGAGTTGGTGGCCGATTCCACATAGACGATCTTGCCCTGCTCATTCACCTTGTCCTGAATGAACTTCAGCGTCACCGCCAGTGTCGGGCCGCTGGTTGCGGAAGCGTTGGCGGAAGGCGCGATGGCCGCCTGCGAGGTGGCCACAGCGGGCTGATCGGGTGCCGGTGGCGGCGGTGGCGCAACAGCCACCTGCGCCCGCGCGGTTGCGGCAGTCAAGGATACCGTCAAGACCAAAGCAACAATTCGCATACGATTCTCCTCATTCTGGTTACCGGAAGCAGACAGGCTCAGAACAGTTCGGGCTTGGGGCCGCCTCCGCATAGCTCGACGGCATGAACCAGGGCTTTGGCCACGCGATCAGCCAACTCTTGTTCGTAAAAGCGTATGGTGGGATCTTGACCATTGTTCAGCTTGATCACCAGTGCTGAGATGTCCGGAACATCCTTGACCGTCTTGGTGGAGTCTCCAATGCGCGCCAGGTACATCTGCCAGTCCTGCTCATCCGGCAGCACCGAGATATTCTTCACCTCACGCAGATTGACCAGAATATTCTCGTTGTGTTCTTTTCTGCCGTTATTGAAAATCAGGCGATGGTAACTCAGAGTGCAGAGGCCTGGATTGGCGGTTATGTTGCTGATGGTGGCAGAAAATTTCTGTACCCCATCCTCGTTGGTGGCCGAGTCATGAACGTAGCCGGCAAAGTTTACCGTCCCCATCTCGTTCAGCTTGTCCTGGATAAACTTCATGGTATCGGCGAGGGATGGGCCGCTGTTTGATTGTGTACCGGCGGGCGGTGCGTTTGCGGGCACTGCGCGCTGAGTTCCGCTTCGCTGGCGCCGGCCTGTTTGAGCGCGGCCAGCGCATCGGGAGAGGTATCGAACGTGCCGGTTGCAGCGGAAATGACATGCAGAATCGCTCTCTCCGACACTCCTGTACGCAGCAGCTTCAGGACCGTAGCGTTTGACTGCGAATCACTGGCCGGCTGAGGCGGAGGCGGTACAGCTACCTGCGCCAGTGCGTTTACGCCCGCCAGAAACACCGCCAGGATCACAGCAATCATTCTCATAAGATTCTCCTAAACTCGGCAAAACGAGCTGCTGGCCGGTTGGACAGGGCGGCAAGCTCCATCCTCGCGATCCTGGGCAGTCCGCTTACCCCGTCGGACTTCCAAATTCATCTTTGCGTGAAATTCTACTCGCCGCCGCCTTGATTGTCACGCAGTGGTGATACGCGAGATGTTGCCCATGCGCCGCCATTCACCCTCCGGACTTTCCCCCATATAGCCCTCGTGATCGACTTAGCCCAAACCGTCAAGCGCTGGCCGACATCGTCAAAATCGTCGAGGGCTTTTGCCCCCGTGAGGAAGTTGATGTAAATCAATATTTATTAGAGGCTTCCCAAGCCGCGTGTGCGCAGGCAGCGAGGTGCAACTGACGCAGAGCGGTCCGGTTTCGTTGATCGGAAGGCTGCGGTGGTTCCGGCTGCGGATAGATTAAACGGAATATTTATCGAGTACAACGATTTCAAATATCAGCGAGGGTTACGATAGATGCATTGAGCGCCAAGGAGACCGCATGAATTTCAGCATCGCCCCTGCCATCATTACGCTCACTAGCCGCGAGGTCTATCGCAACCACTGGATGCGCGTGCGCGAGGATGAGATTCTGCGCTCCAACGGCGAGATTGGTATCTACGGCGTGGTGGAGAAGCATGACGCGGCGATCATCCTGCCCATCGATCAGGGGCGCATTTGGCTGGTGGAGCAGTTCCGCTACACCATTCAGGAGCGGGCCTGGGAGCTACCGCAGGGGGGCTGGGAGCGTGAGGTCGTTGACGCGGAGGAGATGGCGCGGGGCGAGCTGAAAGAGGAGACGGGCCTGGAAGCCGCGGAGATGACCAGCCTGGGATGGCTGTGGATTGCCTACGGTTTTACACGCCAGAAGCACCATGTATATTTGGCCAGCGGATTGACTGAAACGGAGAAGAGACCCGACGCCGAGGAGCATGATCTGGAAGTGCGCTCTTTTGCTGTGGAGGAGTTCGAGGAGATGATGCGGACGGGCGTGATCCGCGACAACTGCACGCTGGCCGCGTGGGGACTGTATCTGCTTTGGAAGGCGCGACAGGGGTAAGGGGGGCTAGATCAGCGGGATTGCGGAATGCCGGCTGCTCTTCCAGCGGCTGAACAAAGAAGGTAGAAGACCCGTGCTTCAAAGATGCTGCGCGCCCGAGTCTTGCGCTCGATATCTTCGACCAGCAGCGAGACTGCGCGGTAGGTATTCATCATTTCCGTGACAGAATAGCGCACTGGCTGAGAATGCCGAACAAAAGCATTGCAAAGCTCACGCATGACTCCCACGACGGTCCCGTGGTGAATGTTGGGATCAGTTCCGCTCAAGTCGCTGAGTGACTTCGACACTCTGCGATGCACGGTTTCAAAGACGAACCAATCATGGGGAGTGGAGTCGAGTTTGGCGGCGGCGACCGCCAAGCACAGTTCAAAGGGCATATTGAAGCGCGACGTCGGAGGAGGAGTGCGGTCCAATTGGACCCTGGAGAGATCGTGAATTGAATAGTGACAACTGCGGATCAGATCGAAAATCTTGTCCAACCGGTACTGTCCGCCGGGAATTTCGATGGTCGCGCGCGGCGTGAGGCCGATGTGAATCAGGCCCGATATGTAAGCCAGATACAGACGCCCAAACCTGCCATCATAGGGGATGTTAAGAAAAACAGATTTATTCTGGCCTGCAGGCGGCTTTGCGCGCACGGCTTTTCGTCTTCCTTCTGGATGGCCTTTTCGCCTCAAACATCGAGGCGACGGCAGTAGACTGCGGGGGCGTCTTTTTGTCAAAAAGGCTGGTTACAAACTTCTGGTCCGCCTCGCTTAGGCCATACTGCCGAACAACCTCTTCCCAGGTTGGTCTCGGCGTCGTGATGGTAACGGAGTGAGCCATATCAACTCCATGATACCGCGAATCGTGAATTTCTACGAAAAAGCCTTATCCGCGCTCTTCCATGGGAATGTACGGCGCGGGATAGGGCGGGCCGATGTACTCGGCGCGGGGACGGATGAGGCGGTTGTCGTCCAGCTGCTCTATGACGTGCGCGGCCCAGCCGGCGATGCGGCTGATGGCGAAGATGGGCGTGTAGAGGTCGATGTCGATGCCCAGCGTCGCGTAGGTGGAGGCCGAATAGAAGTCCACGTTGGCGTTGAGCTTTTTGTCGGTGTTGATATAGAGTTCGATGGCGCGCGACATCTCGTACCACTTGGGAATGCCGGCGTCGTGGCCGAGCTGCCGGCTCATCTCGCGCAGGTGGGTGGCGCGGGGGTCCTCGGTCTTGTAAACGCGGTGGCCGAAGCCGGAGATCTTTTGCTTGGCAGCCAGCATATTCTTCACGTACTCGACGGGGTCTTCGCCGGCCTTGTCGATGGTGAGCAGCAGGCGCATGACGCCTTCATTGGCACCGCCGTGGAGGGGTCCCTTGAGTGCGCCGATGGCGCCGGTGATGGCCGAGTGGACGTCGGCCAGGGTGGCGGCGATGACGCGGGCGGCAAAGGTGGAGGCGTTCAGCTCGTGCTCGGCGTGCAGAACCAGCGCCATATCCATGGTCTTGACGGCGGTCTCGGAGGGCTTGACGCCATTGAGCATCCAGAGAAAGTTGGCGGCGTGGTTGAGGGAGCGGTCGGGGGGCACAATCTCCAGCCCTTTGCGCAGCCGGTCGTAGATGGCGACGATCATGGCCATCTGCGCGGTCAGGTGGTAGCATTTGCGGACATTGGAGTCGTGGGAGTTGTCTTTCTCGTCGGCGTCGTAAAAGCTGAGCGCGGAGACGGCGGTGCGCAAAACCTCCATCGGCGTGGCCGAGGCGGGAATGCCGCGCAGCATATCGACGATGCGGAAGTCCAGGCCGCGGGCTAGCGAAAGCTGGGACTGGAACTCGCGCAGGGCGAGTTCATTGGGCAAGATGCCATTCCACAACAGATACGTGGTCTCCTCGAAGGTCGAATGCACGGCCAGTTCGTGGATGTCGATACCGCGATAAGACAATACGCCCGTGTCTCCGTCGATCCAGCAGATCCCGGAGTTGGCCGCGACGATTCCTTCTAGACCCTTCCCTGCGCCACCGGTCGGCATAGCTCTCGTTCTCCCCCTTACAGTGCTTCCCAGAGATTGGGGCGGCTGCCCTGGACTCGATGCAAGAGTCCGGCACCAAAAAAATGCAGTAAAGATGTTTATATCTCAGTGGTTCTATAGTTGTCACGAAGTGTGGGACGACAGGGACAAAAACGGGCCATTTACCAGTTTTAGCCCCAGCGTGGCGGTCAACTGGAGACAGTTTTCCGGCACAATCCGGATTATTTCTATATTCTGTAGATTGCGCTCCGGTGGCATGGGGGGGCGCACCAAGCGGGAGCTTCGCCAACAGGCATTCCGGGCGAGCCGGCATGGGACGGAAGTTCCGGTACTGAATTTGAGTTTTCAACGGCGTCCGACTGTAGGGGAAGACGCCCCATCACGAGAAGCGGTCCGCGGGACGGGCCGCGCAAGAGAGGCAAAACGATATGAGCGTACTTGACGATACCCCCCGCAGCTACTCCGGCGCATTGTTGGCGGCGATTGCCGTGGCCCTGCTGGCTGGAGTGGGCGGCCTGATTTGGTGCACCACGCTGAGCAGCCGTTTGACGACGGCGGAGGCCTCGCTGGTGGATGCCAAGGACCAGAACAAGAAGCTGGCTGCGGAGTTGCGCGAAACCGACGCCCGCCTCAAGGTGGCCACCGAGGAACTGGGCCAGTCACTGGGGCTGACGCAGAAGCAGATGGAAGAGCGCGCCCAAGAGATCGTCCGCCGCGAGGAGGCCGACAGCAAGCGGTTGGAGAGCGCGCAGAAGCAGACCGCGCAGCAGGTAGCGGCCGTCTCCAACGATGTCAGCAATGTGAAGACGGATGTGGGCGGGGTGAAGAGCGACCTGGGCAAGACGCAGACGCAACTGGCCACCACCATCGACCAATTGACCTCGATGAAGGGTGATTTGAACGGCCACAGCAGCCTGATCGCCCGTAATCATGATGAGCTGGAGCTTCTGAAGCACAAGGGCGACAGAAACTACTACGAGTTCACGCTGACCAAGGGCCAGAAGAAGCCGGTGGGCACTGTGAGCATGGAGCTGACCAAGGCCGATCCCAAGAAGAATGTCTTCAATCTGACGGTCATCTCCGATGACAAGCCTGTCACGAAGAACAACAAGGGCTTGAATGAGCCGCTACAGTTCTACAGCGGCAAGGCTCCGATGCTCTTCGAGATCGTGGTGAACTCCGTCAACTCCAAAAACCAGGTGACCGGATACCTGTCTGTTCCCAAGGATGCGCCGGTGCCGCCTACGGTTCCGTAACCGGGGTTTGGGGCGCGAGCACGAGGTTGGGCTGGTACTGAATCGAGAAGGTGAAGTTCAGCCCAAACTTTGATCCGGGGTCGTTGTGGTTTGGCTCCGGTTGCCAGTCCTTGCGCGCCACCCACTGCTGTTTGGTCATGCGAATGACCCAGAAGGCAGTCCCTTCCTCGCTCTGCCCCGGTGCCAGGTTGGAGCGTAGCGCCAGCGGAGCGGTGTGCAACCGCGCCAGCTCGGGATAAGCGAGGAAAGCCTCTTCGTACTGGGCGACGCTGCCTGCGGAGACAGAGAGCGGGGAGCCGTCTCCGGGCGCGAGATTGGCCAGCGCATCCTGCAGCAGGATGGGAAACTTGCTCTGGTTGTGCAGCTTGACGCGGGCAAAGAGCAACACCTGATCGAAGTACTCCTTTGCCATGGGGTCGCCGTTGGCGTCAACGCCCGAGGTCTCGCCGTGGGTGGGATGAGCCCAGACCTGTACGATCTCTCCCGTGGCCACCGGCGGCTTGCGGCTGGCCAGCACAAAGGCAATTACAGCGGTTGTGACCAGCAGGGCGGCGACGATGGCGGCCCAGACCAAGTGGCTGCTGCCTTTGGTGAACTCTTCACCGCGGGCGGCATCGTCGATCTCTTCTTGGGAGTTCTGATGAAGTAAGCTCATAGCGCCCTTATCTTATCTCGACAGAGGCAAATCAAGCCATAACTTCCCGCATTTCTTTCTGGATACGAGCCAATTTTGCACAGAAATTCCAATATTTGACCGTCAAGAGCTTAGCAACGCGAAGTAACAGGGGGAGACAGACGCACCACTGAATACCGCATGGCTGCGGTCTTGCACTCATGTCGGGTCTTTCACGCCATCAAGCTGTGTTCGAGACAGTAGCGTCCCGCAGGCGAATTACCGCGTCCGCCTGGGCACCTTTCTGGCCCTGGACGATGTCGAACTCAACGTCGTCGCCCTCTTTCAGCGTTTTGTATCCGTCCAACTGGATTGAAGAATAGTGGACGAAGACATCCGGCCCGTCTTCACGTCCGATGAAGCCGTAGCCTTTGGCGTTGTTAAACCACTTGACCTTCCCTTTGTATTGAGGCACAGGTTCCTGCCTTCCTTACATCCTGTGATGTAGAGCGCGCAGCGTTCAGGGGAATGCGCGCTTCTATGCATTATGACGCGGCAAGGTCCACAAAGGTTACAAATAATTCACAGAGAGTGCGCATGGTGAGACCAGACCGGCTTGAGGCTGCCGGCCCGGTCATGGAGAAGCGGCCCAGATAAGGCCAATCACCTTTATTTTCTGCGCTTGCCTGCGATTTTGCGCGCGTACAAGAGCACACTGGAGAGCGTCTTGCCGTCGAGAATCGCGCCCTTTTCGATGAGCTTGACGACTTCGGAGAGCTTGACCAGACGAATTTCAATCTGCTCATCTTCCTCGGGATGGGCGTTGCCGGCCACCAGTCCCTCGGCGACGAAGACCTTCATCGACTCGCCCAAAAAGCCGGGGCTGGCATAGTACTCGACCAGAGGCTTCCACTTCTTTGCCTTGTAGCCGGTCTCTTCCTCCAACTCGCGCTGCGCGCCCAGCAGCGGATCCTCGCCCGCCTCCAGCTTGCCGGCGGGCAGCTCCCAGAGAAAGCGACCGGCGGCATGGCGATACTGGCGCTCGATGACGATCCAGGGGTCGCGCTTGTTTTTGGCGGTGTCCATGGCGAGGATGACCACGCTGCCGTTGTGACGAATGACGTCGCGCACACTTTCATGGCCTCCCGGCTCGATCAGGCGGTCGCGCAGCACGCGGAAGAGCGGCCCCGCGAAGACCACCTCAGAGCTGAGCAACTGCGCCGCTGGCTCCACGGCGGGCTTCAAGGCCTTGGGAGCTTTCTTTGCCTTGGGCTTCAGGGCCTTCTTCGCCTTGGGCTTTACGGCCTTCTTCGCTTTGGGTTTGACTGCCTTGGCTTTTTGGGGTGCGACGGCCTTCACGGCCTTCTTCTTCTTGGGCATCTCTTCTCTCCTCAAAGCGCAGTCAGAATCATGCGCAACAGATAAACAGTATACGCATCGGCAGGGCTATGGAGAATGAAAGTTGGACAGTGCATCAATTCGGTCCGGCGTGGCATCCTAGACTGGAGTTGGACACCATCTACGCAACAGCCCTGCTGGGAGAATGATTTGCTGACCGCTGAGCGCCATTCCATCTCCGTTGTTCCCGGTTTGCACCGGCTCTTTCTGGAGTACTGCTCCGGTAGTGCGGAGGCGCGGGCGTTTTACGGCAAGCAGCCACAGCAGCTTGACTGGCAGGCGCGGCCGCCGCTTCCGGCGCACTGGCCGGAGCTGGTGCGGCTTCTAGCCGAGCAGAATCCGGCGCAGGCTGCTAACGCGGCTCTGGAGGCGTTGCGCGGCGGTGCGGGCGTGATGGTGACCGGCCAGCAGGTGGGACTCTTCGGCGGGCCGCTGTTTACGCCCTTCAAGGCAGCCACGGCGCTGGCACGCGCGCGCGAGGGCACTACGTGCGACAGCCCTCATGTGGCCGTGTTTTGGCTTGCAACTGAAGACCACGACTTTGCCGAGGTCAACCACGTCGTCTTTCCCGCGCGCCGCGAACTGCGCAAGCTGGTCTATTCCGCTGCGCCCCAGGCCGCGCGTCCGGTGGGCGGAATTCTGCTGGACGACTCGATTACGCCGCTGGTGGAGGAGGCGTGGGAGCTGCTGGGTGCCAGCGACGCGATGGAGGCTTTGGCCGCCGCCTACCAGCCGGGACACAGCTTCGCTCAGGCCTTCGCCGAGTTTTATGCCAAGGTCTTTGCACAGCAGGGCTTGCTGGTGCTGGATGCAAGCAGCCGCGCATGGCATCGCATGGGCGCGCCGGTTTTGCGCGCGGCAATCGAACGCGCCGACGAGATGCACGCGGCGCTTGCTGAGCGCAACCGCGAGCTTGAAGCCGCCGGTTATCACGCGCAGGTAGCCGTTGGCCAGCAGTCGAGCCTGCTGTTTCTGATCGACCAGCATACCGGCGCTCGCGTGGCGCTGAAGCGGCTGCCGCCGAGCGCGACGGAGCCGAAAGGCCTTTGGCAGGCAGGACGGCAGAGCTATGCGACGGCGGAGCTGCTGGGCATTCTCGACGCCGAGCCGGAGCGCATCTCGCCCTCGGCGCTGCTCAGGCCCGTCTTTCAGGATTTTCTGCTTTCGTCTTCGGCGATTGTGGGCGGACCGGCGGAGATTGCCTACTTTGCCCAGTCTGCCGTGCTTTACGAACGGATTCTGGGCCGCATGACACCAGCGCTGCCGCGCTTCTCCGCGACGCTGATTGAGCCAGCGATTGGCGAGTTGCTGCGCCGGCACGAGCTGACGCTGGAGCGGGTCTTTGAGGAGAGTCCAGAGTCACTGGCGCAACTGCTGGCCGCCCGCGCGATTCCGGCCTTGGGCAAAAGAAATCTGGCGGCGGCGGATTTGGCGCTGGACAACGAATTGATCCCGCTGGTGGACTGGATGCGCACGCTCGACGAGGGGCTGGGCCGCTCGGCAGAGACCGCGGCGAGCAAGATGCGCTACCAGATGAGCCGCTTGCGGCGATTGGCGGCGAATTTTCAGTTGCAGCGCGAGACGCAGCTTGCGCGTCAGGCCGAAGCCATCAGCCAGGCGCTTTATCCCGGCGGCGGGTTGCAGGAGCGGCTGCACGGCGCGGCATTTTACTTTGCCCGACATGGCTTCGAACTGGCCGAAGAACTGACGCAGCAGGCCGCGGATGAGCGCGCTGGGCACACGGCGATCTGGCTGTGAACAGGCCCTAGTTGGAGATGAATCATGGGCAGCTCAGGCGGTGACGCGCCGCCCGCCTCCGCCACACGCCGGGTAGAGATACCCCCACCCGTATTTTGGATGCAAAATCCTTGTTTTCATGAGCTTACAAGCATGGTTGCGCTGTAAAATCGTCAAAACAAAGGAGTTCCCTGCAAAATCGTCCAGGATAAGGAGTTACG
>Ga0181529_10000437_pt1 | contig 60673 bp, 50 predicted proteins | sample PEATcosm2014_Bin_36_FD_119763 | JGI IMG/M metagenome (GOLD analysis project Ga0181529, IMG submission 119763) | Peatland microbial communities from MTU Mesocosm Facility, Houghton, MI, USA - PEATcosm2014_Bin10_30_metaG | ecosystem: Environmental > Terrestrial > Soil > Wetlands > Peat | place...
GATGGAGTCGGAACGGTCGTCGCCGGCGGCCAGCAGGCCGAGCAGCGCCCAGGCCGTCTGCGAGGGGGTGCTGACGCCCACGCCGCGGGTGTTGGGATCGTCGTATGTGCCGCAGCTCTCGCCCCAGCCGCCGTCGGCGTTCTGCACCATGCGAATCCACTCGGCCGCCTGCTGAATCTGCGGTTCGAGATGATCGACGCCGATCGCCTCCAGCCCGCGCAGCACCAGGAAGGTGCCGTAGATGTAGTTCACGCCCCAGCGCCCAAACCAGCTTCCATCCGGCTCCTGCTCGCTGAGGATAAACTGAATGGCCTTCTCGACGCGCTTGTCGCTGCGCGCATAGCCATAGCTGGCCAGCATCTCCAGCATGCGCCCGGTAATATCCACCGTGGGCGGATCGAGCATGGCGTTGTGATCGGCGAAGGGGATGTACTGGAAGATCATCTTGGTATTGTCTTTGTCGAAGCTGCCCCAGCCGCCGCTCTTGCACTGCATGGCGAACTCCCACGCTATAGCGCGCTCAGCCACCTGATGCTGGTAGCGTTCGCGGGGATTGTCCACCTTGCTGAGCGCCATCAATACAATAGCGGTGTCGTCGGTGTCGGGATAAAACTCGTTGTTGAACTCGAAGTACCAGCCGCCGGGCTCGGTGTTGGGAACCTTCACGGCCCAGTCGCCCTTGTGGCGAACCTCTTTGGAGAGCATCCAATCCACGGCCTTGAGCAGGCGCGGGTCGTTGCGCGCCACGCCGGCCTCGCCCAGGGCAAAGACCGCCTGCGCCGTATCCCAGACCGGTGAAGCGCAGGGCGTCATGCGGAAGGTGGGCTCGGGCATCACGTCATTGGCCGGCTCTTCGATGCCCAGCTTTTCAAACTCATCGCGCGCGCGGATCACCTGCGGATCGTCCTCGGAGTAGCCGAGGCAGCGAAGGGCGATGATGGCATTCAGCATGGCCGGATAGATTGCGCCCAGGCCATCGGTCATCTCCAGCCGCGCAAGCAGCCACTTTTCCGCCTTGCGCAGGGCTAGTTTGCGCACGGGACGCAGATGCACCGCCTCGGCCCAGTGCATGAGCCGGTCAAGAATGATAAAGAAGTTGCGCCACGAGAGGAATGACTTGCGATACCTGCGCAAGCGAAGGATCGAGTTGGCTCTTCCGCCCACAAACAACTCGTCGATGCCCTGCTCGGAGGGAATTCTCTTGAATGGCTTCTTGGCGTACATGATGGCCAGCGGAACCAGAATCGAACGCGACCAGGCGGAAATCTCATAAATGTTGAAGTAAAACCACTTGGGAAAGAGAACAATCTCCGGAGGAATGGCGGGCACCGCGTCGTAATCGTACTCGCCCAGCGCGCAGAGATACATCTTGGTGAAGGTGTTGCACTCCACCACGCCGCCGTGCGCCAGAACCCACTCGCGGCACTTGGCGAGGCGGGGATCGCCGCCGCCGATGCCCATCAGCTTGGCCGAGGAGTAGCACTTGACCGAGAGCGAGAGGTTGCCCGGCCCGCCGGGATAGATGCTCCAACTGCCGTCCTCGTTCTGGTAGCGCATCATCTCGGCGAGCGCGCGCCGCAGCCGGCCCGGATCGCCGCTATCGAGCAGCGTGTGCAGGAAGATGTAGTCGGCTTCGAGCATCGCGTCGGCTTCGAGTTCGCCGTTCCAGTAGCCGTCAGGATGCTGCCGCGAGAGCAGGTACTCCCGCGAACTGATGATGGCCGACTGGACATCCGCCAGGTCCGCATCCATCCGCCCGAAGCGGGGTGTCGCGAATTGGGTCTTCGTTTGCTGAATCATCATATGATTCGAACGCCTCAGTACAGCTTTCAGCTCTCAGCTATCAGCTTTCAGCCATTTGTACTCGAATGAAACTTCACTGGATGCCTAAAAAGCGGAATACGCCACTTGAATTCTGTTCGCTAGATGCCAAAAGCTCAGAGTTGGCAACTGCAAGCTGATAGCTGAGAGCTGAAAGCTCGTCTACCTGACTGCAAGAGCCTCTGTCCGGTCGGCGCTGCCGATGGCCTGCACAATCTCCGGCGGCAGGCCGAAGCGCACATTCTCCGGCATCACTTCTACCTCTTCGACGTTATCGTAACCGTTTTGCCGCAGGTAATTGACCACGTCCTCGACCAGCACTTCGGGGGCCGAGGCGCCGGCTGTCACCGCAACCGTGCTTACACCCTGGAGCCAGGCCGGATCGATGGCCTGAGAGTTGTCGATCAGGTAGCCGATGGTTCCCAGGTTGCGCGAAACCTCGACCAGCCGGTTGGAGTTGGAGCTATTGGTCGATCCCACCACCAGCACAAGTTCGGCATTGTGCGCCACGTTGCGGACCGCGACCTGGCGGTTCTCAGTGGCGTAGCAGATGTCCTGGGAGTGGGGGCCGGCGATGTTGGGATACTTCTCCTTGAGAGCGTGGATAATGTCCCGCGCCTCGTCCAGCGAGAGCGTGGTCTGGGTCAGGTAAGCGACGCGGTTAGGGTCAGGCACCTTGAGTTCGGCAACCTCGGCGACATTGGAGACCACCTGGGTCGCCTCTGGCGCTTCACCCAGCGTGCCTTCGATTTCGTCGTGGTCGCGATGGCCGATCAGCACCAGCGAGTAGCCTTGTTTTGCAAACTTGACTGCCTCGATGTGGACCTTGGTCACCAGCGGGCAGGTCGCGTCAATCACTCTCAGATGGCGGCCCTTGCTGATCTCCCTGACCGCCGGCGAGACGCCGTGCGCCGAATAGATGACGCGCTGCCCATCGGGCACATCGTCAATTTCATGAACAAAAATCGCGCCTTTGTCCGCTAATTCATTTACAACATAGCGGTTATGCACAATTTCTCGGCGAACATAGATGGGAGCGCCGAAGGTTTCCAATGCGATTTTCACAATGTCAATCGCGCGCACCACTCCGGCGCAAAAGCCGCGCGGCTTGAGCAACAACACCCTCTTCTGACTGGGGGAAGTCTCGGAGCGGTCACCGTTCGAGATGGAATCAAGACGAGTTGTAGTCACACTGTCAGTATATCAATCGCCGCATTGATGCAAAAGAACTGGTTTTCCGGCCCGTCCTATGTTCGGTAAATGCGGTTTGTCTACTCGTGTCGCGATCCTGGACAGAGCCGGCTAACTTTCAAATAGCTTATCAAGAACAAGGAAATCACGCAGAGTTGTAAGACGAAGACGGGAAGCATATTTTGCAGGAGAACGAATCCGGAAAAAACGGCGGTGACCCCGGCGAGCATGAGGCCGAAGACCACAATCGCCGTAAGCAGGAGCACGCCCGCGCGCTCAACCGGACGCCGTGCGGCCCAGAACAGCAACAGAGTCCAACCCAGCATCAGCGATGCGCCGACATTCATTGCATAGCTGTAATCGTAGCCAGGAGCAAACGCCTGCAAGCCAAACATCTTCCCGCCTAGACTGGAAGCAGCATAGGGAGTAGCGTTAGTCCATCGAAGACGCCGCCAACAATGCAAACCACTCGCGCAAAGTTCTTTGCGTTTCGGAATTCATCGGCGCCGATCATGGCAAACGGATCCTCCTCAGTGCGCCGCCGTAGGCTTCACTCCCATCCCGCTCAGCTTGGTGCGCGCCTGTGCCGCCTCGGGAGTCTGCGGATGACGCTGAATGAGCAGGCGCAGTTCGTGAATGCCCGCTTCCTTGCGGTTCATCTGGATTAGAGCCAGCCCTTTGCGCAGTTGCGCGGCCGGAGCCTTGGAGTTGCCGGGAAAGTTTTCCAGTACGGCGTTGTAGGACTTCACGGAGTCTGTGAGCCGGAGCTGTTTATAGGCGATCTCGCCCAGGTAGAACTGGGAAGTTCCGGCCAGATCGTCCTGTGGATAGTAGTGAATGACATCCTGAAATTCACCCGAAGCAACCTCATACTTGGCCGCGTTGTAGTCGCGCAGGCCGGCCTGGAAGGTCTCCGCCAGGGGTGGCGCCTGACTGGCGGGTTGCGCATCCGCGCCAGGAGTGATCGCCGCAGCTGGACCGCCAGCAGCCGGAGCCACGGCAGGAGGCCCATTCGGCGGAACGGGAGCCGGAATCGCTGCGGGAACAGGAGCCGGAGTTCCGGGTATGGACGTGGCCGGAGTCTGAATGTTCTGCAACTGCGTCTGCAAATCCTGAATCGATTTATCCAGCTTGGCAATGCGCGACTTTAACTCGTCCACCGAGTCGTTCAGCGACTGCGCCTGGCCGGAGGCGGTGTCCAGTTTGCCGTTGATCGTATCGCCTTGCGCGGCAATCTTCTGCTGCAGCGCAGTCACGACCGCGGTCATCCGGTTGGCGTCGTCCGCAGTCTGTTCGGCCAGGTGCTGAATCACGCCCAGGCGCGAGTCCAATGTCGTCTGGATGCGCTGCACACTGTCCAGCAGTTGCTGCACCTGCGTTTGCAGCTCGACGATCTCCTTCGACGCGGCGCGCGCGGGCGACGGCAGGCAAAGGAAGACGGAGGCAATCACTGCCGCCGCAAGAAGACGATTGCGTAGTATGCGTGTTTTTTGCATGTTTCACCTATAAAGAAAGTGGACAGTAGTCGGTGGACAACGATCCTTGAAGAACTCAACCGGCCACAAAGAACTGATTACCCTATTTTAACTCTCCGGCTTGATCCGGAATCGCAGCGCACATCGCCTCGACTCTCAATGAGGAGAGCCGAGGCGCTTCACTGATCATTGACCACCGTGTTCACTACTTCTCGATTGTGAATCCGCCGCGGCGGTTCTGTTGCCAGCATTCCTCGGTCGACTCAGTGCAGAAGGGCTTTTCCTTGCCGTAGCTGATGACCCGGATGCGGTTGGCCGCCACACCGGCGGCAACCAGGGCCTTCTTGGCAGCATCGGCCCTGTTCTGGCCCAGCGCCAGGTTGTACTCGTTGGAACCGCGCTCGTCGCAGTAGCCGCCGATCACGATCTTAGCGTCCGGATGGCTTACCAGGTAAGAGGCATCGCGCGAGAGCGCGGCCTGGGCATCGGCGCGAATATCGTAAGTGTCATAGTCGAAGAAAATGTCCTGGACGCTGCTTTTGAACTCCTCTTCCGCGCTCATGGTCCTGGTGGGCACCACCACGGCCGGGGCAGAAACGGCGGCTCCGTTCACGGTTACCCGCGCGGAGGCGTCGGCTGTGCCGCCCTCGCCCTTTGCCACCAGGTGGTAGCTGGTCGAAACCGAGGGAGATACGGTCTTCACACCCGAGGTGGGCACGTCGCCAATGCCGTCGATGGAGACCGAGGTGGCATCCGTCGTTCGCCAACTGAGCTGGACCTGGTCTCCCGCCGAGATAAATGAAGGTGTCGCGGTGATCTGCGCGACGGGTACGGGCGCGGGAGCTGCCGCCGGAGCTGTTTCCGACGCGGGAATCGACTTCGGCTTATTATTGCCGCAACCGGCTACAGAGGCGATGGCAACAAGCAGAACGAAAGGCGTCAAAATGCGATGAAGTCTGTTCAATGGATTACTCCTTCTGTGGAATCCAACATAAGTTGAAGAGCGATTCGCCAAAATCAGTCAGAGCAAGCCACTCAGGGATTTCAGCAACATACACATCATAGTCCAGAAAAGCCAAGTCTTCTATCCCGCCCGGGAAGCCGTCCCCCGGCATCCCGCATCGTGATTCACTTCCAGCTCCAGTTGGGCATGAAGTTGTTGCCTGTCTGGGTCAGTTGATGCTGTTCGGTGCCGTCGGCCAGCATCGACCAGATGTCGGTGCGCTTGCCGATGGTCCGCTCGAAGACGATGTGGCGTGTGTCCGGCGCCCAGGAAGGGAAGTCGTTGCTGCCCGCATCGTGGGTCAGTTGCAGCCAGCGCTTGGTGGAGATGTCCATCACGTAGATGTCCTGCCCGCCCGGCGCGCCGGGGCCGTACTTGCGATTCCAACTGAAGGTCAGAAACTGTCCGCTGGGCGACCAGGAGGGCGAGATGGCATAGCCCCCGTCGGTCATTCGCTGCACGCTTGCACCGTCCTCATCCATGGTGTAGATCTGCGGCAGGCCCGTGCGCCCGCTCACCCACGCCAACTGCGCATTGGTGCGCGGGTTCCAGGTGGGCGAGGAGTCCGGCCCGGCGAAGTTGGTCAACTGGCGCAGATTCGTTCCGTTCGCGTCCGCGGCCCAGATCTCGGAGCCTCCCGAGCGCGAGGACGAGAAGGCGATCTTCTTTCCGTCGGCCGACCAGGCCGGAGACTGGTTGAGGCCTCCTCCCACACCGGCGGGAAAACTCACCAGCCGTCCAATCTCCAGCGAGTACATCCGGATCGCCCATCCGTCGCCGCCCAGCGAAGCGAAAGCGATCCGCGTGTTGTCCGGCGAGATGCGCGGCGACATCGAAATGGTGCCCAGATGCGTGACCGCGTGCTGGTTCTGCCCGTCGTAGTCCATCGCCCAAATCTCTTTGGTCCCGCTGCGCGAGCTGACAAAATATATCTTTGTCTCTGCAATGCCGTTGATGCCGCCGCCCAGCCGCAGAATGATCTCATCGGCAAAGCGATGCGCAATCGTCCGCGCCATGTCCAGGCTGGCCTCTTCGTTATACTGCTTGCCCAGCACCTGGGGGTTCTCGCTGTTGCGCGCGTCGTCCAGCCAGCCGGAGACGATCAGCCGCCCCTTGGCGACCGAAAGCGCGCCGAAGGCCACCATCGCGGCGTTGCAGGGCGCGGCCGACCATTGCGACAAAATGATCTCCTGCGGCGACCCCGGCGCGGCCTGCGGAGCCAGGCTCTTCGAGACCAGGTCGAAGATGCCCGCGCCGGCCAGATCGCCGTAGAGTGTAAAGTCAAATGCCGTTTTCAAGGCCGGCGTCTGGGGATCGTCGCCCACAGGCTTGACGTCCGCGGCGGCGATGCGGATGCGGTCGTTGCCCAGGTTGGTTCCGGTGCGTACCCAGTCCTGCGCGTACAGCCGGGGAACAAGCAAGGAAACCAGAGCAAACGCGGTGAGGAGGGAGATCCGGGAGTATGCCTTCATGCTGAGCAATCCTTCCTGGTGATATATAGACGTTTGAGTACACTCTTCTGCTCGAAACGATCCTCTACGGATACTCACAATAATAAGAGATATTGAGCGAATTCAGCAGATAAGCCGAAGGAAGCGCTCCAAAGGAGTCAACCCGCTGTATGGCGCGCAGACACGAGCGGTCCAGTGTCGGGCTGCCGCTGCCCTGGGCGAACTTCATATCCGACGCTGTTCCGTCACGGTGAATGGTGAAGACCAGGTAAACGCGCGCGCCATGCGGCGTGGAGGAGTTTACCTCCTGGCGGTACCAGTTGGAGGTGATGGCCTGGTTCATGTTGTTGACGTACCAGCCAAAGCGCGTGCCGAAATCGACATCGGCGATGGCCGTGTGCCCCACGGTGACGACCTGCGGCGCCTGCGTGGCGCGCGCGATCGACGATCCCGCCTGCTCGCCGTACTGCGCCTTGTTGTTCTGCTGGGGGATCACCTGGCTTTGCGGCACACGCGCCACGGTCTGCTGCTTCGGCTTGACCTGTTTGCCGGCAATCTCGATTGCGCTCTCATCCACGGCCTGCGTCTCTTTGGCGGTGGGCTCTGCCGGCGCCTGGCTGGGCGTATCGGTCGCCAGGACATTTTCATTGGGCGGCTGATCGGAGGGCAAGGGCAGGACGCTGCTGACCAGCTTCACCTGAATTGCTCCGCCGCCGGCCTCGTTGCCCCACTGATTGTGATGAAACAGCCCTCCAAGAAAGCCATAGGCCAGCAAGAGCGCGGCCAATCCGCCGTGCAGCAACAGCGATCCCGCAGCCGGGGCCATCATCGGCTCCGGCGCCAGTCCCCGCTCCAGTTGCTCGCCGCCTCTCAGCAGAATCTCCATGGCTTGTCTGAGAACTCCTCAGCTATTTACCGCGCGGCGCCTTCGCGTCCAGCGGCTGCGTGACAATGGAAATATTGGTAATCCCGGTCTGCTTCACAGCGTCCATCACGCTGGCAAACGCTCCAAACGGAACCCGCTCGTCAGCCCGCAGATAGATTACCTGCTTGGCCGAGCTGCCTTGCGCCGCGCGCAGCTTCGCGCCCAACTCGTGAATGTTCACCGGCAGATCGCCCAAAAAAACATTCTGATCGCGGTCGATGGTCACCACCAGCCGCTGCTCAGTAATCTCCCGCACCGTCCGCGTCTTAGGCAGGGCCACTTCAATCCCCGACTGCAAGACCGGCGCGGTAATCATGAAGATGATCAGCAGCACCAGCACCACGTCCACCAGCGGCGTAATGTTGATCTCCGCCAGCGAGGTTCGGGTCTGGCCGTTGTTATTTGAAAAGGCCACGGTCCACCTCCCGGCTGGCCTCCCGGCCGGCTTCGGGCGTGGCGGGGCTGGCTGCGCGCTGCCCGACCGCTGGACGCACTGGAATCTCTTCCAGAGAGTTCAGCAACTCGCGGCAAAAGTCGTCGCAGCCCGAAGCGAAGCCCCTGATCCGCGCCGCAAACATGTTGTAAGCCACCAGCGCCGGCACTGCCACAAACAACCCCGCCGCCGTGGTAATCAGCGCCTCGGAGATGCCTGGCGCCACCGCCCGCAGCGTCGCGGCGCCCACCGTGCCCAGCCCGTGAAAGGCGTCCACAATGCCCATTACCGTGCCGAAAAGTCCCACGAAGGGACTGACCGCCGCAATCGTCGCCAGCCACGGCATCCGCTGCTCCAGCGCGGTCACCGCCTCGCTGGCCGCCGTCTGCGCCGACCGCTCCAGCGGCGTCAGGTTGCGCGGCGGGCCCGCGCCGCCCGTCTGCCGTTTGTAGGTCTCGTACACGTCATTAAAGACCTGCGCCAGCGGACTTGACTTGCACTCGACGGCCAGCTGGGCAATCTCCTGCAAGCGCGTCGCCTTGCGGAAGGCGCGCAAAAACTTCTGGCCGGCCTGGGTCGCCTTGCGAAAGGAGGAGATCTTGCCAAAAATCACCGTCCACGAATACAGGCTGGCCACAAACAGCACCACCAGCACGGCCTGTGCAACCGGCCCGCTGTTCATCACCATCTCGACCAGCGCGCTGGAAGCCTGAGCAACCGGCGTTCCCTGGGTCATGTCACTGTCTACCGGCAGTTGTAAGACGAAAGCAGCTATCAAAATCGGCGTTCACCTCAGTCTTTACCGTATCAGACGCCGTGACCCCCTCCCAAGTGATCGATCTGGTGCGCTCGCGCGGTGTTAGCCCTCCTCCTCAAGCCGGTCTGCCCGCCCCTCATGCCATGCGGCAGAAGAACTTGATCATTCCTGCTAATCTCGGCCTTCGTGAATGAATCTGGCCAACCCAAACACGGTCCCATTTGCTTGCAGGAATTCTGTATACTCTTGGCCTCCCGCCATCATCCCGAGCACCACCACCTCGTCCTCCATGTGGTACATCAGGAAGTCAATATACGCCTGCTCGTGGCCAGGAAAGAGGTTTCTCATTACGTGATATAGGATGGGAAGACCGACCGAAATGTCTGTTATATCCTGATCTCTAAACTGAAGCGCACAATCGATAAAGCCGTAAATGTACCCAATGGCCTTTCGATTGATATGGCCCTTTGTCACCTCGATTTTGGTAACCTCGTTTGAACGGGTACCTGAAACCGCCAACTGAACCGAGAGAAGGATTGAGAGTCTATCGGAGAGCTCGGATTGTTCTGCGCGGTCCAATGACTTCTTCTTGCCGAACATGGTATGCGGCCTCCCTCCGGCGTAACTGAGTTCCGGTGGTCTAATTTCGAACCTGCGCTCGATACGGATTATGCTACTCTAGTTGGCGTCTCCTGCTCCAGTAGAGGGAGTTGGGAATACAAGGAGAAAACGTGAAATACATCGCAGAGGTAAAGTATCAATTGACTCCAGATCGTTGTTACCGACGATTCCTTCGTCTCAGGGCTCAAGACGATACCCGGAACTTTGAAGTCCAGGAAGGAAGTGGAGCATTCATTCACTTCGTTAACATGCTCAGGAAAGCGGATTGGGAAACGGCTCTTGAGAAGGCGGAATCGTATCTCGGATCGTTTCAACAAATTCAAACAATCGAGCTTGACTGAGATGACTTAAACCGGCTGGCGCGCTACTCTGTGAATTAATACGAAGTGTATGAGACCGTCTGCCATTGAGGTTCGCCCATACCATGCTCGTCGAACTGCGCGCTGACAACTACGCCGTCATCGATCACGCCATCGCCTCCTTCGGCCCCGGACTCAACCTGCTCACCGGCGAAACCGGCGCGGGCAAGTCCATCCTCGTCGATGCGCTCGCCCTCCTCATGGGAGGCAAAAGCTCGGTCGAACTGGTCCGCCACGGCGCCGACAAGGCCGTCGTGGCTTGCGTCTTCGAGTCCACATCGAACGCCGAATCCATCCTCGAAGAGAACGGCATCGATTCGGGCGGCAGCGAGGTCATCCTGCGCCGCGAGATTCTCTCCACCGGCAAGGGCCGCGTCTTCGTCAACAACCAGCCGGCCACGGTCGCCGTCCTCCGCCAGCTCGCCCCCGAACTGGCCCTGGTCCACGCCCAGAGCGAGAGCCTCAGCAGCTTCGACCAGTCCCAGCAGCGCGCGCTGCTCGATCGCTTCGGCGGCCTATCGACTGAGGCTGTCGCCGAAGCCCACGCTTGCTGGCGCGCCGCTCAGACCAGGCTCGACGACCTGCTCCAGGGCGAGCAGGACCGCCTGCGCATGGTCGATCTGTGGAGCTACCAGAGCAAGGAGATTGCCGCCGCCCATCTCGCCGCCGGCGAAGATGAAGCCCTGGAAACCGAAAAGCGCGTCCTGGCCAACGCCGAAAAGCTCTACGCCGCCGCGATGGGCGCCTTCGACCAGCTCTACGAAGGCGGCAGCTCCGCCGAAGCCGCTCTGCGCGCCGCGCTGCGCAACGTCGAGGAGCTGGCCCGCTACGACCCCCGCTTCACGGAGCCGGCCATGCAGCTTGCCTCCACTCGCGCCACTCTTGGAGACATCGCCTCCAACCTGCGCGACTACGCTGAAGGCATCAACGCCTCGCCCGAGCGCCTCGCCGAGATTGAAGATCGCCTCGCCCTCCTCGACCGCCTCAAGCGCAAGTACGGACCTACCATCGCCGAAGTTATTGCCTTCGCCGAAGAGGTCGCCCGCAAATTAGCCGAAGTCGAAGACCGCGACGAGATTCTCAAAACGCTGCGCGCCGAGCTGGACGCCGCCTCATCCGCCTATCGCTCCGCCGCCACAGCCCTGAGCGCCGAGCGCCGCGCCGCCGCCGCCAAGCTGGCCAAGCTGGCCGAAGCTCAGATCAATACCCTCGCCATGAAGGTCCGCTTCGAGGTCGCCGTCCACTACGCCGAAGAGACTGGCCGGGCGGTAGGTCAGGGCTTCAGCCCTGACAATAAGCAGACCAGAAAAGACAGGGCTTTAGCCCCTGAGGGAAGCTTTTCGGAGACTGCCCACTGGACCTCGACCGGCTGGGATACCGTCGAATACCGCATCGCCACCAACCCCGGCGAACCCCTCAAGTCTCTCGACCAGATCGCCTCCGGCGGCGAAATGTCCCGCGTGATGCTGGCCCTCAAGGTCAGCGTCGAAGAGGGCGCGGCCAAACCCAAAAAGAAGACTCCCACCCCGCGCACTCTGGTCTTCGACGAGATCGACATCGGCATCGGCGGACGCGCCGCGGAGGCCGTCGGACAAAAACTCAAATCCCTCAGCCGAGGCCAGCAGGTCTTGTGTGTAACTCACTTGCCCCAGATCGCCGCCTTCGCCGACCAGCACTTCCTCATCGACAAGCGCGAATCCGACGGCCGCACTAGGATCAAGGTGAGCCTCCTCGACGACCAAGCCCGCACCCAGGAGGTAGCCCGCATGGTCTCCGGCGCAAAGGTCACCGAAACCAGCCTCCAGCACGCCGCGCAGATGATCGCAGGGAGCCGGTGATCACCAGGACCGATGCAGAATGCACTCATGGAATTGGTTTGGAATTAGGGATGCTTGATTTTCCACCAGAGAACGATGCAGCCTGCAATCGCGAGGAAGCAGTAAGACAGGACGTTGGCTACCCATACTGTGTGGGTGCTGCGCCGATCGCTTCGCAGCCAGCGAAACCGACTGAGCAGAATACCTTCGACAAACGCAGATAGCTGAAAGGCCGGGACGAGCAAGATAACAAAGGCTGCCAGAATCTCCCAATCGGCCCCGTATCCCGGTGTTGGCCATGCGGCTGTGAGGATCATGATGAACACAGCCGAGTGCGTCTGATTCAGGAAATCCGTCGACTGGAACTGCAACGAGACCAGAAGGATCCAGATCAATGGGTAACCCAGCAGCATCGACAGAGTATTTGTGACCGTCGTGGCGATGATTGTATTCCGCCACTGCGTGCGAAGGCTCCGCTGGATATAAAAAGCCTCGATTGCAATCACTGGAACCAGAAAGAGCAAAATAAGCGGATAGGTCACTGGCAGCATGGGTACGCCCGCGTCTGCGTATGCTGTAGCCGGGGACAACAACACTGCAATGACAAGCAGACTGCTGAATTTGACTTTGCGAACAGTAGTGGGAGCCATGGCCTTGGATGATACGCAGGTTGCCCCATCACTCGCTAGTGAGACCTTGGATTCGATCTCCCTCCGCACAAACATCCTCGGGAGAATTTCCTTCCAATCTACGCAAAATGCGTTTATAATTACTCATTATGCGTAAATGCAACCCCCTCGACGCGCTCTTTTCGGAGATTCGGGCCGGTGTGCTTTCCGCAACCCTGCTCCAGCCGGAGCGTTGGTGGTTCATGACGGAGTTGGCGCGCCATTTGGAGACAACGCCCTCCAGCTTACAGCGCGAACTGGAATCGCTGGTGGATGCCGGATTGCTTGAGCGCCGGCAGGATGGCCGCCGCAGCTACTTTCGAGCAAACTCCGCCTCGCCGCTCTTTGCCGACCTGCGCGGCATGATCGATAAGACCAGCGGAGTTGTACCCGCTATTAAGGCGGCCCTCAAGACCTTCGGTAGCCGTATTGAGCTGGCTTTCCTTTATGGGTCTGTTGCCCGCGGAGAAGAGCACTCTGCCAGCGATGTGGATTTGGCCATTGTCGGCACTCTGCGCCAGATCGACCTCCTGCCGGCCTTGCGGAAGCTGGAAGCCCGTTTCCATCGCGAAGTGAATGTCACGCTGTTCTCACCCGATGAATTCAGCGCCAGACTGGCTGCGGGAGACCATTTTCTTGATTCTGTTCTGAAGGGCAAGACCATCCTGCTGAAGGGCGCGATCCATGAGCTGGAAGAAGCTGCTTCAAGACAATAAGGTTCACCGGCACGCCACCAGCCGGAAGGAACTGGCCGAAATCCGCCGCCTCGTGGCGCGCGATCTGGCCGATGCGGGCCTTGCGGGCCTCTCCGAGGATCGCCGCTTCGCCACCGCCTATAACGCCGCGCTGCAAACGGCGAAGATGGCGATTTCCTGTGCCGGCTACCGCATCGCCAGTGTTCCTGGCCATCATAGGCTGACCTTCGAGGGCGCCAAACTCGCTCTCGGCAAGCCCGCCGAGCACCTGGCCGACTACTTCGACGCTTGCCGCAGAAAACGCAATGAGATTGACTACACCGGCGCCACGGTCGCCACGGCAACCGAAGCCGACGAACTGTTGCTTCACGCAAATGCATTCTTGAACTTGGTAGAGAATTGGATAGCATCAAACTACCCGGCGCTGAAAGCCTGATATGAAGCCGCCTATCACGGATTGGAGCCATGCGGTGCGCTGGCCGTTCGTCTATCATGATTGCCATGCAGACCAAACTTCGCTGGGGCATCCTCAGCACCGCCAAGATCGGCCTTGAACACGTTATCCCCGCGATGCAGCGCGGGCAGTTCACCACCGTCAACGCCATCGCCTCGCGCGATCTGGTCAAAGCGCGGCAGGCGGCTGACAAGCTCGGCATTCCCGTTGCATACGGCTCCTATGAGGAGTTGCTGGCCGACCCCGAAATCGACGCGATCTACAACCCGCTGCCGAATCATCTGCACGTTCCCTGGACGGCGAAGGCCGCCGAGGCCGGCAAGCACGTCTTGTGCGAAAAGCCGCTCAGCCTGACCGCCGCGGAGGCCGAGACGCTGCTCGAAGTGCGCGCCCGCACCGGTGTCCAGATCGCCGAGGCCTTCATGGTCAACTGCCATCCGCAGTGGCAGCGAGTCCGCGCGCTGCTGGACGCCGGAAGCATTGGCGAATTGCGCGCTATCTCCGGCGTTTACAGCTACTTCAACAACGATCCCACCAACGTTCGCAGCAAGGAGGAATGGGGTGGCGGCGGTCTGCTGGACATCGGCTGCTATCTCATTCACTTGTCGCGCTACGCCTTCCGCGCGGAGCCCCGCCGCGTGGTCGGACTCATCGACCGCGACCCGCAGCTGGGCATCGACCGGCTCGCCTCGGCGCTGCTCGACTTTCCCGGCGGCCAGGCGGTCTTCACCTGCGGCACACAACTGATTCCCCATCAGCAGATTCAAATCCTGGGCCGCCGCGGATGCATCACGCTGGAGATTCCCATCAACGCGCTTGCCGACCGGCCGGCACGCTTGTTCATCGACTCCAGCGGCGATCTCCGCGGCAGCGGCATAACGACCGAGACCTTTCCCGCCTGCGATCAGTACACGCTGCAAGGGGATGCCTTTGCCAAAGCTGTCTTTGAAGGCACGCCAGTGCCGGTTCCCCTAGAAGATTCGATCCAGAATATGGCAGTGATTGAAGCCATCTTCAACTCGGCCAAGTCGGGCCAATGGGAGGCCCTGCCGCAATGAAGAACCTGCCGCTCGCCAAGGTATACCAGTTGCTCGAGCCGGGGCCGGTAGTGCTGCTGACCACCGCACACAAGGGCCGCGCCAACGTAATGACCATGTCGTGGCAGACGATGGTCGAGTTCGAACCGCCGCTGATTGCCTGCGTCGTGAGCAACGCCAACTACAGCTTTGCAGCGCTACGAGCGACAAAAGAGTGTGTGATTGCCCTGCCGGCTCTGCAACTCGCGCCGAAAGTCGTGGCGATCGGCAACTCCTCGGGACGGGAAGTGGACAAATTCAAGAGATTCGGCCTGACGCCTGCGCCTGCCGAGCGCGTTGCGCCGCCGCTGGTGGCCGAGTGCTTCGCCAATCTGGAATGCCGGGTCGTCGATACCCATCTGGTGAACAAGTTCAATCTCTTCGTCCTCGAGGTTCTCAAGGCCTGGTACGATCCGGCGCAGAAAAAGCCGAAGACCATCCATCATCGCGGGCACGGAACGTTCGTCTTGGACGGGGAAGTGATCAAACTTAAGTCCAATATGCCTTGAGGATTACGCGCAAGCCTTTAAAGTGTGACACGAAGGCCGAACGCTCCATCATCCGCAGCCCAATCCAGCATTTGCGCCCTATAATCCATGCAAAGGGAGGTCATCTTGAAAACGATTCGATGCAAATGCCTCTGCGCCATCGCTCTGGCTCTTTGGACGCTGATTTCGGTTGCCGGAACACACGCGCAGCAACTCTCGCCGAAATTGCAGAACGCTATTGGCCACTGGCAGATCGTCAACAGCGACGGACCCGGAGGCCAGGCGGAGATCTACCTGGAAAACGGCAAGCTCTTTGGCCGGGTCACGCAGGTGCGCCCAGGGCGCACTCCGCGGGATGTGTGTGACAAGTGCTCCGGCGAATACAAGAACCAGATCATTCTGGGCATGGTCTTCATGCGCAACTTCCATCCGAACGGCGACGATTGGGTGGAGGGAACCGTTGTAGATCCTGAGAATGGAAAGGAATACAAGGGCAAGATCTGGACTGTCGGCAAGGATAGTCTCCATCTGCGCGGCTATATCGGCATCTCCCTGCTGGGACGGACTGAGAGTTGGGTAAGGATACCCTGAACCGGCTATTTATCACTGCTTTCTAGCCGGTCTTCGGCTTGCAGCTCCCGGGCCACCTGCTCAACCTCGCGAAAGACGCGCAGCAGGTTGCCGCCGAGAATCTTGCGGCAGTCTTCGGCGGAGTAGCCGCGCTCCATCAGCGCCGTGGTGATCTTGGGCAGGTCGGCGGCCGAGTCAATCCCTTCGGGAAGTAGGCCGTTGACGCCGTCGAAGTCTGATCCCAGGCCCACATGGTCGATGCCGGCCACCTTGGCGACGTGGTCGATGTGGTCGATCAGCGCCGAGAGCGGCGGGCGCGGAATGCGATCAGCGAACTGACGCCTCACCTTTGCAATGTCGGCTTCACTGATTTCCTTGCCCTCGGCCCTGGCCTGGTCCTTGAGCGCCTGGACGGCCTTCTCGGCCTCCGGTTCGAGGGCTATCTGCGCGTCGCGCCAGGCCTGCGAGAGGAATCCGGAGTAGAAGTTGACCTGGACGACGCCGCCCTTGGAGTTGGGGCCGCCGGAATGGGCAACGGCGCGCAGCATTTCGTCGCTCAGGTTGCGCGGGGCGTTACAGAGCGCTCGCGCCGACGAGTGGGAGGCGATCACCGGCGCGCGGCTGACGGCCAGTGTCCGGTCAAAGGTGCGGTCGGAGACGTGGGAGATGTCCACCATCATGCCCAAACGGTTCATCTCATGGACCACGTCCTTGCCGAAATCGGTGAGGCCGTCCGGGGTGTGCTGAACGGAGGCGTCGTTGATGTCGCCGGAGCTGTCGGCCCAACCGTTCGAGTTCGCCCAGGTCAGGGTCATGTAGCGCACACCTAGGGCGTAATACTGGCGCAGGAGCGGAATGGAGTTTTCGATGGAGTGGCCACCCTCGATGCCCATCAGCACGGCCAGCCGGTGATTCCTGTGCGCTTCTTCGATGCCGCCGGGAGTGGCGACAAATTCGAGCTGTTTGGGGTGCCGGGCCACTTGCTGCTTGACGGAGTCAATCAACTCCAGCGTCCGGCGTGTGTATTGGCCCTTGTAAATAGTTGGCTCAACCCAGATGGAAAAGAACTCGGCGCCCAGATTGCCCTTATGAATGGAATCGAGGTTGAGGTTGCCGCCGCCGAGCGGATCGGCCAGGTCAAAGTGTTCATCCACAAAGCGTTGTGGAGTGTCGGCGTGGGTATCGATGACCAGGGCTAAGCGATGGACGGCGGCGGCAGAGGCGGTCTTGGGCGTCATTTTAGTGGCCGAACGGGCTGAGGTTTGGGCGCAAACCAGCGCAGGGAGAGCGAGGAGTAGCACGGGGAACGCGGCGCGGACAGTCATAGGCTTGGGATGAGTGTATACCGGAGAAGCAGGGAATTGGGAATAGGGAACAGAGGGCGGGACTCACTGAAGAAATCCGAAAAAACCGCACTCTATTCAAGCGCCCTTAACATTCGCAGTAGACAATTAAGTACGGAAGAAATTCTGCAAGGGAGATTTCTGTGAAGAAAACGTTAATTGCCGTTGGATTGTTGATTGTGGCCTTGAGTTCGGCTCAGGCGCAGAAGTTGACCGGGGCGGGCGCGACCTTCCCCTATCCGATTTACTCGAAGTGGTTCAGCGAGTACAGCGCGGCGCATCCCGGCGTCGAGATCAATTATCAGTCCATCGGCTCGGGCGGCGGCATCCGCCAGATGGTAGGAGGTTTAGTGGACTTTGGCGCGACAGACGCTCCGGCCACCGATGAGCAATTGGCTCCATCCAAGACCAAGCTGATTCACATTCCTACCGTGATGGGCGCCGTGGTACCGATCTTCAACGTCCCCGGCGTCAGCAACATCCGGTTTAGCGCCGATGTGCTGGCGGACATCTACCTGAACAAGATCACCAACTGGAGTGACCCACGCCTTGCCAAGGACAATCCCGGCGTCAGTCTGCCCAACTTGAAGATCATTGTCGTCCACCGCGCCGACGGCAGCGGAACGACTTATATTTTCACCGACTACCTGTGCAAGGTCAGTCCGGAGTGGGCCGGCGGACCGGGCAGAGGCGCTTCGCCGAGCTGGCCGACCGGCGTGGCCGGAAAGGGCAATGAAGGCGTAGCGGGCTATGTGCGCCAGTTGTCGGGATCCCTGGGCTACGTCGAACTGATTTATGCTTTGCAGAACAAGATCAGCTACGGCTCCATCAAAAATGCCGCCGGTAACTTTGTTCAGGCCTCCATCGACGGCGTAACCGCGGCGGCGGCCAGTGTCAAGCAGCTTCCCGACGACTACCGCGTCTCCATCACCAACGCCCCCGGCAAGGACGCCTATCCGATCTCCAGCTTCACCTGGCTGCTGGTGCCGCTCAAGTCCGCCGACCCCGCCAAGGGTAAGGTAATCAAGGACTTGCTGAACTGGATCGTCACTGCCGGCGAGAGCGAAGCGGCTGCCCTCTCCTATGCGCCGCTGCCCAGGAATGTGGTGCAGAAGGAACTCAAGACTATCTATTCGCTGCAATAGTTATATATTTGGGTGCCCCACCCTCGCCGCGCTCTTGTTTTGCGGCTAGGGTGGGATGCCGTGAACCCCCGTCCCTCAGCCGGCCTGCGGCTGTGGACCGTTGCGCAACCGCTGTGCTACGATGGCCGACGGAGGAAAGTTATGCGGAAGTGGTTCGGATTCTGGTGGTTAGCGCTTTAGTTTTCTTGCCGGCGGCTTCATTTGCCGGGGAAAAATTCGACGGTAATTGGCTTACAACTCTCACCTGCCCTGCAAAAGGAAACACCGAAGGCTACACCTGGAAGTTTCCCGGCGTAGTCACTGCCGGAAGCTTCCGCGCGGAACATGGCACAGCTGACCAACCCGGCTATCTGCTGATCACAGGTCCCATCGCGGACGACGGTTCAGCAAAGCTTTCTGCCTCCGGCATTGTCACATCTAGGAAGTATGCCCGCGGAGTATTCGCGCATGGAGGCGCGGATTACAGCTATAACATCAAGGCACAATTCAAAGATGCGGCTGGCTCAGGCACACGCGACGAAGGCCTCGGCGTGTATGGCCGCCCCTGCACCTTTGAGTTCGTCAAACAGTAATCCATGAAGAAATTTGCCGCGAGTCAGTAATCTTTCGTGTTCCATCCCTCCGTATTTTCTGCGGAGGGGTGGGACACCACGAAGATAATCCTGTGATTCTAGCTTGCCAGATGATCGCCAATTAACCTGTCGACGAGCGCCATAAGGTGCTCCCTGGTGCGCGGCAGGATGAACGCCGAATTTGCCTCGTCCCAGTCGAGCTTGAAGCTGGTTGAGAGCGCGGAAATCCAAATCTGCCGCACCGGCGCGTTGGGCGTGATCACGAACTTGCCCGGCGGCTCCTCGAAGGCCACGTTCAACACGCCGTTCTGTTCATCGACTTCAAAACCGGACTCCGCTTCTTCCTCACGCAGAATCAAGTGCTGCATCAGAGAGTTGAGAGATGCTTCGGCAACGTGGCGAAACTGCAATTCATCCAACATACAACTCAGTCTACAACTTCTGTCGATGCACCCCGCTGCGGGCAGAACTTCGCAGTGTTAAAGCAGTTTTAACAATAAATACAGAGGTTGGGGTTGCATCTCGACGACGGACGTGTTAATTTACTAACCAGTTAGTTAAGTATGACAACATCCACTCCAACCCGCACCCAGGGCGAACGCGCTGATCATACCCGCGCCCGCATTCTCGACGCCGCCATACGCGAATTCAGCGAGAACGGCCTGGCCGGCGCACGCACCGAGCAGATTGCCGAGGAAGCCGGCGTCAATAAGGCTCTTCTTTACTACTACTTCAAGGGCAAGGAAGAGCTGTATGTGGCCGCGCTTGAGGCCGTGGTGGAGACGGTCCGGGCCAACAGTTTCGCTGTCCTGGAGGCCGATGCCCCGGCGGGCGAACGGTTCCTGCGCATTATCCTCAACCACTTCGACCGCATGTACTCCAACCGTGCATTCCAGAGCCTGATGCAGCAGGAGATGATCCGCCTCCATCGCGGCGAGTCCAATGCCATGGGGCCGATCTCCGAAAAGCTGATGCGTCCGTTGTGGGCCAGGGTCAAGACCGTGGTCGAAGAGGGAATTGCCGTCGGGGAATTGATTCCGGTCGAGTGGTCGCAATTGATCTACGCCGGCCTGGGGGCCAACGTTTTCTACTTTCTCTCCGCGCCGATGACCAAATGGGCGCAAGGCTACGATCCGCTGGAGCCTGCCGCTCTCGACATCCGGCGCAAGGTAGCCATTGAATATCTTGGGCAGGCCATCTTCATGGACCGCCAGCACGGCGCGCGGGTGGCCGCGCGGGTGCTGGCGTCGACGCCGATGCCTGAGATAAGCGCGATGGGCAACAAAATCATCCGGCCTGCAATAGAAACCGTCCTGAACCGTCCTTGAATAAGCGAGGCACAAGTGAACGCACGCAATCGAGTTTTTCTAATCCTGGGCTTGCTGACCGTGGGGTCGTTGATCTGGTACTTCGTCACGGTGCGCCCCACCACCGATCTGCAACTGATCGGCACGGTGGACGCCAACGAGGTGGTGGTAAGCAGCAAGATTCCCGGCCGCATCCAGACGCTGACGGTTGACGAAGGCCAGCAGGTGACGGCCGGCCAGTTGATCGCCATCATCGAGAGCGAAGACCTGCAAGCGGCGCGCAAGGCCGCCGAGGCCACCGCGGCCGGCCAGAACTGGAAGCTCGGCGAGACGGTTGAGACCGAGCGCCAGACCCGCGGCGAGACCGGAAGCGCCACCGTCAACGCCGAGGCGCAGCTAAGCGCCGCCAAGGCGACTCTAGCCCAGGCGAAGGCCAACTACGACCATCAGTTGGCCGACACCAGCCGCACCGTGGCGCTGGCGCAACAAGGAATCATGAGTGAACAAGCCAAGGACGACGCGGCCACTAGCCTACAGGCATCCAAAGCCGCAGTCGATGCGGCGCGGGATAACGAGGCCGCCGCCGAAGCCTCGCTGCGTCAGGCCCGCGCTCATGAGTTGCTCACCACCGTAGCGGCCCGCACCGTAGACGAAACCCGGAATCAGGTCGAAAACGCCCGCGCCCTTGCCGAGCAAGCCAAAGTTCAGTTGGGTTACGCGCAGGTCTTTGCCCCGGTCAGCGGCCGGGTCAACGTCCGCGCCGCCCGGCAGGGCGAAGTAGTGGCCGCCGGAGCCGCCATTGTCACCATCATGGACCTGAGCCAGACCTGGGTCTACGCTCCGCTCCCCGAGACCCAGGCCGACGCCGTCCAGCTCGGCGATTCGCTGCGCGTCGTGATGCCATCCGGCGCAACGCTTCAGGGTACAGTCATCAATAAAGCCGCCGAGGCCGACTTTGCCACCCAGCGCGATGTGGGCGACCGCAAGCGCGACATCAAAACTGTTCAGATCAAACTGCTCATCGACAATCCCGGCGAGCGCTACGTTCCCGGCATGATCGCCGAAGTGTACATACCCAAGAGCAAGCTGGTGAAATAATGACCGCCCCGGCCATTGAAGTCGTCCATATCGTCAAGCGCTACGGCGACTTTGAAGCCGTCAAGGACGTCAGCTTCTCGGTGGCCGAGGGGGAAATCTTCGGCCTGCTCGGGCCCAACGGCGCAGGCAAGAGCACGCTGATCCGCATGATGACCACGCTGATCCCGCTCACCGCAGGCAAGGCCATCGTCGCCGGCCATGATGTGGCCAAGGAGGCCGATGCGGTGCGCCACATGATCGGCGTGATTCCCCAGGCGCTTACCAGCGACCCCGACCTTACCGTTGAAGAGAATCTCAGCATCTACGCCAAGCTCTACAGCGTTCCCAAGGCCGAGCGCATCCAGAACATCGCCGAAGTGCTCGAAGCCGTGGACCTCAGCAAGTGGCGCGGCGCGCAGGTCAAGACGCTCTCCGGCGGAATGAGGAGGCGGGTCGAAATCGCCCGTGGCCTGGTCCACAACCCGCGCATCTTCTTCCTCGACGAGCCCACCACCGGCCTCGATCCCGTCTCCCGTATCGCCGTCTGGGAGATGCTCAGCAATTTGCGCGCAAAACGCAACCTCACCATCCTGATCACCACGCATTACATGGATGAGGCCGACAAGCTCTGCGACCGCATCGCCATCGTCGATCACGGCAAGCTCGTCGCTCTTGGCACGCCCCTGGAGCTGAAGCACAGCGTTCCCGGCGCCAACGTCGTCGAAGTACACTTTGACCGCGAGACTCCCGAGTGGCAGGATCGCCTGGAAGGCCTTGAGGGCGTAACCAGCGTGCAGGCCGAAAGCGAGGGCTTTTATCGGGTATTAACCTCCTCTGGCTCCAAAACCACCATGCAGCTGGTCGAATTAGCCGCCTCTTTGGGAGAAACTCTTACTTCCCTCAGCGTGCAGAACACCACACTCGACGACGTATTCGTCCACTACACCGGCCGCCAGCTCCGCGATGAGCAGGTCAAGCCGCCGGTCTTCACACTGCCGCCGCGGCCAGGAATGCAGCCATGATCAGAATGTTCGCCATTGTCGAGCGCGAGATGCGCAAGTTTTTCCGGTCGCCCATGCTGATGATCATGTCGCTGATGATGCCGATTCTGCAGTTGATCATCATGGGCAATGCCTTCGGCGGAAAGATCGTCGGCGAAAAGGTTGCCGTCGTCGATTACGATCACGGCCCGCAGGCTGTCAGGCTGCGCGAGGCCTTCGACTCCATCGCCGTCAACATTAAAACCTTCACCACCGTCGAGTACACCGACGAGGTGCAGGCGCGCGAGGACGTGCGCACCGGCAAAATCAACGCGGCGGTGATCATTCCCAAGCAATACTCCCGCCGCGTCTACGCTCAGGACGCGCCGGTTATCGGCCTGGTCGTTGACGACTCCGACCAGTTCAGCTCCGGCTCCATCGAGGCCGAGATGCAGTCCGTCGTCACCGCACTGACGACGCCCGTCATTCAGCCCCGCATGGCCAATCAGATTGCCCTCGAGATCGTCGAGCTCTATCCTTACGTCAACTATCTGAAGTACCTGCTCCCCGCCTGCTGCGCGATGGCCATGTATATCTCCGTCATGATCGGCGGCGGAATGCTGTACATCGACGACAAGGCTCGCGGCGTCCACGAAGGCTATCTGGTCACGCCTATCACCAAGCTGGAGTTGGTCTTCGGCATAAATACCGCCGCGGCCATCAAGGCTGTCCTCTCCGGCATCTGCCTCACGGTGATCGGCTCGCTGATAGCCGGCCTGGGCGTCGTCTTCCATCCCATGGCCGACCTGGAGTTGCTCGCCATGATCATCGTCACCGCCATCGCCTTCAACGGCATGATGTTCCTGCTGATGGTCCGCGTCGATGACCCGCTTACCCCCCGCGCCATGTTCGGCGTTCTCAACCTGCTTCTCTTCTATCCCTCCGGCGCCATGTATCCCATTGCCGCCTTCCCGCCTTGGCTACGCGCCCTCTCGGTCATCGATCCCTTCACCTATTGCGTCGACGGCTTCAAATCCATCCTGCTCAAAGATGGCGGCTTCGTCTCCATTCAATACGACCTGCTCTTCCTCTTCGTCTTCGGCATTGGCACGCTGCTTATCGCCACACCGCTCTTCAAACGCACGTTGTAAGCTGGTCCCATCGCGGGTGGTTGTACACTGGCCCTATGATGCGTCGATTGCTTGCTTCCCCTTTGCTTGCTCTTATCGTGCTGGCCGGCTGCCACTCGGTCCACCAGCCGCCAGCGCAGCCCAGCGCTGCTCAGAACTACAAGGTCTATCATCTGCGCGGCAAGGTCGTCTCCACAGATGCCGCCCGGGGCGAAATCACGGTGAACCATGAGGCCATTCCCGGCTTCATGGAGGCCATGACGATGCCCTACAAGCTCAAGGATGCGAGCATCCTCGGCGAGCTGCATCCGGGCGACGTGATCACCGCCGACGTGCTGGTCTCGCCTGATCCGGATGCGGATTATCTTCTAGACCATATCGTCGTGGTGGCGCAGGCCAAGCCGGACTACAAGCCTGCCGTCTCTTACCATGTCCCCGCGCCGGGCGACAAAGTGCCCGACTTCAAGCTGCGCAACCAGGACGGCCAGCCGATTCATCTCGGCCAGTTCAAAGGCAAGTCGCTGGTGGTTACCTTCATCTATACGCGCTGCCCGTCGCCCGACTTCTGTCCGCGGGTGACGCGCAACTTCGCGGCGCTGGAAAAGCAGTTAGTCTCCAACCCCGCGCTATTTGTCAGAACGCATCTGATCTGCATCAGCTTTGACCCGGAGCACGACACGCCGGAACGGCTCCGCGCCTATGGAGTGACTTACATCGGCAGCGACGCGAAGAATGCCTTTGCGCACTGGGAGTTTGCCGTGCCGGAGAAATCCGCGCTAGCCGAGATGGCAAGTTTCTTTGACCTGGGAATGACCGGCAATGCGGATTCGACGATCACCCACACGCTCTCGACCACGCTGGTCGGCCCGGACGGGAAGGTGGCGCGCTTCTATCCCGGCAACGAATGGACGCCCGAGCAGGTGCTGGCCGATGTGAAGCAGTTTTCCCTCTAATTCTCCGGCTGACGTAGTCAAGCATCTCAACGAGCTCAAAAGATAGCACCGAGCTTCGCAAAGGCATCCAGTTCAATTAACAACTGACCTTCCGGCGCGGCGTCCAGCGTGGCGTGCTCCAGCACCCATGTGTCTTTGTGGAGGAGATGGACGGCGTTGAGTCCGGCGGCGAGAGCCGGATTGATGTCGCTTTTAGGGCTATTGCCGATCATCCAGTAACTCCGGACGCAAGTTGCATCAGGTGCTGACCCATACCGCTGAATCACTTCGCGATACGTGGCGGGGTCTTTTTCGGCGACAATCTCAATCGCCGAAAAATAACTGGCAAGGCCGGAGCGAGTCAGCTTGTCGGCCTGTTCGGCGTGGTTGCCCTTAGTCATCAGAATGAGCCGGTGACGCGCAGACAGCTCGGCCAGCGTCTCGGCCACGCCGGGGAGCAGCTCGATCTCCTGATCGGCAATCGCGCGGGCGAAGCTCTCAACCTGCCGGCGTGATTCTTCGCTGAAGGCCGAGGGGCTGAGCCGTTCAAAACACAGCAGCAGCGAATGGGTGAAGCTCGGCAGGCCATAACCGTGGGTGATGATCGTCTCGCGCTCGACCTCATTCAACGCCCGGCGCACCTCGGCGGGCGAGTACTCGTGGTGGTTCAGGTAGCCGATAAACGCGGCAATGGCGCGCTCGAAGTAGACGTTGTTCTCCCACAGCGTATCGTCGGCGTCGATCAGCAGCGTCTGGCCTGGAGGAAATTGCGGCATGACTTTATGGTAACGAACCGGGGGGCCGGCCGATGGAGGTCCGTAGTCTCCCACCCATTCCGCAAAGGCCGCGGAATGGATGGGGCACAGTACCTTTATGGGCACCCAGCTTTGTTTTGAGGCTACGGTTTGGGTTGAGCGGCCAACCATAGCTTCAGCTTTGGCTCCTGAAGCTTGCGCAACTCTATGCAGCCGTCGATGCTCTCGATGGCGTGCTTGAATGACTGATCGGCGGAAGGAACCTTGTGCGAAGCGAAGAATTTCTCGACACTGGCGCGGGCGTCGGCGGAGCAGAAATTGCCTGTGGAGCGCACCAGGAAGGCGCCCATCTCGGGAGTGAGCTGGGTCTGCACTTTCTCCCAGTTGTCCTGGATGTACTTCCACGCCTGGTCGCGGTTTTCGTCGCTCTGGAGAGTGATGGCGAACTGGATAATCGAGTCCTGGTTGCGCACCTTGCCGCCGAGGGCATAGTCGAGCGAGCGCTGGACCAGCGCGGGATCCTCGAACTGCGTCAGCAGGCGCAGCGCCCCCTCCTGGATCTCCGGATTGGTTGAGGTTTCATAGACCTGTTGCAGTTGGTCAAAGAGGGCTGCGTCGCCATGGCGCGCGGCGGTGGCGAGCGCGGTCTGGCCCAGGGTCGCCTCGACGGAGCCGGGATCGGCCAGAAACCTGGCGGCAATCTCCCGCGCCTGCGCAAGCACGGCGGGGTCCTGGCCGCTGTGGCCAAGAAGCCCGAAGAGTTCTGCGCGCAACTCGCGCGTGTTGGCCGATTCGGATTCGGCGGGCGGGCCTAACTTGGCGTACACCGGCGCATAGGTTGAGCGAATCCACGCCGAGAGCCCGGCGCGCTCATCCGCGCTAGCCGCAATCTGCCTATAGGCTGTGTTCACACTGCTGATGGCCTCGTCTACCACCTCCGCGCCGGAATCGGCTTTGACGGCCGACGCCAGATCGAGATAGTCGCCGATGGCAGCCTTGTTAGCGCGCACCTGAGCCCACTCGTCGCCGATCAGGCTGATGCGCTCGCTGGGTGTTAGCGTGGATTCCACCTGCGCCACCATAGCCGCATAAACGCTCGCCGGATAGGCGCTGCGATAGTAGCCCATGCCGCCGGCATTGGCGAAAAAGAGGCCGCCCGCGGGAGCCTTCAGACCGGTTTCGGAAGGGGTAAGAACCTGACAGTTCTGGCCGGAAGCGGTCTTGAAGCAAACCGGCAAAGTCCACTTCTGTGCCGGGTCCGGCACAATGCGAGGGCTGAGGAAGAAGCGCTTTTGCGATACGGCAACCTTGCCGTTAGCCGGCAGCTCAAAAGTCAGGATCGGCTCTCCGGGCTGGGCCACCAGGCTCTCCATGATCTTGTCCACCGGCTTGTGGCTGGTCGAGGTCTGCGCGCCCCAGAAATCTTCCGCCGTCGCGTTCGAATATTCGTGGGCGGCCAGGTAGTTGTGCACGCCCTGCCGGAAGGTCTCCTCGCCGAGGTAGTTCTCGATCATTGCCAGCACGGCACCGGCCTTTCCGTAGGAGATGCCGTCGAACATCTGTTCGATCTCTTCGCGCGTGTCGGCATGAGCGCGGATCGCGCGGGTAGTAGGCTGCGCGTCGAGAATTAGCGTCTGATCGAGGTCGGAGATGACGGTCTGATCGATATTCCACTCCGGATGCATGTGGGCCACGGGCTTGTTCTCCATCCACGTGGCAAAGCCCTCGTTGAGCCAGATGTTATCCCACCACTGCATGGTCACCAGGTCGCCAAACCACTGGTGGGCCATCTCATGCGCGACGACCAGGGCCACCTCTTTCTGTGAGTCGACCGAGGCTATCCTGGGATCAATCAGCATATCGGTCTCGCGGTAAGTAATGGCGCCAAAGTTTTCCATCGCGCCGGCCTCGAAGTCGGGCAGCGCGATCAGGTCCAGCTTCTTGAGCGGGTAAGGAATTCCAAAATAATTGTTGTAATAGTGCAGCACGTAGGTAGCGATTTCGAGGGCGTAGGGCGTGAGCGCTACCTTGTCGGGCGTGGCGCAGGAGCGAATGGCCACGCCGTCGGAGGCGCCCGTGGTGCATTGGAAGTCTCCGACCAGAAAAGCGACGAGATAAGTGGACATTTTCGGCGTGGCGGCGAATTTGAGCGTGTGCTTGCCTTCCACGGGGCCGGGAGTGTCGCCTTCGATGGGAGTGTTGGAGATGGCCGTATCGCCCGCATCCACCACCAGAGTAATGTCGTAGGTGGCCTTGAAGGCCGGCTCGTCGAAGCTGGGAAAGGCGCGCCGCGCGTCGGTGGATTCGAACTGCGTGACGGCGTAGTTGCGCTTGGCGGTTCTGGAGAGATAAAAGCCGCGCAGTTGATTATTCAAAATTCCCGAGTAAACGATGGACAATCGCGCCTTGCCCGCCGGCAGCTTCACCGCGAAGGTGAAGGTGGCTTGCTCTTTGTCTTTATCGAGCGAGATGACGGCTGTCTGCTCTTTGCCACCAGCGGTAACGGTCACGCTCTTCAAGTCGAGTTCGACAGCGTTCAGCGTAATGCGATTCGCCGGTTCGGCAAGGTTCACGTCGATGGTCTCAATGCCGGTGAAGGTAGCGGCCTTCAGGTCAGGCGTGAGGGTGAGTGTGTAATGCTCTGGGCGGACGGTCTGGGGCAGGCGCTCGGCGCTGGCTGTAACTGGAAAGAGGAGGATGAATGCGGCCAACGCTGGGAAGAAAGTTCGCATCAGCGGGGTTAAACACATATTTTTCACGAAATTCTCCTGAAGGTGGGAAGTTATTGCACTGGAGTTTTCTTCGGCCGCAGCGAGTCAAGCAGCAGCAGGCAGGCGCCGGTGACGACGGATGAGTCGGCGATGTTGAAGTCGGGCCAATGATAGTTGAAGATGTGGACCTCGATGAAGTCCACAACCGAGCCGTAGACGATGCGGTCGTGGACGTTGCCCAGCGCCCCGGCAAAGATCAGCGCCAGCGCGACCGTTGTGAGCGTGAAGCGATCGGCCAGGCGCACCATGATGAAAAGAACCATCAGCGCCGCCAGCGAGGAGAAGCCGATCAGCCCCCAGCGAACCGCTTGGGGCGAGGCGGAGTCGGCAAAGAGCGAAAAGGCCGCGCCCTCGTTGGTCCAGTGGGTGATGCGCAGAACGCGCGGGATCACCGGAATCGCGCCGCCCATGGGAATGTGCAGCGTGACCCAGGTCTTGGTCAGCCGGTCTAGAAAGATATCTACTGCGGAGATCAGCAGCATCCAATGGAGGCGGCGTGGTGTGGTGAATTTCATAATCTCCTTGAAACAGGTGGTTGGGGTTCGTGGTATCCCACCCATTTCACAAAAAATGTGAAATGGATGGGGCACGGAGTTATATGGCGACCGGTGGGACAACCTTCATTTCGGTTAGAGCTTCGCTGCAACGTGTGCAGACATTCTGCCAGATGCCGTAGTTAGCTACCTCCGGCATAAAGTTCCAGCAGCGGGCGCACTTGCGGCCGGTTGCAGGAAGGGCTGTAACTTTGAGTTCTGCACCTTCTATTACCGTTACCTTTGAAACGTTGACGATTTCCTTGAGTTCGGCGGCATGGTGCTGCAACAGAGTTAGTTGTCCGCCTGATGCTGCAATCTCCAAATCCGCTTCCAGTCCTTTGCCGATCAGTTTTGCCTTGCGGTCTTCTTCGAGTATGCGCAGTGCCTCATCGCGCACGGCAAAAATCTGCTTCCATTCTTCCAGCAGCGGCGCGGGGTCTTCAGAAAAAATCTCCGCCGGGGCAGGGAACTGGGCGAGATGCACGCTCTTCTCGCGGCCTTCAACCTTAGGCAGATAATCCCAAACCTCGTCGGCGGTGAAGCTGAGGATAGGCGCGACCAGCCGCACCAGCGCTTCGGTAATCTGCCACAGCACTGTCTGCGCGGAACGGCGCTCGTGGCTTGTCGGCGCGAAAGTGTACAGGCGGTCCTTGAGCACATCGAGATAGAACGAACTCAGGTCCACGATGGCGAACTCGTTGACCGCGTGATAGACGCGATGAAACTCGAAGGCCGCGTACCAGTCGCGCACCTTTTCGGTCAGCTCGCGAGTGCGGGCCAGCATATAGCGGTCGAGCGGCAGCAGTTCCGCTTCGGGCACGCGGTCGCGCAACGGATCGAAGCCATGCAGATTGCCGAGCAGGAAGCGGAAGGTGTTGCGCAGCTTCTTGTAGATCTCCGCGCACCGGGCCATCAGGTTTTCGCTGGCCGCCATATCTTCGCGGAAGTCGATTGAGGCCACCCACAGGCGGACGATCTCGCCGCCCATGCGATTGGCAATATCCACCGGGTCCACGCCATTGCCGAGCGATTTGCTCATCGCGCGCCCCTGCTCGTCAAGTGTCCAGCCTGCGGTTACCACGCGGGAATAAGGCGCGCGGCCGCGCAAGGCTATCGAGGTGAGCAGCGAGGAGTGGAACCAGCCGCGGTACTGGTCGGCGCCTTCGAGGTAGACAACTTCTACGTCTTCGCCGTGTTGGAAGGCTGAGTAGGCCGTCTTGAGGTCGGGATCGGCTTCCGCAACGGCAAGCCAACTGACTCCGGCGTCAATCCAAACGTCGAGAATGTCGGTTTCCTTGCGGAATTCCGTGCCACCGCATTGGGTGCAAACGGAGCCGGCGGGCAGCAGGGCATCCGCTTCGGGTGTGCGCCAGGCATCGATGCCCTGGCGCTCGATGAGGCCGACAACTGCGCGATTCAACTCCGCGGAGACGATCGGCTGGTTGCACTGCCGGCACAGAAAAACGGCGATGGGCACATCCCAGAACTTCTGGCGGCTGATGCACCAGTCGGGGCGCGTGGCGATCATGTTGGTGATGCGCACCTTGCCCCATGCCGGATCCCACACTACTTTATCGATCTCCTCGATGGCCAATTGGCGGAAGGTCGTCTCCGAGCCGTCGGCGCGCTTCACCGGCGTTTCCATGCCGATGAACCACTGCTCGGTGGCGCGATAGATCACCGGCTTGTGGCAGCGCCAGCAGTGCGGGTAGGAGTGTTCCAGGTCGCTACTGGCCAACAGAGCGCCGCGCTCTTCCAGCATCGCCAGAATGACGGGATTGGCGGCCCAGACCTTCATACCCTCGAAGGCCGGCGGCGTGGCCAGCGGCCAGGCCTCGGGGTCCACATGAATGTGGCCTGTCGCATCAACGCGGCAGGTGGGGTCGAGGCCGTAGTGCTCGCCGGTGTAGAAGTCGTCGGCGCCATGCGCGGGCGCTGTGTGGACCGCTCCGGTGCCCTGGTCGGCGGTGACGTAGGTGGCCAGCACGCCCAGAACGCCGCGCTCCAGAAACGGATGCTGGAAGGTGACTCGGTCGAGTTGGCTGCCTTTTAAGCGCGCCAGCTCCGTGGTTGCTCCCAGGTTGCAAGCGGCGGCGACGTCGGCGGCCAGTTCGGCGGCGACGATGTAGACGGGGCCGGGTTCTTGGTCTCCCACCCATTCCGCAGAAGAACGCGGAATGGATGGGGCACGGAGTGTTTGTGGCTCGTTGGGCGTGGGTTTTACTTGCAACGCCACGTACTCAAAGTCGGGATGGAAGGCCACGGCCAGGGATGCGGGCAGGGTCCACGGGGTCGTCGTCCAGATGATCGTCGAAACCTGTTTGCCCTTGAGAGCTGGATCAATCGTCGCCGGGTCAGATGTCATCCGATAGCGCACGTATATTGAGGGGCTGGTGTGGTTCTCGTATTCCACCTCGGCCTCTGCCAGCGTAGTGCGGTCGTGGATGCACCAATAAACCGGCTTCAGGCCGCGATAGACGAAGCCTTTTTCCAGAAAGCCGTAAAAGGCCTCCAGAGTGCGGGCTTCGTAGTCGCGGGTCATCGTCTTGTAAGGCTTCTCCCAGCGGCCGAAGCAGCCGATACGCTCGAATTGCGAGGTTTGCAGGTCTACGTACTTCTGCGCATAGGCACGACAGGCCGTTAGCACCTCGGCGACGGGTAGTTCAAGCCTTTTGCGGCCCAGATGCTCTTCCACTTTGATCTCAATGGGCAACCCGTGGCAGTCGAAGCCGGGAACGTAGGGCGAGTCGAAGCCGGCCATGGTCTTCGACTTGACCACAAAATCCTTGAGCCCCTTGTTGAGCGCGTGGCCCAGGTGAATGGGGCCGTTGGCGTAGGGCGGGCCGTCGTGCAGCAGGTAAGCGGGGCGGCCCTGGCCGGCCTTGCGCAGCTCGGCATAAAGGTCGAGTTCAGCCCAGCGGGCCAGCCTGAACGGTTCATTCTGCGGCAGATTCGCCTTCATCGTGAAGGCGGTTTGCGGCAAGGTTAGGGTCACCTTCAACTCCGGTGCTGGGGACATCGTGACTCCCTAGGATGGTGCGAAATTGTTCATTCCCTAGTGTAAATGGCGAGGCAAGATTTTTTTAGGTAACAAATCGCAGGCGTACTCCGTCTATAGATTGTGGAAAGCCTGACCATGCCGGAATATGAGATTCTGGAGTGCAAGACGCTGCCAAATGGATTCAAATGCGGATTTCGGAAATGACGACGCAGAATGTTAAGGTAAATCTACGGAAAGAGCGAAGGGGTCCGCATGGACTGCAAAGAGGATGGTTGACAGAAACACACGTATATAGTAATTATTCCTACAGGAGTAGGAGATTCGGATAGTGGGCGGAGTCAGGCATAATGTTAAGTAGGGACATGGAAACGGGGTACACCCCGTTCTGACAGCAAGCCAGATGCCCTGAGACCACTGAACCAGCAGCAACTATGCCAAACGATCTGCTCATCCCGCCAGACACGGAATCCCAAGCTGCTGCCGCCCTCATGGACGGCATCGAACTCGACCTTACCTTCGGCGTTCCCGTCGAACAGCAGCCCATTTGGATTGATCTCTACGAGAACATCCGCGATGTCTTCTTCCCGCCCAAGTTGCCGCCGCTGGAGCTGACCTCGACGCCGATTCCGGTACCGGACCGGATGGCGGTCAAGCGCAATCCCTTGGCTGTTGGCATCTCCACAACGCTGAACGGCTTGTTTCTCGTATTCTTGTTCCTCGTTGGAATGAAGGCGGTTATGGATCAGAAGAAGCCGCCAGTGATCATAACGCCGATTGATCTGACGGCTTTCAAGCCAAAGGCCGGCGGCGGCGGCGGAAGCCCGGAAAAAGTCATAGTTCAAAAGGGCAAAATTCCCCCGCCGGTGCAGGCGCCGGTTGTGATTCCCAAGCTGGAGCCGCCGCTTCCGGCTATCGATGTCATCGTTCCAGACAACCTGACCCTGCCGAACTTCGGTATGTCGAACTCGCCCAATGTTAAGCTGGGCTCATTCGGGAACGGGAGAGGCACGGGCATCGGCTCGGGGGATGGATCCGGATACGGTAATGGTTCCGGCGGAGGTACCGGCGGCGGACTTTACCGTGTGGGCGGCGCTATCTCTCAGCCGGTCCCGCTCAACAACGTGGAAGCGGAGTTTTCCGACGAGGCGCGCCGGGCCAAGTACCAGGGCGTCTGTCTGATCTCGGTGATCGTCGATGCGCAGGGCAATCCGCAGAACCCGCGGGTGGTGCGCGCGCTGGGCATGGGGCTGGACGAGAAGGCCCTGGAGGCGGTTCGCAAGTATAAATTCAAGCCCGCCCTGAAGGACGGCAAGACGCCGGTCCCGGTGATGATCAACGTCGAGATCAACTTCCGGCTGTACTGAAGGCCTCGCTTTACCGACCACTGTTCACTGACCACTGTTCACTGTCGTCAGTAACGGCTCCGGCTTGAGCGAGCCGTCGCGCTGCTTGACCAGCATCTGTACCTTGCCCTCGGCGGCGTCCAGCTCGGCCTTGCACGCGGCTGACAGGCCCACGCCCTCCTCGAAAAGTTTGAGCGAGTCTTCCAGGGCCAGGTCGCCCTTTTCCAGTTGATCGACGATGGTTTCCAGCTTTTTCAGCGAGTCTTCAAACGAGGGCATGGCGATTACTCCGAGAGAGGTTTGGGCAGCGCGCTGGCGATCACCTCGGCGGCGGCTGTGTAGCGGCCGAAGGGAGCGCTGACCTGCACGCCCTGGACGAATGGGCGCACGGCTTCCAGCATCTCCTGGGCGATGAGAATGCCCTCGCGCTGCGCCGCTTCGGACGTCTCGGCCTGGGCCATGCGCAGCATGATCTCCTCGGGCATCGAGATGCGCAGGTCGTTCTTCAGGTATTCGGCGTTGCGCAGGCTGACCAGCGGCCATATGCCGGCGATGACCGGAATCCGATGCTCCTCAATGCGCTTGAGAAAGCTCTCCAGCAGGCGCAGGTCGAAGACCGGCTGGGTGATGGCGTACTCGGCGCCTGCTTCGACTTTATACGCAAATCGCCTCAGCTCCTGCTCGATGTCGGGTACGCCGGGGTTGGCGGCTACGCCTATGGTGAAGTTGGTGCTGGCGCCGATCGCGTTGGCTCCAATGTCCAGGCCATGATTCAGACGGCGCACGATGTTGACCAGACCGATGGAGTCCACGTCAAAGACAGCGGTGGCGTCGGGATAGTTACCCAGCTTGGTTGGGTCGCCGGTCATGCAGAGAATGTTGCGCAGCCCAATCGACGAGGCTCCCAGCAGGTCCGATTGAATACGGAGGAGATTACGGTCGCGGCAGGTGTAATGCAGAACCGTCTCCATGGCGGTGTGTTGCTGAATCTGGATACAGAGGCTCTCGGCGCTCATGCGGGCCGTGGCGCGCGGCGAGTCGGGCACGTTGATGGCATGAACGCCGAGCGAGGCCAGCAGACGCGAACCCTCGATCTCCTTCGCGCAGTCGATGCCGCGTGGGGGAACGATCTCTACCATGGTCACGAAGCTGCCCTCGGCGATCAGCGCGCCGATGCGGGAACGCGCGCCCAGGGGGGCCGGCGGCGTTTCAGTGGTCAGCTCTGGCGCTTCGCCGGTGACTTCGACGCGAGCTCGCGCATCCAGGTCCCGCATCGCCGAGCGCATGGCGCGAATGTGATTGGGCGTGGTGCCGCAGCAGCCGCCCACGATCTGCACCCCGGCCTGGATCGCCTTGCGGGCGAAGCTGGCCATATACTCCGGCGAGCAGAGGTAGATGTTGCGCCCCTCGACGGCGCGCGGCATTCCGGCGTTGGGCATGGCCGCCAAAGGCAGCGTTGTGGCGGCGCGCATGGCCTCGATGGCCGTCAGCACCGTGGTCGGGCCGGTCGAGCAGTTCACGCCGATAGCTCCGGCGCCCCACTCAGTCAGCAGCGTGGCGGCGTGAGCGGGCGAGGAGCCGTCCAGGCAGTTGCCGTCATCGTCCACGGTTACCATCACCAGCACCGGCAGCTCGGGCGCGGTTTCGCGGGCAGCCGCAAGCGCCTCGCGCGCCTCATTCAGCGCGGGCATGGTTTCAATGCTCAGCAGGTCAACCCCGGCTGCGGCCAGAGCGGCAATCTGCTCGGCAAAGGCGGCGCGGGCTTCGTCCAGGCCGGTCTTGCCCAGCGGCTCCAGGCGCACCCCCAGCGGCCCCACCGCGCCGGCCACCCACGCTTCTCCAGCCTGCTTTTCCTTGAGGCGCTCGACGGCCTGGCGGGCAATGCGCACGCCGGCGGCGTTGATCTCGTTCACTTTCCCGGCCAAACCGTGACGCCCCAGCCGGAAGCGGTTGGCGCCAAAGGTGTTGCTCTCAAGTATCTCCGCGCCGGCTTGCAGGTACTCCTCGTGGATCGACAGGATCAGGCCAGGGTCGGAGAGGTTCAGTTCGTCGTAGCAGCGGTTGATGAGGACGCCGCGGGCATAGAGAACGGTTCCCATGGCGCCGTCGGCGAGAACGGGGCGGCTGGCGAAGATGTCGGCAAACTGGGACATTCTTTCTTCATGCTATGCCACGCGGGCCGTGCGCGCCAACAGGTAGGGCAGCTTTGTTATACTTCGGTAGTCATCAGCTTGGCTGTGCTAGTCTTGGGACGGCTATTCCTTGCGATTCGCCCTTTATACCGGCAATCGCCATCCATTGGTTCACTCCGCGGCCTTGCCGCGTGCATAAAAGCGGAATGATTCGAGTATTTCGTCGAGGGTAGGGATTTTGAACAAGAGAAGTCTTTGGATGAGCGCCGCCGTGGCCCTGCTGGTTGCAGCCGCGCTGGCAGGTTGCGGCACCACTACCTATTTCGCGGGCCGGGTTCTGCCGCCCAGCGGGCTGGCGAATCGCGTCCTGATTGCTGTCCAGAATCCCAGCGCCTCGGGCAGCGGCGCCCTGGGGTTTGTGGATGCCTTTTACGATATACGGTACAAGTACAACAGCAACAATACAGCCCCGGCGTTTTCCATCTCCGGGTATTCGGGAAATCTGCCCATCAGCATCCAGAATATGCCCGAGGAGCAGGACGGCGCGGTTTATAATTCCGGCGACGGCAGCTTCTCCCTGGTAAACTATGCCACTGAGAGCGCTAAAGGAAATAACGTCAACGGCCTTAATGGCCTCTCTTCGAGCATTTTTATCTCACGGAGCCTCACCTACGCCGTTGCCGCCAACCAGAGTTCCCACGTACTGACGGTGGTGAATCGGGCTACCGGCGCCAGTTACCCCTTCAACCTTCCCGGCGTCTACCGCGTCAGTATGAATCCCGGCGGCTCGATGGCTCTGGTTTTTGTTCAGAACTCGAATTACATCTATTATCCGCTGCAACTGACCTCCGCGCAGACCATCTCCTTCTCCGGGGGGCCTAGTTCCTGGCCCACGGCCGCGGTGGACTGCGAGCCGTACAACGAGCCTGGATGGTGCCTCTTCCAAGCGCAGAGTCCAGATCATACGGATGCCACCGGCAACCACTACGGCGCGCCGCTGACCTTCGACCGCCCGGTCAAGGCCGTCTTTTCCGCGGATGGCGGAACCGCATATATTCTCAACTGCGGGCCGGAGTGCGGCGGAACTACGGCTTCCGTGTCGTCGATGCCGGTCGCTCCGATGATCTTCCTGGTCAGCCAGCAGTCGGGCACACTGCCCACCCAGAGCGCGCTCAACGGCAACACCATCGCCATCCCCGGAGGCGCCAGCAATGCACTGGTTGATAGTTCTACCTTGTATGTCGTAGGCCAACAGCCTCAGCAGGTGCAGGGCCAGACCCTCTTTGCCGGAAACCTGACGGTAGTTACTTTACCCACGGGCTCGGCGACGGCCATGACTGCTGCGGCTCCGATCTCCATCAGCGATGGAGCACCCGGCGCGGTGAGCCGCATGATAGAGGCCGACGACAATACGCTGTGGATCGGCATGACTAAATGCACCAACGGTGTGCGCGCCGCCACGGGCCTTTCCTACGGCTGCCTCACCATGGTCAACACCTCTACGAACACCGCGACCCTGCTGCCATATATTGGCGATGCCACCGGCATTGCAGCGGTGACCGGCCTGCACAAGGTCTACACAGCGGAGGGCGGGCAGGTGTACATCTACTCAACCGTGGACGGTTCGGCAAAGGACAACCAATACGTCACCGTGACCGGCACGGCCTATGATGTGGCTTATATGGACGGGCTCACCGACGCCAACAACACCGTCTACTGAGTTTCAGTGAACTGTGATCCGTAGATAGCCGGTCTGGCATAAATGCTCCGTGCCCTATTCTTTCGCCACGCTTATAGGCGAAAGAGTGGGAACCACGAACCCAACCGCCCGTTCATCCGGAGTCATCGCCCATGAACGCCGATTCTCTTCCAAATCCTCTCGTGGCCGACGTGCTGGCCATCGCCGCCCACAGGGATGACGTGGAGCAGACCTGTGGAGGAACGCTGCTGCGCATGGCTTCGCGCGGCCTGCGCACCGCGATTCTAGACCTGACCCAAGGCGAGGCAGGAACCCGCGGCAGCGCGGAAGAGCGCGCCCGCGAGGCCGCCGAAGCCGCGCTGCTGCTGGGCGTAGGCTGGCGGCAGGCCCTCGACCTGCCCGACGGCGCGATTGAAAACACGCTGGAAAACCGTCTCAAAATTGTCCGCATCCTGCGCCTCGTCCGTCCCCGAGTGGTTATTCTTCCCTATTGGCAGGCGCGCCACCCGGACCACGCCGCTATCGCCCAGCTTGGCTACGACGCCTGCTTTCTCTCCGGCCTGGCCAAAGCGCCTTCTCTTTCGAATTCATTGAACGCGCCGCAGGCGCCGCATCGCCCCTTCAAGATCGTTTACGCCAGCCTCTATGCCGATGTGCGCCCCAGCTTCATCGTGGACATTACCCCCTTCATCGAACAGCGCCACACCGCGCTGATGGCCTACCGCTCGCAGTACGCCACTCAGCCCGCCGGCGGCGGGCTCTTTGTCCCTGAAGAGGAGATTCGCGAGCGTACCTTCGCCGAGGCCCGCCACTACGGCCTGCTTGCCGGCGTGCGCTACGGCGAGCCGTTTGTGCAGAAGGAAGTGGGCCTGGTGGACGATCTGACGCTCCTGCCGGTCCAGTCGATCTGAATCGAACGAGAGTCGGCCGGGCTGCTTCCCAACTTGACCGGATCTGCCTGCTCAAATCGGCGGATAAAGGCCGGGCGCGCGGCGGAATCGCGGCGATTCCCGCATTCTTCGCTAGTATATTGGGATAGGGTACTCGATTGGAGGCGCACGAATGCGAATGGGCGATCTGCTGATCGGGGCGAAACTGGTCACGGTCGAGGATGTGGCCGCGGCACTGGCGCGACAGGCGGAGAATGGCGCTCGGCTGGGCGATAATCTTGTGGCGCTGGGAGCCATCGACAAGCATACGTTGAACGCTTTCCTCAGGCGCATTCCCCTCGAGCCTGCCGATATTGCGGCAACCGGGATCGACGCGCTCGATCTTCTCAGCCTGCTGATGAAGCTGATCTATACAGGCCACCTGGAAAACTGCCGTCAGTATGTTGAGGCCCTCAGGCTGCCTTACCACATAGTTGCCGAGCTAGTGCAGATGGCAGTGGACCGGCAATTGCTGCGCGCGCTGGGAATGCGCGCCAACCAAAGCCCGGTGGATATGGGCTACGCATTCACCGAAGAGGGCAAACGCTGGACCATCGATTCCCTGGAGCTGGTGCGCTATGCCGGACCCGCGCCCGTCACCCTGGAGGCTTTTACCTACCAGGTGAACGTGCAGAAACTGACCAACGAACAAGTAACCTTCGAGCGCATCCACAAGGCTATGGGAATGCTGAGCTTCGAGGACAGCATCATCGAGCAAAGCGGGCCGGCGTTGAACTCGGGACGGGGGATGCTGCTGTATGGTCCTCCGGGCAACGGCAAAACCTCGTTCGCTCATGCGCTGGGCAGCGTTTTCAGCGATGTGATTTACGTGCCGTACGCAGTCACTGTCGAGGGTCAGATCATCCGCTTCCACGACCCCAGCATTCATACCGAGTTGAGTCCCACGGAGTTGAACGACGAAGACCTTTCGTTCATCCGGGCCGAGGCATATGACGCGCGCTGGGTTCCTTGCCGCCGGCCGTTCGTCTCCACTGGCGGCGAGCTGACGCTAGATATGCTCGATCTGCGCTATGACACGTCGGGCCACTACTACGAGGCGCCACTGCACCTGAAGGCGCTGGGCGGCTGCTTCGTCATCGACGACTTTGGCCGCCAGCTCGTGAGCCCAACCAGCCTGCTCAACCGCTGGATCGTCCCGCTGGAGGGACGCGTCGATTATATGAAACTGCATACCGGAAAGAGCTTCAGCATCCCCTTCGAGGAGCTGGTCATTTTTTCTACCAACCTGGAGCCGGAAGACCTGATGGATCCTGCCTTTCTGCGCCGTCTTCCTTACAAGATAGAAGTAGCGGCGCCCAGCTTGGAGATTTATCGCCGCATCTTCGATGGGGAGTGCGCGCGGCAGAATTTACCCCTGCCGGGAGAGGTCTTCGATTACGTTGTCTCCAAGCTCAAGACGGAAAAGGGGAGGAATCTGGCGGCATTTCAGCCGAGGTTCATCGTCGATCAGGTGATGGCGACCTGCCGCTTCATGGGGCAGACGCCACACTTCGAGCCGCGCTTTATCGACTATGCGCTGAATAATCTGCGGGTGCACCACAGCGCGGCTTGAAGCAAGAGATCATCATGGCATAAAGCAGAAACATCAAAAACTGTAAATAGGGATATCCCACCTTTGGCGCAAGAGCTAAGACGCGCCGAAGGTGGGCACCCAGGTTGGCGGGCTGGAGTTACAGCGCGGTTTCGCCGCGTTCGTCGTTGCGGATGCGGATGGCGTCGTCGATCTTGCTGATGAATATCTTGCCGTCGCCGATACGGCCGGTGCGAGCGGTGCTGATGATGGCCTGAAGGGTCTTCTCCTTCTGCTCGTCCTTGACCACCAGCTCAATCTTGACCTTGGGCAGGAGATCGACCGTGTACTCGCGGCCGCGGTAGAACTCTGTGTGGCCCTTCTGACGGCCATGGCCGCGGGCTTCGAGAATGGTCATGCCTTCGATGCCAGCTTCGAGCAGGGCATCCTTGACAGCGTCCAGCTTGGAGGGCTGGAGAATGGCTTCAATTTTGATCATGCGAACAATGCCTCGTTTGACAGCCTAACAGGCCAGGGGGCTGGTTGCGCCAGTCCCCCCTGGATTATGAATGAAAATTACCCGCAACGCTTGCCTTACGATGCGAAGTCGTAGCCTTCCTCGCCGTGCTGCGAGAGATCGAGGCCTTCGGATTCGTCTTCCTTCGAAACGCGCAGACCAACGAGCTTGTCGACGAAGACGAGCAGCACCAGGGTTCCGACGATAGAGATGCCCCAGGCAAGTCCAATGCCGGTGAGCTGGTTGAGCATCTGACTCCAGTGGCCGTCGATGCCGCCGGAGGGGAGCGGGTTGCCGGCCGCGTCTTTGTAAACCGGATTGATCACGCTGGCGGCGAAGACGCCGGTGAGCAGCGCGCCGACGGTTCCGCCGGCTCCGTGGACCCCGAAGGCGTCCAGGGAGTCGTCATAACCAAAGAAGCTCTTGACCTTGAAGACCATGAAGGAGCAGAAGAAACCGGCGAGTAGGCCGATCACCAGCGCACTCATCGGCTGTACGAAGCCGGAGGCGGGGGTGATGGCGACCAGTCCGGCAACTGCGCCGGAGATGGCTCCCAGGGCAGTGGGCTTGCCATTGTGGAACCACTCGAAGATCGTCCATCCCAGCGCTGCCGTGGCGGTGGCGAAGTGGGTATTGATGAAGGCGCTGGTGGCCAGCGAACTGGCGCCCAGCGCGCTGCCGGCGTTGAAGCCGAACCAGCCCACCCACAGCAGGCAGGCGCCGATGAAGCTGAGCACCATCGAGTGGGGCTGCATCTTGGTCTGCGGGTAGCCGATGCGCTTGCCCATGTAGAGGCAGGTTACCAGCGCCGAAACACCCGACGTGATATGCACCACGGTGCCGCCGGCGAAATCGAAGCTGGGGAAGGCCGCGTGGGGGTTGGAGGAGTTGAGCAAGCCACCCACGCCCCAGACCATGTGCGCCATGGGGCAATAGACAAACAGCGACCAGAGCGAAAGGAAGATCGCCATGGCGCTGAACTTCATGCGCTCGGCGAACGCGCCGCAGATCAGCGCCGGAGTGATGATGGCGAACATGAGCTGATAGATCATGTACGTCTGCTCGGGAATCGTGGGGGAGTAGAAATTTTGCGGATCGGCGGCGATAGGAACGCCTTTAAGGAATAAATGCTCGAAGCCGCCGATAAAGGCGTTGCCGTGGCCAAAGGCCAGTGAGTAGCCGACGATGGCCCAGAGAATCGTGACCAGGCACATCATCGCGAAGCTCTGCATCATGGTGCCGAGGATGTTCTTCTTGCGCACCAGGCCGCCGTAGAAGAGAGCCAAACCAGGGCCGGTCATCAGCAGGACAAGTGCGGCGGAGGTCAGCATCCAGGCGTTATCGCCGGCCGACTGAGCAGCGGCGGTGGCGGCCTTGTTGGCATCCAAGGCCTGTTGGAGGGCGGCGATCTGGGCCTGAGTTGCCGGAGCTGAGGGGGCTGGTGAGATGTCCGGGGCCACAGCCAGGGCCACAGACGGAACCGCAAGCAGGGCAAAGAGAAGCAGCAGTTGAAGGGCGCGACGAGACATATGTTTCCACTCCCGGGAAGATGCAGAGGGCCGAGGCCATGCGATGAGGCGGGAGGCCGGCCGCCGTCCGGTAGAGAGTCAGACGCAACTGGGCCGGTCTGTTCAGGTTTGGATCGGCACAACGCTCGTATGATTCTCTTCAAGGAAGTTTAGGGTTCTCCTAATAAGGAACCTATGAAGATTTGCCAGAAAAGCTGTTGAAAAGGAGGAACGAAGAGTTATTTCTATGGAAAGATTATGGCGTTCGGGGTATAGACGAGGGACGAGAGAATAAGGAATAGGCGTCCCAGGTCTCAAAAGCGAGACCCGGGGCACTCAGGATTAAGGGCGGGGATTAAATGGCGGATTCGCCGCGTTCGTCGTTGCGGATACGGATGGCTTCGGTGATGGGGCTGATGAAGATTTTTCCGTCGCCGATGTGGCCGGTGCGGGCGGCGCCGAGAATGGCCTGAATGACCTTGTCCTTCAAGGCGTCGGCGACGACGATTTCGAGCTTGACTTTGGGGAGAAGATCGACCGTGTATTCGCGGCCGCGATAGAACTCGGTATGGCCCTTCTGGCGGCCGTGGCCGCGGGCTTCCAGAATGGTGATTCCCTCAATGCCCGCTTCAATCAGGGCTTCCTTGACGATGTCCAGCTTGGCGGGCTGGATGATGGCTTCGATCTTGAGCATGTGCGGATTCCTCGGTTCAGTACTTGACTGGGAGACGGCGGTTTGCTTCGTGGTATCCCACCCTTTCGCACAGAACGCGAAATGGTGGGGCACACAGAATTGATTGCATTACGCGTTGAGGTCGTAGCCTTCCTCACCGTGCTGGCTGAGATCGAGGCCGGCGGCTTCATCGGTAGCGGAGACGCGCAGCCCCATCGTCTTATCGACTAAGAACAGTAACACGAGAGTGCCGACGATGGCCAGCGCCCAGCCGATACCTGCGCCGACGGCCTGGTTATATACCTGATGCCAGTTGCCGTCGATGGCGCCAGCGGGGTTGGGAATGCCGGCGGCGTTCTTGCCGAAGACCGCGTTGATGGAGCCGGCGGCAAAGAGGCCGGTAAGCAGCGCTCCCATGGTGCCACCGACGCCGTGCACGCCAAAGGCGTCCAGAGAGTCGTCGTAGCCGAAGAACTTCTTGACGCGGAAGACCATGAAGCAGCAGACCACGCCGGCGATGCCGCCGATGGCCAGCGCGCTCATGGGCTGAACGAAGCCGGAGGCCTGGGTAATGGTGGCCAGGCCGGCAACAGCGCCGGAGATGGCGCCCAGGGCGGTGGGCTTGCGATTCTGGATCCATTCGGTAATCACCCAGGTAATGGCGGCGGAGGCGGCGGCGAATTGCGTGTTGACGAAGGCGCTGGTGGCCAGCGGCCCAGCGTTCAGCGCGCTGCCGGCGTTGAAGCCGAACCAGCCCACCCAGAGCATCCCGGCGCCGATAAAGCTGAGCACCATCGAGTGGGGCGGCATATCCTCTTGTGGATAGCCCACACGCTTGCCCAGATACAAGGCGCAGACCAGCGCGGAGACGCCGCTGCTGATATGCACAACCGTGCCGCCGGCAAAGTCAAAGACCGGCCAGTGGGCCGCTGCGTTGGAGAAGTTCAGGATTCCCCCGACCCCCCAGATCATGTGCGCCAGGGGGCAATAGACGACCAGCGACCAGAGAGAAAGAAAGACGGCCATCGAACTGAACTTGACGCGCTCGGCGAAGGCGCCGGTGATCAGCGCCGGTGTGATGATGGCGAACATGAGCTGGTAGATCATGAAGGTCTGCTCGGGGATGGTGCCTCCGTAGTTGGGGTTGGGAGCAAGTCCCACGTCACGCAGGAAGGCGTGCTCCAGGCCGCCGATGAAGCCGTTGCCCGCTCCAAAGGCCAGCGAGTAGCCGACCACGGCCCAGAGAACGGTGATCAGGCCCATCATGGCGAAGCTCTGCATCATGGTGCCGAGAATGTTCTTGCGGCGGACCAAGCCGCCATAGAAGAGGACCAGGCCGGGTGCGGTCATCATCAGGACCAAGGCAGCCGATACCAGCACCCAGGCGTTGTCGCCGGAGGTTTGAGCGTCATGGATGGCCTGAGTGAGGGCGGCGACCTGGGCCTGAGTGGCGGGCGGTGAGGGGCGAAGGTCGGGGGCTACTGCCCAGGAAAGAGCAGGAACTCCCAGGCAGGCAAAGAGAATCAGCAGCGTGATTGCGCGACGACACATATGATTCCACTCCAATAAGAAGATGAACAGCAATGCACTGAGGCGGCGTCCAGCCGCCGATCCGGAGGATGCAAAAACCATGCGCTGGCCAGGCGAGCCTCAGTATATTGCGGTCGCGGCCAGAGCGGGAGCTACATGTAAGACAGCCGTACATCGCAGTCACGACCTCCGCTGGATGGTGATAGTGGTCCGGCCTTTGTACGGTTCTCTCGAATGAGATTATAGTTTTTGGTATAAGGAACCCATGAAGATTTCTAGAAAAGCCGGCCAAAGCGCCGGAAAATGTGGAAATCTCTATGGAATCTTTATTCTTTCTGCACTATAGACGCTCCGATTGCCACACCCGGTCGTGCTTGTCAATCGGACCGGCTCGGGAATTGAGTATTCTCCGGTAAATTGTGGCCCTGCCCTCGGGAATGCGCTATGATCTTAGGCTATGAAAACCAAGTCAGTTCTTTATGTTCTGAAAGCCACCAAGCGGATTGCCTTCTGGTCAGCGGCCTTAACCGGTCTGGCATTGTCAGGATTGGCCCAAACGACGGTCGCGCATACCGTCGGTTACAAGATTGAGGAAACCTTGCTGGGGCCATGGAATTTGCCGATTCCAGTCAATCAATCTGACGACTTTCCAACATTTGCTCTCAGTAGCGACAGACTACATATTGTGTATGCCTCATCCTGCAATGTTGATGGGAAGTCACAGACATGCATCTTTGTAGACGGCCATTCAACTCTAGCGCTCGGTAAAGTCGCGGCGGGTTCCCTGGCGTTGAGTCCGGACGGTAAACGAGTGGCGTATGCAGTGAAGAGTGGCAAACGATGGGCGCTGGTAGTAGACGGCCATGTGGGAGTTGAGAACGACGAAGTCGGCCAGGGTAGTTTGACTTTTAGCCCCGATGGTAAACATCTTGCTTATGCAGCTAGAATAGGCAATCGGTGGCGGGAAGTGATGGACGGCCAGCCGGGTGAAGAGTACGAAAACGTCTCAGGTCCAGTCTTCAGTCCCGATGGTAAACACGTGGCTTATCGCGCACAGCCTAACCGATCGAAGTGGACAGTTGTTGTGGATGGCAGGCCAGGCGATGATTATGACAATATTACTGGGCCAATCTTCAGCCCCGATAGCAAGCATATAGCGTATGTGACCAGAACGAATGGCACTTGGAAACTTAAACCGACGTGTTCGTTGGTAGTAGACGGCCATGAGATCGCGGAATATATGGCAATCAGCGGCCTGAGTTTCAGCCCCGATGGACAACGCCTGGTTTTCGCGGCCCTCCAGCGCTTGTTCAGCAAATCGACGGAGATTGTGGACGACTTGAACTATGAGGCAGGTAATGTACATATTGTAAATACGACGGAACTCGGTACGCCTGGGTATTTAGGCACTCAGTACTCGGGTCTAAGCCCCACCGCGAGCTTCAGTCCCGATGGGAAGCGCATAGCTTACATGGCAGAAACGGGTTTGGGCCAATACTCGGTGGTCGCTGACGGCATGGCGGGGCCGGGGTTCCATGGGGTGGGTGTTCCAGTGTTCAGCACTGACGGCAAGCATATGGCATATGCCGCCGTGATGGAGCCCGAGAAGATTAAAAAAAACAACTTGTCTTCAGTTAATAATTCGACGATCGTATTGGACGGCCAGTCGGGAGCGAGGTATATGTCTATTTTGGATGGCTCACTTGCATTCAGCCCCGACGGCACGCTGGAGTTTCTTGCGCTAGATAGTGACAATCCCAGTCGCGGGGTCACGATTTTGTTAGGGACTTTGTCGCTGCACATTATCCGCGTCAAATACATCCCTGTGCCTTAAACCGGGTGGTAGGCAGAGGTTTTTCTGTAGGGGTATACTGTCTTCATGGCGGCCACGGCGGAGCGGGATCGGTATCTTTTTGGAGCGCTGGAGTGCAGCGCGCGCAACCGCGTCAAGCTCCAGGAGGCGAACTACGGCTATGAAGAGCCGGAGGGCATCCTGCTGACCTCGCTGGATTATGCGGTGAATTGGATTCGCAAGAACTCGATCTGGCCGATGACCTTCGGGCTGGCCTGCTGCGCTATCGAAATGATGTCCACGGGCGCCGCGCGCTTTGACATTGCCCGCTTCGGCGCCGAGGTCTTCCGGCCCTCGCCGCGGCAGAGCGACCTGATGGTGGTGGCGGGGCGGGTTTCGCAGAAGATGGCGCCGGTGATTCGCCGGCTGTATGATCAGATGCCGGAGCCGAAGTGGGTGATCTCGATGGGTGCCTGCGCCACCTCGGGCGGGGTTTTCAACAACTATGCGCTGGTGCAGGGCGTTAACCAGATCATTCCGGTGGATGTGTACGTTCCGGGGTGTCCTCCGCGGCCCGAGCAACTTTTGTACGCGATTACGCTTCTACAAGAGAAGATTCAGCGTGAGCCGCGCAGTTTGTTGAAGACGCTGAATTCCGCCTGAGAGGGCGGCGGACGGTGGAGCGGTGTCTCCGCCGGTGCAAAGGTCATGGATGCAGGTTGCAAGTAGGGGCGATTTCCTGCAATTATACAGCTTGCCATGAAGCGGTTATGGTACTATTGTCCCGTATTCGGATTCTTTGCAACACAGTTTTTGCAGCATTCAGTCGGTCTTGGCACGGAGATGGCGCGCTACAGCAAACCATTTCATCAAATTTCAGTTCGAGTGTGGAGGAGAAGCAATGGATTTTCGCAATGCGAGGTTTGTTAGTCTGGTTCTGGTTTCGGCGTGCTTAGCGTTGTTGCCCATGGGGTGCAAGCAGCCGCCGCCTATTACGCTGACGGCCGAGGCCGCCCCGCCAGCCATCTTCCCCGGCGAACCGGTCACCGTGACCGCTACCGCCGGTTCGGTGGATCCCAACAAGAAGAACAGTGTGATTTACGGATGGACCGGGACCGGCGTGACGGGTAACGGAGCGTCGGCCACGGTGGCCACGGCCACACTTGCACCCGGCAGCTATACTGTTCAGGCTCAGGTGAAGGAAGGCAAACCCGGCAAGGAAGGCCTCAAGCCCGGTCAGACGGCGGAAGCCTCAGCCAGTTTTACGGTGAAGCAGTTTGAGCCGCCGACAATCAGTTGCTCGGTCAGCCCCACGATCATCAAGCCGGGCGAGAGCAGCACCGTTACCGCAGTCGGGGTAAGTCCGCAGAATCGCCCGCTGACTTACAGCTACAAGGCCTCGGCCGGCACGATTACCGGCAACGGGAATACAGCAACCTACTCCTCGGCCGGAGCGCCGACCGGCCCGGTGAGCATTACCTGCACCGTGACCGACGACAAGGGGCAGAGCGCGACAGCAACCATCTCGGCAGCCAACAGTGTGACCATCACGGCTCCGTATGTGGCGCCCATTCCTCATACTCAGACGCTCTCTTCGATCAGTTTTGCCGCCGACAAGGAGCGCCCGACGAGGGTGAACAACGAATCCAAAGCGGATTTGGATGAAGTTGCTATCGACCTTCAGAAGCAGCCGGATGCCAAACTCGTTTTGGTAGGCGATTCGGATGCCAAGGAGAAGGCGAAGATCGCCAAGGAACAAGCGGCAGCCAAGAAGAACAAGCACATCAAGGTCGAGGATCCAGCCGCCCAGCGCGCCGTTAACACCAAGGCGTACCTGGTGACCGAGAAGGGCATTGACGCCTCGCGCATCAGCGTGGCGACCGGCACATCGGATGAAAAGAAGGTTGAAGTCTACCTGGTGCCGGCGGGCGCCGATTTCGCGGCCGATGTGCAGGGAACCACTCCGGTGGATGAGTCCGTGGTCAAGGCGCAGGCACGCAAGCCTCTGCCGGTTGCGAAGAAGCATACTCACAAGAAAGCCGCAGCCAAATAGTCTGTCCAGCCCGCGGAAGCAGGCCTTTTGGCCTGCTCGGGTTGTTTTATAGGTTGTCTAACTGATCATTCCGGCCCTCGCAGCGCAAACTGTGGGGGCCGGAAGTCACAGGGCCGATGGCTTCGCCAATGCTCGTATCGCTATCCCCGTGGCTGGGCCGGGCATGACGGGTAGTCGATTCGTCAACAACAACATGGTTCAGCTCCCATGAGAGTCATGGGAGGTCAACAACTCAAAATTGATTGCGGAGGATAAGCGAATGATCTCTCGTGTTTTGAAGTCTGTGAGCCGGTTTCTTGCCTTGGCATGCGTTGTATCGATTCCCCTTGCCCTAAGCGCCCAGGACTCGGCCAAACCCGTCGCGAAGGCTTCTGGGGATGCTTCCGCGTCGAAGTGGGACATCTTTATGGGCTACAGTTACCTGTCGCCGCATGGGGATGATACGTTTTCACCAGCTTTGTGCGGTGCATGCAATTCTACGACGATTTACTATGATGAGGTCGATGTCGGTGGAATCTTTAGCGCTGCGCGTTTCTTCAGTCGGTATGTGGGCGTTCAGGCGGAAGTGGGCATCCATGAGTATGGTGGCAGCGCTGGGTTTAGTAACGGCGTTTACACTAGCACGGGCAACAACGACGGCTTTACGACCTTCACTGGCGGATTGATCCTGCGCAATCCAGGGATCAAATATACTCCGTTTGGCCATGCACTTGTTGGTGGGGCGATCGTGAGCGGTCCGTATCACAACCCCAATACCTTGGGCCTGGACATAACGGCTGGCGGCGGTTTGGACTATGAACTCACTCATCATTGGGCCATTCGCATGATTCAGGCCGACTATGAGTATATGAATGTTAACTTTGGCTCGTATAATGGCCAGCCCTGGAACGTTCATGGGGCCCTCGGCATCAATGTGATGCGCTTGAGCGGCGGTATTGTTTACCACGCTGGCGGGTTTACGCCGCCCACACCGGTGACCTTGTCGGTTTCGGTCAATCCGGCAACAATCTATCCCGGCGACCCGGTCACAGCGACTGCGGTGGCAGGCAATCTTGATTCGAAGCTGAACGCGATTTACGTCTGGATGGGGAACGGCGTGAAGGGCAGCGGAGCATCGGCCACGGTGGCCACGGCAACGCTAGCGCCCGGCACATATACAGTTCAGGCTCAAGTGAAGGAAGGCAAACCCGGCAAGGAAGGCCTTAAACCGTGGCAATCCGCCAGCGCATCCGCCAGCTTCACCGTGAAGGCGTTTGAGCCGCCGACGATCAGTTGTTCGGCCAGCCCCAGTACCCTCAAAGTGGGAGAGACCAGCACGGTGACTGCGGGCGGCGTCAGTCCGCAAAATCGTCCTCTGACCTACACCTACTCGGCAAGCTCCGGCTCGATCAGCGGCAACGGAGCCACGGCGGAGTTCAGTGCGGCGGGTGCGCCTGCCGGCACAGTGCAGATCACTTGCAATGTGAGCGACGACAAGGGGCAATCGGCAACGGCGACCACCAGCGTGAGCATTGCAGCCCCGCCTCCTTCTATCCCTGCAATCACGGCGGCTGCCCCGGAGATGAAGAGGCTGGAGGCTCGCCTGGCTCTGCATAGTGTCTTCTTCCCGACCGCTCAGCCCAGGATAGAGAAGCCCGATGGCGGCCTGCTGCCCAGCCAGGAGGGAACCCTGTCCACCCTCGCTTCGGATTTCAAACAGTACCTCGCCCTCAAGCCGGATGCCCACCTGATTCTGAGCGGACATGCGGATGTGCGCGGATCAGCCGAGTACAACCAGGCGCTTTCCGAACGCCGTGTTGCCCGCGCAAAGATGTTCCTGATTGAAAAGGGTGTTCCCGAAGCCAGTATTGAAACGCGCAGCCTTGGCAAGGACCAGAATCTCACCGCCGTTCAGGTGAAGGATCTGGTCGAACAGAACCCTGACCTCAGCGCAGCGGCGAAAGCGAAGGTTATCAGCAACCTGAGCGTTATTGTGCTGGCTCAAAACCGCCGCGTCGACGTCACCTTGAGCAATCAGGGCGAGAAATCAGAGCAATCGGTTCGCCTGTACCCGTTCAACGCTGCCGATTCCGTGACACTTCTCGAAGAAAAGAATATGAACCCCCACAAGAAAGCCGCCACCAAGAAGTAACTCTTCATCCGCCGAAGCAGCAGGGCTGCTTCGGCGGATGCAACCATCGATTTCGCCGGCCCAGAACACTGTCAAAGGAAAAACTAAAGGCTTCAGGCTCCGATAGTGCCGGTTTACTTTGAGAATTCTCCAAGAACATATGGCGATCGAGCGCTAAGGCATCGTGTGCCTGGAAATCGGTGCCGGACCATACTTTGTATACTCTTGATATGAGCAAAGGGAGTTTTTTGCCAGCATGAATCGTCCGCGAGTTTTCCTGGATTCATTCTTCCGGCCCGGATTGATAGTGCTGATTTCGCTGCTGGTTCTAGTTTTATTCTCAATTTCCGGCGTGAAGGCACAGGCGTATTGGAGCGCAGTTGGCCCGGCTGGCGGCGACGCGCGCGCCTTTGCGGCTGTTCCCGGCCAGCCACATCATCTCTATCTCGGCACCACCAACAGTTGGCTCTATGAGTCATTGGATGGCGGCTTGTCCTGGCATAGACTCTCGAAGCTGGACTCATCCGACGACCTGATTCTGGACCACATCGTCGTAGACGAAGCTAACCCAGCCACCATCTATGTCGCCACGTGGAGGGTGGACCAGGCCGACGGCGGGCTGCGGTTGAGCCGTGACGGAGGCCGGAACTGGAGTGTCGTTGCGGGGTTGCACGGGCAGTCGATCCGCGCATTTGCACAGGCGCCTTCGGCCCCGGAAATCCTCTATGCGGGTACGCTGGAGGGCGTCTTTCGCAGCAGCGATTCCGGAGCCTCATGGACGCTGATCAGTCCGCCGGGCAGCCAGGAGATTCACGAAGTCGAGTCGCTGGCGATCGATCCCCTGGACCCCAATGTAGTCTATGCCGGCACATGGCATCTGCCCTGGAAGACTACCGACGGCGGGCAGAATTGGCAGAGCATCAAGGAGGGCATCGTTGACGACTCCGATGTCTTTTCGATCATCATCGATCCGGCGAGCCCGAGCATGGTCTTCGCCAGCGCGTGCAGCGGCATTTACAAGAGCGTAGACGCCGGCGGATTGTTTCACGCCGTCGAAGGGATTCCCTCGGCCGCACGGCGCACGCGTGTGCTGAAGCAGGATCCGCTGAATTTCAATGTGGTGTATGCCGGAACCACGGAGGGGCTTTACAAGTCGGTCGACGGCGGCAACAGCTTTGCGCTGATGACCGAACCGGATGTGATCGTGAACGATGTTTTTGTCGATCCGCAGGACACGAATCATGTGCTGCTGGCCACCGACCGAGGCGGCGTTCTGCTGAGCGAGGACGCGGCATCCAGTTTTACGGCTGCGAATCAGGGTTTTTCCGGACGCAAGGTCGAGGCGCTGCTGGTGGATAGCGGCAATCCCGCACGGCTGTATGCCGGAGTGGTGAACGACAAAAAGTATGGCGGTGTTTATGTTTCCGGCAATGTCGGAGAGCGCTGGGAGCAGATCGCCGATGGCCTCGATGGGTGTGATGTCTTTGCGCTGGCCGAGTCGCCGGAGGGAACGATCCTGGCGGGTACAAATCACGGCATTTTTGTGCTGGAGTCCGATGCGACAGGCGCGGTTTGGAGCCCGCGCGGCACAATTCAAAACAGGCTGGCGAAGACGGCCACCGAGACGATTCCGGCTGCCAAAACGCTTCAGTTAGCCAACATTCACAAGGCCGCGAAGGCGCGCCACGGCAAGAGCGTGCCTGAGGAAAAGCCTGTTGCGGATCCCGTGCTTGGCCAACTCGACCGCGTTCAGGCTCTCGATCTCAGCGGCGACGTCTGGCTGGCCTCAACCGGCGGTGGCCTATTCACCAGCAAGGACCAGGGCGCGAGTTGGCAGGGCGGCCCGGTGATGGGCTGGGTGGATTATCTTTCGGTTGCCGTGCATGGATCGCTACAGGCCGCTGCTCGGCAGGAAGATGTGGTGCTCTCCACGGACGCCGGCCAGGGCTGGAGGTTCATGGGGGTTCCGGCAACGCTGACGCGGATTCATAGTGTTGCTTTCTCCGCGGATGGGACGATATGGCTGGGCGCGCGCGAAGGCGTGTACTTCTCGCGCGACCTGGGCAGCACGTGGATGTGGGTCAACCGCTTTCCGCTGGGGGATGTGGACGACCTGAGCTATGACGCGCACCTGGGCAAGATTATAGTCAGCTCGCGGGCGAGCGACCAGATATACGTGATCGACACCCAGACGCTGGAGTGGAAGTGGGCACAGACCGGCTACCGCATCGCGCATGTGCGTACGGCGGGTGGGCGGTTGCTGGCGGCTTCGCTGTTTGACGGTGTGCTGGTGGAGCCGCAGTCGGCCGGAGTGGAAGCAGGGCAGCGGTGATCGCCGGGGGATTGACGCGCGCAAGGAAGTAAAGCACGACAGCGGAAGCTGAGACAGGGTCTTTTCGGTTTACCGTTTGCCGTTTTTCACCCTGTACATGGCGGCATCGGCGAAGCTCAGAAGGCTGTCTTTTGTGAGGCCGTCCTCCGGGTAGATAGCAATGCCGATGCTTGCCTCACCCCACAGAGAGTGCTCCCCCACGGTAAACGGAGTGTCGAAGCAGCGTTGCAGGCGATGGACGGCCTCTTCCACATCGGCGCGGCTACGCACGACGGAAACCAGGGCGGCGAATTCGTCGCCGCCCAGCCGGGCCAGCATATCGCCTCCGCGCAACTGCCGCGTCATGCGCACGGCAACCTCCTGGAGGTAAAGGTCTCCAATGTGGTGGCCGTAGCGGTCGTTGACCTGTTTGAACTCGTCAAGGTCGATGTAAATCAACCCGAAGATACCGGAGTTCTGGCGCGCCTCTTCAATCAGAATGTCCATCCGCTTCTCCATCGCGAAGCGGTTGGGAATCTCGGTGAGCAGATCGAACTCCGAACGGTGCCGCAGGTCGGAGTAGAGCCGCCGGGTTTCGATGGCCAGCGCGGCCAGCCGCACACCGTCGGCAAGCGCCTCTTTTCTGCGGGCGGCCGGCGGAGACTCAGGACCAAACGCGGCCAGCAGCGCGCCCAGCGCCGGACCGGATCGCGCATCGATCTTCACCCGGAGGATCTCCAGGCTGTGCGGCTCCCGGGGAGATTCTCCCACCTTCGTCCCATCGGCGAGCTCGCACCAGCAGGCCGCCCCATCCAACATCAAAGAGACCATCCCCACGATCTTTTCGAGAATTTCGGCCAGTGGCCGCGATCCGTTGATGTCTACGAGGATGCGGCTGCGCTGGCGTTCCAGGGCCGCCAACGCGGCCGTATGCCGGCGAATCTTGCGCTCGAGCTTCCATCCCCAACCGCCGACCAGGGCCACGATCACAAGCAGCAAGCCGACGAGGAGCACCAGGTTGCGAATGTTCAGCATGGATGGTTTGGCGACAACCGTAATGTCGTCGAAGGAACGCAGCAGAATATCGAACGCCACTTGGCCGCCGAATGGGTCGGAGTTATGGACAGTGCAGATTCCGGTTACACGCACCCTTGAACCCAGCGGGACTTGCTTCATCGCCACCAGCGGACCGCTCGGGTGCCGGTAAATTGCTGAAAACGGGTGGCCGTCAGCAAGCAGGGTATATTCGTCCTGAGCGCCCCCGCGCGCCTGCACCAGAACCTGTCCTTCGATGGAAACCAGATCGTAGTGGTGCCCTTCACCCCGGTCGCCGACCACGGCCAGTTGCCGCCAGGTCACCGGGAGTGGCGCGACCGGCGCCTGCACGCCACTATCTTTGATTTCACTATGAGTCAGTTCCAAAAAGCCATCATTTGCGCTGCGAGCCTGATCGGCTATCATGACGCCGGGAAAGCCCGTTGCGTCCGCCAGATCTCCAATGCGCAAGGGAATGTCGGTCCTGGTTCTGATCCAGAGGCTCTTGCCGCCGTCCTGCAGCACTACCGCCGAACCGGGCTGATAGTAGGTAATGGAGCCCCGGACCCGGATTCTGGACGAAAGATCGTTGACGCGATAGTCGCTCATGATCTGGTGCATGGGCGTGACCGGAAGATTCCACAAGGCGTCTTTGGAGCTTTTGAGGACGTGAATCTGTGCAACCGAGGAAACATGGAGCACAATGCCGGTCTGCTGCATCTTGTCATCGAATTCCCCTCCGGCTGCCCCGGTTACCTCCACCTCATCGTCCAGCAGGTTATTCAGAGCCTCCTGATTGTCGCTGTCCAGGGCCACCTCTATATATCCGCCATCGGTCAAGACCTGAAGAGTGGCGCTGCGAATGGGGGCCTGCGAACTCCAGACCATATCTGCGGCGTGAACGACACCGCGCATCTTGACCAGAAGGCAGTCGTGCTGCCCAAGGATCAGATCGCCGAAGCTGACGGGAAGCGCTTCGGGCAGGGCTCCGTGATGGAGAGCTAGCACATCATGGCTCTCGATAATGAGGCCATAGCTTTTGCGTGTCGTTCCTTTGACCAGTACGCGATCTCCGGGGAGCAGTTTGGCGTTCGTGGTGACTTTCACAAAAGCGGCGAGGCCGTCATCCTGCACAAAGAGCAGATGTTCGTAGCCGCGGAAGTAGGTTACTGTGGCTTCAAGGTCGACCGGAAAAACCTTGCCGGCCTCGCCGTTGCTGAGGGCTGAAAGATCGCGCAGCGTGGTCAGCGTGGAGGGCGCCTCTGCCCAGGCGGTCGCGGCCCAGCCGAGAAGGATCGCGAAGATGTGAATCAGTTTCTTCATCTGGGCGCACAGGCCAACGGCAACTGCTCTTTGGCTCCTGAGAGTACTAATTGGCAAGAATTGCAAATCTTATACTCTGGCTTGAAGAATACACTTTTTGCGGACTAGCCGTGCGCCGCGGACTCATATTCCGTGTTAAGACCTGATTGCACGATGTTTGCTCAAGTACCGGAGTGCTATGGGGACATGGTGAATTGGATGCCAGAGTAATCTTATTCGTTGTCTGTTACAACGATACGCTTACTTCGCGACGGTGGTGAGAATCATCTCCAGCGCGCCGCGTGTGCGTCCGGCTCTTGCGACTTTGGCCATCAGTCGCGCCCAAACCTGACTGGCATGACCGGCATCCGATTACCGCGACTTGCCGCCGTCCGAATCGTCTATCCACTCAGCGCCCGAATCCGCCGCGTTGGTATACTATCCGTTGGCGATGCTGGTTTGACTGGACCCGGCTTCCGTGCGATATCGCTGGACTGTCCGGTACTCTTCCGGGGAAGGAAGACGATGGGAACGCTGCTTGAATCGATTCATTCGCCCGCCGATCTGAAGCGCCTGAACTTTGCGCAGATGGCGGTGCTGGCTGAGGAGATTCGTGAATTCTTGATCCAGACGCTCTCCAAGACCGGCGGCCACCTGGGGCCGAATCTGGGCGTGGTCGAACTGACGTTGGCGCTGCACACGGTCTTCAATACCCCGGAGGACAAGCTGCTCTTCGACGTGAGCCACCAGGCTTACATCCACAAGATGCTCACCGGGCGGCTGGACCGCATGGAGACGATTCGCCAGCCGGGCGGGCTGAACGGCTTTATGCTGCGCTCGGAGAGCGGGCACGACTGCTACGGAGCGGGGCACGCGGGGACGGCTTTGTCTGCGGCGCTGGGCATGGCCGTGGCGCGCGATCTGGCCGGCGGAAAGGAGCATGTGATCGCCGTGGCCGGCGACGCGGCCTTTACCAATGGAATCTCCTTCGAGGCGCTGAACAATATCGCCGAACAGACCAAGCGGCTGATCGTGGTGCTCAACGACAACGAGTGGTCCATCGACCGCAATGTCGGCGCGATTGCCCGCTACTTCCACAAGATCGTCACCAACGAACACTACAAGAGCCTGCACGATTCGGCCCATCGCATCATCGAACGGGTGGGCGGCAAGACGGCGGCGGAGGTGGCGCGCCGCGCCGAAGAGGCCGCCAAGAGCCTGCTCTGGCCTTCCATTCTCTTCGAGGAGTTCGGGCTGCAATACTATGGCCCCATCGACGGCCACAATTTGCCACTGCTGGTGGAAACCTTCAAGTTCCTCAAGGCGGAGACCAACCACCCTGTGCTGCTGCACGTGCTGACGCAGAAAGGCCGCGGCTTTCAACCCGCGCTCGACCTGCAGAAGAAGTTCCACGGCCTTGGTCCCTTTGACCCGGAGACGGGCGAAACCAAGCCCACAGGCCAGCCTAGCTACGCCGAGGTCTTCGCCAACACTCTGGTAGGTCTGGCGAATAAGGACGAGCGCATTGTGGCCATCACCGCCGCCATGCCCAGCGGCACGGGACTGGACCTCTTCCGGCCGCACCATCCCAAGCGCTTCTTCGATGTGGGCATTGCCGAGGAACACGCGGTGGTCTTCGCCGCCGGCATGGCTACGCGCGGCTTCAGGCCGATCTGCGCCATCTACTCGACTTTTCTGCAGCGCGCTTTCGACTGCATCGTTCATGACGTGGCGCTGCAAAAGCTGCCGGTGCTCTTCTGCATGGACCGCGCGGGCCTCTCCGGCGACGATGGGCCCACGCATCACGGCTTGTTCGACATCGCCTACCTGCGCGGCGTTCCGGAGATGGTCCTGATGGCGCCCAAGGACGAGGACGAACTGGCCGACATGATGGCGACCGCCCTCCAGCTTCCAGGGCCGAGCGCCATCCGCTACCCACGCGGCGTGGGGCCGGGCGTGGCGCGCAAGGCGGAGCCGCAATTGATTCCCGTAGGCAAGGCGGAGGTGCTCCAGGACGGCTCCGACGTGGCGATTCTGGGCCTGGGGCCGATGACTTCGCTGGCTAATGAGTTAGCCGCCCGCCTGGAGCGCAGCGGCCTCTCCGCGGCGGTCATCAATCCGCGCTTCATTAAACCTCTCGACCGCGAGATGCTCGCCGAATACGCCGGCCGCGTCGCCGCTTTCGTCACGTTTGAGGACCATGTGAAGATGGGCGGCTTCGGCTCCGCCGTCATCGAGGCGCTTCAGGAGTTGGGCAGCGCGCTCCCGGTGGTGCGTATCGGCTGGCCCGACCATTTCATCGAGCACGGCAAGGTCGAAGCGCTGCGCGCCAAGTACGGCCTTACCGTCGATGAGGCGCAAGCCCAGGTGCTGCCGCTGCTTGCACATCGCCAGCGGCCTGAGCTGGTGGCGCGATAGAAAGCAGGCCTGATCATCGGGGCGTTAACTCCCACGCTGCTGCCGTCAACTTTTATCTCCGGAGTCCGGGCGCGTTTGACCGCAGGCGCGGAATCCCTTTATGATGACCTAGTTGGTTTTGAGCGCCGGCGCTCTGTTGCGGCTACTGCCAATGCGGCTGCAAGTTGGGCCGCGCATATGAATTGCCCACTCGTTCAATGGTAGGACAGCTGCCTCTGGAGCAGCATATTGGGGTTCGAATCCCTGGTGGGCAGCCACACAAACCAGCCGTTTACCGGATTCTGGATTCTGACTTCCCGCCCTTTACTATCCGCTTGCAGCTTTCTTTCGCGACTCTTTTGGCCAGGCCGCGTCTATATGGTTGGAACGGTTCCTTTAACGCCGGCGGAGTTTACTGGTTCAGGCGTGCGGATTCCGCGAGTCAGACGGGGTTGCCCGCCACTGGCTATACTGATTTTTGGTGTAATCAACACTATGATCAACCCAGCCGCAAGGCTGATTACGTGACGAGGTCAATGAATCCATGAAATCACTCTTTGAACGGCTGCGCGCGCGCCGTCTCGCTTCCGTGTTTGTCTTGCTTGCCACGCTCTCGGCCGCAATCGTGGGCGGTTCTTTTGCCGCACACGGAGTTCGCGGACAAGAGAAGCAGAACTCAAGCGCCGATGCCACTCCACTGAAAGTGGTCAACTCTCAGGTAGCGCCGAACGAATTTGTGAAGATCGCCAAAGAAGTTGGCCCTGCGGTGGTGAACATCAACACCCGGACCCTGCCTAAACAGGCCGCGGACAAGGGCCGCCGCAGCTTTCACGGCCGCGTTCAGCCCGTACCTCAGCAGCCTGGAGATGACGATGAGGATCAGGATCAGCAGCAAGGCCAAAATCAAGGACCGGGGAACTTCCAGGACTTCTTCAACCGCTTCTTCGGCGGGCAGATTCCCGACATGCAAGGCGGAGATGACGGCCAGGTCCGCCAGTCTCTAGGCTCCGGTTTTATCGTCGATCCCAAAGGCTACATCATCACCAATTATCATGTGATCGACAAGGCCGATGAGATTTACGTTAAACTCTCCACCGATCCTGACAACCAGGATTTGGGCCGCAAGGCGCGTGTCATCGGCTTCGACAAGTCGACCGATCTGGCGGTCATCAAGATCGATGCCAGCTCGCCGCTGCCGACGGTGAAGCTGGGCAACTCCGACACGGCGCAGGTGGGCGACTGGGTGGAAGCCATCGGCAGCCCCTTCGCGCTGGCGCAGACCGTCACCGCGGGCATCATCTCCGCCAAGAACCGGACCATAGAGCCGGGCACCAACGGTCAGTTCCAGCACTTCATCCAGACCGATGCGGCCATCAATCCGGGCAACTCCGGCGGACCTCTGCTGAACATGAACGGCGAGGTGATCGGCGTCAATACGGCCATCTTCACGCAGTCGGGCGGCTACCAGGGTCTGGGCTTTGCCATGCCCTCCAACACCGTGGTCGAGGTCTACAACGATCTGATTAGCCCCAGCCACAAGGTGACGCGCGGCTCCATCGGCATCATGTTCCGGCAAGATCTCTCCGGCGCTGTAAACCGCGTCTACGGCTTCAAGAACGGCGTGCTGGTGCAGGAGATTACACCGGGTGGTCCGGCGGAGAAGGCGGGATTGAAGCCGGGTGACATCATCACCACGATTGACGGCCGATCAATCAAAGACGGCGACGATCTGGTGAACGAGATTGCCAGCCGCAGACCGGGTTCGAGCATTCGCCTGGGCCTGCTGAGAGAAGGCAAACCGACCGACGCCACGGTCACGATTGGCGACCGCGACTTGGTATTTGCCGAAAATGGCAAACAAGCCGCCGAAGAGGGTACGAACGAAAAGGGCGATCCGGGTGAGACCAAGCTGGGCATTGTAGTCCGCGAAGTCACTCCGGCCACCGCCGCCAAGCTGCACACTACCGGCGTAGTCATCCAGTCGGTGCGCTCAGGCTCCTTCGCGGACTTGCAAGGACTGGAACCCGGTCTGGTGATCATCCGCATCAATAAACAGCCCACCGGCACCAAGGAAGAGTTCGATGCGGTGGTGAGCAAGCTCAAAACCGGCGATGACGTGGTCTTCGAAGTCATGGACCCGCGCCATCCCGACCAGGGCATCAACTACGTTGGCGGAACGTTGCAGTAACGTTTGGAAATGTCGTGGGTGCCCCACCCTCGCCTGTCATCCTGAGCGAAGTCGAAGGATCTGCTTCTTGCTCACTTGCGGCTAGGGTGGGAGACCACGTGCCCATCCACCTATACCGCTGGATTCCCAGTAGCAAATTGGTTTTATCTTGCCGCCATGCGGGACAATTCGTTAGTATTTACCCATAAGGTCCGGCCAAATCTGATGACCCAGAGGTGAAGCAGCGTGCTTTCTCTACGAGCAAGCCTGGCAGTTGCGCTGTTCTTGGCTCTGACGGCATCCCCGGCCTTAGGAACCACAGAACATTCCGTCCCAGCTAGTAAGACCGCCAAACACCACGCTCACAAGAAAGCCGCGCCCAAATTGCGCGGCCAGCAGGCGATTCTGCCTGACCGCGTCATGGAGATTCAGCAGGCCCTCATTCGCGAGCATTATCTTCCCGGTCCCGCCAATGGTAAGTGGGACGAAACGACCAAGGCCGCCATGCAGAAGTTTCAGTCCGATCAGGGCTGGCAGACGAAGTTGATGCCCGACTCGCGGGCCCTGAAAAAGCTTGGCCTAGGCCCCGATTACTCGAACGCCATCAACGCCAAAAACTCCAGCTTCGCCCCTCCGCCGCCAGCCAGCACCATTCCAGCGGCGCAGGCGGCCGATTTTGCCGATGCCGCGGGCGTGAACCGGTGATTATTCCGGCCTGTTCCATTTCACATAAGAAAGGCCGCCCGAGGGCGGCCTTTCTTGCATATTCTTTGCGCCTCAGAAGTGGAACGCCGGCATTCCTTTCAGCAGGAACTCGTAGCGCGGGCGCAGCGTGTCCGGGCCGGAGGTGATGGTGCTGTCCAGGTGGATGAGCGAGTCGTTCACGTCGTACTTCGGCCACATTGGCAATCCCGGTCCGTTGGGATCGCCGCTCCTGGCGAAGTTGCTCCAATAGCTCATCATCTGATCGCTTAGCTTGCGGTCCTCGGGGCGCCATTCCGCGCCGGGGCGCGTGTCGAGCGTGCCGAAGATGTACTCGATGTCGTCGGAGTGGAAGGCGAAGGTGCCGGGGTGGTATTTGCTGGGCAGAGCACCCAGCTCGAGGTGATACCGATAGACCGGCGACTCTCCTGTCTTGCGGTGCGCCTCAATCCACTTCCAGGTGCTGAAGGCGATGAAGCTGTCGCTGCCGTAATCGATGGCCGAACGCAGGGCCTGCGCGTCGGTTTCGGCGGGGTAGAGCGTCAAGAACTCCGCGGCCCGCTCCTTGTAGAGGACGCCAATCATGTCCTTGAACTGATCCGCGGTTATGGGGCGCATGGCGAGGAAACTGCCCTCATCGCGATTCCAGCCGGCCAGCAGCGGCACATGAGCCTGTTTGCCCGCGGCGTATGTGTCTGGGACCGGCTCGGTCAGCAACTTGCCGTCGACGACGGGCCAAAAGCCGCCCTTCCTATTTTTAGCCGCATTCAAGATCTTGTCCGTCGGCAGCGCACGCAACTCCGCCAGTGTAGTTACCCCGAGTGAAGTAACCCACTCTCCATCTAGTTTTTCGCGCGCTTCCAGTGTGTCGGTGGGCAGCGTATCGCCGAAGGCCGCGCCGCTCTCGCCGATAGCCTTCTGGAAGAGTCCGCGGGCTGCCGGAGAGGCCATCAGCGTGCTTACGGCAAAGGAGCCGGCGCTCTCGCCGAAGATGGTCACATTCTCCGGATCGCCGCCGAAGTTCTTGATATTGGCCTTGATCCATTGCAGGGCGGAGACCATATCGAGCAGGCCGTAGTTGCCCGCCGCGCCGTTGGACTCTTTCGCCAGATCGGCAGTCGCCAGAAAGCCAAAAACGCCCAGCCGGTAGTTGATCGTGACCAGCACCACGCCTTTGAGGGGCAAAAAGTCGCCATTATGTCGCGGCTCAGAGCCAGAGCCGCCCGCGTATCCGCCGCCGTGAATCCAGAACATCACCGGCAGCTTACTCTTGGCCTTGGCGTCAGCGGGCGCGTAGACGTTCAGGAAGAGGCAGTCCTCGCTGTTCGCGCCGTCCTGGAAGATCATGTCGTCATAGACATGAAGCTGGGCGCAATGGGCTCCGAATTTGGACGCATCGCGCGCGCCCTTCCACTTGACTGGCGGCTGCGGCGCCTTCCAGCGCAGTTCGCCCACCGGCGGGGCCGCGTAGGGCAGGCCAAGAAAGGCCTTGACCTTGCCATCGTTGAGGGTTTTGCCGTGAGCCTTGCCTTGTTCGGTTTTCACCGTCAGTGGATCGGCTTGAAGCCGGGCAGACAGCCCTGCCACGA
>Ga0181529_10000438_pt1 | contig 60595 bp, 46 predicted proteins | sample PEATcosm2014_Bin_36_FD_119763 | JGI IMG/M metagenome (GOLD analysis project Ga0181529, IMG submission 119763) | Peatland microbial communities from MTU Mesocosm Facility, Houghton, MI, USA - PEATcosm2014_Bin10_30_metaG | ecosystem: Environmental > Terrestrial > Soil > Wetlands > Peat | place...
GCCCGATCCCTTCCTTCAGGTGGTCCATCGCCAGCAGGTGATCCTTCCACAGCCCGTCGATCACGCTCAGCATCACCATCCGCTCGTGGTAGCGCATGGTCGGGGCGCTGAGAATCTTCTCCTTGGTCTCGTAGTCCTGCTTGAGCTTCTCGAAGATCGCCTCGCCCAGCTCATGCCGGCTCAACTCCAGCGGCCTGATTCCCGCCGCGGCCAGCCTCAGCCCGAACTGCCCTTCCAGCTTCTCGTCCAGACCCTTGATGTTCCATTGATCCGGATGCAGCTTCTCGCCCGCGAACTCGTCGAGGAATCCGCTCAGAATTCCGCCGACATAATCCTCCAGAATCAGTTCCCGCTGCTCCACGCCCTCCAGCAGTTGCCGGCGCAGGCTATAGACAGCCTCGCGCTGCTTGTTCATCACGTCGTCGTATTCCAGCAGATGTTTGCGCGACTCGAAATTCTGCGCCTCGACCGCCTTCTGCGCTCCCTCGATGCGCTTTGAGATCATGCGCGACTCGATCGGCACGCCCTCTTCCATGCCCAGCCGCTCCAGCAGCGTGCTTACCCACTGCTTGGCGAAAATCCGCATCAGGTCGTCTTCGAGAGACAGATAGAAACGCGATTCGCCCGGATCGCCCTGGCGTCCCGCGCGCCCCCGCAACTGGTTGTCGATGCGCCGCGACTCGTGCCGCTCGGTGCCCAGAATGAACAGCCCGCCCGCCGCGATCACCTGTTCGTGATCCTGCTGCGCCGCCTCGGCGTGGACCTTGAAGGCCTCCGCCCATTCCGGCTCGGCGACTTCGAATTCCTGCCCCTGGTAATAGAAACGCAGGAAACCCATCGGCGCCATCGGGCTGATCGCCCCTTCGGCCACGCTGATAGCCCGCGCCCGGCTCTTCTTCACCAGTTCCTGGCGGGTCATGAACTCCGGATTGCCGCCCAGCAGAATATCGGTTCCGCGGCCGGCCATGTTGGTGGCGATGGTCACCATCCCCAGCCTTCCGGCCTGGGCAACAATCTCCGCTTCGCGCTCATGGAACTTGGCGTTCAGAACCACGTGCCGCACGCCCTTGCGCTGCAGAATCCCCGACAGCCGCTCCGACTTCTCGATCGATGTGGTGCCCACCAGCACCGGCTGCTGCTTCTCGTGCAGCGTGGCGATGTCGTCGGCCGCGGCCTTGTATTTTTCCTTCTCCGTCCGGAACACCACATCCGGATTTTCCAGCCGCAGCATCGGCTTGTTAGTGGGGATGACGACGATCTCCAGCTTGTAGATCTTCTCGAACTCGGCCGCCTCGGTCTCCGCCGTGCCGGTCATGCCGCTCAGCTTCTTGTAGAGCCTGAAGTAGTTCTGGAAGGTGATCGTGGCCAGCGTCTGGTCTTCTTTGCGGATGTTCACGCCTTCTTTGGCCTCGATCGACTGGTGCAGACCGTCGCTCCAGCGCCGTCCCGGCATCAGGCGGCCGGTGAAGGTGTCCACGATGATCACCTCGCCGTCCTTGACCACGTAGTCCACGTCCCGCTTGTAGAGCGCGTGGGCCTTGATGCCCGTCTCCACGTAATGCTTCAGTTCCCAGTTCTCCGCGTCGGCAATGTTGCCGATTCCCAGCAGCTTCTCGATGGTCTCCCAGCCGCTGTCGGTGACGCCGATGGTGCGCTGCTTCTCGTCTACGATGTAGTCGCCGGTGAGATACTTTTCGCCCTCGCCGAGTTGGATTCCCAGCTCCGCCTGGCGCTTGTGATCGATGGATTCGATCTCCTCGCCCAGTTCCAGGTCCGGAATGATCTTGCGCACCCGCGCATACTTGTCCGTAGTCTGGTCGGTCGGCCCGGAGATGATCAACGGCGTACGCGCCTCGTCGATCAGGATCGAGTCCACCTCGTCCACGATGGCGTAGTAGTGGCCGCGCTGCACGCAATCGTTTATTTCAAATTTCATGTTGTCGCGCAGATAGTCGAAGCCGAACTCGTTGTTGGTTCCGTAGGTGATGTCGGCGGCGTAGGCGGCGCGGCGCTCGTTGTCGTCCAGGTCGTGGACGATCACGCCCACCGTCAGCCCCAGAAACTCGTAGATCTTTCCCATCCACTCGGCGTCGCGCTTGGCCAGGTAATCGTTCACCGTGACCACGTGCACCCCGTGCCCGGCCAGAGCGTTCAGGTAGCAGGCCAGCGTGGCCACCAGCGTTTTGCCTTCGCCGGTCTTCATTTCGCTGATCTTGCCCTGATGGAGCACCATGCCGCCGATCAACTGCACGTCAAAGTGCCGCATCTGCACCGCGCGCCAGCCGGCCTCGCGCACCACTGCGAACGCCTCGGGCAAAATCTCGTCCAGAGCCGCCCGCTCGGCGGTCTTCACCGCCTCTTCGTCCGTGATCCCTTCGAGTTTGGCCGCAATCCGGGCCCGGAACTCTACCGTCTTGGCCCGCAGTTGCTCGTCCGTCAATTCTTTCGTGGCCGGTTCCAGATCGTTGATCGCAGCCACCAAAGGCATGAGCCGCTTGATGATCCGCTCGTTCGCGGTGCCAAAGACTTTTGTAAGAGCTTTATCGAAAAACACAGGTATCTCCGTTTACCAGTGTAAATGGTGGCCGCCTGCCTCTGCCCCGCGCATGGCCATGGATCGACGCAGCCGGCAGCCAGCACGGAGAATCCTGCCCGGATTCGCGGCATTGAAGTTTGCAAACTTTTAATACGGATGATTAATCGTTGCCGGGCCTCGTGCGCCCCATCTGCCCCCGCCCATAGGACCGGGTTGCATCGACGCCCCTCACTGCACCGTAACGGTGAAGCTGCCGGTTCGCGTGATTCCCGTCGAGGTCGCCGTCACGCTCACCGTATACGTTCCCTTCGGCGTTCCGGGGTCCATCTGTGTATTGGTGACTCCGCTGCCGCCGCCCCCGCAGCCTCCGAAGCCGGCCACACAGACCAGCAGGAGCAGCGCCAGGGGAAATCTCCGCCGCCGGCTCCCTGGAATCGCGAATAGGAAGACGCAGGCCAGCGCCCCGAAGCCATACATTCCCTTGATCGATGCACGGCTCGCCGTCAACGCATGGGCAGCCGTGGTGGTGATCGTCAGTTGCGCCGTGGCGGAGGCGCCGGTCATGTTCACATTCACCGCCGGACAGGTTGCCTCCGTCATGGCGGTCGGCAGAGTGCAGGCAATGCTCACGAGTCCGGAAAAGTTATCCACTCCGCCCAGCGTCACCGTGGTCGTGGTGGCTGCGCCTGCCGTGACGGTCACGTTCGGAATTGTCTGCGTGATGTTGAAGGTGGTATCGACGACCGTGACGGCCAACGAATAAGGGCTCTGCGAGGCCAGATAGTACGCATCTCCGCCGTAGGACGCAGTGAAGGTGTAGTTGCCCGGAGTACTGATCGTCACCGGCAAAGATCCCGCGAGATAGGCCCACTGGTACGAGGCGGAGGAGTAATTTCCAACAAACTCGCCGTTCCGGGGCGTGTAGATGACTGTGCCGGAGGGTGCGGCCCCGTTTTCGAGAATCGTAATCGTCCCCGTGGGAGCCTGCAGAACGCTGTCCGTATAAACCGGCACGATGACATGGAACAACTCGCCTGAATCGGCGATCTGAACCTCCGTGCTCCCGTTATAAGACGGAGACAGTTCGGGGATTTCCATCTGCGGATTCGTCGGCGCCTGGGTCACGGTCGCATTCAGCGTGGTTGCGCTCGGGTTGTAGCTCGAGTCTCCGCCATAGCTCGCCTGAAAGGCGTAACTTCCCAATGCGGCGAACTCGGAAGATAGAGTCTGGTCCTCGACATAGCCCTGCGCGTTCAGAGCGTAGCTTCCTGCGTCCAGCGTCTTGCCGTTGCTGCTAAAGCTCACGCTTCCCGTGGGACAGGGAACTTGAGTCTCCTGCGGATTGGGCGCGCAGGGAGTGCCCGCCGCGTTGGTCACATCGCTGCGCAGGAAAAAGATCGAGCCGTAAGGAATCGTGCTGGTGTCGTAGAAGGTGTAGTTTGCCGAAGGATACGCCACCAGCGTCGCTGCCGTCTGGCTGTTCTCCTTGCCCACCGTCACCTGCACCGGCGCCGAGTCGCTGGCGCCAAAGGTCGCGTCGCCCGCATAGTGGGCCGTCACGTTGTAGCTCCCGCCGGGCAGCAGTGTGGTGGTGCCGCTGGCCGCTCCGTTGATAAGCGGAAAGTCGTCGATGCCCTTGCTCTGGCCCGTCGGCGCCGCCATCAGCGCCACCGATCCGGTCGGCGTGCCCGAGCCGCTCTTCGCGGCCACCGTGGCGCTCACGTTCACCGCTTGGCCATGCACAATGTTCACCGGCGAGAGATTCGTCAGCGTTGTCGTTGAAGGCGTGAATGCGGCCGCGCTCCACGCGTTCACCAGGTTGTTGGCGTTCAACGTTCCCAGCCCGGTCGCCAGGTCGTATCCCGGCCCCGTCGTCCAAGCCGGGTTGCCGTTGCTATCCACCAGGACGCCATAGCCGTTCGTTGGCGCCGTCCCGCAGTTCGGCGTGCCCGGCCAGCAGGGCACCGCGTTGTTGCCCTTCGTAACGTCGTAAAAGATGCACGAGTTCCCTGTCGCCGCCGCCGTCGTCGAATTGCAACTGGCGCCGTTCTGCGCCGCCAGCTTGTACAGAACATAGTTGGCGTTGCCCTGCCGCGCCCCCGTCTTCTCGTTCACCAGCGCCATCATGCCCGCGAAAGTAGGCGCGGAGGCCGAGGTCCCACCAATGCCCACAAAGGTATCGTTGGTCAGGCTGCACGTTTCCGTGCTCCCAAAAAGCCCCGCGTCCGCCTCGCACAGGATGTAGAAACTCCCGTTGAACCCCGCGCTGGCGAATAGCGAGACATCGGGCAGATCGCGCACTCCGTCCTGCGGCACACCGCTCCCGGTCTGCCACGCCGGCTTGCTGTAGCCCGCCAGGCAATTGCCGTTGCTGTCCATCGTCGCGCAGTTGCTGGGCCCGCCGCTTCCGCCCACGATGTCCAGGTCGCTCGAGCTGAACGTGCACTGCGCGGCTCCCTGCCCCGCGCAGGATTGGTTCCAGGTCGTCTCCGGAATATACCCCAGCGCCGACGCGCCGGTGGTCGCGTTGTTGGTCGCGCTCCAATAGGTCGGAGCCGTGGCCGGCGTCTGGTCGAAGTCCGTGCCGCCCAGCGCCACGTTGTAGGGCGTCGAGGCGAACCCGCTCACCGCCAGTCCTTCGAAGGCAAACTCCTGGCTGTCGAAGTCGTCGCATCCGGCCGAGCCTCCGTCGCCGGCCGAAACCACCACCGTGATGCCCTCCGCCGCCGCCTGCTGCCACAGCGCGTTATAGAACGCGTTGCCCGCATTGCCCACCGCGGCCTCGCACTCCCCATAGCTCTCGCTCATCACCGGGGCCAGGTCGTTGTCCACAATATAGAGCGCCGAAAGATCCACGCCCAGCGTCGTCTCCGTGCTCGCCGATACCACCAGGTCGATGGTCGCGTTCTTGGCCACCGCGCCCGACCACGATACGTCCAGCACCGCCTCGGGCTCGTCGCCCACCACCCCAGGATCGGGGCCGTTCAGGATAATCTGGGGATCCTTCGCGGGCAGGCCGAAGAGGCTGCGGAAGTTCTCGATATCCGTGAGGTGAATGTTCGTTTCTCCCACGATGGCGATCGTCTGCCCGGTGCCGTCCACGCCGGCGTTCCACAGCGGAAGCACGTTGTAAATCGTCGCAAAATCGGTCGGCCCCAGGCCGTAGTACGTATCCTTGCCCTGCGTGTAGGTGAACATCGGCACGGGCTCGGGAGGTCCTTGCGTCGCCCGCACCTGCACGCCGTTGATCGTCGATTGCGGGTGCCGCGGAAAGTTGTGCAGCGAGAGCACGCCCTTCACCGCCGGCGCCAGAGCGGACGGAATCGAGGGATCGCTCGAGTTGGCCCAGTGCTCTTCCCCGTTCACCGCGTATTTGTGAATCGTGGTGTGAAACGCCTCTTGCACCTGCCCGGCGGTCCCTGAAAACTCGATGGTGGTGCGGCCTTTTGAGATCGACCCAATCTGGAACCCGTGCGACTCCAGCCACGCCCTCACCGTTCCCAGGTCGCTCTCCGCCATCCCGAATTGCTGGCCGAATTGCTCGGGAGTGAGCCACTGCCGGTAGCCCGCTGCGCCCTTGGTCTGCTGTTCGTCGAGCCATGTGCGCAGCGCGGCTTCTTGTTCGGCGCTGCGCTTCAGAACCAGAATCATGCGCCGCATCGGCTGGCTGGCCGGCGCCACGCCCTGGTCGAATGCCGCGCGGGCCAGCGGATGCGTGTTGCCCCTGAGCACGGTGCGCTGACCCTCGTCCACCGCTTGCTTAATCAGTTGCCGCGGCGCGGCAGTGCTCAAACCGGTCGCTCCAGCATCCTGCGCCGTCGCCGTCTTCCACGGACCGAACGCTGCCAAAACCAGCACGCAACACGTCGCCGCCAACTTTCCCGGCTTCCGCTGAAGGTTGAACCCGGCAACAGTTGAAACGGTTTGAACCCGACAGCGAATAGACTGCAGCATCGAAAACCTCGCAGAGAGACTCTGGGGCAAAGGTATCACCGATCCAGTCTGCATTTATTTACTGAATAGACATCCATACAAAACAACTCCCGCCCGCGCGGCCTCCGAACCTCTCTATGCGTGTGTTCTGTGGTTCTCCGCCAAGATGTTCCAAAGTTCTTCTTGACACGAAGTCTTATACTTGTTTACTCTATGCCTGTTGAGAACAAGCCTATGACGAAAACTGCCTCCCGCGATCTCTTTCCCGGCGCGCTCGAAATGATGATCCTCGAGTCGCTTCGCCGTCAGCCGGCCCACGGCTACGCGCTGGTGCAGCATATCCAGCAGCGATCCAACAACCTGCTGCAAGTGGAAGAGGGTTCGCTCTATCCGGCGCTGCAGAGGCTGCTCAAAGCAAAACTGGTGAAGGCCGAGTGGGGTGTCTCCGCCACCAACCGCCGCGTGAGGACCTACCAGATCACTGCTTCCGGCCTTCGTCGTCTGGAGCAGCAGATTTCCAGCTTCGAACGGATGTTTGAAGGCATCGCGCTGGTCCTCAATCCGGTAAATCCCCTGCCAGCTAGGAGGAATCTCCAATGAACTGGATTCCGAGCATCTTCCGTCGCGACAAGCTTTACGGCGATCTCTCCGAGGAGATCCGACTGCATATTGAGGAACGTGCGGAGCAGTTGATCGGCGAAGGCCTGAGCCGCGAGGAAGCGGAGCGGCAGGCGCGTCTTGCTTTTGGCAACCGCACGCTGCTCGAGGAGCGCAGCCGTGAAGTGTGGCAGTGGCCCACGCTGGAATCGATCTGGGCCGATCTGCGATTCGCCCTGCGCCAGTTGCGCCGTTCTCCGGGATTCGTCTTCGTCGCTATTGTCACGCTGGCGTTGGCCATCGGCGCCAACGCCGTGGTCTTCGCCGTCCTGAACGGGTTATTCCTGCGTCCGCTGAACGTGCCTCAGGGGCAGAGCCTTTACTCGCTCCAGCGCGGGAACGAAAAGTACATCGTCCAGTCGTATCCGGACTATCTCGATCTGCGCGACCGCAACCGCAGCTTCAATGGCCTGGCGGCTTACACCATCGTGCAGGCGGGGATGGACACCGGCAAAGATCCATCCCACGTCTGGCTCTATGGAGTGAGCGGGAATTACTTCGACGTATTGGGCATTCACCCGTATCTTGGCCGGCTCATTCAGCCGGCCGATGAGCGCGGCCCCGGAAGCGCTCCGTATATCGTGCTCACATGGGCCTATTGGCACAGTCATTTTCAGGACGATCGCAACGTGGTGGGCCGCACCGTCCGGCTGAATAAGCATCCTTTCACCATCATTGGCGTATCCCAGCCCCAGTTCCACGGAACGCTGCTCTTCTTTTCTCCCGATTTCTTTGTGCCCATCGTGAACCAGGAGCAATTGACGGGGTGGGCAGACCTGAACGCACGGGGATCGCGATGGGTCTTCGAGCTGTTGGGTCATCTCAAGCCGGGACTCACGCCGGCGCAGGCGTCTGCCGATCTGTCCTCGATAGGTTCCTATATGAAAGCGGCCTATCCCAAGGAGGACGACCAAAGCAGTTTCACGCTGGTGCGCCCCGGTCTGCACGGAGATTTCTTTGCTCCTGCGATACGAGCCTTCCTGGTGGGGTTGATGCTGTTGGCGGGCTTGATTCTCGTCGCCGCATGTGCCAACTTGGGCAGCCTCTTTGCCGCGCGTGCCGCCGATCGCGGGCGCGAAGTTGCTCTGCGCCTCGCGCTTGGATCGAGCCGCACCCGCATTCTGCGGCAACTCTTCACTGAAGCCGTGCTCATTTCCCTGCTGGGCGGCGCCGCCGGACTTGTGGGCAGTGTGGCGCTCTTGCACCGGCTGAGCGTGTGGCAGCCATTTCCCCAATTCCCCATGAACATACCGGTGAATCCGGACGCAAATGTTTATTGGGTCGCTTTGCTGTTGAGCTTGGCGAGCGGATTCCTCTTCGGCATTGTTCCGGTGCACCAGGTGCTCCAATCCAATCCCTATGAGATCGTCAAGGCCGGATCGGCCGGCAGGCTCCGGGGACGAATCACGGTGCGCGACATCCTCCTTGTCGTCCAAATTGCAATCTGCGCCGTGCTCGTCACATCTTCGATGGTCGCCGTGCGGGGATTGGCGCGCTCGATGCACACAAACTTCGGCTTCGAGCCGCAGAATGCCATGCTGGTCAATACGGACCTGGGCATGGCAGGTTACAGCGAAGACAAGGTGCCCGCCATGCAAAGGCGCATGATCGATGCGATGAAGTCGATCCCAGGCGTATCCTCCGTGGGATTGGTGGATAGTCCGCCCATGCATATGGGCTGGGGCCTCTCGGACGTCTTTACCGACAAGACGACGGAGCTGAAGCCTTCGAACGCCGCCGCGGAGGCCATCCTCTTCAAGATTTCTCCCGATTACTTTCGGGCCGCGGGCACCGCCTTGCTGGCGGGCAGGAATCTCAGTTGGCGGGACGGCATGGATGTGCCGCGCATCGCCGTGGTGAACCGGGAGTTTGCAAACCGAATCCTCGGCTCAGTAAACAACGCGATCGGCGGGCACTACAAGATGCCCGATGGAACGCGCATCGAAGTGGTGGGGCTTGTCGAGGACGGGAAATATACCGCGAACCTCGCCGAGAAACCGCAGCCTGCAATGTTCATGCCCATCCTGCAAATGCCCGCGAGCGATACCTGGCTGGTCTTGCGCGCAAATCGCGAGTTGGGCCGCGATCCGCAACAACTGGCGGCAGCCGTCCGCGGCAAATTGCGCGACCTGGATTCTGGACTCCCTGCCTTCCTTCAAACATGGTCCGAAGAGATGAATGGGGCCCTGTTTCCCTCGCGCATGGCAACCATGTCGCTGGGCGTGCTCGGTGTGCTGGGCGCCATGCTGTCGATTACAGGCATCTTCGGAATGGCCGCGTACTCCGTGAGCAAGCGTCTGCGGGAACTGGGCATCCGCATGGCCCTGGGCGCGCAACGCAGGGAAGTGTTGCAGGCAGCGCTGGGCCGGGCCTTCAAATTGCTGGCGCTTGGTTCGGCGGCGGGCTTGCTGCTCGGGCTTCTGGCAACCCGGCTGCTGGCCTTCATCGTCTATCAGGCAACTCCCCGTGATCCGCTGGTCTTGGCCGGTGCGGTGCTGGCGATGGTGCTGCTGGGGCTTGTGGCCACTTGGATTCCGGCGCAGCGCGCACTTTCGGTCGATCCCTTGATCCTGCTGCGCGAGGAGTGAAATGGCTTGATTGCCAGCGTGGAGGCCCCTAGCTCTTCCCCGTCTCCGCCTTCGCCACCAGCACCACCGCCGCCAGCCCCAGCAGCAGAATGGCTTCCTCCGCGTGTTCGCTGCGGTCGTGCAGTTTGTTGAAGTGCACAGTGGTCGGGTTGGTGGCGTCGGCGGTATCGATGGCTCCGCCGGCGGCCGTGCGGTCGCGCTCCATGGCGGGAAGAATGCCGAATTGGGCGTAGAGGGTGAGGCCGATCATCAGCAGGAGCAGCCCCATCGGCGCCAGCACTGCGCGCGGCTTGTAGATGTTCCAGGCCGGCGCCAGCGACAGCAGAGCCAGCGCCACCATCCCCGAAACTAGTCCCATGCCGTGCAGAATCGTCAGCAACTGGCGCACGATCATGCCGGCCGCATGGGTGTCCGGCCGCAGCGTTCCAAAAGCCACCGCTGCCACAATCGGAAAGAAGATCTCCGCGCCCAGCCACACGATGAGCGCGAAATAGAGCAGCGTGCGGAGAAGAGTCTTCATAAGCAGCTTTCAGTGGTCAGTTTACCGTGCCGGTGCGTAGTGCACACTTCAGTGAATTGGCATTCTGAGTTCACAAAGAGCTCACGCCGGGCTTCCAAATCCGCACGAACGTCATCTGTCCACTGTCCACTAGCTTCTCTTCAGCGCCCGCTTCAGCACGATCTCCAGCGCGGCCTTCACCTCGGCATATTCCTCGGGCGCGAGCGTACCGGACACCTTCTCGCTTTCCAGGGCAAAGAGCTCTTCCTTGAGTGTGTTCAGCAGGGCGGTGTTCTTACTAGCCGCAGTTCCAACGGGCTGGTAGGCTTGAGTGCCTGCATGGGCGATAGAAGCGGCCTGCGCGCCCGCCTCAGCCGCGGAAGCGACTGCTCCCGTTGTGGCCGGCTTGCGCAGCAGGAAGGCCGCGGCGGCCGCCAGCAGCAGCGCCAGGCCGCCCAGAATCCACCACTTGTACTTCGACAGCGGGTCCGGCGTGCCGATCGGGTTGCCGATGCCGCCGCCGGGCTGATTGCCGGGCGCGCTTGAATCCTGGCCTGCGCCCGCGCCAGGCTGCTGGCCAGCCTGCGCGCCCTGTTCCTCGCGCGGCATCGATCCCGTGCCGGAGACGGTGAACTCCAGCGGCTTGCCGGGCAGCGCATTCCTCACCAGCATTGTCTGAATTGCCGGATTCTGCGGCACTGGCTGGAAGGCCGCTCCCGAACCCGACGCAAAGGTCATGCCCTTGGGCAGTTCCACCGCAAAAAAGTCCGTCGGCAGCGGAACCTTGGGACTGAAGGTGTACTTCCCGTTGTAGGGCAAGTGATAATGCACCTCGAACATCGTCAGGTTGTCGCCCTGCTCCGGCTCGATGGGAACATTGAAGGTGAAATGTCCCTTTTGAGCCAGGGGCTGCGGCAGGGCCGTGGTGGGCAGGCCGCTGGGCCGGGTCGCCGCCGCTCCATCCAGCACGGCTTCGGCCGGCAGCACGAATTCAAAGGTGTTGGCGCTGAATTGCGTCTTCCGCGGGCTGCTGGTGTTGTGGACTAGGTAGTGGTCGATCACGTCCAACTGCCCGTTGGTGGCCTCGATCTCGAGGATCTCCTGCTCGACGGAGATGCCCTCCACCTTGGCCGCCACGTCGTAGACCGTGATGTCTCCCGGCGCGCTGCCCTGCGGAGCGCCAATGAAGTAGCCGGCGCCCTGGTGCGTGACGCGAACCAGGTAGGGGCCGCTGCCCGGCTCGTTCAGCGTATAGTGCCCGGCGGCGTCGGTGGTGGCGCGGGCCACCTCGTGCATGCCGGCCTGCACGTCCACCAGAACTACGGCGTCGCCCGCGGCCGGCCTGTTGCTGGTCTTGTTGGTCACCGTGCCGGTGACGGTGACGGCCTGTGCCAGAGCGCCAGTGAAGAAGAGGCTCAATGTAACTGTGCGGAGAAGAAACTGGGTCGTTTTCATGGTCGTAAATGCGTCCTATGCGGAAGACGTGAGTGCGTTGGAAGTGAGAAAAGCGTAAGAACAACAGCAGGTCATTCGACACGCTTCGTTTGCGCGGCATGAAAGCCATGATGGGAATATCCAGCGCATCCCGTTGCGGCTGAATACCCTGGGCCCATGGCTATGGCTTCGAGTGAGTAGCTTGTCCGAGTCCGTCGCTAAACTTGGGTTCGGACGCGTGCAACCCGTTGCAGAAAGGTTTGTTCTGTGATCTGCCGCAGCGGCACAGAGTCATGCGGTTGCGAGTTTCGTAGGGTTGGCCATCGGCGCCGATCAACGGGATACCCCCGCGCACCCACAACGGGCCGCTGCACTCCTGCGCGGGATCCTCGACGAATCCGATCGACTCCGGGAGTAGAGCTTCGACCGGTTCTCCGGTTTCCTTGTCGATGGCGATGAGTCGGCCGGAAGGGCAATTCTCCACCTGCTTGACAAACTGCGCGCGCGCCTGCGGATCGGCGGTCTTTTCCACCTGATTCCACACCTGGCCATGCGGATCGCAAAAACGCGCGTAGGCGCATAAAGCCTCGGCATCGGCCAGTTGCATCGCCGGTCCATCGAGCAACTTCGCCTGCTCCAGGACAGGCTCATGGCTGGCCGTCTCAGTCCCGTCGAAGTGGATCTTGGCGTGCGTGCCGTCGCAGAAGGGCTTATTCTTCGATTCTCCGCAGCGGCAAAGCGCGTATTGCGCGGTAACTGGAAACGCGGCGCCCGCGACCCATTCGGTCGACTCGCCGGCTTTGTTGGTTCCGATGGTTTGAAAATCGAGCGGTACTGAACCGGAGACGAGGTACGGACCGTTCGCCGAGATTGTGATCTTTTTGTGGCTGGACATCGACGGCTCCTTCCGTTCTCACAGATCTTTCCTACTCTCTTGTTGAGCGACCGGATTGACGAGCTTCAGGCTTGCTGTAACTGCTCGATCTCGGCCAGCAACTGCGCCGTTTCATTCTCAAGCTGCGCCCGCTGGGCGACAAAGTCCTCTTCGGGATATTTGCCCGCCCGGTACTCGAAGTTCAGGTCGCGCAGGTTTTCGTAGAGCTGATCCTTCCGCTCCAGCAGATAATCCAGGCGCGTCTTCTCGCGCTGGCTGGCAAAGACGTTCTCCGGCCAGAATGTATAAACAAACAGCGCAAACAGCAGCAGCAGACCGGCAATCATACCCTGGGTTGGCGTCATAGCTCAGAAACCTCCGTCGCCGCGGGCACTGTCCACTGTTCACTGATCACTGTCCACTGTCCTCGCGTCATGGCTCAGAAACCTCCGTCGCTTCCGGTCTCCCGGCGAATCTTTTCCTTCAAGGCGTCCGTCGCCGGATCGGAGAGCTGCGGCGCGGCCTGCTTTTTGCCCACCGACCAGCGCCGCACCAGCAGCACGGTGCCCAGCAGCGCCGCCGCAAAGACGGCGAAGGGTGCGATCCATGCCAGCAGGTCGAAGCCCTCGGTAGTGGGCGCGGCCAGCACGATTGCGCCGTACTTGGCGGTAAACGCGGCGAAGATTTGCTTGTCGCTCATGCCGGCGGCGATCTCGGCATTCAAGTCTGCAAGCTCCTTGTCCCGATCGGGGCAGCCCACGTGGTCGCACTCGCCCAGCAGTTGCGCACAGCCGCACTGGCACATCAGCCGGTGATCGAGATCGTTGAGCCGTGAGCTTGGACTGGCGGTGCCTAGCGAGAAACAAACGGCCACGGCCAGCGCGCCCGCTTGCAAGGTCCTCATCCAAAAGGTCAAACGCAACGGAGTTGCCATTATTGGCCCCTTTTCTGCGCCGCCGGTTTCACGCTGGGAACCAACGCCACCAGCGTGCCGAAGACCAGCACCACGAGCCCGGCCCAGATCCAGCCCACGAGCGGGTTGAGGAAGGCCTTGATGATCGGCTGTTGTGTGTCGGGATTCGTGCCCTCATACACCACATACAGGTCCCAACTGGGAACCGAGTGAATCGCGACCATGGTCTGGGGCTGTTGGCTGGCCAGGTAAACCCGCTTCTCGGGGGTCATCTGGAACTGTTTTTTGCCGTTCTTGTAGACGTCCAGTTGGGCGTACTCGGTGTTGTAGTTGAGATTCGAGTCCTGGGTGGCGCCGACATTTTCCAGCGTGTACGGGCCGATGGCGATCTTGTCGTGGAGAGCCATTTCGCTTTCCACGCTGCGATTGAAGGCCGAGCCGGCCAGCCCGATCACGATCACCACCACGCCGATATGGACGATGTAGCCGCCGTATCTCCGCGTATTGCGGCGCGTCAGCAGCCAGGTGGATGCCAGCAGGTTGCGCTTGGTCTGTTTGGCGATGACGCCGGCCCCGCGCAGGAATTCGCTCAGAATGGCTGCGAGCACGGCCGCGCCGACGGCAAAGGCCACCAGCGCATAGAAGTTGCCGGTGTCGATTGCGCCGTCTTTCCACGGCCGCACGCCTGCCGCCAGGCAGACAATCACGGTGGCCCACAGCACGACGACGGGCAGCACGAAGTTGCGCTGGATGCTCTTGAACGACGTCGTGCGCCACGGCAGCAGCGGTCCCACGCCGGTCAAGAACAGCAGAAACAGGCCGATCGGCACGGCCACGCGGTTATAGAACGGCGCGCCCACCGTGACCTTGTTCCCCACCACGTATTCGCTGAGGATGGGGAAGAGCGTCCCCCACAGGATGACGAAACAGGCGGTCAGCAGCACCAGGTTGTTGAAGAGGAAGCTCGACTCGCGGCTGACCAGCGACTCCAGGTTGTGCTCGCTCTGCAGATGGCTGCGCTGCAAAATATAGGTGAAGATGCACACCGCCAGCACGATTCCCATGAAGACCACAAACCAGGTGCCGATCGACGACTGGGCAAAGGCATGCACCGAACTCACCAGCCCGGCGCGGGTGAGCAGCGTGCCCAGCAGCGTAAGCAGGAAGGTGGAGAAGATCAGCCAGACATTCCAGCTCTTCATCATGCCCTTCTTCTCCTGCATCATCACGGAGTGGAGAAAGGCGGTTCCGGTGAGCCAGGGCATGAAGCTGGCGTTCTCGACCGGGTCCCAGCCCCAGTAGCCGCCCCAACCCAGCACGGCATAGGCCCAGTGCATACCCAGGAAGATGCCGCAGGTGAGGAACAGCCAGGTCACCATGGTCCAAATGCGCGTGACCTTGATCCACTTTTCGCCCGGATAGCGCATCATCAGCGCGCCCAGCGCGAACGCGAAGGGCACCGAGAAGCCCACGTAGCCCAGGTAGAGCATGGGTGGATGAATCACCATCTCCGGGTACTGCAGCAGCGGATTCAGGCCGTTGCCGTCGTCGGGAATCGCTCCCTGGACCAGGGCGAAGGGGGGAGCGGAAAAGCACAGAATCAGCAGGAAAAAGACCTGAATTGCAGCCAGGATCGTGCCGGCATAGGCGTATAGCTTGACATCCGTCTTGTGCGTCAGCCGGAGCACAAAGCCGTAGGCGCCGAGCAGCCACGCCCAGAGCAGCAGCGACCCTTCCTGGCCGCTCCAGAGGGCGGAAAACTTGTAGGCGCCGGGCAGGGCGCGGTTGGAGTGCTCGAGGATGTAGGCGATGGAAAAGTCGTTGGTAAAGACCGACCAGATCAGGGCAAACGCGGCCGCAGTTACGGCCGCAAAGCCGGCGATACCGGCTCGGCGCGCCGTGTCAGCCAGCCGTTCGGGCGAAATGCGCGCCGATTGCCCGGTGGCAATCAGCCGCAGCGCCAGAGCTCCCGCCAGCAGGTTATAGGCGGCCAGCGCCAAGGCGATGAGAAGAGCAAAACTTCCAAAGGCTGCCATGAAGACTCCACGATGATTTTCGCACGCACACGGGGAGCCGAATGGCCTCCCAACGAGGGAATTCTCACCCCATCATAAGCCATCCAAATGTGATTTGCCTCACACGTTGGATGGAGAATGGCGAAGGGAAGCTGAAAGGAGCCTGCGCATCAGGCGGCGCTATATTCCTCGCGGGCAAGCATCTTGCTCGCCAGGTCAAGCAGTTCGTCGCTCCGGATCGGCCTGCGGCGGAAGCACACGCCGGGATTGGCGTAGTCTCCGGCCGATTCTCCCGCGCCGCCCAGCACCAGCACCTTGACCTCCGGCATGCGCGCATGAAGCTCGGCCACAAACTCTGGCCCGCCGATGCCCGGCATATGATAGCCGCTGATCACCAGGCCCAGATTCTCGGCAAAGTGAGGCTGCTCGATCAGGCAGAGGGCCTCGGCTGCATCGCTTACCCGCTGCACATCCGCGAAACGCCGCGTGAGAACGGACATGCGCAACGAAGCCTGAAGGGGGTCGTTATCAACCAGGAGGATTGTCGCCACGGGGCCCCGAATCCTGTACGGCCCGCAGGGAATGGGCCGAACGACTTTATTAACTATCTAAGCAACTCAGATGTGGGGCGCAACAATTCGGTTGCCCGTCCCCATGCGGCTTGTGCCCGCGAAGCAATCGATTTAGCCGAACAGGAACTCCTTTTCCCGCAGTTCCTTGATGCTATCGCGCAAACGCGCCGCCTTTTCGAACTCGAACTTCTTGGCCGCCTCGCGCATCTCGTTCTCCAGCTTGGCGATGAAGGCGTCCAGTTCCTCCTGAGAGGTGAACTCGGGCAGCCCCGCCGTCTCTTCCTCGGCCACGTCGCCATACTCGGCCTTGAGAATCTCGGCCAGTCCCATATCCATGGTGTTGACGATCGACTGCGGCGTGATGCCGTGCTCCTCGTTGTAGGCCCGCTGCACGGTTCGGCGCCGGTCCGTCTCGTCCATCGCCCGCCGCATCGAGTCGGTGATGCGGTCGGCATACAGAATCGCCTTCCCTTCGATGTGGCGCGCGGCCCGGCCCATGGTCTGGATCAGCGAGCCGGCCGAGCGAAGAAAACCCTCCTTGTCCGCGTCCAGAATGGCCACCAGCGAGACCTCGGGCAGGTCCAGCCCCTCGCGCAGCAGGTTGATGCCGATCAGCGCGTCGTACTCGCCCTTGCGCAGCCCGGCCAGCAGCTTCACCCGCTCCAGCGTTTCGATCTCCGAGTGCATATAACGGCAGCGCACGCCCACTTCGGTGTAGTAGCCGGCCAGGTCCTCGGCCATGCGCTTGGTCAGCGTGGTCACCAGCACACGCTCGCTGCGCAGGGCGCGGTCGCGAATCTCAGCCAGCAGGTCGTCGATCTGACCCTTCACGGGGCGAATCTCGACCTCCGGGTCGACCAATCCTGTCGGGCGGATGACCTGCTCGACCACCACTCCGGCGGCGCGGGTCAGCTCATACGGGCCGGGCGTGGCCGAGACGTAAATCGTCTGGTGCACCCGGTTCTCGAACTCCTCGAACTTGAGCGGCCGGTTGTCCATGGCCGAGGGCAGCCGGAATCCGTAGTCGACCAGGTTCTGCTTGCGGCTGCGGTCGCCGAACCACATGCCATGCACCTGCGGAATCGTGGCGTGGCTCTCGTCCACAAAAAGCAGGAAGTCGCGGGGAAAGTAGTCGAGCAGCGTGGGCGGGGCCTCGCCGGGCAGGCGGCCGCTGAAGTGCCGCGAGTAGTTCTCGATGCCGTGGCAGTAGCCCATGGACTTGATCATTTCCAGGTCGAAGCGGGTGCGCTGGTGAATGCGCTGCGCCTCGACCATGCGCCCCTCGGCCTCGAGTTCGGCCACGCGCTCGTTCAACTCGGCCACGATGGTGCTGATGGCCTCGGCCTTGCGCTCCGGCTGCACCACGTAGTGGCTCTTGGGATAAATCGGCAGACGGGAGTATTTCTGCTTGACCGTGCCGAAGAGGGGATCGATCTGCGAGAGGGATTCGATCTCGTCGCCGAAGAGTTCGATGCGGTAGGCTGTCTCGTCGTAGGTGGGAAAGACCTCGATCACGTCGCCGCGCACGCGGAAGGTTCCGCGGCGGAAGTCGGTGTCGTTGCGTTCGTAGAGGATCTCGACCAGCCGCCGGGTAATGTCCTTGCGGCCGATGCGCTGGCCCTTCTCGAGCAGCAGCAACATGCCGTAGTACGCCTCCGGCGAGCCCAGGCCATAGATGCAGCTGACCGAACTGACAATGATTGCGTCGCGGCGCTCGAAGAGGCTGCGCGTGGCCGAGAGACGCAACTTGTCCAGCTCTTCGTTGATGGTGGCTTCCTTCTCGATATACAGGTCGCCGGCGGGAATATAGGCTTCGGGCTGGTAATAGTCGTAGTAGCTGACGAAGTATTCGACCGCGTTCGAGGGAAAGAACTGCTTGAACTCGTGATAAAGCTGGGCGGCGAGGGTCTTGTTGTGCGCCAGGATCAGCGCCGGCCTATTGGACTGTTCGATGACCTTGGCCATGGTGAAGGTCTTGCCGGAGCCGGTGACGCCGAGCAGCACCTGGTGCTGCTCGCCCGCCGCCAGCCCATCCACCAGCTCGGCAATCGCCCGCGGCTGGTCCCCTCTCGGCTTGTAGCTGGTCACGAGTTGAAAGTCCATGGCGGCATTATACCCGAATGGCGAACAATAAGCGAAAGCACCCTGTGTCGCGAACGGAGAAAACTGAAATCTCTGCGACGATGTGTGCATTATGGCGGATCGTGCAAGAAAACTTTATCGACAACTCCAGGATGAAGCCTCGCGCCAGTTCATCGACGCCTGGCACCGCGCCGGGCGCGGCGAGACCTTCTATGAACGACCTCTGGCCTTTGAAAGCTGGGACGCCCTAGCCCGCTTCCTCACGGGCAAACTCATAGGGTCGTTTCGCTCCTTCCGCCGGATGCTTGCGCGGCACTAGATTTTGAGCGATAGATTTAATTTGTATCGCTCATATTTTAGACATATCATGAGCGATAGAAGGGTCCTCTATCGCTCATGAGATGGAACTGGAAAAACTCGGATTGGCCAAATTTCAGATGGGACCGTTCCCGCATCTCCGCGGCCGAAGAGCAGTTTCTTCTCGGCGCGGGCGTCTGCATCGGCATGGCCAGGCACCTGGGCGAGGACGGGCGCAATCAGCTCCTCGTGGAAGCGATGAGCGGTGAAGCCCTGACCACTTCTGAGATCGAGGGCGAAATCCTCAATCGGGCCAGCGTTCAATCCTCCATCCAGCGCCAACTCGGGCTCTCTGCCGACAAGCGGCGCATCCTGCCTGCCGAGCAAGGGATCGCCGAGATGATGGTCGATCTTTACCGGTCAGTCGCCGAGCCTGTCTCCCACGAGATGTTGTTTGGCTGGCATCGCATGGTTACGGCCGGCAGAAGCGACCTTGCCGACTTTGGCAAGTACCGGACGAGCCTTGAGCCGATGCAGGTCGCCTCCGGACCAATCGGCGCTCAGAAGGTGCATTTTGAAGCTCCGCCCGCGGCGCAGGTCCCGGCAGAGATGGAGCGGTTTATCGCGTGGTTCAATCGAACTGCCCCGCAGAACGAGAAAACCTTGCCAGCCATTACCAGAGCCGGTCTAGCACACCTATATTTCGAATCGATCCATCCCTTTGAAGACGACAACGGGCGGATTGGGCGAGCCCTCGCCGAAAAAGCAATGGCGCAGAGCCTCGGCCAATCACAGCTTGTCGCTTTGGCCACGACCATCCTCGTTCACCGGAAGGCCTATTACGATGCCCTCGAAAAAGCCAGCCGGCAAATGGACGGGACCGCGTGGCTGGGGTGGTTTGCTGAGATCGCGCTGGAGGCGCAACGACGGACGATCGCACAGGTGGAGTTCCTGATTGCGAAGACGAAGCTGCTCGACCGGCTGCGGGGCCAGATCAATGACAGGCAACAGAAGGCGCTCCTGCGTCTGTTCAGAGAAGGCCCCGACGGATTCGAAGGCGGACTGAGCGCGGGCAACTACAGCACGATTACCGGAGCCTCACCCGCGACAACCACCCGCGATCTGGCCGATCTTACGGAAAAAGGCGCGCTCGTCCGCACGGGCGAACGACGGCACGCCCGCTATGCGCTGAATCTGCAACAAGATGGACTGTAAGCCCGCCCGCTTACCACGGCAGCGGCTGCCCCAGATGGAAGTACCCTCCGCTCGGCCCGTCGTCGGGCAGCGTGGCCAGTGCCGCGCTGGTCTTGCCTCCCTCGCTCAGTTCCATGGGAGCCTGCTCGCCGCCCATGTCGGTTTTTACCCAGCCGGGGTGCGCGGAGTTGACCTTAATCATGGTGTCGCGCAGCTCATAGGCAAGATGAATCGTGAAGGCGTTGAGCGCGGTCTTTGACGCATCGTAAGCGAAGGACTTGGCGTTGTAGATCGGGGATTTGGGATCGGCTTGCAGGGTGAGCGAGCCGAGAATGCTGGAAAGGTTCACGATGCGCCCGGCAGGGCTCTTTTTGAGCAGCGGGAGCAGCGCCTTGGTCAGCGCCACCTGCGCAAAGAAATTGGTTTCAAAGACCTTGTGCAGCAGGTCGAGCGGCACATCGGAGGCGGTGTGCTCCGGCCCCGTGCCGGGGAAAGTGCCGCCCGCGATGCCCGCGTTGTTCACCAGGATGTCGAGCCGGCCATATTTCGAGTTGAAGTAGTCGAAAGCCGCCTGCGCATGGGCCGGCTTGGTGATATCGAACTGGAGCACGTCGGCGTCCACTCCCGCGGCGCGCAGTTTGGCCACCGCCTGCTCGCCTTGCGCCAGGTCGCGCGAGCCGATGACCACTTTCGCACCGGAATCCTTGAGTTGGAGTGCCGTCTGGAAGCCGAGTCCACGGTTTCCGCCGGTAATGAATGCAATTCTCTGAGGCATGGGGAAGTTTCTCCTATGCAGTTTTGGATTCTTACGGCGCGTTTTCGATTCACGGGACCGCGCAGAGGGCGCCTGGATTTTGCTCCCTTCGCGGCCGCTCCATTGTGAAGTCTTTGCCCGCTTGCTGATAATTTCCCGTTTCTGGGTGACAATGGAAATGTGATCCCGAAATTCATGCTCCTCTTGCTCGCGCTCCTTTTTGCGCGCTGTCTGGCTCCTGCCCAGTCGTTTACCGTCCACGTCCCCTTCGATCCCGGCGCCTACAAGCCGCTCGACGGGCCCGAGCGCTGGCAGCGCTGGGTGAACGAAGACGGCGCTGGAGCCGCCATTCACGTCGAATCCCTGGCGACCGCGGCCTATTTGCAGGCTATCCCCGATCCAACCGCCTGGAGCAGAACCGCGGGCGGCTTCATTCGCCGCGCCGGCTCCAGCTACGGTAGCAATCTGATCCAGAACTCCGTGCATGACAGCCTGGCCACCATTGCGGGCACCGATCCGCGCTACTTCGCCTGCGCCTGCTCGGGCTTCTTCCGCCGTTCCGGCCACGCCCTCAAGATGAGCTTCCTCACCTACAACCGCAGCGGCCGCGAGACGCTGGACGTTCCTCAACTCGCCGGCGCCTACGGCAGTTCGATGATCGAAGCCATGTGGTGGCCGCATCACTACACCGCTCTGGTGCAGGGCGTGCAGACCGGCCACATCGAGGTCGGCTTCATCGGCGCGGAACACCTGATCCAGGAGTTTTCGCCGGAGCTGAAGCGCCTGGTTCACATGCGGATTGGCGCGGCTGCCGGTACGCAGTAAATGCCTTCACGCTACAATGCTTTCATTCGCTGAATGGAGGCTCTATGCGCAGGATTCTTCTCGCCGTTCTCGCCGTGCTCTTTGCCGCTTCGTTTGCCGCCCCGCTCATGGCCCAGGGCGCGCCGCCGCAAGGCAGCGCCGACCAGCCCTACACCGTCGAGTACTACTACAAGTGCCAGTGGGGCCATCAGGCGGAGTTCCTGCAACTCTTCCTCAAGAACCACTACCCGCTGCTCAAGAAGATCGAGTCCACCGGCCGCATTCTCTCCGTAAAGATCGAAACGCCCGCCTACCACACCTCGGAAGAACTCCGCTGGGACTACCGCGTCACCATCCGCTACAAGAACTCGACCGTCGCCACCACCGCCAACCCCGACGAAGAAGCCTTCATCAAGGAGTTATGGCCGGACCAGGAAACCTACAAGCGGGAAGAGCAGCGCCGCTTCGAGATTCTGCTGGGCCACATTGACTTGCCGATTACCGACATCACGCCACCAGCAAAGTGAGCGCCAGTGGACAGTGATCGGAGATTGCTGTCCACTGTTCACTGTCCACTGTTCACTGTTCACTGTCCACTGTTCACTGCCCACTGTCCACTGTCCCTCACTCCCTGTTCCTCCACTGCCGCACCAGATCTTCCGCGGCCTCGGGCCACTCGGGAAACTCGAACTGGAAGCCCGCGTCCAGCAGGCGGCCGGGAACGACGCACCGGCTCTTGAGCACCAGTTCCGGCTCGGTGCGCAGAAAGAATGCGCCGATCTCCATTGCCAGCGATGGGATGGGCAATCCGTTGGGCATCCCCCAAGCCTCGCGTAGCGCCTCCATGAACTCGCGGTTGGGCAGCGGATGAGGCGCGGCAAGATTGACGGGGCCGTCCAGTTCCTCGTGCTCGATGAGAAATTCCACGGCGCGGGCAAAGTCGGCCTCGTGAATCCAGGAGACATACTGCCGGCCGTTGCCCTGTTTGCCGCCCAGGCTCAGCCGCACCAGGTTGAGGAAGATCTGAAACGCGTTGCCCGGCGTGGGGCTCAGGGTAATGGCGCTGCGTAGGGCCACCTTGCGGGTTCGCGGCGTCTCGGTCGCGAAGAACGCGGCCTCCCAGTCCTTGGCCACGCGGATGGAAAAGTCCCATGTCTCCGGCGCGCGCCGTCTCTTCGAGATGAGTTCGTTGCCGCCCAGTTCGCCCGTCGCTTCGTCCATCTCCCGGTCGAGCGCATGGCGATAGATCGTCGCCGTTGACGCGTTCAGCCACACCCATGGCGGGTTTTCCAGCCGGGCAATCGCATAATGGAGCAGCCGCGTGGTCCCGATGCGCGAATTGTAGATGGCCGCGCGGTTGGTTGCGTTATAGCGGCAGTTCACGCTGCGCCCGGCCAGGTTGATGCAGACGTCGGCGCCCTCCAGCGTCTCGATCCACGGGCCGGTATGTTTGCCGTCCCAGTGAACCGTCTGCCAGGGTGCGGTGTAGGGACCGCGCGTCAGCACCGTCACATGGTGACCGCGCTCCTGAAAGTGCCGCGCCAGCATCTGGCCCACCTGTCCGCTGCCGCCGGGCAGAACAATGCGCAGGGCGCGCGTAACGGCCGCTGGAACAATCTCCATGGATTCAGCCTACAGCGCCGATGCGCCGCATTACTGCTTGGGCGGAAAGTTGTAGCCCCTCAGCACCAGCCGCCGGCGATAGGCGCGGTATTCGCGGACGATCACGAGGACGATCAGGGCAATGAAGATCAGCGGACCGAAGAAAAGCCATGCCGGCTGCACCACCCTGTCGCCGCCGACGCTCACCGTTTCTGCTGCGCGCACGCTGCCGAACATGGCTACCAGGTCTTTGCCCACCGTCACGTTTTGGCCCAGCCGCACCGCGCCGAAGAAGCTCACCAGGTCGTCCTCGATCGACGCGTTGTCCTCCGCCGTGACTTTGCCGAAGAAGTTGACCACGTCGTGCTGCGCGTCGCCGGCCAAGTGCACGTTGCCAAAGAAGACCACGATATCGCCCGTGACCTTGCCCTCGACATGGACGCTGCAAAAGAAGCAGACCGCGTCGTGTACCGCGGCGTCGGTTTTCACGTGGATATCCGAGCCGAACTGCACCGCATCGCGGTCTGCGCGGGCAGGCAGAGAGGCGGCCGCAAAAGCGGCTCCAAGCAGGCAAAGAATAAAGATTCGCTGAATCATGATGCGCTCTTCTCCCAGCATTACGCGCTGACCGGGCCGGAAGTTCCGCCTGGGCATCTAATCGTTCACAAGCGTATCTTCCCGGCTGCAAGCCTCTTCGATTTCATTCACCATGGCCGTGTAGGGACGCACGTTCAAACTTAATGTGCTGAGCAACAGACTGAAGAGGACAATCTCCATGCCCAGTGAAATCGCCACGGAAGATGGAATGACAATTCTAGCAATGCGCTCCGGGTCCAGATCGCCGAAGGCGTACCGGCTCCATTGCCAGACAGCGTAGAGTGCGGCTGCCAGGCCGGCCAGCGAGATCGTAGCTCCGGCCAGCAGGCCGCGCTCGAGGGTAATGTGCCGGGCGTAACGATGATCTCCCGCCGTCTCCGGGTAAAGGCCCTCCTGCAGCGCATACATCCGCGACAGGAGCCAGAAGAGAACCGCCTGAAATCCGGCAACCAGAAAGGTGCCGCAATAGATAAGCGTGTCCAGGCCGAATTGAATCCGGTTCACGTGAATGGGCCGGGCCAGAATCATGCCGCCCGCGGCCAAACCCATCAGCATCATGGCCAGGCCCGGATAAAGGAAGAGCCACGCCGGGCTGAAGAGCAGCATGAAGCGCAAGTGCCGCCAGCCGTCGCGATAAGGGAGCAGGTGCGGCGGACGCGTGCGGCCGTCCCGGCTCAGCGTGGCCGGCACCTCGGTCATCCTCAACCCCATGAGCTTGGCCTTGATCACCATCTCCGAGGCGAACTCCATCCCGGTGGTTCTCAAGTCCATCCGCAGGAAGGCCTCTTTCGAAAATCCCCGGATGCCGCAATGGAAATCTCCCACCTGCGCGCGAAAAAGAATCTTGCCGATGGTGGAGAGCAGCGGATTGCCGATGTACCGGTTCTTCCACGGCATGGCTCCCGGTTCGATGCCGCCTTTGAACCGGTTGCCCATCACCACGCCGTAGCCTGCGCGCAGCTTTTCCACAAAGGCGTCCAGATGCTCGAAGTCGTAGCTCAGGTCGGAGTCGCCCATGATGCAATAGCGTCCGCGCGCGGCGGTGATCGCCCCGTAGAGCGCTGCGCCGTAGCCGCGAATGGGGATATGAATCACGCGCGCGCCCAGATCGGCGGCAATCTGTTGCGAGCCGTCCGTCGATCCGTTATCGCCGATGACGATCTCGCCGCATACACCCGACCGGCGAAGATAGCTTTGTGCCTTTCGGATACAGGCCGCCAATGTCTCTGCTTCGTTCAGGCAGGGCATGACGATGCTCAGTTCGACGGCCATATGCGATTACCCGGCTGCGCTTGAAGAAGGGGACACTCAATGCGGAGATTCTTGCTCGCGATGAGTGTAGCACAGGGGTTGAGCGGCTTGTCCCAGCCCCGGCCGGGCTGCCCGGGCGAGCGCTTGTGCCCAGGTCCCGCTTTTGGGACCTGGGATCAATCGCCGCTCAATCAAATCGCACACTCGGAGATTTAGAACTCGAACCGCATGCCCAGTTGAATGCGCCGTGGAGGCGCGACCGATGTCACCTGCTCGTAGGATGAGGAGGTCACCACCGGATCGATGCCTGTCTCGTTCACGTGATTGAGCACGTTGAATGCGCCGGCTGAAAATCCCAGCCGCGGCGCTTCCTCGTCTTTGTTCGCGGTGAAGGCGAAGTCGTGGCCCCAGCGCAGGTCCAGGTCCACATACGACGGGTTGGTCTCGGAGTTGCGCGCCACGCCGTCCGGCCGGGTGTTGAACAGGTCGTCGCCATAGGCGTCTGTGCCGGTCAGCTCCGTCCAGGGCGAGCCGGTGTTGGCAAAGATGCCCGCCGACAAATTGAGGGCGCTCTCCGGCTGGAACATTGCGTACATGCCCACCCGGTGCCGCCGGTCCCAGCTGCTGTCGGCCCACTCGTCGTTGGGAGCGTACTGGTTTTGCGGAAACCACCCGATGCCGTTGGTGTTGGACTCGTAGTGGGACCAGGTGTAGCGGCCCCAGCCGGTAAAGTACTTGTTCCACCGGCCGCGGTAGGAGAGGTCCATGCCGTCGCCCTCCCAGAATCCTGCCGGCTGCATCTGGCGGATGCGGCCAAAGGCCGGATTGGGCCGCTCGGTGTAGCCCGATTGCGGCGTGGGCGCGTTGATGTCCACGGAACGGAAGCTGTCGATGCCGCGCGCCGAGTAGACGCTGACCACGCCGGTCGCCTTCTCGCCCAGCTGCCGTTCGATCGAAAGCCCGTATTGAATCTGGTAGGGAATCTTCGCGTTGGGAGCCAGTTCCGCCAGGTTTGGCGGCTGAGAGGCGATCGTCAGGCACTCGCCGATCGGCACGCAGCCCGTTGCCGGCAACTGCGCGGGATCGAGTGACAGTACCACGCTCCGCCGGCGCGCGTTTTCATAGCGCACCAGATCCAGCAGCGGTCCCGATCCGAAGCGGTCGTAGTAGATGCCGCCGCCGCCGCGCACCACGGTCTTCGTCGGCTCGTTGAGCACCCAGGCAAAGGAGACGCGCGGCGAAAAGCCCAGCCTTCGCGTGGCCAGAAAGTTCTGCCAGTCGTAGCGGATGCCGGGCGTCACCGAGAACCGGCTGTTCACCTTGAACTGGTCCTGCGCAAAGGCGCCCATCTCCTGCTGGTGATAGATGAAGTGCGTGTCGCCCGTGTTCAGCGAGTAGGCGGAGGGCAGGTTGTCCGTGTAATTCTGCAGCGCGGTCTCCAGCACTGTGACGCCATCGGCGGCCAGCGTGGGACCGAAGGTGTAGGTCCCCAGTTCGTTGGTGTTGTCGTCGTAGGCGCGGCGGCTGATGTGCGGCGTGCCGGCGCCGATCTTGACCAGGTTGCGTCCGTGTGTCCAGGTCACCATGTCGTAGATGCGGAAGTTGTATTCCGATCCGAAGGAGTCGCTCTGCGCCGATCCGCCCAGAAAATCTCCCGACACGCTCATCCGCGGGCCCTCCGCGACGTTGCTGTTGCGGCTGGAATCGTGCTCGGCCACCACTGAAATCTGGTTCAGCAGCACGGCGGAGAGAGTCGAATCCACGTGAGCCACCGCATCGTCCTCGCGGTATTCGGTGTTATAGCCGCCAGCGGCAAGCGTCTGCCCGCCCACGCCCTGGTTCTGCCCCGTCCAGTCCTGGTAGCTGTACTGTACGTAGCCCGAATGCCGGTCGCCAAACTGATGCGCGGCGCGCACGCTGAACTCGGTGTCGCGCGTGGGCGCGGGAACGTTGGCCTCGAACCCTACGCCAGAGGGGTCCGTTACCGAGGGGAGCGTTGCGCTCACTACGGAGTCCAGATCTTCCTCGGCGCGGTTGAACGAGACCAGAAAGCTGCTCTTCGCGGCACGCGGAATCGGCCCAGTCACGTGCCCTTCGTACACTCGCCGCTGCTCGAAAGGCTTCGACGGCGCCAGCGCGTTCTGCGCGTTCATCGCCGAGTCGCGGAAGAGAAAATTGAACTGCCCGTGATAATGGTCGGCTGCGGATTTGGTGATGATCTCCATCTGTCCCCGGCCGGGATAGTAGTACTGCGCCGAATAGGGGTCCTGGTTGATGCGAACCTCCTGCACGGCCGAAGCGGAGACGGTGGCACGGTTGGCCTCGACGCCATCCACCATCAGGCCCGTTCCGCCCGTCGCGACCACGTTCTGGTCGAGAAACGCGCCCATGGCGCTGGCGTAGTCGTTGTCGAAGATGGGCAGCGCCTTCAGTTCCTGCGCGCTCAGCACCGAGGAGTCGTGGTTCTCGTCCGTCGCGGTCAGGTCCTCGCTGGTCTCCGCGCTCACCCGCACATTGGTGGCCACCGAGGCGATGGGAAGAACAATGTGCAGCGGCGCCGCCAGCGTCTTGGCGGCTGTTGCGGATGCAACCGAGACGGCCGGCGCGGCGATCACCACCGGCGTCTTGACGGTCTCGAATCCCGGCTCGGAGACTACCAGGGTGTAGCTGCCGGCGTGCGGTGCGACGACCTGAAAGTTGCCGTCCCCGCCGGAGTGAATGCTGCGGGCGACGGAGCCGTCCGTGTTCAATAGGTCCACTTCGGCGCCAGGAACGATGGCGCCGGTTGCATCGGCCACCACGCCTTGTAAGGCTGGAGCCGCAGGCTGCGCGGGATTGTTGGGATGGCACGCCAAAGCGGCGGCCGGCGCAAGCAGGATAAGTGCCAGAGCAAAAAAACGCATGATCTGAATCTCCAAGGCAATCGCAAGGTGAAACAAGAAAACAAAAGAACGTTCAACGACAAGAACGACGCTTCGATCGGGACTGTTCAACTTGCGCCGGCGAATCCCAACGGGAATGAACCTGTGCCCGATGCCCCCAAAAAGCTCCGTGCCCCATCCTTGCTGTCATTCTGAGCGAGCGCAGCGAGTCGAAGAACCTGCGTCTCTCCTTTTGTCGCAAAGGTGGGAATCCACAATGTACGGCAGTTCCTGATACCCGAACGGGAACCTGTGCCTTTAGACGGAGCCGATGTATCGAATAGACGCAACCGCGGACCAAAACGCTCAATCCGGCGCATGGAGCCGACCGCGCTGTAGCCTTCCGCCGGCGGCGAAGCGTCTTTCCTTGCATGAACTTTGCCGGCTATCGTTGTGAATTGATTTTTGCAGGACTGAGCGCCGCCGTCCAGTCCGCCGCGGTATCCACCAGCACATCCGGCGGAGTCTCCATCAGGTTCTGCGGTCCAAAGCCAAAGGCGCAGCCCAGGCTCCAGACTCCGGCGTTGCGCGCCGTCTGCACGTCTACCTTGCTGTCGCCGATCATCACCGTCTCTTCCGGTCGCGCGCCGGTCTCATCCATCAGCGAGCGCAGGCCCATCGGATCGGGCTTCTTCACCGGGAAGCTGTCGCCCCCGTAGATGTGGAGGAAGTAGTCCGCCATGCCCAGCCCTTCGCAGATGCCGCGCGCCGGGCGAACCGGCTTGTTGGTCAGCACGGCCATCGTCCGGCCCGTCGCGGCCTGGGCGTCGTGCAGATCGCTCAGCGCCTTCAACGACGCCACAACGCCGTCGTAGGCATAGGTAAAGTCCAGCTTGTGCTCGCGATAGTAGTCGAGGAAGAAGGCGTATGCCGCATTCTGCAAGCTCTCATCCACCTGGTCCACCGGGATGCGAAGGCTTGCGGCCAGCGCCCGGCGCATCAGCATCGGCGCGCCGTTGCCCACATAGCTTGCAATCACCGGGTCTTCCAGCGGAGCGCGTCCCACGTGGCTCAGCGCGGCGTTCACGCTGTTGCACAGGTCCTGCGCGGAGTCGACCAGCGTGCCATCCAGATCGAAGACCAGCAGCTTCAACGAGTCGACGGGAATTGGGCGAAAAACCTTCATCATGCTTCCAGTTTACCGGGCTTGGGCCAAAGCCGGACCATCTGCCGGGAACCGGGAGAGAAGAAAAATCGAAGCCAGAATCCCGCAAACTGCCCGCTTCCGGCCGGTCAGTATTCTGACAACGATTCCGATGGGCGTTCGTCCGGAGCATGAGCGATGTGCATCAGTTTGCCGCGATCGAGCCAGTTGAGGCAGCATTCCTCGCAGGTGTCGATGACCACGTTGCCGGCGCCGCCGAAGAGGTGGGTATCCATGCGCTTGTTGCATCGCGGGCAGCCGGTCTTGCGGTTCAGATCGTCGCTGCCCGCCGCCGGCTGAACCAGCGCCCCGTCCGCCTGTGCCCGCAGACGTTCCACCAGGTCTTCAAATACCTGCATCGGAATCGACATTCCGTGGCACTGCGTGCAGTAGCAGATGCGGAGATTCGCCACCGTCGCGTTCATCAGCGGAATCCGGCACACCGGGCAGCTCTCGTCCGACGGCTCGCCGAGCACGCGCACGCCGTCGTCGTCCGCGTCCGGAAAATAGACGCTCTGGCAGTAATCGCACTGGAAGCTGGCCATATCCGGCTTGAGGCGCATGGGAGCGCCGCAGGAGGGACAGTTCATTGTTGCTTCCCGCATTCTGCGCAGAATTTGGCGCGGAATGGAATGGCCTTCCCGCACTCGATGCAGAACTTCGTCCCCTCTGAAGCCGATGCGCCTTGCAGAGCCGGAACGGAGATTTGCGTCTGCGCGGGGATTGCGGCCGGAGCGGCCATCGCCGGTTTGAGAGCGTTCGACAGAACCTGCGCCACGGCAGCGCCGGCGCCCAGGCCCATCCCCATCCCCGCCGCGCCGCTCGTGTTGGCCGCCGAAAGATCCAGCGACTCCGCCGCCGAGTACAGCGTATAGCGGCCCAGATCTCCCACCATATTCATGCCGATGCGCTGGTCGAAGATCTTTTGCAGTTCTTCGGGCAGGGAGACGTTCTCGATCGCGAACTGGTCCAGTTCCAGCCCGAGCGCCGCGAAGGCAGGCTTCATCTGCTCGATGATCTTTGCGCCCAGCAGCCCCTGGTGCGCGGCCATGTCGATAAAGGAGAGATCGCTCGCGGCAAAGATCTCGGTCATGCGCGCCACGATGGTCTCGCGCAACTGTCCCTCGAGATCGCTGACGAGATAACTCTCGCGCGTGCCGCTGATCTGGTTGAAAAAGACGCGCGGATCGGCGACACGGTAGGAGTAGATGCCGTAGCAGCGCAGCCGCACCGCGCCGAATTCCTTGTCGCGGATCGTAATCGGCGTGGCCGTGCCCCACTTCTGGTCGATCTGCAAACGCGTGGAGAAAAAGTAAACTTCGGACTTGAACGGAGACTCGAAGGCCTTGTCCCAATTCATCAGATCGGTGAGCAAGGGCAGATTGCGGGTATTCAGCGTGTGCAGGCCGGGGCCGAAGATGTCGGCAATCTTGCCTTCGTTCACGAAGGCGGCCATCTGGGACTCGCTCACGGTGAGCTGACCGCCGTTTTGTATCTCCAGGTCCCGCATCGGGTAGCGATAGGCGAGAATGCCGTCTTCCGGCTCGTTCCACTCAACTACCGCGATGAACTGCTTGCCGAGAAACTGTCCGAGAGTCACTTGCTCCTCCTGCCGGAAAGTCTACCATTCGCTTCGCGCCACGCGTAAAACTTCAATGAAATCGCGAAGAACTCTTTGCGGCGGAGAATATAACTTCTAACCTCTGCGATTCTGTCTCATAACTTGCTTTTCGAGAAAGGGACGGCCTTTATACCGCCCCCTTCAACCCATCGTTGCCGAAGAGTGCCCGATGAATCTCAATGAATGCGGATGTCGCCCGAGCCGGTTTCGATCCGCACCGTCGGCCCGCCGCCGTTCAACTTCCCGGTCACATGATGCTTGTCCGACGACCCTTGCGTCATCATCTCCCGGTCGCTGTGAATGCTGCCCGAGCCGGTCGAGGCATCCAGCGTCAGCGGCGCGTCGCCGGCCCAGAACTCCACGCTGCCGGAACCCGTCTCAAGGTGCCATGGCGAGATGGGCGCTCCACCCGCTTTGATGTCGCCCGAACCGGTGCCGGCGCGCAGCCCGCCGCGCAGGTTGCGCAGCTCGATGTTGCCTGAACCGGTCTCGGCCTTCACGTCGCCCTGGCCGGTTTGCTCGGCATAGATGTTGCCCGACCCGGTGCTCACCGAGAAACCTCCTTGCAGGCCGGTAGCATGAATGTTGCCTGAGCCGGTGGAGAGCTTGGCGTTTGCGCCGATGCCATCGTCGTCCACATTGCCTGAGCCGGAACCGGCGTCGAGAAAGGAATCTGCCGGCGCCTCGATCTCGTAATCGATGCTGATGTTGCGCAGGCTTTCATGCCGCCCGCCGATGCGGATAATGTTGCCCGTCTGCTCGATCGGCGGATTGGCCGCGATCTCCCGCACCCGCTGCTCGTTGCCGCCCCAGCCCGACTTCACCCGGCCGTAGATATGTACCCGGTTGCTGGAGCCGCGCGTCAGATGAATGTTGCCCGAGCCGGTGGCCACCGAAAGCTCCACGCGCCCGTTGACGGTAAGGTTCCGCTCGAAGGTCGCCTCCGACGCCAGCGCCGGAATCGCCGTCAGCATCAGGGCCGCCGTTGCTACAAGAAGATGCTTCATTGTGTGCCTTTCGTAGTTGTCAGTTGTCAGTCCTCAGTGGTCAGTCTCGCGGGTTCCTCCGCCACCGGCACGCGATCGGAATCCGGTGCTTCGATCGGACCTTGAAGTTGTCAACTGACCGCTGACAACTGACAACTGATAACTGATAACTGATAACTGACTACTGTTGTAACACCACCTGGTCGCCTTCTTTCAGCCCGCTCAGAACCTCGGTGACCGAGCCGTTCGACAGGCCAACCTTCACCGGAACCTTGCGCTTCCCTTCCTTCTGCTTCTTGTCCGGAATCTCCACCGACGCGTTCTTCTGGTTGTCGTACATCACCGCGTTTTCCGGCACGGTCAGCACGCCCTTGTGCTCGTCCAGCAGGATTTCGGCGTTGGCCGTCATGTTGGCCTTCAGCTCTCCGCCGGGATTGTCGATGCTCACCCGCACCTCGAACGTGGTCACGTTGTCCTTTTCCACTCCCAGCGGAGCGATCTTGGTCACCTTGCCGTTGAAGGTGCGATCGCGGAAGCTCTCCACTTTGATCCGCGCCGGCTGGTTCATGTAGACATGGGCGATATCCGCCTCGTCCACCTTGCCCTGCACATACACTTCCCCGATGTCGCCCTCGGTCATCACCAGCGTGGCCGTCGAGCCCAGCACCAGGATCGAGCTGACCGCGTCGCCAATCTCCACGTCGCGCGACAGGATCACCCCGTCCATGGGCGCCACGATGGTGGTGTAGCCCAACTGCTCTTCAAACTGGTTGAGGCTGGCCTTGCTCTGCAGCACCTGCGCGCGCGCCTGCTTCAGCTTGGCCGCGTCCACGCCGATCTGCGCCTTGGCCGAGTCGCGCCGGGTCAGCGCCGCCAGATAGTCCTTGTTGGCGTCGTCCAGCGCCTGCCGGCTCACGATGCCCTCTTTCTGCATCTCCTGGTTGCGGTCCAGCGTCGCCTTGTACATGGGCAGGTCCGGCGCGGCCGCGTTCACCTTGTCCTGTTCGATATTGGCCTGGTAGGTGGAAACATTGGCCTCGGCGGCCGCCAGTTGCGCCTTCTGCGCCTCAACCTCCGCCAGAATCTCCTGCTGATCGAGCTGCGCCAACTGCTGGCCCTTGTGTACCTGGTTGTTGATGTCCACGTAAAGCTTTTCCACGATCCCCGAGGCTTTGCTCTTCACCTCGACCTTGGTGATGGGCTGGATCTTGCCCGTAGCCACCACCGAGCGCGCCACATCGCCGCGCGTCACCTTGGCCAGCTTATTCGGGTCGATGGTCGCGCCTTTGGCCAGCCGCACCAGCGCAAACCCCAACACCAGAACAACCACCGCCGCGGCTGCAATCAGCCAAATCCAGAATCGCTTGCTTTTGCGCGATGCAGCCACCGAAAACCCTCCCAATGCCTATAGAAACGCAACTCTCGATTGCGCGAATGAATTGTTGCAGAAAACCCATCCATCGGACGGCGGCGGCGCATCTTTGTCAACCGCTGCCCCTTCATACGCAACCCGCCGCGCCTTGGTTCCAGAGAGCCGTCCCTAGTCCCTGTTCCTACTCCCTACTCCCTACTCCCTGATCTCCAATCTCTGCCAAAATGCTATTCTCCAGAACAAGATGCACGGTCTCCCGCTGCTGCAATTTGTCGCCGTAGCCATGCTCATCCTGGCCAACGCCTTCTTTGTGGCCGCGGAGTTCGCGTTGGTCTCCATTCGCGAGACGCGCATCGAGCAGATGCTTGCAGCCGGCGTTCCCGGAGCCCGCGCCGTCCGCCGCCTGCAACACGATCTAAACGACTTTCTGCCCGCCGTGCAGTTGGGCGTCACGCTCTGCTCGCTGGCCCTGGGCTGGCTCGGCGAGCCGCTGGCGGCAGGAATTCTTCAGGGCTGGCTCGACGCTCTGCCCCTCACTCAGGCTCATGCCCTGGCCTATGCCCATGTGGCCGCGGTGGCCGCTCTGGTTCTCGGCTTCGCCCTCATGACCTACTTCCATGTGGTGCTGGGCGAACTGGTACCCAAGTCGCTGGCCCTGCGCCGCTCTGAGGCTCTTGCCGTCGCCGTCGCGCCCACCATGCTGCTCTTCATGGCCGTGGCCCGCCCGGCGGTCCGGCTCCTCAGCGGTTCGGCCGCCGCGGTGCTGCGCGGATTTGATGTCCCCATGACCGAGCGCGCCCAGGTCCACTCGCCCGAGGAACTCAAGCTCCTCGCCACCGCCGCCCGCCGCATGGGCTTGTTGCCCCGCTTCCAGGAGACGCTGATTCACCGCGCCCTGGAACTGGACGATGTCTCCATCCGCGAGATCATGACTCCGCGGCAAAAGATCTTCGCCCTGCCCTCCAGCATGCTGCTCGAAGAAGCCAGCGCCAAAGTCATCGACCGCCATCACTCTCGCGTCCCGGTCTACGACGAGACCCGCGGCCCGGAGCACATCGTCGGCGTCGTCTACTCCAAGGACCTGGCCCGCCTCATGTACTTCCGGCCTGTTGCGCCGCGTCTCCACGCTCAGCCCGTTCCGGCTCAAAAACCGGGCGCCCTGGGGCTCGCTTCTCAGACCTTGGAATCCGCGAAACCCCACTCCGCCGCCACTCCCTTTGTCGAGCTGAAACTCGCCCAGGTCATGCGCGACGTGCTCGTCGTCCCTGAAACCAAGTCCGTCCTCGACCTCATCCGCGATTTCCAGCAGCGCCGCCGCCACATCGCCATCGTGGTGGACGAATACGGATCGACCGTGGGCCTGGTCACCGCCGAGGACGCTATCGAGCAGTTGACCGGCGAATTCGATGACGAATTCGACTCGCCCGCCCTGCCCGTCCTCACCACCGCATCCGGCGCCTTGCTGCTGGACGGTGGCGTGAACCTGCGCGACTTGGAAACCCAGATGCAATGGGACCTGCCCCGCGAAGGCGGCGTGGAAACCCTCGCCGGCTTCCTGCTCATGCGCCTCGGCCACATCCCCCAGGCCGGCGAAAGCGTGGACTTCGAAGGCCGCCGCCTCACCGTCGTCGAAATGGACGGCCGCCGCATCGGCAAGGTGCGCGTCGAGCCGGTCGAGGAAGAGTCAACAGTAGGCGACTAGGATGCGTCCCCGCTTTCCTCTTCGCGCTGCCTTCAGCTTTCGCCCCACAACCGCCATAGCGTGGACTAGAATCCTGCCGATAGGAAGAATGGCTGGCTGCGGGTCTGCGCAGGAGTTGGCGAAAGCCTGGAAGGGCGCTTGCACAGAGCCCTGTCAGTCGGTCGGAGGATGACGGATGAAAGACAAGCACGCGAAGAAACGGCAGGAATCTGGCAAAGTGGTTGCGGCTCCGGATGTCATCAAGCACGGCGGAGACCTGCCCGCCCCTGCCGAGGCCAGTGCACTGAAGTTGGGCAAGGACTGCGATTACGACCGCGAACTGCGCCGGCTCCAGGTCGAATTGGTCAAGCTCCAGGAGTGGATTCGTCACGAAAACCTGCGCGTCGTCGTGCTCTTCGAAGGCCGCGACGCGGCCGGCAAGGGCGGAGCCATCAAGCGCATCACCGAGAGCCTCAACCCGCGCATCTGCCGCGTGGTGGCCCTGGGCACGCCCACCGAACGCGAAAAGACGCAGTGGTACTTCCAGCGCTACGTCCCGCATCTGCCCGCGGCGGGAGAGATGGTGCTCTTCGACCGCAGTTGGTACAACCGCGCCGGCGTCGAGCGCGTCATGGGCTTCTGCACCGAGCCGCAATATCTGGAGTTCATGCAGAGCTGCCCGGAGTTCGAGCGGATGCTCGTCCGCTCCGGCATTGTCCTCATCAAATACTGGTTCTCCGTCAGCGATGCCGAGCAGGAGCGGCGCTTTCAGGACCGCATGAACAAGCCCACCAAGCGCTGGAAGCTCAGCCCCATGGATCTCGAATCCCGCAAGCATTGGGCCGAGTACTCCCGCGCCAAGGACGAGATGTTCGCGGTCACCGACACCAAGCAGGCGCCCTGGTTTGTCGTGAATGCGGAAAACAAGGAGTGCGCCCGCCTCAACGTCATCCGCCATCTGCTCTCGATGATCGACTATCGCGACCTCACGCCGGAGCCATTGGCCCTGCCCGCTCTGGACAAGACGAAGTACGTTCGTCCTCCCATGCACGAGCAGAACTTCATCCCCCAGGTCTACCGCTAGAAAACCGCTGACTCAGGGTGCCCAGGTCCCGCCTTTGGGGCCTGGGCACTCATTCGCACCCGTTCCCTGTTCCCTGTTCCCTACTCCCTATTCCCTGTTCCCTACTCCCTATTCCCTGCTCCTCCCCTATTCCCTGGTTTATCGTTGGAATCAAGCCCATGAAGCAGCTCCTCACCCGCCTCGCGCTCACGCTTCCGGTCGTCTGGCTGGTGGTTTCGCTGGTCTTTCTGCTCATTCATCTGGTTCCCGGCGACCCCATCCAGCAGATGCTGGGCGAGGGCGCGACTCCGACCGACATAACAGCCTTGCGCCACCAGTACTTCCTTGATCTGCCCCTCCACCAGCAATATCTTCGCTACTGGAACGGCGTCCTCCACGGCGATCTGGGCAGCTCCATCCGGCTCCACTCCACCGTTGCCCAACTCATCGCTGCCCGCTACCCTTACACGCTGGCTCTCACCTTGACCGCATTGGGATTCGGACTTGCCTTGGCGCTACCGGCCGGCATTCTGGCCGCCGTGCGCCGCGGCCGCTGGCTCGACCAGGTGCTCTCCGTCGTAAGCCTCTTCGGCCTCTCGGTTCCAGGCCTGGCCCTGGGCCCGGTGCTGATTCTGGTTTTTTCCATCGCTCTCGGCTGGCTGCCGGTCTCGGGCGCAAATGCCGGCGGCGGCAACTCGATCGACTGGCGCTATCTTGTGCTTCCCTCGATCGCTATGGGCGCCTCGCTGGCCGCCATCCTCACCCGCATGGTGCGCACCGCCATGCTCGAAGAACTGGGCCAGGACTATATCCGCACCGCCCGCGCCAAAGGGCTGAGCGAAGCCGCCGTCGTCTGCCGCCATGCCCTGCCCAACGCCCTGGTTCCCATCGTCACCGTGGTGGGCTTGCAATTCGGCGCTCTCCTGGCCGGCGCCATCGTGACCGAGACCATCTTCAGTTGGCCCGGCCTGGGCCGCCTGACGGTCAGCGCCATCTCCAATCGCGACTATGCCCTGGTGCAGGGCTGCCTGCTCTCGATCGGACTCACTTATGTACTGGTCAACCTGCTTACCGACGTGGCCTATCGCTTGGTCAATCCCCGTATGCGCGGATAAGGACGTTCTGGCATAGAAAGGGCGCGGCTGTAGATTCAGCCGCGCCCTCTCCAAGCAATCGGTTAATCCGCCGTTTGCAGCGCAACCATGGTCACGTGAACCAGGTCGCTGCGCAGATTCTCTTCTCCATTGAAGATGCCGCGGATCGACTCGAGCACGCGCTCCGGAGTAATCATGCGCATGCACACCGGATCGTTGCAGGCCGAGTTTTTCTGGTTTGCGGCCGTGACGCAGGGCGAGCAGGAGAGCTCGGCGGTGATCGACTCGGTGTTGCCCAGGCTGCCGTAGAGTTTAGGCGTCTCCGGCCCAAACAACACAATCGAGCGAATCGGCGTGATGGCCGAGAAATGCGCCGGGCCGCTGTCGTTGGTCACCAGGACGGTGGCGATGTTGTAGAGCGGCAGCAGGGCCATCAGCTTGTGCATTCCGGCAAAGCTGCGGAAGCGCGGATGACCGATCGACTCCTGCATGCGCAACGCTTCCTCGCGTTCGCTGCGGGAACCCGTGATCAGCACCAGGGCATCGTCCCACTCGCGCGCCACCATGCCGCCCAGCGCCGCAAAATTCTCCTGCGGCCAGCGCCGCTGCGGCAGCAGCTCAGAGCTGTTGGGGTTAATCAGCACAATGCGGTGATACTCCGGCTCGTATTCCGGGTAGACCTCGCGCACCAGCCCGCGCACATATTCCTTCGCGTCTTCCGTCACCGGCTGAATCGGCACGCGGATTTCCTCGTCGGAGACATAGGTCTTCGAGTAGGGCACCTCGGGCTCCGGCGCCAGCAGAGCATTCACCATGCAGACAAAGTTCTTGGCGATGTGGATGTGGCCGTTGTAATTCACGCGGTGGGTCATCATCTCGCCGCGGTAGAGGCCCTCGCAATGGAAGCGGTAAAAACCTACGCGCCGCGCCGCGCCGGAGAGGCCGGTCAGCAAGGCGGAGTAGCGCGAAAACAGTTCCAGATCCACCACTGTGTCGATCTTCGCCTTGCGCACCCAGCGAAGAAAGCGAAGCGAATCCAGCACCAGCGGCCAAAGGCCGGTTTCGCGAATGGTGACGATGTTGGCCGCGGGAACCGTGTTCAGCAGGCGCAGGCTATCGACGTTCCGCTCGAAGATGAGGAAGAAGATCTCCGCGCCCAACTCGTCTTTTGCCTTTTGCATCGCCGGATTCGCGATGACCGTGCTGCCCATCTCCGACAGTTCGACGAAGAGAACCCGGCGCGGCGTCTCCGGCCCCTTGGGCTTGCCCCAAAGGTGCACCAACTGCGTACAAAGAAAACAGAGCGGAATGCCGATCCAGTAGTCGACGGCCCGCATCGTCCGTAGTTTCATTCAACAAGCCCTTTGCTGCATCTAGATTCCGGGATGGAGTCCAACCACGGAGCGCGTACGGACGTCTTGGCGCTGAACAGCTTCCCTGCATTCGCCCCGAGCAGACAGTGTCCGCTCATCTCCACTACAATTCGGATTATAGTTTGCCGAAAGCGAGTGAAGCGTCCGCTGGGGCGCGGTGGCGCACTCGAGCCGCCTACCCAGTTGGACGATGCGGTAAGTTTCCGGTTTACGCGAAGGGTCGTTGCCCCTGCACCCTCTTCGTCGCAAGCGGATCGCAGGCTTTGCCGTCCGTGCGGGCGCATCTGAATGGAGTGTAAGGGCTGAAACACGTGCATAGATTCCGTAAACGCAACATATTGCTTGTCTTGCTGTTTTCCACTGTCGCATTTGCCGTCATGGGCTACCACCCCGGCATCGAGGACGACAGCGTCTATCTTGCCGCGGTGAAAAACAATGTGAATCCGGCGCTGTTTCCCCACGACGCCGAGTTTTTCCGCACTCAGCTCCAGGCCACCTTCTTCGATAAATGGGTCGCCGCATTCGTCCACTGGACCGCCATCCCCGTCGCTTATACCGAACTCATCCTGCAGTTCGCCTCCATCGCGCTGATTCTCTTCGGCTGCTGGAGCATCGCCCGGAAATTGTTTTCCGAAGTGCGGGCGCAATGGGCCGGCGTCGCCATGGTCGCCGCCATGCTCACGCTGCCTGTCGCCGGAACCGCGCTCTATATGGCCGATCAGCACCTGCACCCGCGCAATGTGGCCACGGCCATCATCCTCGTGGCGATCTCCCGCATTCTGGACGGCAAGCGCTGGCAGGCGGTCCCGCTCCTCTTGTTCTCATTTGTGCTCCATCCCATCATGGCCGCCATGGGCATCTCTTTCTGCTTCTTCCTTTCCCTGGCGACTGCGGAACCGGTGCACGTGTGGATTCGCTCCTGGCGCGGAGCGGACCGCACCTCCGTAACCGCCGCCTTTGTCCCTCTCGGCTGGATCTTCGAGCCTCCAACCCCTCTCTGGCACAAGGCCATGGATACCCGGACCTACTATTTCCTCTATAAGTGGGCCTGGTACGAGTGGCTGGGCGCGCTCGCGCCGCTCTTTCTCTTCTGGCTCCTCTGGCGCATCGCGCTCCGGCGCGGCCACACGCTGCTGGCTCGCTTTTCGCTGGCTGTCTTCGCCTACGGGGTATTTCAGCAGGCTGTCGCCATGTTGATGCTGGGCACCCCGGCCATGGTCCGCCTCACGCCCTTGCAGCCCATGCGCTTCCTCCATCTCATCTATTTCTTTATGACCCTCATCGCCGGCTGCCTGCTGGGCAAATACCTGCTCAAAGCCCGCGTGTGGCGCTGGGCTCTCTTCCTGCTGGCAATCAACGTGCCCATGTTTGCCGCGCAGCGCCAACTCTTCAGCGGCAGCCAGCACCTCGAACTGCCCGGCCGGCAACCTTCCAATCCATGGCTGCAAGCCTTTGCCTGGATTCGCCAGAACACCCCAACCGGCGCGTACTTTGCCCTCGATCCCCAGTACATGATCGCGCCCGGAGAGGACTATCACAGCTTCCGCGCCCTCGCCGAGCGCAGCCAGTTGGCCGACGCCATCAAGGACACGGCTGTGGTCACCCAGGTTCCCGAACTCGGCCCGGAGTGGCAGCGGGAGGTCAGAGCCCAGGACGGCTGGACCAGCTTCCAGCTTGCCGACTTCGAGCGCCTCAAGACGGAGTTCGGCGTCGACTGGGTCTTGGTCTCCTATCCCCACCCCGCCGGATTGGCCTGCCGATGGCACAACGACTCCCTCTCGGTCTGCCAAATCCCGTAGAAATGGAGAAAACAGGGAGTAGGGGCTACTTCCTGTTCCCTATTCCCTGTTCCCTGTTCCCTACTCCCTACTCCCTACTCCCTGTTCCCCCCTCCTCATGCAAAAATTGAACCAAGGAGATCCGGTTTGAAAGCTTGGCCTGTCCTGGGCATCGCTTTGATGCAGCTTCTGCTCTTTTCTGCCCATTGGTTCATCTATCGCACCTGGATCGCCTTCTGGTATCCCCTCGGCCCGTCGGCAGCTCTGGCGCTTCGCTCCGCGATGCTGGTGCTGGCCTTCAGTTTCATCGTCGCCGCCCTGCTCAGTTTCCGCTTTTCCAACTTTCTGATCTCAGCAATTTACAAAATCGCCGCCGTCTGGCTGGGATTTCTCAACTTTTTCTTCTGGGCCTCCTGCCTCAGTTGGCTGGTTGACCTTTCGCTCCGTCTTTCGCCCCTGGCCCCGGACTTGCCGCGGTACCGCCCGCTCATCGCCGGCGCGCTCTTCGGCATGGCAACGCTGGCCTGCGTCTACGGCCTGTTAAACGCCCGCTGGATTCCCATCCGCCGCATCCGGGTCAAGCTCTCCAATCTGCCTGCTTCCTGGCGCGGCCGCACGGCCCTGGTGCTCAGCGACCTGCATCTGGGCAATATCAACGGCCTTGCCTTCAGCCGTCGCATCGTCTCCATGGCCGCCCGCCTCGCTCCCGACATCGTCTTCATTCCCGGCGACTTCTTCGACGGCACAAAAGCCGGCCTCGACCGGCTCGCCGCGCCCTTTCGGCAGTTATCCCCGCCCTTCGGCATCTACTTCGTCACCGGCAACCACGAGGAATTTGGCAACGCCGCGCACTACACTGAAGCGCTGACGCGCGCCGGCGTCCGCGTGCTAGCCAATGAAAAGGTGGTCGTCGACGGCCTCGTCGTCGCCGGCATTCCCCATGGCGACTCCACCTACCCCATCCGCGTCCGCGCCGCTCTTGAAGCTCTGCGCCTTGACCCGGCCCAGGCCAGCATCCTGCTCAACCACGAGCCCACCCGCCTGCCCATCGCGGAGCAGGCCGGCATCGGCCTCCAGCTTTCCGGCCACACCCACGGTGGCCAGATCTTCCCCTTCACCTGGTTCACCCGCCGCGTCTTCGGCAAATTCACCAGCGGCCTGCACCGCTTCGGCGCGCTCCAGGTCTACACCTCCACCGGCGCCGGAACCTGGGGCCCTCCCATGCGCGTCGGAACCCATTCCGAGATCGCCTTGATTCAATTCGAGTAGCTGATTTCGTGTTATATTGTAGGTACGTTTCTACATGGGAGGCGCGCCGTGGCCATCACCACTCTATCCAGCCGGGAATTCAATCAGGACACCAGCCGGGCGAAAAAAGCCGCCAGAAATGGCCCCGTCTTCATTACCGATCGCGGACGCCCCGCTCATGTGCTGCTTTCAATCAAGGAATACCAGCAGATTACGAACAAGCGAGAGAATCTCGCGGACATGTTGGCCATGCCGGACGCCGATCTCATTGAATTCGAGCCGGCTCGTTTGGGCGATGAACCCTATCCTCCGGTCGACTTGTCATGATGTACGTGCTGGATACGAATGTCGTTTCCGAGTTGCGCAAGGCAAATACGGGCAAGGCAGACCGCCACGTGATGGCTTGGATAGGAAGCAATCCGGCGGCGTCCATGTTCCTGTCGGTGATCTCCGTCCTGGAACTGGAGCGGGGAACGCTCTTGCTGGAGCGCCGCGATAGGCTCCAGGGAACGATGCTTCGCTCTTGGCTGGAGAACCAGGTCGCGCCCTCTTTTGCCGGACGCATTCTTCCCGTCGACACGGCCGTCGCGCGTCGATGCGCATCCCTGCACGTACCAAATCCGCGGTCTTATCGCGATGCCCTGATTGCCGCAACCGCGCTGGTTCACGGAATGACCGTTGTCACGCGAAATGTCTCCGACTTTGAACCCACTGGCGTCACACTCCTCAACCCGTGGGGAGACTGACTTGATTCGGTAGCGCCTCCGCTCCCATAAACTTGCTTTTCGACTGGAGGAAGGAACCAACCATGGAGTTTTCCGGCAAACGCTTTCCAACACTCGTTTCAATAGCAATTCTGATGAGCTGCACCGCGGTGCTCGCCCAGAATCTGCCCACATCCCCGGCCGGCCCCAACCTCGACTTCCCCACCGTCCTCTATGGCGCGGCCTACTACAACGAGTACATGCCCCAGGACATGCCTGGCGGCCAGGCTGCCCGGCTGGACAAGGACGTCAGTCTGATGAAGGCCGCGGGCCTCAACGTAGCCCGCATGGGCGAGTCCACCTGGAGCCTGTGGGAGCCCGAGGACGGCCGCTTCGAGTATGCCTGGATGGACCGCGTGGTCGACGCCATGGGCCGCGCCGGCATCAAGGTCATTCTCGGCACTCCCACCTACTCGATTCCCGCCTGGATGGCCCACCAGCATCCAGAAATCCTGGTGCGGCGCATTCCCGGCGGTATGTTCGGCGGACCGGCGGCCGAGACCGCCTATGGCCTGCGCCAGAACATGGACACCGATTCGCCGGCCTACCGCTTCTATGCCGAGCGCCTCATCCGCCACATCGTGGCCCACTACAAAAACAACCCCGCCGTCATCGGCTGGCAGCTCGACAATGAGACCGGCAGCTACGACGCCGCTAACCCCGACGTCTTCATCGGCTTCCAGCATTACCTCGAAAAAAAGTTCGTCACGCCCGAGGCGCTCAGCAAAGCCTGGTTCCTCAACTACTGGGGCGAAAATCTCCACACATGGGAAGACCTGCCCACCCGCGACGGAACCATCTCCACCGGCTACAAACTGGAGTGGACCCGTTGGAGCCAGATGCGCGTCACGGACTTCCTTCACTGGCAGGCCGCGCTGGTGCGCGAATGCGCCGGCCCGAGCCAGTTCGTCACCACCGACTACGGCGGCATGATGAAGCGGGATGTCAACGAAGAGGACGTCGCCCAGGCACTCGACATTGTGGCCGACAACATCTACCACGGCACCCAGGACCACTACGACGGCTCCTTCCAGGCCCTGCAGAGCGACTTCTCCCGCTCGCTCAAGCACGCGAACTTCCTGGTCACCGAGACCAACGCCCAGACCATCGGCTGGACCTCCGGCAGCCAGTTCCCGCCCTACGACGGACAGCTCCGCGAAGATGTCTACACCTATCTCTCGAACGGCGCCAACATGGTCGAGTACTGGCACTGGGCCTCGATCGCCGCCAACCAGGAGACCTACTGGAAGGGCATTCTTTCGCACGATCTTGAGCCCAACCGCCCCTACGCCGAGGTCGCCCGCACCGCGCACGAGTTACAGAAGATCGGCCCGCATCTCGCCGGCCTCAAACTCCACAACGACGTGGCCATTCTCTGGAGCCGCGATTCGGCCAACGCCATCGGCTTTATGCCCTACGGCGGCGGCGTGCCGGCCCGCAGTTGGTCCGGCGAGCCCGACGGCTATGTCTCCGTCGTTCAGCAGATGCACAAGTCCCTCTACGACCTGAACGTCGGCGCCGACTTCGTCTTTCCCACGACCACCGATTTCTCCGCCTACAAGGTGCTCATCGTCCCCGCGCTCTACATCGCCGACGACGCCCTGCTGCAGCGCATCGCAGACTATGTGAAGAACGGCGGACACGTGGTCATGACCTTCAAGAGCGGATTCGCCAACGAGAACTCCGCCGTGCGCTGGGTGCGCGCTCCCGGCCCCCTGCGCGAGGCCGCCGGCTTCAGCTACCAGGAGTTCTCCAACCTCGAGCATCCGCTCGAACTCAAAGGCGATCCCTTCCACGCGGGCGCTGAAAACAAGGTCCAATATTGGGCCGAGTTCCTCATCCCCGAGCACGCTCAAGCCATCGCCTATTACGACCACCCCTTCTTCGGAAAATGGCCCGCCATCACCGAAAACGACTTCGGCGCCGGAACCCTGCTTTACGAAGGAACGTATCTCTCCGCCGAGCTGCAAACCGCCGTCCTGCGCGGCGTTCTTGACAAGGCCGGCCTCACCGGCCCCGACCAGCAACTGCCGGCCGCGGTCCACGTGCGGCACGGAGTCAACCGCCTGGGCAAGCGGCTCCACTATTACTTCAACTACTCCGGCGTGGAGGTGAAGGCAACGTACGCTTACGGCGCCGGAACCAATCTGCTCGACGGCAAGCCGGTGGCCCACGCGCAAGAGTTGACGCTGCAACCCTGGGACCTGGCGATCGTCGAAGAGTAGCATGAAAGGAGCAGCTTCCTCTGCCCCAGTAAGAACTTCGAGATCAAGGAGAAAACCAGGTGGACGCAATATCCCTGTCTGGAAAACAGGCAACCGCCCCCGTGGTTCGAACCGCGCTTTCCGGCTTCGACCTGCTGCTGAATGCCCGGCTCAACAAGGGCACTGCCTTTACTGAAGAAGAGCGCGATGCCTTCGCGCTCCATGGCCTGCTGCCTCCCAACGTGGGAACCATCGAGGAACAGCGCGAGCGCCGCAAGATCGCCCTCGATCATCGCGACACCGCCTTCGGCAAATACAACCTGATGCGCGATCTCCAGGACACCAACGAAACCCTCTTCTACTCGCTCATCGAGCACCACCCCGAAGAGCTCTTGCCCATCGTTTACACCCCTACCGTCGGCGAGGGATGCCAGCGCTTCTCCGAGATTTGGCGCAAGCCCCGCGGCCTCTTTCTCAGCTATCCCAACAAGGCCCGCATCGACCAGATTCTCTCCGACTCCCGCTATGACGATGTGCGCTGCATCGTCGTCAGCGATGGCGAGCGCATTCTCGGCCTGGGCGACCAGGGCGCCGGCGGCATGGGCATTCCCATCGGCAAAATGGCCCTTTACACTGCTCTCGCCGGCATCCCTCCCGAGCATTGTCTGCCCGTCCTGCTCGACGTGGGCACCGACAACGAAGCCCTCCTCGAAGATCCCATCTACATCGGTTGGCAGCACAAGCGGGTCCGCGGCCAGCAGTACGACGATTTCATCGAGACCTTCGTCCGTGCGGTCATGCGCCGCTGGCCGCACATCCTGCTGCAATGGGAAGACTTCGCCGGTTCCAACGCCTCCCGCCTGCTGGAGCGCTATCGCGACCGGCTCTGCACCTTCAACGACGACATCCAGGGCACTGCGGCCGTCACCACCGCAACGCTGCTCGCCGCGGTCAACGCCACCGGCGCGCCGCTCGGGGAACAGACGATTGCGATCTTCGGCACCGGCGCCGCCGGCGTGGGCATCGCCAACCTGCTGCTCTCCGCCATGCGCGAGGAAGGTCTCGGCGAAGCGGAGGCCCGTCAGCGCATCTATGCCTTCAATCGCTACGGCCTCGTGGTCGAGGGCGGCAAAGGCATCCGGCCCGATCAATTGCCCTTCGCCCGCGCGCGGGCGGAAGTCGACCAATGGAAGCGCTCCGGCGGCGAAGACATCTCCCTGCTCGATGTGGTGCGCAACGTCCCGGTCACCATCCTGGCCGGCGTCTCCGCCCAGGCCGGCGCATTCACCGAGGAGATCGTCCGCGAGATGGCCAGCCACACCGAGCGCCCCATCGTCTTTCCGCTCTCCAATCCCACCTCCTGCGCCGAAGCCGTGCCCGCCGATCTGCTCCGCTGGACCGATGGCCGCGCGCTGGTTGGCACCGGCAGCCCTTTTCCGCCCGTCGAGGTCAACGGCAAGCTCATCCGCATCGCCCAGGTTAACAATTCCTATATCTTTCCCGGCCTGGCCCTCGGCATCCTCGTCTCCCGCGCCCGCCGCGTCACCAAGAACATGATCGTGGCCGCCGCCAAAGCGCTGGCGCAGCTCTCTCCCGCGCGCCAGGACGCAAACGCGCCTCTGTTGCCTCCTATCGCCGACTCCCGCAAGGTGAGCCTCTTTGTCGCCGAAGCCGTCGGAGTCCAGGCCATCGCCGACGGAGTCGCCAGCTTCGCCGATGCGGCAACCCTCAACGCCGAACTCCGCGCCTACGTCTGGGAACCGGTCTATCTCCCCTACGAGCACATCGGCTGATTCCGAAAAAGCCAAAAAACAAAAGCAGGAGCTTTCTCTGCATTACGCAGCCAAAGCTCCTGCTTCTTTACGCTTTCCCGGCCCCAAAAGCTCCGTGCCTTATCCCTGCTGTCTCCTGAACAAGTGCAGCGAGTCGAAAGCCTGCCCTGAGCGAAGCCGAAGGGGACCTGCGGTTCGCCTCTCCGTCGCAAGATTGAACGGTGGAGAACCAATCACCCCGTCCGGCTTCGTCCGGCAGCACCTGCTAATCCTTCAGCGTCACCGTGATTCGCCGCGCGTCGCCGCCTTCCGACGTGATCGCAATCTCGCCCGTGGCCTTTTTCCGGATGCTCTTGAACTTCTCGCCCCACTCCACCAGCACCAGTGCATCTGGCGTCAGCAATTCGTCCAGGCCCAGCGTCTCCAATTGCCGCTCGCCTTCCAGTCGATACACATCCAGATGAAAGAGCTTCACCGGCCGCCCGTCCAGCGCGCCGTCGTACTCGTGCAGCAGGGTAAACGTGGGGCTGGTCACCTCGTCCGGCTCGGCGGCGTCCAGCGCCTGCGCAATGCCCTTCACCAGCGTGGTCTTGCCCGTGCCCAAGTCGCCGCGCAGGATAAGCAGTTGCGGCGGCGCCAGCAGGTGCACGAGTTTGCGGCCCACTTCCACCGTGTCCGCGCCGCTGTGGGTGAGGAATTGGTGAATCCGGCCTTCGGCTACAGGTGCGGCGTTGCTCATTCGGCTGCCTCGTGGGAGCACGTCGCCGGCGACGACTCCGCCGGCAGCCCCTGCAACCAAACATACCCGGTCTGACCGCGTATGGGAAAGCGAAAAGCCCGCGAAAGCTGTGCAAGACTCTCCGTGGCCAGCAATGTATGCTCGTCCGCAGCCCGCACGGCCAGGTCCGCAGCCAGTCCGTGTAGAAAAACCGCCGCCTCCACCGCCCGCGCCGCCTCCGCCGGGTACTGCGCCAGCAGCCCGGCCACCAGCCCCGTCAGCACGTCGCCGCTGCCGCCCTTGGCCATCCCAGGATTGCCGCTGGTATTCACCGCCACGCGCCCGTCGGGATGCGCGATCAGTGTACGCGCGCCCTTCAGCACCAGCGTCACGCCCACGCGTTTGGCAAAGCTCCGCGCTACCTCCAGCCGGTTGGCCTGCACCTCGGCCACCGTGATGCCCGCCAGCCGCGCCATCTCGCCGGGATGCGGCGTCAGCACCAGCGTCCGTCCCTTGGCCAGCTTCGCCAGCAGCACCGGCTTCGCCGCCAGAATATTCAGTGCGTCGGCGTCGATCGCCGCCGGAATCTTCGTCGCCGAAAGCAGTCCGCTGGTGAATTTCACCGTCTCCGGGCTCTGTCCCAAACCCGGCCCGATCGCCAGCACCGTCTTCCCCGTCGTCAATGCCGCCAAGAACTCCGGGGCGAGGTTCTCCGCCGCAATCTGGCCTGCGGCGTTCGCCAGCAGAGGATACGTCATCAGTTCTGGCGCAATCGCGGACACCGCCGCCAGCGCCGGTGCGGGCACCGCCGCCGTCACCAGCCCGGCTCCTGCGCGCAGCGCGGCCAGCGCCGCCATGGCCGGCGCGCCTGCCTTGCCGCCCGCCGTCCCGAACGTCCCGCCCACCACCAGCACGTGCCCGAAGCTGCCCTTGTTCGCCCCGGCCGCCCGCGGCGCCTGAGCCATCGCCAGCGCCGAACCCGCCCAATCCAGTTTCAGTGCAGAGACGATCGCCTTCTCCGGCGAGCCGATCGGAGCCACCACCACCGGCTGATTCCATCGCCGGGTCAGTTGTCCAAAAACATGCGCCGGCTTGGGCGCGGTAAAAGTGATCACCGCATCGGCAGGAAAGACCGGCCCGGTCACGGTTGCCGCCGTCTCGTCCGCCGCCCAGCCTGAAGGCAAATCCACGGCCAGCACCGCGGCCCGGCTGCCTTTCAGCCACTCCAAAGCGGCCAGTGCCAGCCCTTTCAGCGGCGGCTTGAAGCCCGTGCCCACCACCGCGTCCACAATCAGGTCGGCTTCCAGCGCTCCTTTGTGCCACGCCAGTTCCTCCGCCGTCTCCACCACATGGACCATTCCCGGCGCCGCGCTGGCCAGCAGCTCGCCCCAAGCCGTGCCCGCGTCGCCCGTGAAGCCTTCCGGCGCGCCCAGCAACAGCGTGGTCACCTCCAGGCCCGCCGAGGCCAGCAAACGCGCGGCCATCATGCCGTCACCGCCGTTGTTGCCTCTGCCGCACACCACCGTCGCCCGCCGCGCTCGCGGAAATTGCTCCCGCGCAAACGCCGCCACGGCCGACGAGGCCGCCCGCATCAACTTCAGCGACGGCACTCCGAACCGCTCGCTGGTCGCGCGGTCGCAAGCCTGCATCTCAACTGCGGAAAGAACCTGCATGGCAACCATGGTAGTGCATGAGGGAACGGAACGAAGCGAACGAAAATAGCCCAGCACCAGTTCTCTTCTCGAACCCGCCGCGTTGTATTCGCTTTGCGTGTTCGAGCCATTTCCGCGAAAATGGATGGGTTACCCCTTGCCGGCGCGGAGACCGGGCCATGCTCAACCTTTCCCAGCGACTCATCCTCGGCTGTGTTCTGCTCGCCTGCCTCACGGTGGGACTGGTGGCTGTCACGCACAAAGCTCTTGCGGCGACCGGGCAGTCCGCACTGGCCTACGCCGTTGTTCTCGCTGTGCTGTTGGTTGAAGGGTGCACGGTCTACTTTGTGCTCCACCCCATCCGCATGTTGGCCCGCGATATCCGCCGCATCGCCCAGGGCAATCTCGAGCACCGTGTGGAGTGGAGCAGCCGCGACAGCTTCGGAGTGATCGCCGCCGAGGTGAACCGCATTGCCGTCCGCCTGCGCGAACTGCGCGACTCCGAGGCCGGACGCCGTCAGATGGAGTTTCAGCTCTCCGACGCCGTCCTGCAATCCATCTTCGAGCCCATCATCGTCACCGACGGAAAAGGCCACGTGCTCAAGGTCAACCAGGCCGCGGCCGAGTTGCTCGGCGACGCCGCCACCGACCGTATGGCGCTGGCCAATTATCCCGGCGGCGACAAGATCCTCAGCGCCATTCGCGCCGCCGTCTCCATGCAGAAGGCCGTGGCCGCCGAGGACGAAGCCTCCATGCTCCCCATGCGCATCGGCAAGAAAGAGCGCAGCTACCGCCTGCGCACTACGCCCATGCGCGACTCCGAAGGGCGCCTGCTGGGCACCGTCACCACGCTCGAAGACGTAACCACCCTGCAGGATACCGACCGCTTCAAAACTCAGTTCATCTCCGTGGCCAGCCGCAAGCTGCGCGACCCGCTGCTCCAGTTGCGCCGCGGCCTTTACGCCCTCGGCCAGGGCTTTGGCGGCGAGTTGCGCCCCTTGCAAACCGAGTTGGTGGCCGAAGCCAGCCATGAGTCGGAAAAACTGGACGATCTCATGGGCGACCTCATCGAAGTGGCCGAGCTCGACACCGGAAAGCGCGAATTCAAGCTCGAGCGCCTGCGCCCTCTCGCTGCCCTGGGCGAGGCCCGCGACCGCTTCTGCGACGAGGCCGCGCAAAAACGTATCCGGGTCGAGGTGCAAGCCTACGCCGATCTCTCCGTGGTCAAGGCCGACCGCCGCGCTCTGCGCTCCATCCTCGACAATCTCCTCTCCAACGCGATCCGCTATACGCCGCCCGAGGGCGAAATCCTCCTGGCCGCCGAAGAGATCAAGGACTTTGTTCAGTTCACCGTGCGCGACACCGGCCGCGGCATCGAGGCCGAAAGGCTCAGCACCATCTTCGACCGCTTCAGCGCATTCTCTGAGAGCGGCTCCGGCCTGGGCCTCGCACTGGTCCGCAGGCTGGTCGAGTCCCTGGGCGGCCAGATCGCCGTCGAAAGCCGCCTGGGCCACGGCACCACCTTCCGGTTCACGCTTCCCGTGGCCGCGGTGGAAGCGGTCCACCATCCCGTGGAGGTGGGCTGAGCCATGGCTGAAATCATCCTGGAAAAGAAACCCGAGCTGGCCAAGCTGCGCATCTACATCGGCGCCGCGCCCGGCGTGGGCAAAACCTACCACATGCTCAACGACGCCTACCTGATGAAGCATCAGCAGGGCGTGGATGTGGTGATCGGCCTGGTCGAGTCCCATGGGCGAAAAGACACCGAGGCCCGCATTCGCGACCTGGAGCTCGTGCCCCAACGCGTCATTCCCTACCGTGGCGTCAATCTGAAAGAGATGGATGTGGACGCGATCCTCGCCCGCCATCCCGATACCGTGGTGGTAGACGAGCTGGCCCACACCAACGTCCCGGGCAGCAAGAACAAGAAACGTTACGAAGATGTGCTGGAACTGCTGGATGCCGGCATCAACGTCATGACGGCCGTCAACATCCAGCACCTCGAAACGCTGAACGACGCCGTCGCCCGCTCCGCCAACACCGTCATCCGCGAGACCGTTCCCGACAACTTCCTCAAGCGCGCCGACGAGGTGGTGAATATCGACATCACCGTCGAGGAGCTGCGTTCGCGCCTGCGCCAGGGAAAAATCTATGCCGCCGAAAAGGTCGAGCAGTCGCTGGCCAACTTCTTCCGCAAGGGCAATCTCAACATGCTGCGCGAGCTGGCCCTGCGCACCACCGCCGACAAGGTGAGCAGCCGCGCCGCCGAATACCGCCGCACCCAGGGTCTGGAGCAGGCGCCCATCCCTGAAAAGGTCATGGTCTGCCTCAGCACGCGCCCCGGCACTGAGCGGCTGCTGCGCGTAGGCGCGCGCGTGGCCGGCCGCCTGGCCAGCAACTGGTACGCCGTCTATGTCACCCGTCCCGACGACGACAAGGGCCACGGCGATCCCGAGGCCTACCACCGTCTGGAAGAGTATCAGCGCATGGCCCGCGACCTCGGCGCCCAGGTCGTCTCTCTCACCGACCGCAACGTCTCCGACGCTCTCATCCGCTTCGCTCAGCAGGAGAACATCTCCCACGTCGTCTTCGGCCAGTCGGTCCGCTCGCGCTGGGACATCCTGCTCCGCGGCTCGGTCCTCAACCGCTTCCTCTCCGAGGTACGCGACGTCACCGTCCAGGTCGTCCCCATGCAGAAGCCCCTCCGCCGCGTCTGACATCCCGCGGAATCTGAACAGCTGAGAAATCGCTCGCCGGTTTGAAAGGGTACGGCTTCAGCCGCAACTGAACCCATCCGAGAGATCACGCTTTGAAAGGGTACGGCTTCAGCCGCGCCGAAGAAATGTCAAAACAGATCACGGGCTTCACAGGCTGCGGAAAAACGCTGCTTTGTAACAGGGCACGACTTCAGTCGTGCCGTAAGCCGCGGATAATGAACGATGGGCTTGAGCCCCTGAGAAGGGGGTTTCGCGGAATTTGCCTGACAATATGGTGTCTTCCGCAGCCTCTTCAGCCCCTGAGGTATGTTCTTCGCCGATGGACGCGGAATCGGGCATCCTCCCGCAGCCTGTTTAGCCCCCGCGGGAACGCCTTCCCCCAACTTCCTATTCGCAGAACACCCGCACCTTGGTTCCATTCCCCTCTTTGCCTTCGACGTCCACAGTCAGGTCCTCAAGATGGTCGATCAACTCCTCCAGGTTCTCCGGCTTGATCTGCGAGAGCGTGAGCGGAACTCCGTGCTTGTTGAGCGCATCGTCCAACTGCTGGTGGGCCTGCGCCGGAATCAGACTGGCCAGGCGCACACCCGCGCGCAGCAATTGCATCGGCACGCGAACGTTGACCGTGGTGGAACCCTTCATGCCGGTCATGGATTCGTCGGCCTCGACCAGCACGCGCAAGTACTTTGCGCGAGTCTTCACGGTCGCGGCCCTTGACCCGTTGCTGCCGGCCACATTGCCAGCGAACTCGCTTCCAGATGCGCCGGACTCCGGTTCGATTGCGGCGAGCAGACGCTCCGCCTCATCCGCGGTAATCTTGCCCGCGGCCAGCATTTCCAGAATTTGACGGCGATTCTCGTTCATAAAGCTCCTCTCAAAAGATGCGTAAGCAGCCACACGGCACGATGCACCGGCTCGGCGCTCACCGGCAGCAGCGAATGAGCGGTGTGCAGTAGGCCTGTGAGCCATGCCTGCGGATTGAATTGCACCAGCAATGCAAAGCCCGCGCAGGCGGCAATCGCCCAAAGCCTCTCTCGCCCGTCGTTCCAGGCGATCAGCAGGCGCTCCGCATCGGCTGGCGTCAGCCGGCCCGCGGCCACAAGGTTCAAAACAACGCGGCGATCGTTTTCCATAGCGGCCTCTACAGAATGCGAACCAGAATCTGGGTATCTTGCGTGCTGACTCGAACGTGCGTTCCAGGCAAGCTGCACAGAATGCCCCAAAGGACAGCGATCGTGCGCCATGGGCTCACCCGGCAGGCCAGAGGAATCCATGGGGCGATGCGGACCGCCAGCCATATTCCCACCGCGACCAGAAAGATCAGCGGCGACAGCAGCACCACGGGAATCCACAACAAAAACAGAGGAAGCCACAGCCGGCGTCCCCGCCAATGAGGAGTTTGAATGCCGATCACGGCGAAGTTGGGAGTCATTTCAGAGCCTCCAGCGCGCGGATCGCCTCTTCGGCCGTGATTTCGCCGCTCTTCAGCCGCTCCAGAACCTCCGCGCGGGATGGAGACGGGTCGGTGTCCACAAATTGCAGTTGCCCCGCGATGCGGTTCAGCCGCGCCTTGATCGTCGGATAGCTGACCCCGAAGATCTGCTCCATCTCCTTGATCGAGCCGTGGGAGCGGAGAAAGGCAATGATGAAGACCTGGTCTTCCATGCTGATCCGGGCCAGCTCCGGCAGAGCGAACTCCCCCTCGATGGCCATCTGCTTCTCCGGCAGCCGCACTCGCTCCACCACCAGCGTGCAGCCCTCCGCCATCCGCAGCAAATCCTGCCAGTCGGAACCCGTTTTCGAGTGCAAATCCATAAGCAGTGGATCTCGTTTCTTCAGTACATGGAGAACGATAATCAATATAATTAATATTGTCAAGATTATTTATTAAGTTTATTGATTTTCCATCTCCAGGCTCAAATCCCGAGACTCTTCTCCCTGCGCCGTAGCCGCTCGCTTGCCTGGGCGGCGCGGCGATAGCGAAACCAGGGTTGCTGCGTTCTGACATCATGCTTTCAAGTGGACGCGACCAGCAGGGAGCGGCAACCTCGCAATTTCTCCGCTGGGATACATCGACCCTGGTTTCGCTCTATTTCTCCGCAAACGCAAAAAGGGGAGGAGATGTTCGCATCTCCTCCCCTCGAATTCAGCCTGAATCCCGGCCTATGGCACCGAGAACGGACGCAGGCCCTCGGTCGGGAAGATCCCCGTGGGAGCCGTCGCCGTGGATGGCTGTGGCCGGAAGAGATAGCGCACGTAGAAGCCGGTTGAAACCGACGTGTAGTTGCGCGAGTTGTTGGCGCCGAAGAACCCTCCGGCAAACCAGTGCGGGCTGATCTGGTAGGAGGCCTGACCGCGCAGATCGTAGTTGGGTCCCACGCTGGTCTTGGCCGGCAGCATCGGATTGTTCATCGCGGTCTCCAGCGGCTTGTCCACAGCCAGCGGCCACAGCGGTGTCGAATCCTCCTGGAAGGCCTGCACGCCCAGGCTGCCCAGGATGTTGTAGTGCCAGCGCGTCTCGTAGTGGCCCACCCAGGTAAAGGGAACGTTGGCCAGGAAGTAGGCATTGGGGCTGAAATAACCGCCCATGCCGTGGGTGAAGGCGTCCTCGTTGTGCGCGTAGTGCATGCCGAAGAAGTTGGTGCCGATGCTCAGGTTGCCATTCTCCGGCGAGGTCAGCAGCCGCCAGTACGCGCCGCCCGAGCCGTCGACGCGGTTGTTTTTCTCCACCGTGTAGCCGTTCAGGTACTGTCCGCCTGTGCCCAGGTAGAATCCCACTCCGCATTGCCGTGCGAAAACTGCACATTGCCCTGGTCGGCGACCACGCCGCCCCAGACCTGTCCCTGGTTGCCCAGCGTGTTCCCGGCCGGATCGCGCAACCCCGCGTAGGAGAGCTGCGTATCTTTCACCGGATCGCGGGAGAAGCTAAGGGTGAAGGGTCCGTTGGCCGGCTTCCACTGCGCCCGTGCGGTGAAGGTAGCCACCAGGAACCCGGCGGGCGTGTAGCCGCCGGCGATCGCCAGATGCGCGAAGGCCAACTGAGCCTCGCCTCCTACGCCGCTGGCGTTCTGCTGCGCCGGCAGCGTGGTGTTGGTCGCCGTCAGGGTTCCAATCGGTTCCGGAATCGAAACCAGCGCGCTCCCGGCTGTGGTGAACTCCTGAACGTTGATGACGCTGGTGCCGTCTGCCTGCCCGGAATCCAGAAACACCGGCTTGGCCACAAAGGTCAGCCGTGCATGGTAGCCGAGCGGCAGGGACGCCTCGAACGGAGCTTCGAGCGCCGACAGGTGATCGTAGCCCAGATCGCCCGAACGGTAGTTCAGCACGCCTGCGCCGCCCAGCCACGGGCTATATCCGCTCTCGATCGAGCGCAGCTGCATCTCCGCCTCGTCGCGGGGGCTCACTTGGCGCGACTGGCGCTGAACCCGCACCCACGGTCCGCGCAGCGGAGGCAGGTTGCGGTCTTCCAGTTCCTGGTCGGTCAGTCCTGCGCCGGTGGTGGTCGGCGTGGCCTCGGCCGGCAGCTCGGGAGCCTGCGTTGACTGCGGAGTCTCCAGTGCCGGAGCCGTCGCCAGCGTCGGTACGGTCTGCTCGCTCGTCGCGGCGGCCTTCTTAGCCTTCTTGCCCTTCTTTTCGGCCGTCGGCTTGGCTGGCTGCTGAGCCGGCGGCTCTGCGGCCGCCTGCTGCGGAGCGGGCTGCTGCTTGGGCGCCGAATACGCGCCCGTAGCCGCCTCCTGGGCGGAGGGCGTGTACTGCGCCATGGTGTATGTGCCGTTGCCCGAGAGATCCGCGCCGATGCTGGCCGCCGGCTTCTCTTGTGCGTTGCCCAGAGCGTGAATCACAGATGCGGAACCCTGCGTCAGTTGCCCGTCTGTCTGCTCGGCAAACAGAACCTGCACCCTCGCGGCCGCCGGGTCCATCGGCTGCGACGTAATCCGCAACCCTTCCGCCGAATTGGCGGCGTGGGCCGGCCGGCTCGCCTCAGGCGACCAGAGCGGAGCCTGCGCCGGAGCGCTGGCAGCCACCGACTCGGTGGAATCCACATTTTCTTCCGCTGCGGACAAATGCACGCTGCCCACGTAGCCGCTCGGACTAGTCGAATCCTGGGTCACGGATGCGGTCGGGACCGGCCGGCCCGTCTGCGGATCGAGGGCTGGCCGCACCGTGCCCTTCTGGCTGGAGTCCTGCATCCCGGGAGCCGTTCCCTGCGCTCTGGGACCTCCCTTGGCCGCCGAATCGATGGCCGGCGCGGGATTCGACGAATCCGCATTGGGCGTCGTCAATCCCACGGGAGCCGTTCCGCTCTCGCGCGTCGAGCCGAAGGTCGGCAACGCCGGCAGCTCGGCCGTGCTTGATTGCGGCCCATGCTCTGGATTCAGCAGTTGCTTCACGTTGCCCGGCGCCGCGTGGGTGCGGACTCCGTTCTCCGCTGCGGGAGAAACCGGCTCGAAAGCAAATTTCTTTGTCGTCTGTCCCGGCGGCATCGCTGCCAGCGAGGCGCGCAAGTACTCGGTGGCGCGTTCATCGTCGCCGCGGGCCTGTTCAAACCGCGCGGCCACGGCCAGAACGCCGGGGTCGCCGGGGAAACGGCTCAGCGCCTGGCGCAGCCAGATCTCGGCCTGAGTCATGTCCTTGGCCGCCAGGGCCGCTCCGATGGCGCCCTGCATGTCGCCCGCGTTCGCGTCCTGCAAGGGCATGGCCTTGTACAGCGCCAGCGCATCGCTGGCCCGTCCCGCCTTCACATAGCCGCCGGCCACTGCCTTGCGGACATTCATGCTCTCCGGGAAATCCTGGGCTGCGGCATCCAGAATATCCACCGCCCCCTGGACGTTGCCCCTGTCCATCTCCGCGGCGGCCCGGCGCACGCTCCAATTGGCCCAGAGCGTTTGCACATCGTCGCGCTGCGCCGCCGTCAAATCCTGGCGCGCGTCCAGCCGCACCAGCACCGGATACAGCGAGCGCTCGTTCCCGGTGTTGTAGAGCAGCCAGGCGTGTTGCACCTCGATGCCGGCCGGCGCAGTCGTCCGGCGCAGCAGATAGTAGTTCTCGATCCGGCGGATGTACTCGGTCGCGTGCGGAATGTCGCCGCTGGCCGCGTACAGGTTCGCCTCGGCGATCTCGAACTCCACATCCGCCTCGAGCTGCCGCCGCACCTCCGGCGGAATCTTGGCGATCTCCTTGAAGGCGTCCGCGTTCCGGTGATTGGCTTCAAGCGAAAAGATCAGGCCCTTCCAGGCATCGCCTGCCGGCGTGTGGGCGGGAGCCGCGGGAACCGCCGCAACCGGACCGTCTTTCTGTTCCGGAACCAGAGCCTCGGCAAGGTTCGCCTGGGCTGCAGCCGGCGCCCCTGCAGCGGGATCCTGCGCATGAATCTTCTGTTCCGCCGCGGGCACCTGCATGGTGCCGGTCAGCTTGGACTGGCTTGCGGCCTTGCCCTTGGCGGCCGAGCGGCTTCGCTTGCTCGCCGGCAAAGTGCCGGTCGCGGCTTGCGTATCGCTTTGCGCGCTCGTCGCCTGCGCCATCGGGCCTCCCGCTTTCGCGCCCGGATCGGCCGTCGCGGGAACCTCTGTGGTCGCGGGAGCGTTGATCCACTGGTTCTGGAGCGGCGCCTGTTGGGGCTGGCTCAGTACCACGGGAGCCGATCCGTTGTAGGGATCGGCGCCATAGGCAGGCAGCGGCGCCAGTTTGGTCGTCTTTTGGAACGGCTCGTGGTCGGGATCGAGCAGGCGTTGCAGGTCGGCCGCCGTCGCGGCGCGATGGGTCTTCTCGTCCTGGTCGGGATAGACCAATTGATGCGCCAGCCTGTTGGCCGGCGAGGTCTGCGGCATCGCCGCCAGCGAGGCGCGATAGTAGTCCGCTGCGCGCTGATTGTCGCCGCGCGCCTGTTCGAAGCGGGCGGCCAGCGCCAGAATCGCGGGGTCGTGCGGAAAGCGTTCCAGCGCCTGACGCAGCCAGAGTTCGGCCTGCACCTTGTCGTTGGCCGCCAGGGCCGCGCCCACCGCGCCCACAAAGTCGCCCGCATTGGCGTCCTGCATGGGAACCGTCTTGAACAGCGCCAGCGATTCCTTCGCCCGCCCGGCCTTTACATAGCCGCCGGCCACCGCCTTGCGAACCGTCATGTTGTCCGGGAAGGCCTGCGATGCGGCATCCAGAATGTCCACTGCCCGCTGCATGTTTCCGTTCGCCATCGCGGCTCCGGCGCGGCGCACGCTCCAGTTGGCCCAGATGTTCTGCACCGTCTCCCGCTGCGTTGCGGTCAGGTCCTTCCGGCCGCCCAGGCGCATCAGCTCCAGATACAGCAGGCGGTCGTTCCCCGTGTTGAACAGCAGCCACGCGTTCTGCACCTCGACGCTCGCCGGCGGCTGCGTCTTCAGCGTGGCATAGTGCGCCTGCACGCGGTTCATGTATTCGATGGCGTGTGGAATATCCTCATTGGCCGCGTACAGGCTCGCCTCGCCCTGCACGAACTCGATGTCCGTTTCCAGTTCTTTGCGCACCGCCGGCGGAATCTGCGCAATCTCGTCCAGCGCCTCTGTCGTCCGGTTGGTGACTTGCAACGTGGCGATCAGGCCCTTCCAGGCATCCACGCGGTCCGGATGCGCCGCCAACACCTGGTGGTAGATTTCGTAAGCCTGCGCCGTGTTGTTGCGCAGCAGATAGATGGCCGCCAGTTGCAACTGGAGCGCCATGCTGGGCTGTCCGCCCGCCGCAATCTGCAGCTTGGCCGAGCGCTCCAGCAATCCCTGGGCGATATCGTACTGGTTGGCCTGCTGATAGATGGCGCCCAGCATCGACAGGAAGCCCGGATCGGAGAGCGCCGCGTCGTAGGCCGCCGGCGGCATCTTCTCCACATCCGCAATCGCCTGATTGTCCTGGTTCAATTCGTGATGGGCACTCACCAGCCCCATCCACGCCGGCAGGTTGCCCGAATCCTCGTTCAGGATTTGCGTGTACAGCTCGCCGGCCTGCTCGAAACGCTTGGCCTCCATCAGAATGCCGGCGTACTGCAGCTTCGTATCCGTCTTAAGGTTGGTTCCGTTATCCGGAAACGGCAGCGACAGGGCGAGGGCCAGCACGCGCTGCGCATCCGCCATGCGGTCCTCGGAATGGTAGATGGTGGCCAGGGTGCGCAGATACTCCGGGTCCTTGGCCATCGCGGCTTTCACCGGCGCCGGGAAGCGCAATGAAATGGCCAACGCCTTCTTGTCCTGCCCGTCCCGCGCATAGGCCAGGAAGAGACCGCGCCAGGCCTCGGGCGAACCGGGCTTGGCCTTGAGCAACTGATCGTAGTACCCAGCCGCCGCGCTGTATTGCTGTTCCTTCACCAGCAGGCCGGCCATCCCGATCAGGGCCTCCGGCGAGCGGGGACGTTGGGCCAGCGCCTCGCGGTACTTGGCCGCGGCCACGTCGAGCTGGTTCTCATCGAAGGCCTGCGACGCCTCTCCCATGGTGAACCAGAAGCGCGAGGCCGTCAGCGCATCCTCGACCACCCTCGTCTTGAATCCATTCTGCTCGGCCTGCGTCAGGTAGCTGATCGCCCCGCCGAAGTTGCTCTGCTGCATGCGCAGAAAGCCCATGCCCGCCGCAGCCCGCCCATTGGTGGGCTCCTCCTGCAGAAGCTCGGCGAAGCGCTTCTGCGCATCCTCCAGCTTGTGCGCGTTCAACGCCGCAAATGCCGCCCGCTCCGCCGGCGTCCGCGCAATCCCGGAATTCATCTGCGCCAGCTTGCTCTCGTCTTCCCTCAGATGCACGGAGATCTCCGTGTCCTGCGGATGCTCTTTCAGATATTGGCGCAGTTGCGCCGCCGAGGCCGGATTCGCCGCATCCCAGATGAGCGCCTGGCGCAGCCCGGTCTGGGCGTTCGGGTCCCTGGGATGTGCCTCCAGGATGCGAATGCCTTCGGCGCGCGTCCGGGCGTCGTAGGTCAGCATGATTCCCAGTTCGACGGCAAAGCGAGGATCGCCCGGGTTGCGGTCCGCCAGAGAACGCATCGCCCCGATCGCCGCTTCCTTGCCGGTCGCCGTGCCATACAGGGTCTGGTAGTAGGCCAGCGCGATATCTCCGTCCGGCGGGCGATCGCCGTAGAGTTCGCGGTAGATCCGCATCGCATCGTCGGTCTTGCCCTGCCGGGCCAGTTCCCCGGCCTGACGAAGCTGGTCGCTCTGCGCCCGCGTGCTCGCCATCGCCTCGATCTTGGCGATGTTCGGATCGTGGGGATTCACCTTGCGCAGTTGTTCCAGCGCCTCGCTGGACTTCTCCGGCGAGCCGATCAGCTTCAGATCCTTCGCCAGGCCCGCGAGAGCTTCCGGATTCTTGGGGTCTGACAGCAGAATCTGCTGCCATAACTGGATGGCCATATCGGGCCGGCCCCGTGACTCCAGGGCACGGGCCTTCTCCACCAGAATGGTGCGGGTGGCTTCGGGCGTGCTGGTGACAGGCTTCTTCTGAGCAAGGCCTGCCTGCAGCGCCAGCAGCAGGCAGACGGCTACCATCGAACTTTTCTTCCAAGCCCTGCAGACTACCTTCATCAGCGTGTCCATTCCACTTTCAGTTCCCCACCCGGTCCAAACCGAAATCTGGATTCCAGAAAACCGGTCGCGAATAGGGCAAGATTCTGATCGTAATATGCCAGGTCTTTTCCGTACAATCCGGTCGTCGGATCTTTTTGCGCACTCATGCGAATTGTTTGCCGGGCACTGGCTTTCTCCATGTTAGGCAGTGCCCTTAGATAAGGCAGAACCGCCGCCGAAAATCCCACAGGTCCATCTTGCGCCATTGGAATCCCCAGGTCACTGATCTTTTCCGGGGGGGCATCATGATTGGCAAGGTATGAACCCATGGCAGGAATGGCATTGAGCATCGCGGCCCGCGTCTTTCCGCTCCCATCGAGCATACCCGCCCACAGGTAAACTCGGATCGCATCGTACCCTCCGCTCGGAGCTTCGCCATCCTTGGTAACTGGATGCTGCTCCGCCGCCGGATAGAAACCGTCTCCCGGAACATACTCCACCCAGTCCATGGCGAACCCATGCACGGTGCTTTGTTCCAGCAGGCGCGGTATCTCTGCTGCGATCGCCCGCCAGGGACCCGCCGGATCCACCGCCGCAAACCGCTCGAAGATAAAAAGGGGAAGGTAACTCGGATTCAGCGTCCAGACCCGGTCATGCTGAAAGCCGGTGGGGCCGGGTAACATCGTCGCGCCGAAACCGGGCAGGTCGGCCACCTCGGTCTTGGCGATCTGGGCCATCATCTGCCGCCCCAGGTTGGTATAGATCGGATGCTGCCAAAGGCGTCCGGCCTCCACCAGCGTGTAGGCCATCCATGCATCCGCATCCGACGCGGGGTTGGGGTCCAGCGTCTTCCACGCGCCGTCCTTGTTCTTTCCCCAGAGCCACGCCGGCAGGTGTGTCTGCAGATCGCCCTGGGCCAGATTGGCCTGGGTCCACGTCAGCAGCCGGTCGAACCCAGTGCGGTCGTTGTCCGCCAGCGCGAAGAACAGCGCATAAGCCTGCCCCTCGGAGGTGGTACGCCCACCTCCCTGGGGATCGATGACCCGGCCCTGCCCATCGATGAAGCGCGCCGCATAGGAGTCCCATAGCAACCACGGCCCTTGCTTGCAACCTCCCGTAGCGCAAAGCATCCACAGAGATACGATCAGCAATAAGCGCTTCCCTGGCCGGGATCTCCGAAGGCCCATCGCTACAGTTCTCCAAAAGAGATTTCAGCCGCTTTCCAATGCTTGTAGCTGGCGAACTGCCCTAGTCTTCAATCATTCTCAAGCGCGCCCTGGCTTTGTGGCGAAGCCATTGCCTGGTCCAGATCGCCAACAGGAATGCCAAAAGAATGACGACCACCGCGACCAGCCATGGAACTTCCATGAACCAC